>ERZ831773.2131-NODE-2131-length-17310-cov-3.268676_pt1 | contig 17310 bp, 16 predicted proteins | sample MGYA00519696_ERZ831773 | MGnify/ENA primary metagenome ERZ831773 (study PRJEB31850, sample SAMEA3708720) | human gut metagenome | biome: human gut; feature: human-associated habitat; material: faeces | place: China | collected 2014 ...
GCGCGGAGCATGTTGTTGACGGAGAAGTGCGGTCCGATCTCTCTTAAGAAATCAATGTAATTTAAGTTCATGAGCCATTCAGCGTTGTTTACCATCATGGCTTTTCCTTCGGAGAAGTCGATGAAACGGCTCATCTGCTTCTTAAAGCAGTCACAGTTGTGCTGAATTGTCTCAACCGTCATCATAGTTCTCATATCGGTACGTCCGGACGGATCTCCGACCATTCCGGTGCCGCCGCCGATCAGCGCGATCGGCTTGTTTCCAGCCATCTGTAAACGTTTCATTAAGCAGAGTGCCATGAAATGTCCCACATGAAGGCTGTCCGCAGTCGGGTCAAAACCGATGTAGAATACGGCCCTTCCCTCGTTTACCATTTTACGGATCTCTTCTTCGTTTGTGACCTGCGCGATCAAGCCGCGGGCCTGTAACTCTTCGTAAACTCCCATTTTGTTTACTCCTTTTCTGTAATTTTCTGCGGATGTTCGTTTCTTCCGCCTGTGTTGGTCTTTATATGAAGACCTGCTATCCGGACGAAGCGAAAAAAAGCCCCGTCCCTTGTTTCCCAAAAGGACGAGGCATACGCTCGTGTTACCACCTGATGTTCCCGAAACGCTCGCACGCTCCGGCTCATGGAGTCCTCATCATAAAAGACCCCGGCATTTCTAACGGGTACCAGTTCCGTCACAGCCTACTCACATTTTCCGGTTATCTCCGTTCACGCTTTCGGTGTGCAGCTCCGGGATGTATTCAGAAAAAGAAGTCCGCGCGCCTCTCATCTACCGGCAGCTTTCTGTGCGGAGCAGGTCATTTCCCTACTTGTTCCCTTCATCGCTTTTCCATTATATACCGCATGCTTTAACGCAGCTATATGGGTCATTATATGGAGATTCCGGAGCTTTGTCAAGAGCGGAAGCCCTGAAATTCGTTAACTGCATATCCTTTCCTGCGATTTCCCCCTGATTTTTCTGGACAAATAACAAGAATGTGATAGAATAGAAAAAATGCCTGAACCCGTAAATCCATAGGCAGGCGCAAATACTAAAAACTACTCATCACCTAAGGAGGTCCCGTATGGAAAGCCATAAAATCATCCAGGTGGACGAAAAGGTTCCCTTTAACCTTTTGATCCCCCTGAGCATCCAGCACATGTTCGCCATGTTCGGTGCATCGGTGCTTGTTCCGTTTTTATTCGGAATCAATCCAGCCATCGTTCTTTTCATGAATGGCGTTGGCACCCTCATGTTTATCTTTATCACAAAGGGAAAAGCTCCCGCCTATCTCGGTTCCAGCTTCGCGTTTCTCGCTCCTGCCGGCATCGTGATCGCAAAATTCGGTTATGAATATGCCCTCGGTGGATTCGTTGCCGTCGGTTTCGTCGGCTGTATCCTCGCGTTCATCATTTATAAGATCGGATATAAGTGGATCGACGTCGTTCTCCCGCCCGCTGCCATGGGTCCGGTCGTAGCCCTGATCGGTCTGGAGCTCTCTTCCAGCGCAGCAAGCAATGCGGGACTCTTGGACGAAACCATTGATCCGAAGAATCTGATCGTGTTCCTCGTAACACTTGGCTTTGCCGTTTTCGGTTCTGTCCTGTTCCGGGGATTTTTATCTGTCATCCCGATCCTGATCGCCGTGATCGCCGGATATGTCGCTGCCGTTGCATGCGGAATCGTTGATTTCTCTGCGGTGGCTGCTGCCCCGATCTTTGCGATCCCGAACTTTACCGCTCCAAAATTTAATATGGAAGCGATCATGATCATCATGCCGGTCATCCTTGTCATCACCTCCGAGCATATCGGACATCAGGTCGTAACAAGCAAGATCATCGGCCGCGACCTCTTAAAGGATCCGGGACTTCACCGCAGCATCTTTGGTGACAACTTCTCCACTATGGTATCCGGTCTCATCGGCTCCGTACCGACGACCACCTACGGTGAGAACATCGGCGTTATGGCTGTCACAAAGGTTTACAGTGTTCAGGTCATCGCCGGAGCAGCCGTGATCTCCATCATCTGCTCCTTTATCGGGAAATTATCGACCCTGATCCAGACGATCCCGGGACCGGTCATCGGCGGAATCTCCTTCCTGCTCTACGGTATGATCGGAACCTCCGGTCTCCGTATTCTGGTCGACTCCAAGGTCGACTACGGCAAAAACAGAAACCAGGCCCTGACTGCCGTGATCTTTGTAACCGGCCTCTCCGGGATCAAGGTGAATTTCGGCAATGTGCAGCTCACAGGTATGGTCCTTGCATGTGTTGTCGGCATGATCTTAAGCCTGATCTTCTATATTTTTGATAAGATGAAGCTTACAAATGATCAGTAAAAGTAACCAAGTGTAACCATCTGGAATAAAACGTAAACTTGCAGGTTCTGCTCCGGTATGCGGTTCATCTCCGCTATCGTTTCAGAACCTGCTTTTTATTTTTTCTACAGCCTGTCCCGCACACATTTCCCCGTCCTTTTTATTTTTTACTCCCGGCTCATTCAAACCGATACTTTTTTCCTGCCCTCTTTTTCCTTTTGTTCTCTGACGATATTTCCTATATAAACTATATTTACAGAATTATTAGTTTTCTCTGTTTTATTTACAAATTTTCTTTTTCGCGCTATGATATTTCTATCATATACAAATCGAAAGGATGGTTCCCACATGAAAGAAGCGATTCAGACACTTATAACGTCCGACAAGATGGCTCATGCCTTCGAATACCTGAAACAGGATGAAGCGCACACCATCGACCAGCAGATCGAGCTTGTTCAGATCTCCTCCTTCAGCCCATTTGAGGAGAAGCGCGCGATCCGTTTTAAAGAGCTTCTGACCGAGGCAGGTCTCGATCCGGTGATGGATGAGGTCCACAACGTATACGCCCATATCCATGGTACCGGTAACGGTCCGACTCTCTATGTCTCCGCTCATCTGGACACCGTATTCCCTCCGGAAACTCCGCTCCCGGTGAAACGCGAAGGAACAAAGATCTACGCACCCGGAATCGGCGATGATACCCGCGGACTGGCTGAGATCCTTACACTGGCAAGAGCCATCAAAGAATCCGGCTTAAAACCGGTCGGAGATATCATTATCGGCGGCAACGTCGGTGAGGAAGGTCTCGGAGATCTCCGCGGCATGCGCCACTTCTTCTCGAAAAACGCCGACAAGGTTGACGGTTTTATCTCCGTTGACGGTGCAGGCTGCCTGATCTGCCACGGCGGCACCGGAAGCCACCGCTACGAGGTAACCTTCCGCGGACCGGGGGGACATTCCTTCGGTGCCTTCGGTCTTGTAAACCCGATCTTTGCCATGGGCCGCGCCATCTCCTATATCTCTGAGCTCCGCACCCCGAGAGAACCGAAGACTACCTTCTCCGTCGGTGTCGTAAACGGCGGAACCTCCATCAATGCCATCGCGTATGAGTGCTCCATGCTTGTCGATATCCGTTCCAACGGCTTAAAGGAGCTTGAAGAGCTTGATGCAAAGCTTCAGGAGTGCATCAAACGTGCAGTTGAGGATGAAAATAACCGTTGGGAAACCGAGCGTTCCTACGAAGAATCTAAGGACAGCTTCGATCACAACGGACGTATCACTGTGGAAGTAAAACAGATCGGAAACCGTCCGGCAGGAAGCCAGCCGAAGGACTGTGAGATCGTGAGCGCCACAGCCTCTGCGTTCCAGGCATGCGGCGAAGATGTAGAATTCGAAAGCGCAGGAAGTACCGATGCAAATATCCCGATCAGCCTCGGAATCCCTGCGATCTGCGTCGGCGGAGGCGGAAAAGGCGGTGCCTGCCATTCTGTTGACGAGTGGTATGACAGCAAAGACGCCTATAAGGGATCTCAGAGAGTCCTTGCGGCGATCTTCGCGCTTGTGGGACTCGATGGAGTAAGTGAGCCGCTGCTTTCCAGGCGGAAAAAATAAGCTCCGCGCCAAAATACCTTTTGTCTCCAACATCATAAAATAAAACAGCATGCGGAAAGTCTCCTGTAAGTCCTGCTTACAAGCATTCTTCCCGACATGCTGTTTTATTTTCCACTGCGTTTCACAGTTCTATCTTTAGTTTCCATCCACCAGCGACAGTCTCACCAGCGCCCGCTTCAAAGCGGCTTCAGCGCGGTCAATATCGGTCTGTGGATTCTTTTCCGCCAGACGTCTCTCTGCGCGGATCCTGGCTTCATTGGCTCTCTTGCCATCGATGTTTTCCGGCCACTCGCAGGCTTCTGCGAGGATCGTCACCTTCTCCGGCAGGATCTGTAAAAATCCGGAAAGCAGTGCCGCTTTTTTCACGCCGTCTGCCCCGTGGATCTTAAGAACGCCCGGTGCAACCGCGACGACCATCGGGATATGCTTCGGATAGATTCCGGCCTCCCCGTCTGCCGTGTTGAGCTCCACCATTGAAACCTCTCCGTCGAAAAACGCCTCATCCGGCGTAACGATCTGAAGTCTCATCATTTCCGCCATGTCCACACCCCCTATTTCACGCGGGCGAGAACATCATCAATATTTCCTGCGTTGAGGAACAGATTCTCCGGAATATCGTCATGTTTGCCTTCGAGGATCTCCTTGAAGCCCTGGATCGTCTCGGAAAGCGGAACATATCGGCCTTCCAGACCGGTAAACTGTCCGGCTACGAAGAACGGCTGGGATAAGAATCTCTGGATCTTTCTCGCACGGGATACGGTAAGCTTATCTTCCTCAGAAAGCTCATCCATACCGAGCATTGCGATAATATCCTGAAGCTCCTTATATCTCTGCAGCACTTCCTGTACGCCGCGGGCAACCTTGTAATGTTCCTCACCAACAATACGCGGATCAAGGATACGGGACGTAGACTCAAGCGGATCTACAGCCGGGTAAATACCAAGCTCTACGATAGAACGGCTGAGTACGGTCGTCGCGTCCAAATGGGTAAAGGTATTTGCCGGAGCCGGGTCTGTTAAGTCATCGGCCGGAACGTAAACTGCCTGTACAGATGTGATGGAACCGTTCTTTGTGGAGGTGATCCGCTCCTGAAGGGCGCCCATCTCTGTCTGTAAGGTCGGCTGGTAACCTACGGCTGACGGCATACGTCCGAGCAGCGCTGATACCTCGGAACCAGCCTGACTGAAACGGAAGATATTGTCGATGAATAACAGCACATCTTTTCCGCCTTCGTCACGGAAATACTCTGCCATGGTAAGACCGGTAAGGCCCACACGCATACGGGATCCCGGCGGTTCGTTCATCTGGCCGAACACCATGGTCGTCTTATTGATAACGCCCGAATCGGACATCTCATAGTAAAGGTCATTTCCCTCACGGGTACGCTCACCAACGCCTGTAAATACGGAATATCCGCCGTGCTCTGTCGCAATATTTCGGATCAGCTCCTGAATCAGAACTGTCTTACCTACACCGGCACCGCCGAACAGACCGATCTTTCCACCTTTCTGGTACGGGCAGAGGAGATCAACGACCTTGATACCTGTCTCTAGGATCTCTGTCTCTGTGGACTGTTCCTCAAAGCTCGGGGCTTTGCGGTGGATCGGGAGCTTTTTCTCCGTCTTCGGAGCTTCTTTATTGTCGATCGGCTGTCCCAGAACATTGAAAATTCTTCCAAGTGTCTGCTCACCGACCGGCACCATGATCGGTCCACCGGTCGCTACGGCATCCATGCCGCGGACAAGACCGTCGGTGGGACCGAGAGCGATGCATCTTACCGTATCGTCACCGAGATGCTGGGCAACCTCAACCGTGAGGATCCCGCCATCCTTTGTGGTGATCTCAATGGCGTCATTGATCTCAGGCAGCCCGCCCTGGGGAAATTTGATATCCAGAACGGCACTGATGACCTGAGTAATTTTACCAATGTTTTTCTCTGCCATCTCACTTCTCCTTGTCTCTATCATAACTATTCAGCCACTCAGGCCAGCGGTAAAAATCCATTCCAGCACATCATGCCGACTGATTTCTGTCTCATATATGCTGTCTTTTACCTCCAGCACCGCAAGTACACAAGTTTGCCAAATAATTACTCATATTTCTTTTTAACCATCGATGGCATTCGCGCCCGCGATGATCTCTGTCAACTCCTGAGTGATAGATCCCTGACGCGCACGGTTGTACTGCAGCGACAGTTTTCCGATCATCTCTTCCGCGTTGTTCGTCGCCGAATCCATTGCAGTCATTCGCGCGCCGTTCTCACTGGCAACGGCCTCTAAGAATGCCCCGTAGATCAGGCTGCTCACATACTTCGGAATAATTGCATCCAGAACTTCGTCCTCGTCCGGCTCATAGTTCATAATGAGAAGATCCGATTTTTCTTCTTTTACTTCGCCCTTTGGCCCTGCTGCCGCAAGATCCACCGGCAGAAGCTTTAAGAACGTCGGGATTTGGCTTACGGTATTTTTGAACGCCGTGTATGCCAGATAGATCTCTCCGATCTCATTCTTCTCAAACATGGCTAAAAGCTCTTTTGAGATCTGCTGCGCGTCGGAGTAGAGCGGCTCGTCGATCACGTCGGAGTAATCCTCTTTGATCTCATAGCCTTTCCTTGCGAGTCCGTCGCGTCCTTTCCGCCCGATCGCAAAGATGAGGGCGTCCTCTTTCGGGATCCCGCTCTCCGTCACGAGACGGATGATGTTGGAGTTATATCCGCCGGCAAGTCCGCGATTGGAAGAAACGACGACAACTGCCTTTTTCTTCGAATCCCCGCTCTTTAGATAGCGGTGCCGGATCCCGGTGGATTTCTTCAGCATCTCCTGGATCGTCTGGTACATCAGATTGAAGTACAGTCTCGAATTTTCCGCCTTCGTTCTGGATTTCTGGAGTTTTACAGTGGCAACAAGTTTCATGGCTTTGGTAATCTGCTCGGTACTCTCAATACTGGATTTCCTTCGTTTAATATCTCTCATGGTTGCCATGATACATCACCTGCCTTATCTTGCTGCCTTGCACTCTTCAATAGCTTTTTTCAGCAATTCTTCAGTCTCCGGTGTCATCTGCTTCGCCTCGCGGATGCTTGCCGGGATCTCCGGATACTTTGTATCGATAAACTTAAACAGTTCCTTCTCGAAATCAAGAACCTGATTTGTCGGAATATCGAGGAGATATTTCTTTGTCGCCGCATAGATAATGATGACCTGATACTCGACCGGCATCGGCTGATACTGCGGCTGCTTTAATACTTCACGGATCCTTTCGCCCTGTGCAAGCTGTTCCTTTGTGCTCGCATCGAGTTCAGAACCGAACTGTGCGAAGGACGCAAGTTCTCTGTACTGGGCAAGCTCCACACGGATCGGGGCAGCGATCTTCTTCATCGCCTTGATCTGTGCCGCGCCGCCAACTCGGGATACAGAAAGACCCGCATTGATCGCCGGGCGGAAACCGGAGTTGAACATCTCGGTCTCTAAGTAGATCTGTCCGTCTGTGATGGAGATGACGTTTGTCGGAATGTAGGCCGATACGTCACCCGCCTGCGTCTCGATGATCGGAAGTGCGGTAAGAGAACCGCCGCCAAGGTCATCGGAAAGTCTGGACGCGCGCTCTAACAGTCTGGAATGCAGATAGAAAACATCGCCCGGATATGCCTCACGTCCCGGCGGTCTCTTAAGAAGCAGGGACAGGGTACGGTATGCCGCCGCATGCTTACTTAAGTCATCGTAAACGACAAGCACATCCTCGCCGTTCTCCATCCACTCTTCACCGATTGCGCAGCCGGAATACGGGGCAATATACTGTAATGGGGCAAGGTCGGAAGCTGTTGATACGACAAGCGTCGTGTAATCCATCGCACCGAACTCCTCAAGAGTTTTCACGATTGTCGCAACTGTTGATGCTTTCTGTCCAATTGCAACATAAATACAGTGAACTCCCTGTCCCTTCTGGTTAATAATCGTATCGATCGCGATCGCCGTCTTACCAGTCTGACGGTCGCCGATAATCAGCTCACGCTGTCCGCGTCCGATCGGAACCATGGCATCGAGCGCCTTGATACCTGTCTGAAGCGGGGTATCTACGGATTTTCTCTCGATAACACCGTGGGCAACACGCTCGATCTTTCTGAATTTATCCGTAAGGATCGGACCTTTTCCATCGATAGGCTGTCCTAAGGCATTCACGACACGTCCTGTCAGGGCATCGCCCACAGGAACCTCAACGACACGTCCTGTCGTCTTTACGGTGTCTCCCTCACTGATGCTTGAGGAATCACCGAGCAGAACCGCTCCGACGTTGTCCTCCTCAAGGTTTAACACCATGCCGTAAACCTCTCCCGGAAATTCCAGAAGTTCTCCCTGCATGGCATTCTCAAGACCGTGGATTCGTGTAATGCCATCCGCCACCTGGATGACAGTACCCACGTCAGAGACTTCCAGCTTCGTCGAATATCTTTCGATCTGCTCTTTGATGACCGAGCTGATCTCTTCTGGTTTTAAATTCATTTGAGGTCTGCACCTTCTTTCTTTTCCATTTCATCACGTAACTGTTCAGTATTATTTCTGCTGCCGGACTGCTGTTTCCGGTCCCGGATCCGCCGGGATCACGCCAGCTGCAGCTTCATTAAGTCTCTCCGGATCTCACCGAGTCTTGTCCTGATGCTGCTGTCCACCACACGGTCACCGATCCTGATCACGAGTCCGCCGAGGATCGCAGGATCGACGCTATAGGTAACTTCCAGACTCACAAAAGCTGTGGTCTCCAAAAGCTTCTCCTCCGTATGGGCCTTCTGCTCCGCGGAGAGCTCCACCGCGCTTGTGACAGTTACGATACCGATCTTTTTATATTCCTTTACACGATTCACAAAATAGTCGAGGATCTTCGGGAGCTCCTTCTGCCGTCCCTTTTCGATCACGATCTCAAGAAATCCCATCAGGTCATCGGAAACTCTTCCTTTAAAGATATTTTCCACGACCTTTAACTTCTCTTCTTTTATGATCTGCGGATGGTTCAAAAATTGTACAAGGTCTGCATTCTCCATGAGGATCGTCTGCAGTGACTGTACTTCCTCATATACGGGCGACAGCATATCCCGCTCCATGGCAGCTTCAAACAGCGCGTCGCCGTAGACCTTTGACACTAACTTTGCCATGTGCTCTCACCCATTTCCTTTAAAGTCTCCTCGATCAGGGAATCCTGGATCTTTACATCCATGGAAGCGGCAACCGCCTTCTCTGCCATCAGGGACGCAATGGAAACGATCTCCGTCTTCATGTCCTCAAGCGCTTTCTTCTTCTCCAGCTCGATCTCCCGGTTTGCCCGGTCAACGATGCGGTTTGCTTCCTCTCTCGCTTCCGCTAAGATATCAGCTTCCTGCTTTTTCGCTTTTTTTCTCGCTGCGTCGAGAATTTCCTGCGCCTCTTTGTCGATGGACTTTATTTTATCCTCATACTCTGCTTTCAGCGCGAGCGCGTCTTCGCGGCTTGTCTTTGCCGTTTCCAGATCGCCCGCGATCCGCTTTCTTCTTTTTTCCAGTACTTCACGCGCCGGATTAAAGAGGAAATACGACATTACAAAGAACAGGATAAAAATATTGATTCCCGTGATCACAATGTCGTTGATCCATTGAGGGTCAAAATTTATTAACCGTTCCAAGGTCTCATCTCGCCTCCTTTACAAACTTCCGCGCATACCCGGAAGTTTTTTTCTGTTCCCATATCCGGATCAACCGAACGGCTTAACGAACATAAGGATAATGGCAACAACAAGACCATAAAGACCGGTCGTCTCGGCAACGGCCTGTCCAAGAAGCATGGTCGATGTAATATCAGATTTCGCGCCCGGGTTGCGGCCGACTGCAGATGCGCCGAAACCAGCGGCGATACCCTGTCCAACACCAGGTCCGATACCGGCGCCGATTGCTGAGCAAGCATGGATCAAATCCTGTCCTGTAATATTCATAGATAAAACCTCCTGTAAAAAAATTTTATAGCTGTCATTCACAGCTACAGGCAAAATCCTTTCCGATCGACTGCGTCGATGGGGTCCTGCCTTCCCTGTTCCGCCCTGCGTTCCTACAGTTTATCATTTACATAGACCATAGTCAGCATGCAGAATACGTATGTCTGGATGCACCCGGAAAACAGGTCGCAGTACACATGAAGTGCGGCCGGAATACCGATTTTTAATAAGACCGGCATCATTCCGTACCAGAGACCCATGATAATAACTCCGGACAGCATGTTCGCGAACAGACGAAGAGAGATCGAGATCGGATTCGCAAATTCACCGATCAGATTGATCGGGAACAGCACCGGGAGAGGTTGAAACAATCCCGTAAAGTGTCCGACACCATGATTTTTGATTCCCTGATACTGTACGATCGCAAACGTGACCAGACCAAGAAGGAACGTAACACCAAAGTCGGCAGTAACCGTTCTCAGGCCGAACAGACCGCTCAGGTTGCAGAACAAAATAAACAGAAAAATCGTTCCGATATAGTTCGCAAACCGGTTCGCTGAACTGCCAAGAATCCCCGTGGTCATATTTTCCAGCATTTCCATACCGAATTCGATGATATTCTGGAATGTTCCAGGTACATCCGTCGCATGTTTTAGAGCACGGTTCGCGGCTATCACCAGAATCAGCAGAACGATCGTAACGATCGTCATTCCAACCGTTGTTGTCGTCAGCCAGAGTTCATGACCGAAGAGATGGTATTTCACGATCCCGTGGATCATGAAATCAGCACCACTGCCACCACTCATTCTTTTTCCTCCTTTCCTTAAGACTCTTGAAAGACTGCTGTCTGTTCCAAAACAGCAGCGTATAAGGCTCTATCCGTCAGGCCTGAAGCTCAGGCCATACGGTCGGTTCATTTCTGAAGTACCGGATACACATAAGCTCCGGTCTTCAAGCCCAGTGCGCCGAGAACGACTGCTAAAAGGTTGATCGTCGTAAATTTCCATAAAAGGCACACCAGTATTACCGCGCACAGGCTGCGGATCAGCGAATGGATCACCATCTTTTTGCTGCTGTACGCCCCATCAGCCGATTCCACACAGAGTTCCGTGGATCTCGCGATACTGATGAGCAGTACCTCCGCCGCCGCGGCTCCGATCAGCACTCCGGCGATCACCGGAACGGTTCGGAAAAAAATAAGGCAGATGAGAAGCAAGATCATATTATGGATCAGAATCCCGATGCTCATTCCCACTACCTGTCTCTTTGTCTTATCACTCACTGCTGCTTCACCCTTTCTGCTGTCATAGCTGTCCGCTTCGAGAGACAGCCACCTGCTGTCTCATGCTTCGCTTTCGTTCAGGGAATCCCGGCTTTCGGTCCGTCCAGCCCTTCATCGCCGCCGGGTCTTTGATCGATCCGGGCGTTCACCGCCATCTTCTCGGCTTATCGGTCCCGTCTCCGGTTCCGAAACGGCTCTCCCACTGCTTTACCTGCTCTTTCTTTTCCCTGTCTGCGTCTTCTTTCTCTCTGTCTACGATATGCTTCGCCATCTTATATGCACTCAGGCCGCCCGAGAGAACACCCAGGATCAGAAAGATCAGAACGGTATGAAGTCCGGTCTTCTTATCGATCCAGCTTCCGAGAAGCACACAGATAAGGACCGGTGTCACAACATTGAGTCCGAGCTGGGTGATCAGCACCAGGTTTTCGAGTCCGTTTTTTTTCTGACGCATTTTCTCCCACCTCACTTACCGCGTAACGCATACCGCCATTATACTAAATATTTGCGGATTTGTCCATTTCTACACATCGACTTTACAGATATTTCATGAATTCTTTTGTCAATAATTTGCTATATTTGGACACGGTTGTATAATTGTCCAAAAATCGCCAAATGACTTTCCTGGCAAATCCAGATCTGATTCATATTTCTTCTATATTTATATATAGAAAAAAGAGACACAGTTACTTCCATGTCCCTTCATTTTTTCTTCAGACTTTATTTTCTTATGTGATGGCTTCACCGACCCGCCCGTGATTTTCAGTAATTCATTCCTGTGACCGCAAGTTCTCCGTCCGCAGTAATGCCGAGGATGATATTCGGAGCACCGTCGCCCAGAACGATTCCCGCCATAACCGGCTCGAGGGTCTCGACATCCACCTTTTCGATTGCTGCCTCCATCTCATCGGAGAAGAACTCAGCCGGGTCCAGCTTCATGAAATCTTCTTTCGTATCTACCATTCCGCCGTTCGTCTTCACACAGGAAATAAACGCCGGAAAATCAATATGGTCCGCGAGGCCTTCCATATCCTTATTCTTCACGATTTCGACAAGCTCCTTTGCATAAGACTTGTAATCCGTTTTTTCAAGCTTTGCAGCCATCTCGCTCTGGAGCTTCGCCATCTCCTCATTGGAGATCTCCTCCACCTGTACACCTTCAGAGCTCTCATCTGTCTCGAACGCTCCCGGACCTTCCGCCATCTTCGGATCCACATTAGAAAGATCCGGTTTTGTCGTGTCCGCCGCTTTCGTTTCCGCATCGGAAGCTTCTGTCGTTGTCTCTGCTGCGGTTTCCTGTGTCTGTGTATGTTTTGATCCGCATGCGGTCGCCATCACTGCTGTCATGCAGAGCGCCGCCGCCAGTAAAACGTGTTTCTTCATGATTAAAAGTTCCTCCTCTAATCTTATATGTGCTCCCGGAATCTTCTTTTATATGTACTCCAGGAATCATCTGCTTTTCCGGTATCTGCCCCGCAGACATCTCCCCGGGTACTCAGGGGATTTTCCGGCGTACAGCCACCTGTTACACTGCATCAGAACTATACCACGGCTCTTTTTTTATGACAATAAACAAATTCTAAAGAAATGGTTATTTTTTCGTTAGAAAATCTCCACTTATTTTATTTTCCTTTTAGAGTTTCTCCATACTTCCGTCACATTCTTCCTGTATACTTTGTATCATAAAAGATACCAATCAGCAAAAAACATCACGAAGCGTTTTTATAGAAATGAAAGGCGAGGCGTGTAGCGCCTGATCAGGTATATATATAAATGGGGCCGGCAGGCAAATGAAATGCGCGCACATTTATGCCGGACTCGACTAAACATAATTCTCGGATCCACGAGGATCCGGAATTGACATATATTCGATACTCATACATCCCCCTTTTTTAGTATTTGTGTGAAAGAACTCCGGTATGCCAGAACCGGAGTTTTTTCATGTTTAAAAATCAATCGACGTGTTCTCTCACCCGGCACAGGTATTTGCGACAGTCTACATCTTCGCGCGAGTGCGCATCTTTGGCACGTCAGTGCCTTTTTATGTAACAGGAAATTCCTCGGAATTTCCTGTTACATAAAAAACAGAGCAGCCCTTTTATCGGCTGCCCTGTAATCTACTTGCCTTCTTTTTATATATTCCGCAAATCTTATTCTATCATTCATTAGTGTGTCATCAGATCCAGAACAAGCTCCGCGCACTTATTGAGATTCTCGATCTTCAGCGTCTCCCCCGTAGTATGTACCTTCGTCATACCGGTAGAGAGAACGATCGGCTTGATTCCGTGAAGTGCCATTACGTTCGCGTCGCTTCCGCCGCCGCCCTTTGCAGTCATCGGTTCGCAGCCGATGCGTTTGCAGGACTCGAACACTCTCTGTACCATCGGATCGTCGTTCGCAACATTGAAGCTTACATAGTTTGTCTTTAACTCGATCTCAAGCTTTGCGCCCATCTCGTCACAGGCATCCTGTAAGCATTTCTGCATATGGGCAGCCTGCGCGTTTAATTTATCGAGGTTGCGGCTTCTCACCTCTGCCACGAACTCAGCCTTTTCCGGAACGATATTGGTTGCGTACTCAGCCTTTAAGGTACCGATATTGCAGGTCGTCTCCTCATCAATGCGGAGCAGGTTCATCTTTGCGATTCCCTTTGCCGCTACCTGGATCGCACTGATTCCCTCTTCCGGAGCAAGTCCTGCATGGGAGGAACGTCCGATGATCGTCGCGAAGATCTTGATCTGGCCAGGTCCGCAGGTTAAGATCTTTCCAACATCGCCGCTGGCATCGAATACCATTGCCTCTTTGCCTTTGATCATGGACAGATCCATATTTTTAACGCCGTTCATTCCGCCCTCTTCACCGATGGTGAATAAGATCTCTGTGTTGCGGCACGGAAGATTCTGCTCTTTGATCACCTTGACAGCCTCCATGATCGCCGCGATTCCGGACTTGTCATCACCGGAAAGGATTGTAGATCCGTCTGTATGGATAATTCCGTCATCGATCAACGGTTTGATCCCGTTACCCGGAGTTACGGTATCCATGTGCGCACACATAATAGTCGGCTCACCCGGAATCGTTCCCGGGAGATATGCGCATACGTTAAATCCGTTGGATCCGAACCCCTCTCCGGCCTTATCGGTCTTTACTTCCAGACCGAGTGCCTTCAGATCCTCAACTAACTTTTCCCCCATCGCTTTCTCATTCTTTGTCTCGCTGTCGATCATCGCGTAGCCAATGAATGTGTCGAGCAGTCTCTTTTCGTTAATCATCTGCTAACCCCTCCTGTTTTTTCTGTTGCAAGACCTCTTTTCCGGTCTCCACACCGCAAATCTTACTTAATCATCTTAACATGGATCTGCCATCCCCGCAAGAAAATACCACAGCTTTATCCTTTTTCCGGGATGGGCAGCTCCGGATCCCTGTTTGTTTTAAAAGGATGGGCAGCTCCATTCCGGAACTGCCCATTTTATTATTATCTTCCATTTTATTATTTTGCAAGTTCTTTTATAATAGAAGAAACCTTATCGTAATCGTACTGGACTTCTTTTACGCCCGACTGTTTTTTATACCAGTTCTTTAATTCCTGATACGTTGTGGAGAAAGAACCATATCCGAGATACAGCTCCGGAGTCTGGAAGTTGTCCGCAAATACGACCATCGGCATCACCTTCAGGTTCTGAACTCCGTTTTCTTCCATCACCTTTGTGATCTCCGCCGCGCCTTTTTTCAGCTCCAGAAGCGGATTTTCAAACTCTTCTTTTCTCTTTGCATCTTCTCGCCGCCACATCGCTCCGTCCGGAGTTCCGTATATCTTAATTCCCCAGCCATAAGTTCTTACAAGATAAACACCTCTCTTATCCATAAGGACCGCGTCAAACGTCATTTTTCCTTCCGGCAGATTTAAAGTCGCGTTCTTTAAAACCTCACCGGGCTTTCCGCAGATCTTTTTCAGCCGCGCGGAGACCTTTTCTACAGCCTTTTCGTGATTCCGCTGTTTGTTCATGTGTTTCGCGATCAGCCAAAACACCATCACACCGGCCAAAATGTAGGCAAAGAACATAAAATAGTCCTGCGCCGAATGAAGTTTCCATGTCTGAAAGTTTCCACCAAACATATTTTATCCTCCCAGGTATCCATTAACCGCACATTGGCAGCTGCTGCCACTGACAGTCTTTTTTGAATCCATCAGGCAGGATTCCTTTATTGTCTGTCATCACGTTTCATGCACGATACTTTATCTTAACATGAATCCACTATAAACGCAATAATCTTCTTATGATCGTCATTTCCTGCTTTATGCATTTTTACCAAATATTTATCATTCCATTTGGTGAAATCTCCGGCTATTTTTTCAGTTTTCTAATGTAAAAATAAAAAATATAAACACTTTATAAAAAACATATAGCTTTTCTGAACTATTTATAGTATAATATCTATGCAAGCGGGATCTCGGGGGTTTAGGTCCCGTAAATTAAGTTTACAGGAGGTTTTTCAAATGAGTGAAAACACTACCGCTAAGAAAACCGGCGTGGACAAACTGATTGATGGTATCGAAAAAGTTTGTAACAAATTGCCGCCGCCAGCGATTCTGTTCTGCTGGCTCTTCCTTATCACAGCCATCATCGGCTGCATCTTCAGTGTAATGGGCGTTGCCCTTACAAACCCGGCTTCCGGAGAGGTCGTAACATCTGCGAACCTGTTCTCCAAAGACGGCGTTGACTGGATCTTAGGCAACATGGTAAAGAACTTCACAGGCTTCGCTCCGTTAGGTCTGGTTATCACCATGACACTCGGTATTGGTCTCTGTGAGGAGTCCGGAATGCTGATCTCCATGCTGAACAGTTCCTTAAAGAACGTTCCTGCAGCTATGATCCCGTACGTAATCGCATTCGTTGGTACCGTTGGTAACATCGCTTCCGATACCGCAATGGTCGTTATCCCGCCGATGGCTGCCATCGTTTACATGGGCGTAGGCAAGCACCCGGTAGTTGGTATGATGGTTGGTTACGCAGGTGCTCAGGCCGGTTTCACAGCAAACCTGATGGTTGCCGGTACTGATACTCTGTTACAGGGTCTTACAAACGATGCGATCAAGGCATTCATCCCGGATACAACATTCCAGGTTGACCCGACCTGTAACTGGTTCTTCATGATCTTCTCCACCTTCCTCTGCGCAGCAGTTATCGGATTCTGTTCCGTACATATGATCGAGCCGCGTTTCGGAAAATACGAGGGTGCCGGAGAAGCAAAACTTGAAGAAGTTACTCCGCAGCAGAAGAAAGGTCTTAATGCTGCAGGTCTTACCGCAATCATCTACATCATCATCATTGCAATCGGATTCTTCACCGGTCTTCTTTCCGGCGAAAACGGTGCGTTTATCGGATCCCCGCTCTTAAAGGGCCTGATCCCGATCCTCTTCGTTCTGTTCTGTCTCTGCGGTCTTGCATACGGCTTCACTGCAGGTACATTCAAGAACGCTGTTGATGTCAACAAAGCAATGTCAAAGCAGATGGCTGGTATGGGCTCCTACGTTCTGTTCTGCTTCTTCTGTGGACAGTTCCAGGGCTTATTCAACTGGACAAAGCTTGGTACACTCCTTGCGATCGCAGGTGCTGATGGTCTCGAGGCTGCAGGTTTCACAGGCATTCCGCTCTGTGTAGCTTTCATCGTCCTCTGCTCCTTCGTTAACATCTTCGTATCCTCCGGTTCCGCGAAGTGGGCTATTTTCGCTCCGATCTTCGTTCCAATGTTCATGCTCCTCGGTTACCATCCGGGCTTCACACAGTTACTTTACAGAATTGGTGATTCCCCGTTCAACTGCTGGACACCGATGTCTGCATATATCTGGATGATCTTAAGTGTTGCTCAGACAAAGTACGTTCCGGATCTCAAAATTGGTACTCTGATCTCCAACATGATCCCGATGTCCATCGTTCTTCAGATCGCATGGATCATCGTAGTTGTTATCTGGATGTCCATCGGACTTCCGTTCGGACCGGGCGTAGGCGTTGCTCTTCCGGCTGGAATCCTCTAATTCAGAGCATAGCAGCTTACAAAGCTTACTGTATAAAATGTAACGGCAGAATGACCCGTCGCTTTTGTGGCGGGTCGTTTTTCGCTTAAAACTCACCTCCATGGCATCATGATACCTCAGA
>ERZ831773.2149-NODE-2149-length-17135-cov-6.337646_pt1 | contig 17135 bp, 17 predicted proteins | sample MGYA00519696_ERZ831773 | MGnify/ENA primary metagenome ERZ831773 (study PRJEB31850, sample SAMEA3708720) | human gut metagenome | biome: human gut; feature: human-associated habitat; material: faeces | place: China | collected 2014 ...
TGGCACGGCATAGCCCGCAAGCGGTCTCTGCTCGTGCTGCGTGCGTCGGTTGCCACCAAAAGGTAGTGCAAACCACGGCGGTACGCCGTGAATAACACCGGTCCGGATTAAAATGCCGAGGCTTTCAGCCGCAAACCCTCCTTTTCGTCCAGCCCGAACATCAGGTTCATGTTCTGCACGGCCTGTCCCGACGCCCCTTTCAGCAGGTTGTCGATGACCGAGACGACGTGCAGTTTCCCGCCGTATTTGGCTGTGTGGAGCAACGCCTTGTTGGTGTTGACCACCTGCTTGAGGTCCACGTCGCGTTCCGTGACGCGGGTGAATGCCGAGGGGGCGTAGAAGTCGGCGTAGAGCTTCGATGCCGCTTCGCCGTCGAGCGGACACGCCGTGTAGACACTCGCCAGGATGCCCCGCGTGAAGTCGCCGCGCATCGGCACGAAGTTCACTTCGCGGTCGAACGACGGCTCCAGCAGCCGCAGGTTGCGCCCGATCTCCAGGAGATGCTGGTGCGTGAAGGCCTTGTAAACCGAAATGTTGTCCGACCGCCAGCTGAAATGGGTCGTGGCCGAGGGTTTTACGCCTGCGCCCGTCGAACCCGTCACCGCCGTCACGTGCGCCTCGTCCTGCAACAGCCCCGCGGCGGCCAGCGGCAGCAGCGCCAGCTGGATCGCCGTGGCGAAACAGCCCGGGTTGGCCACGCGCTCCGCCCGGCGGATGCGTTCGCGGTTCAGCTCCGGAAGCCCGTAGACGAATCCGCACGACTCGTCGCGGAAATCCTGCGCCAGGTCGATGATCTTCACGCCTGCGGGGATCGTGTTCTCTTCCATCCAGACCCGGCTCTGCCCGTGGGCCGAGCAGAGGAACAGCACGTCGATCGCCCCGAGGTCGTACGCGTCGCAGAACCGCATGCCGGTGTCGCCCTCCAGTCCTCCGTGCACCTGCGCGAGGCGGTTGCCCGCGTTCGAAGTGCTGTGGACGAAGGCGATCTCCGCCTGCGGATGGTTCACCAGCAGGCGGATCAGTTCGCCGGCGGTGTACCCGGCGCCTCCGATGATGCCGACCCGGATCATTTCTTGTTGCGTTTCTGGACGTTGTAGAAAATCTTGATCTGGTTGCCGAGGATCTTCGTGAATCCCTTCACGTCGTCGGCCGTCCACGCCTTGTTGACCTCGCCGTACTCGCCGAAGTCGGTCTTCATCAGGTCGAACGTCGAGTCGACGCCCACGAGCGTATAGTTGCGCGGCCGCAGGATCAGCTCCACGGTTCCCGTCACGTTGCGCTGCGAGGAGAGGAGCATCGCCTCGATGTCGCGCATCACCGGTTCGAGGTACTGCGCTTCGTGGAGGAACATGCCGTACCACGTCGCCACCTGGTCTTTCCAGTAGGTCTGCCATTTGGTCAGCGTGTGTTTTTCGAGCATCTTGTGCGCGGCGATGATCAGCATCGGCGCGGCGGCCTCGAAGCCCACGCGGCCCTTGATGCCGATGATCGTGTCGCCGATGTGCATGTCGCGGCCGATGCCGTATTTCGCCCCGATGGCCTCCACGGCGCGGATGGCCTCGACCTTGTCCGTGTAGGGCGTGCCGTTGACCGCCGCCAGCTCGCCCTGCTCGAAGGTGAGTTTGAGCCGCTCCTCGCCCTCGGCCGTGATCTGGCTCGGATAGGCCTCCTCGGGGAGTGTCTGCTCCGAGTGGAGGGTCTCCTTGCCGCCGATCGAGGTTCCCCACAGCCCCTTGTTGATCGAGTACTCCATCTTCTTGTAGTCGGCCGTGATGCCGTGCTTGCGGAGGTAGTCGATCTCGTATTCGCGCGTCAGGGTCATGTCGCGCGTCGGGGTGATGATCTCGATCTCGGGGGCGAGGATCTGGAACGTCAGGTCGAAGCGCACCTGGTCGTTGCCCGCGCCGGTCGAACCGTGGGCCACGGCGTCGGCGCCGATCTGTTTGGCGTATTCGATGATGGCGATGGCCTGGAAAATGCGCTCCGAACTTACCGAAATGGGGTAGGTCCCGTTGCGCAGGATGTTGCCGAAGACCATGTAGCGGATGCTTTTCTCGTAGTACTCCTGCTCGATGTCGAGCGTCGCGTGTGCCGTGGCGCCCAGCTCCATGGCGCGCTTCTCGATCTTTTCGAGTTCGGGTTTCGAGAACCCGCCCGTGTTGGCGATTGCCGTGTAAACGTCGTAACCCTTCTCCTCGGAGAGGTATTTTACACAAAACGAGGTGTCCAGACCGCCGCTGAACGCCAGAACCACTTTCTTCTTGGTTTCCATGATATTGTCTTTTTGTTGTTTACGTTAATTCACCGGAGTGCAAATCCTCCGGGCGTTGTCGCCGCCTTCGGCGTCGTTTGCAATTCTGACCTTCCCCTGAATCCCCTCCTCGGAGGGGACTTGTCGCGACGCGACCGGGTTGTCTCGAATGATATTTTCCGTTATTTCAGGTGGAACAGTTTTTTTACTTTGTTCCGGAAAAACATCCGGTAGGGGGCCAGCCGCGACTGTTTCGCGGGCGGTTCCTTGGCCGGGTCGTAGAGCATGCCCGTGCAGAGGCACATGCGGCGGTTGTTGCGTTGCAGGATGTCGTAGTTGCAGCAGCCTTCGCAGCCGCGCCAGAACTCCTCGTCTTCGGTCAGTTCCGAGAAGGTCACGGGGACGTAGCCCATTCGCGAGTTGAGCTTCATAACCGGCAGCGACGTGGTGATACTGAATAACTTGGCATACGGGAATCGTCGTCGGGCCAGCTCGAAGGTTCGTCGTTTGATCTGTTCCGCGAGTCCCATATGGCGGTACTCCGGATCGACGATAAGTCCCGAGGTGGCGACGAAGTCGCCGTGACCCCAGCACTCGATATAGCTGAACCCGACCAGTTTTTCACCGTCCAGCGCCACGACGGCCTTGCCACCGGTCATTTTTGCGGCGATGTATTCGGGCGACCGCTTGGCGATGCCCGTACCCCGCTGCAGGGCCGACTCGTAGATCAGATCGCAAATACGCGGTGCGTAATGTGCGTGCGACGAGTCGGCGAAAACGACGCTGATTGTGTTGTTATTCATTTATCGTTTGTGTGGGTAAAAAGTTGTTTGCGGAATTAGTTGACGCGGTAGGCGCGCTGCACGCCCTTGATGCGCATGATCTGGTGTATGAGCGTGTCCACGACGGCCGTACCGGGCACTTCGACGGCCACTTCTCCCGCCACGCAGCCGTTCCCGGCGGGTGCGAAGTTCATCGAGCGGATGCCCAGTTTGAGATCGCGGACGATGACCTCGGTGATGTGGTTGGCCATGCCCGTGGTGTCGGCCGCCACGATGCGGATCGTGACGCGGAACGCCCCTTCGGCCGACTGCCGCCAGCGGGCGTCGATCACGCGGTAGGGGTAATTCTCGCGCATGCGCTTGGCGTTGGGGCAGTCGCAGCGGTGGATGGTGATTCCCGCGCTGATCGTCACGAATCCGAACACGTCGTCGCCCTTGATCGGGTTGCAGCATTTGGCCAGCTTGTACTGGATTTTCGAGATGTCGTCGTCGATCACCAGCGCGTCCTGCGGAGCGGCCTTCTCCTGCGTGCCGTGCAGCGCGGCCTTCTGGCGTTCGATTTCGGCGGCCGCGGCGCGGCGCTCCTCTTCGGCTTCGCCCGAAAGGTGGCGTGAGAGGATCTCCTTGATCGACCCGAAGTCGAGCTTCTGGGTGGCGATCAGCGCGTAGACCTCCGTGCCGAGGCGCAGTTTGAAGTATTTGGCCAGGTAAGCCACCGCCTCGTCGATCGTGATGGCGAATTTCCAGTTCTTGAGTTTGCGTTCCAGCTCCTCGCGTCCCATGCGCGTGTGCTTGGCCTGCTCCTCGCGCAGGTAGGACTTGATCTTGTTGCGGGCCTTCGAGGTCACCACCAGCGACAGCCAGTCCGACTTGGGCGTCTGGTTTTTCTGGGTGGTGATCTCCACGATGTCGCCGTTGCGCAGCTGTTCGCGGATCGGCACGGCGCGGCCGTTGACCCGTCCGCCCACGCACGTCGATCCGAGCGAGGTGTGGATGTCGAAGGCGAAGTCGAGGAGCGTGGCCCCCTCGGGGAGTTTGCGCAGGTCGCCGTTGGGCGTGAAGACGAAGATTTCGCCCGACGCGGGCTTGGCGTCGAAACGCTGCGCCAGCGAGTGGGTCGTGTCCTCTATCAGTTCGCGCAGATGTCCCAGCCACATTTCGCTGGTCTGCGCCCCCTGGTTGACGCCCTTGTAGCGCCAGTGCGCGGCGATGCCTCGCTCGGCCACGGCGTCCATGCGCTCGGTGCGGATCTGCACCTCGACCCAGCGGCCTTCGGCCGACACGGTGGTGTGCAGCGACTCGTAGCCGTTCGACTTGGGGATCGAGATCCAGTCGCGCATGCGCTTGGGATTGGGCGTGTAGAAGTCCGTCACCACCGAATAGGCCGTCCAGCAGAGCTGTTTCTCGGCCTCCTGCGGGCAGTCGATGATGATGCGGATGGCGAAGATGTCGTAGACGCCCTCGAACGGGACGTGCTGTTTGTGCATCTTGTTCCAGATCGAGAAGATCGATTTGGTGCGGCTCTTGATGTGGTATTTGATGCCGAGGCGGTTCAGCCGCTGCTCGATCGGCACGAGGAACCGCCCGATGAAGGCCTTGCGCTCCTCGGCGCTCTCTTCGAGTTTTGTGACGACGTGCTCGTAATCCTTCGGTTCGAGGTATTTCAGGGCGATGTCCTCCAGCTCGCTCTTGATCGAGTAGAGACCCAGCTTGTGGGCGATCTGGGCGTAGAGGTTCATCGACTCCCAGCTCTTCTTGCGCCACTTTTCGCGGGGGAACATTTCGAGCGAACGCATCACTTCGAGCCGGTCGGCCAGTTTGATCAGGATGACGCGCGGGTCTTCGGAGTAGCTCACGATCAGGTCCCGGAAATTGTCGGCCTGCTCCTTGGCCACCTTGAGCTTCAGCTCCGAGATGTTGGCCAGACCCAGCGTGATGCCCACGACCTGATCGCCGAAGCGTTTGCGGATGTCGGCGCTCAGGGCGAGGAATTCTTCGGCGGGCAGCTGCTTGTGAGCGAGGCGCACCACGTCGTGCAGGATCGCCGAGATGGTGGAGTTGCGGCCCAGGCCCACCTCCGAGATCACGATCGAAGCCACCGCGGCGGCATGCTCCAGCAGGGGCGAGCCGTCGTAGCGCACCAGTCCGGCGAGTTTCCCGTCGGCATACTCCAGCGCCTCGTCGACGAGTGCCCGGGTCTGCTCCGAGAAATTCGCGCGCACGAGCGTGCGGAGTTTTTCGTACCGTGAAAAGTCCATTTTTACCTAACCAGATGACCTATGCTCGCAAAGATATGAAATTTTTTCATAAATTTGGCATGTACAATTGAACAGTTGTGTTATGGACAAGAAAAAGGCAGTTTACGTGCCGACCGTAGGCGAGGAAATCGGCAATGCCGTGTCCCACGGCGTGATGTCGCTGTTATCGCTGCTGGCCCTTCCTTTCGCCGCCGTGTGGGCCTATGCGCATGACCCCGGCGGGGTTCTGGCCTCGGTCTCGGTGTCGGTTTTCGTCATTTCGATCTTCCTGATGTTCCTCGCCTCGACGCTCTATCACTCGATGAACCCGCAGTCGAAGCATAAGGAGGTTTTCCACATCCTCGACCATATTTTCATCTACGTCGCCATCGCGGGCAGCTATACGCCCATCGCGCTGTCGGTCATCGGCGGCTGGCAGGGGGTGTTCATCACCGTCCTGCAATGGGCGATGGTGATTTTCGGGGTGTTCTACAAGTCGCTCTCCCGAAAGTCGATACCGGCCATCAGTCTGACCATCTACCTGGTCATGGGCTGGACGATCGTCTTCTTCCTGCCGCTGTTCATCAGCCACGCTTCGACGCCTCTCGTGGCGCTGATCGCGCTGGGCGGCGTGCTCTATACGCTCGGCGCGTGGTTCTACGCCCGCAAGGGCTTCCGCTACCACCACATGGTGTGGCATCTGCTGATCGACCTCGCGGTTGCGGCGCACTTCGCCGGGATCGTGTTTTACCTCTACTGATTATGGCCGCATATGACCTCCACATCCATTCCGGATACAGCAGCGACGGGGAGAGCTTCCCGTCGCCGCAATCGTCGGTCTGTGCGCCGCCCGCGGGCTGGACGCCTTTTCGCTGACCGACCACAACTCGGTGCGGGGCGTCGGCGAGGCTGCCCGGCTGGCCCGGGAACGGGGCATCGGGTTCGTCCCCGGCATCGAGATCGACTGCAACTACCGGGGGCCGGACCTGCATCTGCTGGGCTACGGCATCGACTGGCGTTCGGCGGATTTCGCGCGGTTGGAGGAGGAGGTTGCCGCCAAAGTCATGGCGTCGTTCGGGGCCATGGTCGACAACCTGCTGAAACTGGGCTTCCGGGTCGATGCCGGTGCGGTGCTGGCCGCCGCCGACGGGAAACCGCCGACGGGCGAACTGATCGCCGAGGTGATGCTCTCCGACGCGAACTGCCATACGCCCCCGCTGCGGCCCTATATGGAGGGCGGCGAGCGGAGCGACATGCCTTACATCAACTTCTACCTCGATTATTTCGCACAGGGCCGTCCGGCGTTCGTGCCCGTGGAGTATATGGATTACCGCGATGCGGTGGAGCTGGTCCGCGACAACGGGGGCGTGCCCGTCGTGGCGCATCCGGGGCTGAATTTCCGGGGCCGGGAGGAGACCGCCGGGCGGCTGCTCGACCGCGGGGCCGCGGGACTGGAAGTCTTCAACAACTACCACACCCCCGAACAGGCTGTCTATTTCACCTCGCTGGCCCTCTCCAAAGGCGCTTCCATGACCTGCGGAAGCGATTTCCACGGCAAGACCAAGCCCCGGATCGCCGTCGGGCGATTCCCGTCGGACAGCCGTTTCGACGGCCGCCTGTCAGACTTTGTAAACCACATACATGTGATCGGCCGGCAGGGCGTATAGTCTGCGCTCGGCCTCGGTGAAGGTCGCGGCGTAGTCGATGTCCGCGACCTGGAAACCCGCCTGGCGCAGGCGGTCGGCATAGTCGGCGCCGTAGATGCGCCGGTGGTCGTACTGTCCGAAGATGCGCGTGCGCTCGTCGGGATCGGTGATCGAGTCGTCCTCGTAGGTCTGCTCGTAGTCCCTGTCCACCGGGGAGAGGACGATGCCCCAGCCGCCGGGTTTGAGGACCCGGTGCAGTTCGCGCATCGCCCGCCGGTCGTCGGCGACGTGCTCCATGATGTGGTTGCAGATCACCACGTCCACCGAGCCGTCGGCCAGCGGGATCTGCTGCACGTCGAAATGCAGGTCGGCCAGCGGGCTTTCGAGATCGGCCGTGACATACTGCCCCGGATGCGACTTGAAGTGGGGCTTGAGTTGACGCATGATACAGACCTCGGGAGCAATGTGCAGCGTGCGCGGAAAGGCCGTCAGGAGATCGGTTTCGCGCGTCAGGTAGAGCCACAGCAGGCGGTGCCGCTCCAGCGACAGACACTTGGGACACAGCGCGTTGGGCCGCGGCTGCACGTAGCCGTAGGGCATGAACTTCCGGTATTTCGCGCCGCACACGGGGCATTCGGCTCCGCGCCCCTTGTAGAAGAGCCCCGCCACGGGTACGGCCCATCCCGCGATGCGTTGCAGCACGGGGCGCGGGATGTGGTTGAGCGAGAATTTGATCAGTTGTTTTATCATTGCGCGACTATCTGTTTTTTGTGCCGACCCTCCGGAGCGTACGTCATCTCCCTCTCCGGGGGAGGGTCGGGGTGGAGTCGGATTTGTCAATGACGCCGCAGGCGGCAACGGCCGCATTCAGGAGCGGCTGGCGGAGGATTTTACGCATGCAGCGGGATTACTCTAAAATCTTGTTCACGTCGGCTTCGGCCTTGCGCAGCCGCGCCTTGCACGAGGCGATCAGCTCCGTGGCGCGCTTCACCTCGGCGGCGAGGCTGTCCACGTCCATCTCTTCGTTGCGCAGGCGTGCGAGAATCTTCTCGATCTCACCCATCGCCTCGGCGTAGGTCACTTCTTTTTTTGCCATATTTTTCCGGAATTTACGGTTGCGTCTATCTTGCCGTCGGAGACCTCGATTTCGACCTGCTCGCCCTCCGCGACGCTTCCGGCCGAGGTCACGGCACGGCCTCCGGCGCGCAGGACGGCGAATCCCAGCCGGAGGATGCGTTCGGGCGAACGTCCGGCGATCAGTTCCGCGGCGTTGCCGAGCCGCACGCCCTGCCGCGCGAGGAAGTCGCGCGCCGCGTCGGGCAGCAGCCCTGTGAAATGTTCCAGACGCAGCGTCTGCCGCGTGAGGAGTTCGCCGCTCAGCCGCCGCACTTCGCCCGAGAGGCGTTCGAGACGCACCTCCGAGGCGTGCATCGCGGCCTTCGTCATGTCGTTTAGTTGCAGGGCGGCGCAGTCGAGCCACCCGTCGGTTTCGGCCATCCGTTCGACCAGCCATCCGGCCACCGCCGTCGGGGTCTTGAGCGCCGTGTGGGCCACCATGTCGGCCACGCTGGTGTCCTTGTCGTGCCCGATACCCGTCACCACCGGCAGCGGGAACTGCGCCACGTGGGCGCAGAGGCGGTAGGCGTTGAAGCAGTTGAGGTTGCTGCGCGACCCGCCTCCGCGGATCAGCACCACGGCGTCGAATTTTTCCGGCCGGGCCGCGACGTTGCACAGGGCTTCGATGATGGATTCCTCGGCCGCTTCGCCCTGCATGAAGGCGTCGAACAGGGTCAGCTCGAAACGGTAGGGGCTTCGGGCCAGCTCCTTGCAGAAGTCCTGATAGCCGGCGGCGTTGGCGCTCGACACGATGGCCACGCGCTGCACGACGGCCGGCATCGGCGCCTCGCGGTTCATGTCCCAGACGCCCTCCTGCTGCAACTGCGCGATGGTCTGCTGCCGCTGCCGCTCCATGTCGCCCAGCGTGTAGGAGGGGTCGATGTCGGTGATCTGGAGCGAGAAGCCGTAAAGTTCGTGGTAGGTGACCAGCGCCTTGGCCAGTATTTTGATGCCCGCGGCGAGCCGCTGGCCCGTTTCGGCCTCGAAATAGCCTGCGATGCGGGGGTAGTTCGAACGCCACACGACGGCTCGGGCCTGCGCTGTCGGCACGCCGTTGTCGCCGCCCTTCTCCACAAGCTCCAGGTAGCAGTGGCCCGAGTAGTTGACCTTGATTTCCGAAATCTCGGCGCTCACCCAGAGGGGTAGCGCGAACTGCCCTTCGAGCGCCGACTTCACGCGGCGCTGCAACTCGCGCAGGGTAATGTGTTGTGATTCAGTCATCGGCCCAGCAGGATTCCGAGGGTGAACAAGGCTCCGAACAGCAGGATGTTGCGGGCCGTTTCACCCAGACAGACGTTCAGCGCGTCGCCGTGGTCGATGCGCACCATCTTGCGCCATGTGGAGATATGTGCGGCGAGGTAGGGAAGGGGTAGCAGGGCGGCCCACGTGCGGCCTGCGAAGAGCAGCGTGAGACACAGCGCGACGGCCGCGGTTCCCAGGGCGAGATAACCCCAGCGGCCGACGCCTGCGCCGAGGCAGACGACGATCGTGCGTTTGTTGCAGCGGGCGTCCTCCTCGCGGTCGCGGAAGTTGTTGATCATCAGCATTGTGTCGATCACGAGGCCGCAGGCCAGCGCGGCGACGAGAACCTCCGGGGTCCACGCGCCGGTCTGGATGTAATAGGTGAATCCCACGGGGACCAGTCCGAAAAAGAGGATGACCGCGGCGTCGCCCAGCCCGTGGTAGGCCAGCGGGTAAGGGCCTGCGGTGTAGAACCAGGCGAAGACGATGCAGGCGGCGCCTGCGGCGACGAGTTCCCAGCCTCCGTAGCGGAGCGCGCCTGCGTGGAGCGCCCAGACGAGCAGCGCGACGCCCGCGGCGCAGGCCGCGAGGGTGAATCCCGCAATGCCCGCCTTCATGGCCCCGAGGGTGATGTAGCCTTTGGCGAAGGCGCGGTCGGGACCCAGCCGGTCGGGCTGGTCGGCCCCCTTCAGGAAGTCCCAGAGATCGTTCACCAGGTTGGCCGTGCACTGCATCAGCAGGGCGAATGCGAGGCACAGCACGGCCGGAAGCCAATGGAATCCGCGGTCGGTCCAGGCCAGTGCGGAGCCGATCAGGACGAGGATGACGGAGTTGCCGAGGCTGTACGGCCTGACGGCCAGAATCCATGCGGAGAGGGAGTTGGTTTTCACGTTTCGGAGTTTTTCAGGGGCTTTTGCAGATGAGGTTTGCGGGTTTCGGGAGCGGAGTTGTCAGCGGATGACCAGCTCCGCCTGCCGCGGCATACGCCGGCCCTCGGGAAGCTGGATGCTCAATACGCCTTCGCTTTCGACCGGCGCGCCGTTCTTCTGCGCCGGATGCCAGCGCGGAGCTTCCGCCACGGCTTTCAGCACGCGCCGCTTGAGGCGGTTGTCGGTCGATTCGAGCTCCTGCTGGACGACGGTCTCGCCGTCGGGCGTGATCTTGTAGCGCAGCACCACGCGCGCCGTGGGTTCGCTCTCGTCCCAGCGCACCTGCCGGGCGATGTAGCTGCCGAAGGCGGAGTCCGCGGGAAAGGAGGCCGGCCGGTCGTAGCGCAGCGTAATGAGCATCACGCCGTGTGCGGCCCGCTGGCCGTAGCGGGCGATGGTCTCCTCGTCGGCGGGGAGCATCTCGACGTTCTCGATGTCCTCGGGCGGAATCGAGCGTATCTCGGACGTCTCCTTGCCGTTGACGATGTACAGGGGCTGCGGCCTGGGCGTCGCGGCACGGACGGCTGCGGCGAGAAACAGGATGTAGAGAAGCAGTGCGTATCTTTTCATACCGTAATCTTTTTTTGCAAAACGGCCGGCAGGGCCGGGATATTGCCTGCGGACTATCCGATCTCCTCCCAGCCCGAAGCCGAAAGGTCCACGCAGCCGTTGGCCCGGAAATGGACGCCTTCGGCTGCGAGCAACTCCCGCTGTCCGGTCCATCCGGGCGCTGTCCGGCCCTGGCTGTTGACGACCCGGTGGCAGGGCAGGCCTTCCGGAGCCAGCGCCAGCGCCCGTCCCGCGCGGCGCGCATGGCCGGGCATGCCGATCAGCCGGGCCAGCTGCCCGTAGGTCGCGACCCGTCCTGCGGGAATCTCTGCGACGACGCTCCAGATCTCGGCGTCGAAATCGGCGGGAATCTTCATCGCTTGTTTCGTTTATCTGAAACGGCCGGAGCCGAATCCGGGGCGCAAGTCCGGCCCCTCCCTCCTGAAAGCCGTTTTTTAGACGGCCCGGGGCAACGGGTTTCGGCAGCGGCTCATCCCGCCCCTGCTGTCCCTGCTGTCCCTGCTGTCCCTGCTGCCCCTGCTGCCCCTGCTGCCCCTGAAAAGGGCTTTTTAAGCAGCTAAAGTTCGCTCTCTTTCAGACGTTCGGCGTTCTCGGCCACGATCAGGTGGTCGATGCAGTCCTGGATGTCGCCGTCCATGAAGGCCGCGAGGTTGTAGATCGTATAGTTGATGCGGTGGTCGGTGATGCGCCCCTGCGGGTAGTTGTAGGTGCGGATCTTGGCCGAACGGTCGCCCGTCGAGACCATCGTTTTGCGCTTCGAGGCGATTTCGTCGAGGTATTTCGAGTATTCGAGGTTGAAGACGCGCGTGCGCAGCTCCTCGAAAGCCTTGTCGAAGTTTTTCAGCTGCGATTTCTGGTCCTGGCACTGCACGACGATGCCCGTGGGGATGTGCGTCAGGCGGATGGCCGAATAGGTCGTGTTGACCGACTGGCCGCCGGGACCGCTCGCACAGAAGATGTCCTTGCGGATGTCGTTCATCGAGATTTCGATGTCGAACTCCTCGGCTTCGGGGAGCACGGCCACCGATGCGGCCGAGGTGTGCACGCGGCCCTGCGTCTCGGTCTGGGGCACGCGCTGCACGCGGTGCACGCCCGACTCGTATTTGAGCGTCCCGTAGACGTTCTGTCCCGATACCTTCAGCACCACCTCCTTGAAACCGCCTGCGGCGCCGTCCGACGAGGAGGTGATTTCGTAGCGCCAGCCTTTCGACTCGATGTATTTGGTGTACATGCGCAGCAGGTCGCCGGCGAAGATCGCCGCCTCGTCGCCGCCCGTTCCGCCGCGGATCTCCACGATGGCGTTTTTCGAGTCCTGCGGGTCCTTGGGGATCAGCAGCAGCTTGATCTCCTCCTCCATCTGTGCGAGCTGCGGCTCCAGCTCGGCGATCATCTCGCGGGCCATTTCGCGCATCTCCTCGTCCTTGTCCGTGGCCAGCGTGTCCTTGGCTTCGGCGAGGTTGGCGATGGCCGTGCGGTAGCGTTCCGAAGTCTCGATGATCGGCTCCAGCTCCTTGTATTCCTTGGTCAGTTGGATGAACTGCTTGACGTCGGCGATCACTTCGGGGTCGGTGAGTTTCTGCCCCGTCTCCTCGTATTTGAGTTTCAAACCGTCGAGGCGGTTCAGGATGGTGTTGTCTGCCATAAAAATGTGTCGTGTCTTTGTTTTGGGGACAAAGATACGACACATTTAATTAAGAATTGAAAATTAAGAATTAAAAAATTAAGCGAAGGCCGCAGCGGCTCTCTCTCGGGACCGGCGTTCTTTCGCAAGGAAAGATGGGAAATAACCGGCAGACGGCAATGCGCGGGCCGGAGAAACCGACGGAGGGAACCCCTCGTGCGGGATTCCCTCCGGGATGTAGTCGCCGGGCGGCCGTTCCGGTTCGTGCCGGGGTGCGGCTGCCGGGGCGCGGTTCGTGCCAGGCCTGCTTATTCGTTGATCCGGCGGAGCCAGTCCAGCACGGCGTCCTGCCACTGGGCCTTGTAGCGGAACGAGTCGCGGATGCCCCAGCCGTGGCCGCCCGAGGGGTAAATGTGCATCGAGGCTTCGATGCCGTGCGCCTTCAGGGCGTTGTAGTAGAGCGTGCTGTTGACGGGCGGAACGGTCTTGTCGTCGTCCGAGAGCAGCAGGATGGCGGGCGGGGTGTCGGCCGTCACGCGGCTCTCCAGCGAGTAGGCTGCGTCCTGCTCGGGGGTGCGCTGCTCGCTCAGCAGATTGATGAACGATCCCTGGTGGCGTTTGCCCTGCACGGCCGTGATGACCGGGTAGAAGAGGACCGAGAAGGCCGGTTTGAAACTGCCGATCGTCGAGGCCATCGCCGCGAGGTGTCCGCCGGCCGAAGAGCCGACGATGCCCACTTTGTCCGCCGTGTAGCCCGTGGCGCCCGCTTCGAGTCCCGCCATGATGCGCAGGGCCTGTACGGCGTCCTCCAGCGGCACTTCGGGATGGTGGTTGGGCATCCGGTATTTCAGCACGGCGCCCGTGATGCCGTTGGCGGCGAACCATTTCGCCATTTCGTAGCCCTCGTGGTCCATGGCCAGCATGCCGTAGCCGCCGCCCGGGCAGATGACGACGGCCTGGCCGGTGGCCTTGGCCTTGTCGGCCGGGAAGATGTAGAGAGTCGCTTCGGAGGTGTTCCGTACGCGGTTGGGTTCCTTTTCCGTTTCCGGCGTCGTGATGCCGTTGCTGTGGGGCGCGGTCGTGTTGTCCCAGATTTTGAGGGTCGCGGTCTGTCCGTAATCCTGTGCCGATGCTGTTGCGGTCATAAGCAGGAGTGTTGCGATAAGCGGTAGTGTGCGTTTCATAAATCGGTATTTTAGGCGTGACGGGGTGTCAGATCACGATGTTTATGATCTTGCCCGGCACGACGATGATCTTTTTCGGGGTTTTGCCTTCGAGCCATTTCTGCGCCTCGGGGGCCGTGACGACGTCGGCCTGAATCTCGACGGGCGTCATCGAAGCGGCATACTCCTTCCGGAAGCGGAGCTTGCCGTTGACCGACACGGGGTATTCGAACGAGTTCCGCACGAGGTGCGTCTCGTCGCAGACCGGATAGGAGGCCGTGCAGACCGATTCGGTGTGTCCGAGCGCGGCCCACAGCTCCTCGGCGATGTGCGGGGCGAAGGGGGCGAGCAGCACGGTCAGCGGTTCGAGCACTTCGCGCTTCGAACACTCGCCCAGCTCGTTGAGGCAGATCATAAAGGCCGCCACGGAGGTGTTGAACGAGAAGTTCTCGATGTCCTCCGAGACCTTCTTGATGGTCTTGTGGAGGGTGCGCAGCTCCTGCTCGGTCGCCTTTTCATCCGTGACGCACAGCTGCCCGTCGCGGTCGAAGAACAGGCGCCAGAAGCGGCGCAGGAATTTGTGCACGCCGTCGATGCCGTTCGTGTCCCAGGGTTTCGACTGCTCCAGCGGTCCGAGGAACATCTCGTACATGCGCAGCGTGTCGGCGCCGTAGTTGTCGACGATGTAGTCGGGGTTCACGACGTTGTAGAACGACTTCGACATTTTCTCGATGGCCCAGCCGCAGACGTACTTGCCGTCCTCGAGGATGAATTCGGCGTCCTTGTATTCGGGCATCCATGCGCGGAAGGCGTCGAGGTCGAGGATGTCGTTGCGGACGATGTTCACGTCGACGTAGAGCGCCTGCGTCTCGTACTGGTCCTTGAGGCCCAGCGACACGAACCTGTTGGTTCCCACGATGCGGTAGACGAAGTTCGAGCGCCCCTGGATCATGCCCTGGTTGACGAGTTTGCGGAACGGCTCCTCCTCGCAGACGCAGCCCAGGTCGTAGAGGAACATGTTCCAGAAGCGCGAGTACATCAGGTGGCCCGTGGCGTGCTCGATGCCGCCCACGTAGAGGTCGACGTTGCGCCAGTACTCGTCCGCCTCTTTCCCGACGAGCGCCTTGTCGTTGTGCGGGTCCATGTAGCGGAGGTAGTAGGCCGACGATCCGGCGAATCCGGGCATCGTCGACAGTTCGTAGGGGCAGCCCTCGGGCGTCGCCCATCCCTTGACGCGGGCCAGCGGCGGTTCGCCCTCGGCCGTGGGGCCGAAATTCTCGATGGGCGGCAGCTCCAGCGGCAGTTTGTCCTCCGCCAGCGGGTAGGCCGTGTCGTTCTTATAGTAGATCGGGAACGGCTCGCCCCAGTAGCGCTGGCGCGAGAAAATGGCGTCGCGCAGGCGGTAGTTGACGAGCTTTTTGCCCAGTCCGCGCTTCTCGACTTCGGCGAACATCACCTGAATCGCCTCCTTTACATCCATGCCGTTGAGGAAATCCGAGTTGATTACTTTCCCCGTTTTGGCGTCGTACGACTCTTTCTCGATGTCGCCGCCCTCGACCACCGGGACGATCTCCAGTCCGAAGTGGCGGGCGAAGGCCCAGTCGCGCGAGTCGTGCGCCGGAACGGCCATGATGGCGCCCGTTCCGTAGCCCGAGAGCACGTAGTCGGAAATGTAGATCGGAATGGCTTTGTTCGTGAAGGGGTTGATGGCGTAGGAGCCTGCCGCAACGCCGCTTACGCGCTTCGTGTCGGCGATGCGGTCGCGCTCCGAACGCTTTTTGGTCTGGCGGATGTACTCCTCGACGGCGGCCTTGTTCTCGGGCGTCGTCAGTTCGCCGACCCACTCGTGCTCGGGGGCGATGACCATGAACGTCACGCCGAAGATCGTGTCGGGACGGGTGGTGAAGATCTCCAGTTTCCGGTCGCTGTTCTCGATGTCGAAGAAGACCTGGGCGCCCTCCGAGCGGCCGATCCAGTTGCGCTGGATCTCCTTCAGCGAGTCGCTCCATTCGAGTTTGTCCAGTCCGTCGAGCATGCGCTGGGCGTAGGCCGTCACGCGCAGAAGCCATTGTTTCATGCGCTTCTGCTCGACCGGATAGCCGCCGCGGACCGAAAGTCCGTCGTGCACTTCGTCGTTGGCCAGCACAGTCCCCAGCTTCGGACACCAGTTGACCTGGGTGTCGGCGCGGAAGGCGAGGCGGTAGTTCTGAAGGATCTGTTCCTTCTCCCGCTCGCTTTTGGCGTTCCATTCGGCGGCCGTGAAGTGCATCTCGGTCGTGCAGGCGGCGTCCAGCCCCTCGGTGCCGCTCGTTTCGAAGGCGGCGGTCAGTTCCGCGACGGGGCGCGCCTGCTGTTTCGAACGGTCGTACCAATGGGAGAACATCTCGAGGAACGCCCACTGCGTCCACTTGTAGTATCCGGGGTCGCACGTGCGCACCTCGCGGTCCCAGTCGAACGAGAATCCGATCTTGTCCAGCTGTTCGCGGTAGCGGGCGATGTTCTGCTCGGTCGTGACGGCGGGATGCTGCCCCGTCTGGATCGCATACTGCTCGGCGGGAAGGCCGAAGGCGTCGTAACCCATCGGGTGGAGGACGTTGAATCCCTTGAGCCGCTTGTAGCGCGAGTAGATGTCCGAGGCGATGTAGCCCAGCGGATGGCCGACGTGCAGGCCCGCTCCCGAAGGGTAGGGGAACATGTCCAGCACGTAGAATTTGGGCCGCGAGGGGTCCGTCTCCACCTTGTAGGTTTTGTCCGCCCTCCAGCGGCTTTGCCATTTGGTCTCGATCTCCTTGAAATTGTACTCCATATGTCGTGTAATTTTGTTGCGGATTTTCCCGCAAAGATAGAAAAAAAAACGTATCTTTATCCGGGAGTGGCGCATGTCGGATTTAAATTGCGAGCTTATGGGTAAATTTAAAGTTTTTTTGCTGGGCGTTCCGCTGGCGCTGGGTGTGCTTGCCGGCTGTTCGGAGGAGGTGGAATACGAGATGCCGATCTATGATTTCGTGAATCCTTCGGTCTGCTTTTTCGTTTCCGACGCCGCGACGGGCGTGAATCTGCTCGATCCCGATGAGCCTGATGCGATTCTCGGCCGGCCCATCGCCGTGACATACGGCGGAAAACGCTACGAAGTGGCGGCGGACGCCGTTGCGGCCCCGGCGACGCGGGCCAATCTGCCGCGGCCGCTGGCGCTGCGCTCGAAGGGGCGAATGAGTACGACAGGATCAAGGGCTATCACCTCGCTTTCGGAGAATTCGATCCGACGGATGGTCTGAAAGGGCAGTCGTTCGTGGTCGACTGGGGCGACGGGACCTCCACGAAGGTGGAGTTCGACCTCTACGTGGTCTGGAAGAAAAACCGCAAAGAGCGCATTTACGAGGCGGAGGTGCACAGCCCGATCCGTGTCGACGGCGCGGCGCGCGGCGAGGGTTATTACGACGCGTGGATCATTCGGATCACCCGGTGACGGGCGGTCTGCGTGCCGCAGTGCGGCTGCATGGGAAAAAAGGGGGCGCGGCCATTCGGGCACACCCTTTTTTCGGACACAACTTTTGTGATTAGGGAAAATAGTTGATTGA
>ERZ831773.2161-NODE-2161-length-17054-cov-2.778634_pt1 | contig 17054 bp, 25 predicted proteins | sample MGYA00519696_ERZ831773 | MGnify/ENA primary metagenome ERZ831773 (study PRJEB31850, sample SAMEA3708720) | human gut metagenome | biome: human gut; feature: human-associated habitat; material: faeces | place: China | collected 2014 ...
GAGCCGGTGTTCGTCGCCAGCCCCATCGCGAAGAAACTCGCATACGAGAGCGCGAAGGACATGTTGCGCAATCTTGACTCCGATGAAAAGGGCAAGCACATTGTGCCCACCCTTGGAGGAGAACAAGAAATGAGCGTCATCACGCTGCCCGGCCTGATCCACGCCTTGAACAATCGCCGCCCCGGCGCAGTCAAGGACGAGGCCACGCGCAACATGGTCATCCGGTTCCAGCGTTGGGTGAACCACGAACTAGTGCCGACCGTAATGCGCACCGGCAGATACGAGGTGCAGCGTCCGCAACACCTGCTTGAGGCGGCTCACCATGAGCGCATGATGCAAGTCGAACTGTTGAAGGCTTCGCAGGGCATCGTCCACCCGGATTTCCTCGAAGCGAAGACGCGCATCGTGATCGCACGGGAATTGGGGGAACTACCTGAGCTCGACCCGAAGACCCGTCCCCTGTACACACAGGACTATCTACGGGAGAAGAATCTGAGCGCCAAGCAGCTGCGATCGAAGAGTGGCACATTCGGCAAGAAGCTCAAGGCCGCATATCGAGAGCGAAACGGTCGAGACCCACAACGCGCTGATCTGACACTGCCGAACGGTCACATCATTCAGGTCTACGCCTACACGGAAGAAGATCGCCCCTTGTTTGACCGGGCATGGGATGAGCTCAGTCAGAAAGCGGGTGCGTGATGGCCGGCGCTCTCCCTGAGAAAAATCTTCGTCTATCTCTCACCCACCCTATCGTGTCGGACTCTTACAGACATTCCTTCCCCATGGAATTGGTATGTGATCCGAACGATGAGGCCGACCTGTTCCTGACGGTGTACAAGGCGAAGGTTCCTATGTTCGACCTGTGGTTCGACCTGACGTATTCCACATTCGACGGGGTGACCGGTTCGTTCTATCCCGATTGGAGCGAATGGACGTTCGATGACCAGAAGGAAGCGAAGGGCGTATTGCACTCCTATCTGGATTCCATCGATGTTCTCCGCGTTTTTTTTACGGACTACCTGCGGGTATTCGAATGGGCGTCGACCATGGACTGGCGCGGCCTGCTCGCCAAGAAGCGTGGTGAGTCATGCCCAAGCAGATAGAAGCACAGGACGGCTGGCCCATCGCCAAGGTGGCGGAGTTCCTGAATCTTTCGAAGAGCACTCTTTACATCTGGTCGTGTCATGACCAGTGGGGCGGGAAATACCCGCCGGCCCCGAAAAGGATCGGCCGTCGTCTGGTGTGGGATCCACGCGAGGTCATCGATTACAGGAACAACAAGTGCGCGATCACCCGCAAGGAGCTGGTCTACGGCAAATAGGTTTCCCCGGATTCGAAAGCCGGGGAGAAGAAATAACGGTGCCGGCGTTGCACTGTCCAAGGTTCATGCCGGCACCAACATCACCAACCAAATTCAGAAAGGAAATCAGTGATGTCAGAACACAAGGTTAGCGGTATCCACGCCATCGGCGTCGAGGTTCCGGAGGACATGTCGTTGAAGGAGCTCATGGAGCAGCTCCTGAATGATACGGAGGTCGAATTGGAGAAGGATTTGGACGGGGAGACGCGCCAGCCGGAACCGCAGTCCGAGGCGGATAAGTGGCAGCGGTATGCGGACATGCTGGGCGACCTGTTCGATGTGGCGCATCAGATCGGCTATGACGCCTACATGCAGGGCGACCTGAAGATCATGCGCAAGGTGTTGCAGGTCGAATCCGATGTGGTGGATCTGGCCGGCATCGTGGCGATGGAGAAGTCGAGGGCCGTGAAATGAGCATCGAAGCGTTACGCAAAAAGCGGCGCATGCGCCGACCCCGGCCGAGGTTAACGGACGGGCAGAAATCGGCCGTGCTGCTGGCTCTCACGTTCTGCGAGGGTTGGCTGGTCGGTTTCGCCGGCACGCACAGCCGCATCCCAAGTCCGGTGGGTACGCCGCAGTGGATGATAACCGGCTCGCTCGCATTGGCGGTCATCCTGCCGCTCATGTTCGTGGGAATCCTGTTGAAGTGGGGCGGCGATGGAACAGCCAAGTGAGTTCACGCTCTGCCTGCCGGGCGACCCGGTGCCGAAGGGGCGTCCCCGCGTCTACAACGGGCACGCGATGACACCGAAACGCACCGTCAGGGCGGAGGAACGCCTGTTCGCCGAATTCAGGCTCAAATACCCGCAGGCGAAACCATACCAGTGCCCGGTCAGGTTGGAGGCCGAATTCTGGATGAGCCATCGCGGCCGCCCGGATCTCGACAACCTGATGAAGCTGGTTCTGGACTCCCTGAACGGCGTCGCCTACGTGGATGACGCGCAGGTCGTCGAATCGCATGCCAGCAAGCGCATGCCCGACCTGTGGGTGTACGGGGCCAAAGGCAAATACCGGAAACGCAAGAGCGGCGACCCATACACGTGTTGCGGGCATGAGTACGAGCCACATCTCTATATCCGTATCAAACCGCTCCCCGAATGGGATCCGAACAAGCAAGGAGACCAATCATGAGCAAGCCTATCAACGAGCCGCGTATGGTGCAGCAGGCGCTGATAGCGGACGAGGATCTGAGTTTCGAACTGGCGGCCCTGGTGCCGACGGCGAACGGCATCACGAACGCGGCCAGCACGTTCATCGACAAGGCAACCAAACTGTTGCTGTCCGACAAGATCATACTCACCGACGAGCAGCATACGGCCGTCACGTCGGCCATCGCCATCGCCCAACTGACCGTCAAGGAAGGTGCGGCCATATCGAAGCTGCTGCGCAACCCGGACGCTTCGGCGGAGGTCATCGCCGGACTGCGTCTCTCGGCCAAGGACTCGCAGGATGCCCGATAAACGTCTTTGGATGCCGCGTTGCAGGACATGCGGCCCATTGGGTCCGATAGCCGGCCTGTCCGACGCGATCAGCGCCTGCACCCGGCACGCGAACCAATACCCGAACCATCAGACGGCGTGGTACCCCACCTACGCCCAGGTCACCGTGAAAGGAAAACCAAATGACTGCGAATGACAACAACGTGTTGACTCCGGATTCCAAGGAAATCGAAACCAAAAACCCCGACGAGGGCCTGCGACAGGGCCTGTTCGAGGCGCAGGCGGCGCGCATCGTCGAACTGCAGGCCGAGATCGCGTCCCGTCAGGAGGAGGTCGACGAGCTGAAGGCCTGTATCCTCGACTCGCATCCGGCCGGCACCTACCAGGCCGGCAACCTGAAGGTGCAGGTCAAGCCGGGCGCGCGCCGCATCAACGCCGGCACGTTCGAAAAAGCCTACCCGGCCACCAAGTATCCCGGAGCCTACCAGTTGCGGCCGCGGCCGCTCAGCCAGTTGGAGAAGCTGCTGTCGGCGGACGCGGTGGCCGATTACGCGATGAGCGGCAAGCCTATGGTGGTGGTCTCATGAGCCCGGAACTGTCCAGCCTGGGCATCGCCCAGATCGTGGAAAGCGTTATCGCCGACTACGACCTGCGTGACGAGGACGGCAACGAGCTGACCGACGACCTGTACGTCATCCGTTCCGAGCAACTCGACGAGCTGGGCCTCACCGTCGCCAGACGCATCCACAAGGCCATACGCGAACTGGAGACGCAAGGCAAGACCGGCTTCCCCGTGCATTCGATGGCCTTCGGCAGCATGCCGGTAACCATCGCGAAGGACGGCGACAGCACCTACACGCTGCGCTTCGACAATTCGGACGAGGCGGTAGCCATCACACGGCTCAGCCGGACCGCACTCACGGACATCAAGAAACAGATCAACGAGTTTTTGAAGGAGGTGAAGAACCGTGAGCATGAATGAGGCGGTATTGGCCGTCGCACAAGCCCAGCAGCAGGGTGATGCGATACCAGTGGACATACCGCCCATGACCCAGTCGGCACCCGGCATGGGCAAGCTGCCAGTCACGCCGAAAACACGGGTGGACACGATGGAGGAACCCAGGTTATGGCCGGAGATCCGCCAGCTCATCGAGGACGACATCCAGAACGCTCCACGCGAACTGCAACGTGAGATAGGCCCGAGCGAACTGGGCACGGACTGCGTGCACTGTCTCGCAGCCAAACTGGCGGGCTGGCCGGAGCGACGCTCCCCGGGCTGGCTGCCGTTCATCGGCACATGCGTGCACGCGCATTTCGAGACCATGTTCCGAGAGCTGGACGGGGAGCCGGCGCACCGGTTCCTCTACACGAGTGAGGACAACGTGACCGAACTCGTGGAGCGCTGGCGCAGCGAATATCGCGTCACCGTAGGCCGATTGCAGGGTCTGCACGGCGGCTACGACGTCACCGGTTCGATTGACCTCTGGGATCGCAAAACCCATAGCACCATCGATTGGAAGATCGTCGGCAACACCACGGTCACGAAGGTCAAGGCGCACGGCCCCAGCCAGCAGTATCGGGTGCAGGCCTCGCTCTACGGCATGGGACTGCAGAACGAGGGCGAGCGGGTGGAACGCAACTGCATCTACTTCCTGCCCCGCAACAAGACCTCGTTGGGTGACGCATTGCCATGGGAGACCAGGTTCGACACGGAGCCCGGCAGATGGGCGTTGGCCCGAGCCCAACTGCTCGTCAACCTCATGGACATCATCGAACAGGCGGACGGCGTGGAGGTGCGCGACAGCTGGATAAAGCAACTGCCAGCGGCCGGCCCCGACAAGTGCTTCTCATGCAAGGGCCGCGTGTGGCCGGATATGAGCGCGCTTCCCGAGTTCGACGAGAAGCCGTGGCCGGACGTGCCCGACAAATGGCTCCAACTCATCCCCCTAATCGAATCCGAATACCAGTTCACCGAATAACGAAAGGAAACACAATGTTCGGTCAACAACCACAGCAACAGTACGGCTACCCCCAGCAGGGTTACGGCTACCAGCAGCCCCAACGGCAGCCAGCCCAGTTGAATTCGCTCGGCGACCTGCTCGCCGGGAACAGCGCCAAAGCGTACTTCGACGCGAACAGCCAGCCCGGAGACGCGGTAACCGGCGTCATCGAGAAGATTGAGACCACGCAGGTCAACGACTTCCAAACCAAGCAGCCCGCCTTTTGGAACGACGGACATCCGAAGGAGCAGATCCACGTCATCATCCAAACCCAGTTGCGCGACCCGAGCGTAGACGACGATGACGGCCGCCGCTCGCTATGGATTAAAGGCTGGGGCATCCAGCTCAAGGCGTTTCGCAATGCCTGCCGTCAGGCGGGCGTGAAGATCCCGAAGCCGGGCGACACCATCACGGCACGGTTCGTGGGTCTCGGCCAGCGGGGCGACGCGCCCCAACCGCCGAAGGTGTTCGAATTCCACATCGAACCCGCGTCCAGCGTCAACAGTCTCGTCAACGGAAGCCAACCCCAGCAGCCTGTCCAGCAGGGCTCCCAGCAGCCTCCCGTGCAGCAGTCCCAGCAAGACTACCCGCAGCAGCAGTACGCTCCCCAGCAGCCCACGCAAACCCCGAATCAGGGGTGTCAGCAGCCTCCGGTCGACCCATGGAACCCGCCGACGCAGCAGCAGCCGCAGCAACCCGCCCAGCCGGTACAGCTCGGCCAGCCACAGCAGCAGGCTGATCCGATGAAGGTCAACCAGTTGAAGGCCGTGGGCAAAAGCCCGCAGGAGATCGCCGCATTGTTGGGCGTGCCGGTCGAAGCGGTCACCGCCGTAACCGACCAGGCTCAACCCCAATACCACGGGGGTTCCGAACAGATGCCGGAAACCGGTGAATTCTGATGGACGAACTGCTGAAACACCTGCAGAACCAATGGGTCGAACTGGTGAAGGACATGGATTCCCTCGCCTCCGATCAGGACGGTTTCCGTGACGTCGACTCGGAAAGCCTCCAGCTCATGAGCGTGAGACTCGTGCTCCTGGGCTGGCACAAGAGCAAGGATTCCGACAAGGACTGAGTCCAGTCCCGACCGCCGTAGCCGTATCCAAGCGGCCCGCACGAATGCAAAGGCGTGCACGGCACCACACATATTCACATCACGTCAAAGGAGTTCTAGGAATGACCGACATCTACGGATACGCGGCAGCCGCGCCACTGTACCGTGCGGCTGGATGGATGCAGGTCATCCCCCTGCCGGAAGGCCGCAAGACCCCGCCGCCCAGCGGTTTCACGGGACGCAGCCGCAAACCCGTCACCGACGAACAAGTACAGGTCTGGTCTCAGGCGACCCCGGACGCGAACACGGGCATCGTCATACCAGAAGGCGTGCTCGTGTTGGACATCGACGCGGGGCAGGGCCATCGGGTCAAGGCGGACGGGGCGAAAGGCATCAGCGAGCTCTCTCAGGAACTGGGCATGCTTCCGGCCACGTGGAGCAGCACGGCGCACGGCATCGACTCGCCGGCGCGCCACCTGTTCTACAAGGTGCCCGAAGGCCTCGCGTGGAAGGGCGGCGCCATCGAGGGCGTCGACATCCTGCAGCCCGGCCACCGGTATTCCGTGGTCTGGCCGTCGATCCACCCGAGCGGCGAAATGTACTGCTGGTACACGCCAAGCGGCGCATTCTCCGGCACGCTCCCCCATATCGGCGACTTGGCGACCCTGCCATGGAAGTGGGTGGACTACCTGCGCAAACCCGACAGCATGGCGAACCTGACACATTCAAACCCGTCGACCACTCCAATCGCCTCTAATCCGAGGGGATACGACGCCCGCATGTGCAAGGCGGTCAACACGTTCCTCAACAGGACGCTCGCCAACCCGGCCAGCAAAGGCTCAAGGCACGACACCACGTTGCAGGCCGTATGGGCATTGGTGAACTTCGCGCAGGAAGGCCATCGCGGCGCGCTCGACGCCATCAACCAGCTCAAACCACGGTTCATCGCCGAGATAGCACCCGACCGTCCGGGCAAGGAGCGTGAGGCGGCACGCGAATGGGCGGCGATACTCTCCGGCGCGATGGAGAAGGTCAACGGCATACAGTCGCACGCGGACCCGTGCGAACAGTCGAAAATCGAACGCATGCTGCCCGGCGAGTTCAACGAACTCACCCAAAACACGATTGCGAATCAAATGGGGGAAAGTCACCCACAGCAGGTTCAAAACGTTGGAACGACGCCGGTTCAAAACGGTTCTGCACCCGCATCTCAGGTTCAAAACGGTTCAATGGAAAGTTACGAGGCAAGTAAAAACGCCTCCTCCAGCTGGCGGTTCGAAGACCTCGCCCAGTTGGCATCCGGCATTGAACTGCCTCCCACCCCCACCGTGTTCCAGCGCGAGGACGGCCAAGGCCTCTTCTATAGGGGCGCGGTCAACGACCTGCACGGTGAACCCGGCTGCGGCAAAAGCATGATCGCCCAGATCGCCACCGCGCAGGAATTGAAGAACAACCGTGACGTCATCTACATCGACTACGAGGATTCCGCACGCAATGTGGTCAAGCGTCTCCTGTTGCTCGGCGTGACAGGCGAACAGATAATCAGCCACCTACACTACGTGCGACCAAGCGCCAAACCATCCAGCCCCACCAGTCTCGACGGCTGGAAGGAAACCCTCGACTACGCGGACACGGCCACGCTGGCCATCATCGACGGCGTCACCAGCTGCCTCGCCTACGCCGGCCTCGACAGCAACAGCGGTGACGACATCGCCGCCTGGTACAACACCATGCCCCGACTCATCAGCGCATGCGGGCCAGCAGTCGTATTGATAGACCACGTCGTCAAGTCCAAAGACAATCGCGGCCGCTACGCCGGCGGCAGCATGCAGAAACTCGCACTCATCGACGGCATCAGCTACTCGGTGGACATGACCAAACCCGTCGGCAAAGGAGTGAAAGGCACCATCGTCATCAAAAGCGGCAAAGACCGAATCAGCGAGATCGAGGAGCATTGCGCCGTCAGCTGGAGCAGCGACGGCAGCCACCTGCGCGAAGCCGCGCGCATCGAAATCAACAGCACGGATCCTAAACTCATGCGCGTCACCATCGCACGACCCAACATGATGCCCAGCGACGAAACCACACGACAGCGCGGCCTCGAACGACCCACCGGGCTTATGGAGAAGATCAGCCGGATCATCGAGAACGCGCCCGAGGAACCGAACCAGACCGAAATCATCGAACTGCTGAAGGACGACGGGTCAAGCGCACGGAAGACCACCGTGCTCACCGCCATCAACCGGCTGCTCGAAGGCGGATGGATATCCAACCGCTCCGGAAGAAACAACCGGAACATCTACGCCAGCGTCAGACCATACCGGCAGATGGACGACCCGAAATCGGACGCTTTCGTGGATCGGATGAGCAGGGAGGAGGCGAGCGAATTGGATAAGGAAAACCATCTCGAAATCTAGTTGTTCCCGTTGTTCCCAGTTGTTCCGAGTTGTTCCCGGAACAACTGGAGTAGCGATGTCCAGCTGTTCCCAGCACTCCCCACCCACACTACGTGTGTGGGTGGGTGCGGGAATAACTGCGACTCGGCCCTCCGGAACAGCAAAAAAAGCACGTCAACGACACTAGTTGTTCCCAACCAAAAAACGTCAGAAAGGAAACCCCAAAATGGCACTCACCTTCAGAGAGCAAGTCGAAGCGACAGCATGGGAGCTGTGCAACGGAGAAGGCACCGTGCCCGAATTGAGGAAGCGGTTCGACGCAGACCCCGAGACGCCGAATTTCGACCCTGCCAAGGCATTGGAGATGCTGCACATCCTCCAGCTCATCAACTACAAGCAAGCCGGTAAGGGACGCGGACGCGCCCGCTGCCACTACCTGAAAAAACCCGAATACGGACTGCTCACCTTCGACGAGCCGAAACCGGCACCAAAAGACGAGCGGGAACGGGAGACCCGCATCCAATGGGCCAAGGACTTCCGCGTCATCGCCGACTGGCTCGACGCGAACTGTTACACGACTGAAAGCGAGGAAGCATGAAAGAATCCGTCACCATCCAATACCGCTGTGAGGATGCTGACACCAATCTGGTCGAAACCATCCCAATCGCCTCCATCGGCATCGACCAGTGGAGTCAAGGCCATCCCGTCCTGTTCAACCTTGACCGGAGAGGACATCACGGCCGCCGTATGCTCAGCGCACTCATCACCGCCTGCGAAGCGGTGCTGCATGAAATCCAGGACATCAAATGGGAGGACTGACCCATGGCCGGACCGATTGACGTGATTCAACGGGCGCTCAGCGCACTGGCCTCAGCGGGATTGGGCAGCGAGTCGCCGGCAGAGGCGTATGTGCTCGGCTACCAGGCCGGCTGGCGGGAAGCGCTCGACCTGTGCATACGAATCGAAACGGCAATCAACAACGAAACGGAGGAAACGAATGAGCATCATCAGCAGTGAAATCGAGGCACAGAAGCAGCGTGACCCGTCGTACATCGACAGTGACCTGCAGTGGGCGTGGGGACGAGGATACAAGACCGGAGCGTCACGCGAAATCACCGAAGAGGAGATTGCCGCCGCCATGGACGAAACCAGAAAGTTCATCACGCTCCCTGGCGCGTGGTTGGAGAACATCATCAGAATCGCGTTCGACGCGGCAAGAAGAAAGGCAATGGAGGAGTGAGCAGGCCACGCGCCCGTGAACGCAAGCCCGCATGGCTGCGCACGTTTGTCTCGAAAACGAGTCCCCTTGTGGTCACTGTCTGCGAGGGGTGCGGCCTGTACGTGATCCAGGATCGGGAAAACGTGTGGGAGTCGTGGGACTACGGGTTGGTTGAGGGTGATGACCTGACCGTGGCCATCATCTTGGGCAGGCCAGTGACGCGCGTCACATGGCTGCCCTCCGTAGGACACCCATTGTTGCGCAGCACCTGCGGCAGCGCGGGCATCATGCCGGACGGCCAGTATCTGGCCATGCACATGTGCCATCTCGCCCGGATAAGCGTCAAACCGTTCAAACCACCAAGCCGCGAGCGGCCGCCGGGCAAGCCGTGGGGCGGGCCGAAACTGTCGAAACAGGAGATAGCCGAATTCAAACGCATATGGGATATGCCGTACAGCCAGCTCAAGCATGAGAAAACCCCAGCCAACAAGGTCGGCCAGGGCAAGAAGCAAACATTATTTTAGCCGACCAGCCGGAAGGGGCTCAGCATGAACTGCCAGAACTGCAAGATGATGACCGAAGAGGGGTGTTCGCTGTGCGAGACGTGCGAGCTGCGTTTCGCAGGCACATTATTGCGCTTGGCGCGTGATGTCACGCCGTTGCATGACAGCCTCGACGCGACATTGCATCCGGGAGGGCATTCGCCCGTGCGCATCCAGACCGCCACTCCCCCGACACCGATACGCTTGGACGTGCTCGACCTGATTGACATGCTCGACGCCACGGCCCGCGAACTATGGCGCCGCCTCGACGGCATCGACGCACTCGACTGGCGCAAAGACAAACGCAACGAGGATCTGATGGCCACGCTCATCGCATGCGCCGGACACCCCAAACTCGCCACGTTCGCCGACGCGGGCTTCTACATGCACGTCGTTGACGGCATCGCACGCAAAGTCGATGCTGCGCTGGACCCGCCGGAGCAACGCCGCGAGATAGGTGCCTGCGAACTATGCGAGACCATGCTCACCGCAGGAGCCAACGACCAGTGGGTCACATGCCCCGTATGCGGGCGCGAACAGCGAGCGCAGACCGTGAAACTGCGCAGGCTCAAGACATTGTGCTGGGATGACTCCAAGCGAGGTTCCGCCGCCGACATCGCCAAGGCTTTCGCCGAGGCTGGCATCAAGGTCAGTCGCAAGACCATCACCATGTGGGGGCAACGCGACAAGCTCTTCCGTCACGCGGACGGATACGCCTACTGCGACGTGTACCGGCTGCTCATCGGACCCGCTGATTTGACAGTTATGGCTTAGTGTTGCCATAATATGCAGTGGCAGAAGTGTCGAAAAACCCAGCTCAAGTGGCTGGGTTTTCGCGTATCTATGCTTTGTTCTTGCGTGGCCTTCCTCCGCCGACACCACGTCCCGGACGTTGGGCGTTCCATTCATCGATGGTCTCAGGCAGCCAGCCCCGAGTGTGGCCTATGGTCGCGTCGGGTTCGGGGAGTTTGAGGTTGAGCAGGCCGCCGCTGGTGATGCCGAGGCGTTCGGCGACCTGTTTGACGCCGAGGTATTCAGTCGTCATTGTTGCCTTCCTTGCCGTTGATGATTCCGGCCGCAAGGCCCATGATTCCGGCCGCGAGACCGAAGCCGCCAGATACTATCGGGCTGTCGGATAGCGCGCCGCCCAAGGCCATGGCTCCGAACGTCAGGGCCACGATTCCGAAAATCAGTGATGTTCTCATGATGTGTTTCCGATGAGATAGGATTGGCGGGGAGGTTCCGGCTAGTAGGGTTAGCCGGAACCTGTTTTACTTCTTGTGCTTCGGTCTTCGTCTGATTGCGATGATTATGGCTATCGCGGCGAGGACGTTGGCGATGATGCCGTTGATGACATCGAACCAATCCTTTGGATTCATCGGACCTCCTTTCTGCTGACATATCTATAGTAACACAATAACTATAGATATGCAAGCCGAGGACACCAAGACACGCCAACGAACACAATGACTGCGAGGCACACATGAGCTGGCGAGTCTGCTCGACCCCCGGATGCCCGAACCTCATCGAGACACCGGCACGCAAATGCGACGCCTGCACCCGAGCCCAACGGGACCGCACCCGTACCCGTGGACGCAACCCCTACAACACCAAGGGACATCAATCGTTTCGCAGGCAGGTGCTCGCACGAGACCCATACTGCACATGCCCCGGCGACCCCGAGCACGGAGGCTGCGGCAAACACAAGGGGCTCTGCGGAAAACCAAGCACAATCGCAGACCATTACCCATACGAGCGAATCGAACTCATCGACATGCGACTCAACCCCAACGACCCGAAGTTCGGACGAGGCCTATGCAAACAATGCCACGACGTGAAAACCGGCAAAACAAGACCAGCAGGCTTCAATACCAAACAGTAAAAAAACGACCGGCAACACCCAGGGGGGTGGGGTATCGACCACCCCTGCCTGGACCGCCGGTGAGCTGTCTGCCGGGTGCGCAGGGTTCAAACATCGCCGACGGGCCGCCGCGAGGGCGGTCCCGTCGATCTGTCGCTAGGGCGCAAGGCCATGACGAGAGGTGAACATCATGCCAAGTGGAGGCAAACGAGTACGCTCCGGGCCGGCCAAGGACCCGAACAGCGAGAAGAGCCGCAGACTCGGATACACATTGCAGAGCCTGCCGAACACCGAGTGCCGGATGAAGCCGCCGGAATGGCCCTTGGAGCCCGCCGATGACGAGCGCGTCCGCAGGCTTGAGGCGGAGAAGTGGAAGTGGCTGTGGAAGCTGCCTCAGGCACGCGCCTGGCATCTGCCCCAGTTCAAGTGGATGATCCGGGAACTGGCGTTGTACGCACGGCTTTCCACCGCATGCGAGATCGCGCCGGCACCCACGGCGTTGACCGTGCTGCTGCGCATCTCCGACCGCGTCGGCATGAGCGTGGCCGGATTGCAGGCGTTGGGCTGGAAGATCGAGGCCGAGGCCGAGCGGAAGCCCGTCGATTCGGAGTTCACGCGCCGCAGGGCCAAGGAGCTGAACCGGGAATCGGCCGCCGAACGCTCTCCCATGGACGAGACGAGGCATGTGTACCAGCGTCGGATGAGCGGCAATGGCTGACGAGGATTCATGGCTCATCGACTTCCCCACGTTGGGGCATCTGGTGTGCGCGTGGATCGAACGTCACTGCCGGCAGCCCGACGGCCCGTTGCGAGGCCGTCCGGTGGTGCTGTCCGACTGGCAGTACTGGCTGGCGGCGAACCGTTGGCGCATCCGCGTGGACGCCCCATATGTGCCGCCCGAGGAAGTCACCGTCGACAATCCGATGGTGCTCAATCAGGCGTTCACCTATCGAATGACGTTGACCGTCGGACCGCAGAAATGGGGCAAGGGGCCATGCACGGCGTTCTTCACCGCCGCCGAGGGCTGCGGGCCCACCATCTTCGATGGCTGGGCACAGGAAGGCGACGTGTACCGGTGCGCCGACAACGGCTGCCCGTGCGGCTGGGAGTGGCCATACAATCCGGGCGAGCCGAAAGGCCGTCGGCATCCGTCGCCGCTCATCCAGTTGACGGCGAACTCCGAGGAGCAGGTGCGCAACATCTACCGGCCTCTCGTGGCGACGATCCTGCTTGGCCCGCTCAAGGAGCTTATGCGCGTGAGGGACACCTTCATCCGCATACTGCAGCCGGGGCGCGAGGGCGAGGCCGACGCCTTGGACCTGGACCGCATCGACGTGGTGACCGCCTCCGCGAAGTCCCGTCTGGGCAACCCGATCACGGACGCCGAACAGGACGAGGCCGGCCTGTACACGAAGTCGAACGGCATGATAGCGGTCGCCACCACGCAGCGTCGAGGAGCCGCCGGCATGGGCGGCCGCACGCATGCGTGGACGAACGCGTGGGATCCGGGCGAGGACAGTTACGCGCAGCAGGTGTTCGAGAACGCCGAGGACGACGTGTTCGTGTTCTACCGGAACCCCGATCTGGCGAAATCATTGCGACACCGCGACGGCCGCCCATTGGACTTCAACCTGAAATCCGAACGGTTGAAGATGCTCGAATACGTGTACCGCGGCTCACCATGGGTCGACCTGAACTCCATCGAATCGGAGGCCAAGGCGCTGATGAAGACCGACCCGACCCAGGCGGAACGGTTCTTCGGGAACCGTCTGGTGCAAGGCGGCGGCGCATGGCTCGAAGACGGACTATGGGAGAGCTGCTATGCCGGCGCATGAACTCTGGCTGCCGAACCCGCCAAAAGGCACACGCGTATGCGCGGGCTTCGACGGTTCGGAGAACGACGACTGGACATGCATCAAGATGGAGACCCTCGACGGGCTGATATTCACACCCCGATACGGGCCCGACCAGCGTGCGACCATCTGGAACCCGAAACAATGGGGCGGCCGCATCCCCCGCGCCGAAGTGTCCGCAGCATGGGCGGAACTCAACGAACGCTACAAGATAGAACGCGCCTACTGCGATCCCGGCTTCCGCGACGAACTGTCGTGGGAGTCGGAAATAGAGGCATGGGACAGGGCCTACGGGCCGAAGAAATTCCTACCGTGGAGCATGTCGGGCAGCTCCCGCATCGGAGCCGTCTACGAGGCATTGCGCCGATTCGAGGCCGACCTGACCACGCACCGCATCACGCAGGACGGCTGCCCCATCACCCGCACCCACATGATGAACGCGCGAAAGGTCGCCAAGACCCTGGAACGCTACGGACTGGCGAAACCCCAACAGAACAGGAAAATAGACGCCGCCGTGACCAGCGTGCTCGCCCACGAAGCCGCATGCGACGCACGGGCCGCCGGCTGGGGCGCTCGCAAACACAATTACATGCTTACCGGATCATCGACCAGGAGGTGACGATGGAATACAGCCAGCAGGATCTGTCCGCATTGGCGAACCGTCTGGCCGACAAAATCCAGTTCCGCCGGCCCAGCATCGGCACGCATACCGATTACGTGCTCGGCAAACGCGGCAAACTGAAGTTCGCGTCCAAGGAATTCGAACGCTACATGAGCGACCGGTTCTCCGATTTCTCGGACAACTGGTGCCTACCCGTGGCGCAGGCCCCGGTGGAACGCATCAAGTTCAAGGGCTTCGTCCCTTATGATGACGTGAAGCTCGGCACCGGCATCATGAAATGCCTTGACCGCAACGACTTCGAACGTGGGTTGCAGGAAGCCGCGCTGATGATGACCACCACGGGTCGCGCGTTCGCCTTGGTCACGCAGGTCGATGGCAGGGCCCGCATCACGTTCGAGCACCCGGACAGCGCCGCAGTCATCTACGATGCGCGCACCGGCCAGCCGTCAGCCGGGTTCCTCATCCAGCAGGGCGACGACAAGGAGTACGGCACTCTCATGGTGCCCGGCTGGACGGTCAGCATGGAACGCAAGAAGATGCTCGGTCTGACCGACCAGCGCGTGCCGCCCGACGTGTACGGCTGGAAGATGAATGACCCTCAGCCCACAGGTCTGGACACGATTCCCCTGCGCGAGTTCCGCAACCAGATGCTATTGGACAATGCGCCGATCAGCGACATCGCGCACGTCGAATCGATGCAGGACACGGTCAACGTCGTATGGGCATACCTGCTCAACGCTCTCGATTATGCGTCGCTGCCCGCTCGTGTGATCCTCGGCGGAGACCAGCTCGTCGAGCCCGTCTACAACGAGGAGGGACAGCAGGTCGGCGAAAAGCCCATCGAACTCGACAAGCAGGTGCTGGAGCGCATCTACCAGTTCACCGGCGACAACGTGAACCTGGGCGAATGGTCAAGCTCGAACCTGAACGTGTTCATCCCGGTCATCGAGAAGGCCGTGGAACATATCGCCGCCGAAACACGCACCCCCGGCCATTACCTGCTGACAAACGCGGAGGTTCCCGCCACAGGCTACGAGGTCGCCGAAGCCGGCCTCGTATCCAAGACCATCGAACGCATCAGCTTCCTGAAATCCCCCATCCGCGACATCTGCAGCATCGCCATGCGCTACGAAAACGACACGGACGAGGCGGACATCATCGCCGACTCCAAGGTGCAGTTCGCTACCCCGCAGTATCGCAGCGAAACCCTGATGGCGGACGCGATGCTCAAATACAAGCAGCTCGGCTTCCCGATCCAATGGGTCGCGGAGCAGATGGGCCAAAGCTCGGACGAGGTGCAGCGCATCATGCGCATGCGCGCCGACGAGATGGCCGACCCCGAACTCGAATCGTTGAACCGTGCCCTGCAGATCGGAGGCGCTGATGGCGGTCGAATCTCAGGTGCTGGCCTACAGCCAGAAACGGCTGGCGACGTTGGAGCTGACGGCGGACAGGGCCGCACGCAGAACATGGAACAGGGTCGACGCCAATAACATCCAGGCGTCGTGGAAGTCGATAAGCCGCGACTTCCTCACCCTGTTCTCCACCATCCAAACCAAGTCGGCGGAGACAGCCATCGACGCGAGCGGCATGATGCTCGCCGAACAGGGCGTCTACATCACGCCACACGCCTTGGCCAACCCGAACGCATTCGCAGGTTGGGCACCGTCCGGCCTCGACATCGCATCCTACTTCCAATCCCCCGTGTTCGCCGCCCTGCACGCGATACGCACCGGCAGCTCCCCGTTGGAGGCATTGGAATACGGACGCAACCTGCTGGTAATGCTCACCTCTCTGGCCGTCATGGACACCGCCCGCCAGGCGGAGTCACTGGACATCACCAGCCGTCCCAAGGTCGGCTACATCCGCGTCGAATCCGCCACCTGCTGCGACAGGTGCATGATATTGGCCGGCAAATGGTTCCGATTCAACGAGGGGTTCCTGCGCCACCCCCACTGCCACGGCCGCCACGTGCCCTGCAGCCAGAGCATGGCCAAACAACAGGGATGGATCAGCGACCCTATGGAGGGTTTCAAAAGTCTCTCCCATGAGGAGCAGGACAAACGCTTCGGCACGAACTACGCCCAGGCCATCCGCGACGGGGCCGACATCTACCAGGTCGTCAACTCGAAACGCGGCATGCGGAAGGTGGGCAAAGGCTATACGGCGTTGACCACCAGCGAGGGCACCACCCGATACGGGTGGGCCAGCATGCAATACGCGCAACAGTCCGGACGGAGGATGAAACGCCGCCTGTCCATCGACGGCATCTACTCGCTGACCGGAGGCGACCGGGAGAAGACCATAGCCGCGTTGAAGGCCAACGGATATTTCGTGGACAACGACTGGCGCGGCAAGGTGCCCGAGATCCGCAAGGGCATGTGGCTGCACGACAACACGTACCGGCAGGGGCGCGTCGAACTGTTGACCGCCGCCGAGAAGCGCGTACAGACCGCGAAGCTCCGCTACGAGGCCGTATTGGAGGGACGTAACCCCAACGATGGCCGCATGCCCCTCACCCCCGAAATCGCGGCCCAGTGCGAACGCGAATACCGCCGATGGGTCACCTCCGGCGGCCAGATTTTCCAGCAATGATCCAGCGAATCGAAAGGAAGAACATGGATCCCGCAAACCAGAACCAGAATTCGGACGACAACGAGGCCAAGAAGCCGGAGAACACCGGCGGCGAGGATTGGCAGTCGAAGTTC
>ERZ831773.2166-NODE-2166-length-17031-cov-26.852851_pt1 | contig 17031 bp, 16 predicted proteins | sample MGYA00519696_ERZ831773 | MGnify/ENA primary metagenome ERZ831773 (study PRJEB31850, sample SAMEA3708720) | human gut metagenome | biome: human gut; feature: human-associated habitat; material: faeces | place: China | collected 2014 ...
TGCTGGCTCCCAAGTTCCGCGAGGTGTCTCTGGGCGAGCTGCAGGTCCGTCAGGTGTACAAGATCTCCAACGTGGGCACCGTTGCAGGCTGCCGCGTCACCAGCGGCAAGATCACCCGTGACAGCCAGGTGCGTGTGGTCCGTGACGGCATCGTCATTGCCGAGGATGAGATCGCATCCCTGAAGCGTTTCAAGGATGACGCCAAGGAAGTGGCCGAGGGCTACGAGTGCGGCGTGACCCTGGAGAAGTTTGCCGACGTCAAGGAAGGCGACGTGTACGAGGCCTTCAAGATGGAAGAATACCGCGACTAAGATTTTTTGAGGATTTCTCTGGCACCGGCAACGATGCCAGAGAAGTTTGTTTAAAGGAGAAACCGAATGTCTCAGAAAAATATGGGCCGTCTGGCGCAGGATATGAAGCGCGAGATCATTGCCATCATCGGGCGTCTGAAGGACCCGCGGCTGGAGGGCGGCCTGCTGACCGTCACCCGCCTGGACGTGACCCCCGACCTGGATGTGGCCAAGGTGTATGTGAGCGTGATGGGCCGCGCGGACGGCCCCAAGCCCGCCATCGAGGCGCTGAACCGCGCCGCCGGTCATGTGCGCACCGAAGTGAGCAAGAAGATGCACATCCGCAAAGCACCCCGGTTCATCTTTGTGGAGGACGACGGTGCCGCCTATGCAGCCCACATCAATGAGCTGCTGCGCAGCCTGAACGTCAGCGGTGAGGCCGAGGCACAGCCCGAAGCCGGGGAGACCGAGGAGTAAAACACACTTTACAGCCTTGCGGAAAGGATGGAACATCGGATGACGGAACCGTTGAGTGTGCAGCAGATGGCCCAGCGCCTGAAGTCTGCCGACAACATTTTGATCCTGTGCCACAAAAACCCGGACGGTGATACCGTCGGCTGCGGCAGCGCCCTGTATTATGCCCTGAAAGCTCTGGACAAGAATGCAGCGGTGCTCTGCTCCGACACGATCCCGGCCCGCTATGCCTTTACCAATGCGCACCTGTTCAAGGGCGAGTTCGAGCCGGAAACGGTGATTGCCGTGGACGTGGCCGGGCTGCAGCTGTTTGGCGAGGGCAACGGCGTGCCCCGCTACAGCCGCCATGTCGATCTGTGCATCGACCACCACGCGGGCAACAGCGGCTATGCCGACTTTACCCTGCTGGACAGCACCGCGGCCGCAGCCGCAGAGCTGATGTACCGGGTCATTCTGGAAATGGGGGTGGACATCACCCCGCACATTGCCGACTGCCTGTACACCGGCGTGGCCACCGACACCGGATGCTTCCGGTTCTCGGCCACCACGGCCAACACCCACCTTGTGGCGGCAAAGCTCATCGAGGCGGGCTGCCATGTGGAAGAGCTGAACACCCTGCTGTTCGACACCAAGCCTCGTGCCCGCATGGAGGCCGAGCGCATCGCCCGCAACCATCTGGAATACTATCTGGACGGCCGCTGCGCCCTGATCTACCTCACCCGGGACGAGATCGAGCAGACCAGTGTGGACCCGGCAGACCTGGAAGAGCTGACCAGCCTGCCGATCAGCATCGAGGGCGTGAAGGTGGGCCTGACCCTGCGTCAGCAGCCCGGCGGCAGCTACCGCATCAGCGTGCGCACCGCCAAGGGTGTGGACGCCTGCGCCATTGCGCGGCGTCTGGGCGGCGGCGGCCACAACCGCGCTGCCGGATGCGAGCTGCTGGGCAACCTGGAAAACGCCAAGAATGCGATCCTGGCCGAGGTGGAAGCCGAGCTGGACGCACCGCAGGAGGACGCATAAATGCAGGGCATCCTGATCGTGGACAAGCCCATGGACTGGACCAGTTTTGATGTGGTGGCAAAGCTGCGCGGCGTGCTGGGCACCCGCAAGCTGGGCCATAGCGGCACGCTGGACCCCATGGCCACCGGCGTGCTGCCGGTGTTCTGCGGCGGTGCCAGCAAGGCCGTGGACCTGCAGCTGGACCATGACAAGGCTTACCGCGCCGTGCTGCGGCTGGGCCAGCGCACCGACACCGGCGACATCACCGGCACGGTGCTGGAAACGGCCCCCGTCACGGCAGGGGAGCGGGAACTGCGGGCCGTGCTGCCGCAGTTCGTGGGCAAACAGATGCAGGTGCCGCCCATGTACTCGGCGGTCAAGGTGGGCGGCCAGCCCCTTTACAAGCTGGCCCGCGAGGGCAAGACCGTGGAGCGCAAGGCCCGCCCCATCGAGATCTACAGCATCACCTACGGCGGCAGCCCCGCCGAAAACGAATATGTGCTGGAGGTGACCTGCTCCAAGGGCACCTACATCCGCACCCTGCTGGAGGACATTGCCGACGCACTGGGCCAGAAGGGCACCATGAGCGCCCTGCGGCGCACCTGCGCCGGGCTGTACACCGAGGCCGACGCCCACACGCTGGAAGAGATCCTTGCGGCGAAAGAGCAGGGGCCTGCGGCCCTGGAAGCGCTGATGCTGCCGGTGGAAAGCGTGTTCATCCTGCTGCCGCTGCTGGTGGTGGAGCCCTGGGTGGAACAGCACCTGTACAACGGCTGCCCCACCAGCCGCTACCCCGCAGCGGATGGCCGCTACCGGGTGCGCAATGCCGCCGGGCAGTTCCTGGGGCTGGCCAACATCACCGGGGGCGTGCTCCGGGTGGAAAAACTGTTCGTGGAACGGAATTGACAAGAAAAAAAGGAAACCAATACCCATGCAGATCATTTCACAGTTCGTCCCGCTGCCGCTGGCAGACCCCGCACAGGGCACCGCCGTGGCCATGGGCTACTTCGACGGCATCCACATCGGCCACCGGGCCGTCATCGACGGTGCGGTGCAGTGGGCCAGAGCCCACGGGGCTGCCCCGGCGGTGTTTACCTTCCGGCTGCCGGTGGACAACAAAATGAAGGGCAAGCGCCTGCTGTCCTCGGCGGACAAGCACGCGCTGATCGCCAGCCTGGGCGTGGAGTATTACCTCACGCCGGACTTTGAGGAGATCAAGGGCCTCAGCCCGGAACAGTTCGTGCGCAGCATCGTGGAAAACTGCCATGCAAAAGCCCTGTTCTGCGGCGAGAACTTCACCTTCGGGGCCAAGGCCGCCGGTACGCCGGAGCTGCTGCGCAAGCTGTGCGCTCCGCTGGGCGTGGAAGTGGTGGTGGTGCCCATGGCACAGTTTGAGGAAAAGCCGGTGTCCTCCACCCGCATCCGCACCGCGCTGGAGGGCGGCGACATCCCGGCGGCCAATGCCATGCTGGGCATGCCCTACGCCATCCGCTTTGCGGTGCAGCACGGCGCGGGCCTGGGCCACACGCTGGGGGTGCCCACCATCAACCAGCTGTACCCCCAGGGCTTCCAGATGCCCCGCAGCGGCATCTATATTACCCGCACGCTGGTGAACGGCACCTGGTATCCTTCGGCCACCGGTCTGGGCAGCCGCCCCACCGTGAACGACGACGCCACCAAGGTGACCTGCGAGACCTTCATCCCCGGTTTTTCCGGTGACCTGTACGGCACCGACCCGGTGGTGGAGTTCCACGCCTACCTGAGCCCCAGCAAGAAGTTCGATACGCTGGACGAGCTGCGGGACTGCATCAACAACGCCGCGCAGCGCGCACAGGAATATTTCAAGTAAAAGAACAGGGAGCCTGTCCGGATGGACAAGCTCCCTGCTTTTTTATGCGTTACTTGTACTGCTCTAAGTACTCCGCCACCGAGCGGCTCATCTCGCGGGCAAAGCCGGAGTCGTACTTGCGGTTGTGGAAGGCCGTGCACCACGCATCAAAACCGGAGGTGCTGGCCTTGTAGCCGAAGGCATCGCGCAGCTCGGCACCGTCCATGGTGCGGTAGCCGTTTTCGTGCACGATATGCTCCATGGCGCAGCGCTGGGGCTTCGGGCGGTCCTTCTGCTGCTGGGTGGGCCAGCCGAACACCAGCATCACCGCTGGGAACACATAGTCCGGCAGGTGCAGCAGGCTGCGCTGGGTGTCGCAGTTTTCCATGATATCACCGATGTAGCACGAGCCGATGCCAAAGCTCTCGGCGGCCACCACGGCGTTCTGGGCGGCAATGGCGGTGTCGGTGACAGCCAGCATCAAATCACCCACGCCCGGCGTGCGGGGCGTGCAGCCTGCCTCTTTGTAGGCGTCGTACCACTTGCGGCAGTCGGCGCAGAACACCAGCACCAGCGGGGCCTTGGCAATGAAAGGCTGATGGTCGCAGCTGTCGGCCAGCGCGGCCTTCAGGGCCGGGTCGGTGATGTCCAGAATGGTGTACAGCTGCTGGCAGCCCGCAGAGGGGGCCTGCGCGGCAGCTTCCAGAATGGCCTGCTTCATTCCGGCCGGGATGGCTTTTTCTTCAAACACCCGCACAGACTTGCGGGCATACAGGCTTTGCAGGATGGGATTGGTTTCGGGCATGGTGAGTACCTCCTAAAACTCCCTCAGTCACGGCTCACGCCGTGCCAGCTCCCTCAAGGAGGGAGCCTTTGACAGGAGGGGAAACTTTATCGTGTTACAGCAAGGTTCATCGCTGCGCGAAAGCCTCCCTCTGAGAGGGAGGTGCCGAACGAAGTGAGGCGGAAGGAGTTTGGCGCGCAGCGCCTGAGGGGGGTCTTTTTTGGTTTTTATTCGTAATCAATGGGCAGGGTGGGCAGGCCGTTGAGCTCCAGCCCGGCGGTGTGGCCCGCGATGTACTGGTAGTAGCCCTGTGCGGCGATCATGGCACCGTTGTCGCCGCAGAATTTCAGCTCCGGCAGGTAGACCTTGGCCCCCAGCTTCTGGGCACCGTCGTTCACCAGCTGGCGCAGGCGGCCGTTTGCGGCCACACCGCCCGCCAGACACACCTGCTTTGCACCGGTGTCGGCGGCAGCCAGCAGCAGTTTTTCGGCCAGGATGCCCGCAATGCGCTCCTGGAAGCTGGCGGCCAGGTCCGGTACGTTTACTTCCTCCCCCTTCATCTGGGCCTTGTTCACCTCGTTGAGCACGGCGGTTTTCAGGCCGGAGAAGCTCACGTTGTACTTGCCCTCCACATGGGGCACCGGCAGGCGGTAGGCCTTGGGGTCGCCGGTCTTGGCGGCGTTGGCCACACTCGGCCCGCCGGGGTAGGGCAGACCCAGGGTGCGGGCCACCTTGTCAAAGGCTTCTCCGGCGGCATCGTCCACCGTGTGGCCCAGAATGTGGTAGTGGGTGTAGTCCTGCACTTCCACGATGTGGCTGTGGCCGCCGGAGGCCACCAGGCAGAGGAACGGCGGTTTCAGCTCCGGGTGGGTCAGGTACAGGGCGGCGATGTGGCCCCGCAGGTGGTGCACCGGCACCAGGGGCTTATTGGCGGAGTAGGCCAGCCCCTTGGCAAAGTTCACGCCCACCAGCACCGCGCCGATGAGGCCCGGCGCAAAGGTGACGGCCACGGCGTCCACGTCGTCCATGGTCTTGCCTGCGTCCAGCAGGGCCTTTTTGACAGTGGCGCTGATGAACTCACAGTGGCGGCGGCTGGCGATCTCCGGCACCACGCCGCCGTACAGCGCCTGTTCTTTCACGCTGGTGGAGATGACGTTGCTCAGCAGATGCCGGCCGTCCTCCACCAGAGCTGCGGCGGTCTCGTCGCAGGTGGATTCGATTCCTAAAACGATCATGTTCAATGGGCCTCCAGCCAGTTTTTGCCTGCGTGCACATCGGTGCTCAGGGGCACGGCGTACTGCACGCAGCCCTCCATCTCCTCCCGCAGGATCTGCGCAGCCTTTTCGGCTTCCGCTTCCGGGGCTTCCACGATCAGTTCGTCGTGGACGGTGAGGATCAGGCGGCTTTCCATTTTTTCGTCCCGCAGGCGCTTCCACACCCGCACCATGGCCAGCTTGATAACATCGGCCGCCGTGCCCTGAATGGGGGTGTTGCGTGCCATGCGCTCACCGCTGGAACGCACGTTGAAGTTGGAGCTTGCCAGCTCCGGCAGCGCCCGGCGGCGGCCGAACAGGGTGGATACATAGCCGTTCGCCTTGGCGTCGGCGATGGTCTTGTCCATATAACCGCTCACATTGGGGAAGGCGGCCAGATAGTTCTTGAGGAAGGCGTCTGCTTCCTTGACGGTCACTCCGATGTCCTTGGCCAGGCTGTAGGCACCCTTGCCGTACATGATGCCAAAGTTGATGGCCTTGGCGCTGGAACGCAGCCGGGGCGTCACCTCGCTCTGGGGGATGCCGTAAATTTTGGCGGCGGTGCTGCGGTGGATGTCCTCCCCGTTCAGGAAGGCCTGCTGCATGTGTTCGTCGCCGGTGATGTGGGCCAGGATGCGCAGCTCGATCTGGCTGTAGTCGGCGTCCACCAGCACACAGCCCGGCTTTGCGATAAAGTAGGCCCGCAGCTGGCTGCCCAGCTCGGTGCGGATGGGGATGTTCTGCAGGTTGGGGTTGTCGGAGGAGAGCCGTCCGGTGCGGGCCTCGGTCTGGTTGAAGGTGGAGTGGATGCGCCCATCTTCGCCGATGACCTTGAGCAGGCCCTCCACATAGGTGGAGTTCAGCTTCTGGTACGCGCGGTACTGCAAAACGTCCTCTACCAGCGGGTACTCCCGCAGGCTCTCCAGCGTTTCGGCGTCGGTGGACCAGCCGCGCTGGGTCTTTTTGCCATGGGGCAGGCCCATGGTGTCGAACAGCATCTCGCCCAGCTGCTTGGGGCTGTTGGGGTTGAAGCTGGTGCTGCCGGTCTCCATGTGGATGCGGGCCAGCACCTGTTCCAGCTCGGTGCGCATCCGCACGCCAAACTGCTCGATGCCGTCCCGGTCCACCAGCACGCCGATGCGGGTCATGTCCGCCAGCACCTGCGCCAGCGGGAACTCAATGTCGTTGTACAGGGCATCCTCGCCGCAGGCGGTGATCTCGGCTTTCATTTTGGCAAACAGGTCGGCCAGACGTCCGGCGTCCGGGTAGTCGGCGCAGGTGAAGGCCGCAGCGGCCTTGTAGCTGGGAACCAGCTCTCCCACCTGATACTTGGACGCCGAGGCATCCAGCAGGTAGGCGGCCAGCTTGCCGTCCCACCGGATGCTGCTGCCCCAGCCGCCTGCGGCCATGGCTCTGGCGTACAGGGGAGCCGAATTGAACACATCCAGCGTGACGTCGGCATTGTCCAGCAGACGGAGCAGGTCGGCGTCCTCCAGCGGGTAGACGGTGGTGTCCTTCACGGCGTACCAGCTCTCCGGCTGCAGCGTCACGTTGCGGGTGCCCTGCTTGCCCATCACGGCGGGGCGGGAGGCCACCAGATAGTTCCCGGACGGGGCAAGGGGCAGGGCGGCAAGCTCTGCCTCCGGCAGCTCCACGGCCTGCTCTTCCGGGGCGGCCTCCGGGGCCACACCGTCCAGCCCGAAGCGCGGGATCAGCGAGTGGATCTCCAGCTCCTGCAGCAGACGCACGGCGGCGGCCTTGTTGCCCTCGCCCACGGCGTAGCTGCCCTCGACCGTGTCGATGGGCGCATCGGTGCGGATGGTGCCCAGCGTGTGGCTCAGCTCGGCCATGGGCTTGTCCTCCATGAGGTGCTCCCGCTGCTTGGGCTTGATACGCTTGTCGTCGAGGTTGGCGTACACGCCTTCCAGCGAGCCGAAGGTCTGCACCAGACTCAGGGCGGTCTTTTCGCCGATGCCCTTCACGCCGGGGATGTTGTCGGAGGTGTCGCCCATCAGGCTCTTCACCTCAATGAGCTGTTTGGGCTCAATGCCGTATTTTTCGTGGATGGCGTCCACGTCCATGGTCACGGTCTTGCTGCGGCCCATCACGGTGGCGGCCAGCAGCACCGTGGTGGTGTCGTTCACCAGCTGCAGGCTGTCGCGGTCTCCGGTGGCCAGGAAGCAGTCATCCTGCCGGGCGGCGCAGGCAGCGGCCAGCGTGCCCAGGATGTCGTCGGCCTCCCAGCCCTCGGCGGTGACGGTGCGGTAGCCCAGATCTGCCAGCAGCTCCTTGAGCACCGGCATCTGTTGGGCCAGCTCCTCCGGCATGCCGTGGCGGGTGGCCTTGTAGCCGTCGTACATTTTGTGGCGGAAGGTGGGAGCCTTCAGGTCAAAGGCCACGGCCACCTCGTCGGGCTCGCACTCCTTCAGCAGAGAGAGCAGGATATTCAAAAAGCCGTAAATCGCATTGGTATAGCGGCCGTCCTTGGTGGTCAGCAGCTTGATGCCAAAAAAGGCGCGGTTGGCAATGCTGTTGCCGTCAATGACCAGTAAGCGCATAGCATACAGTCCTCCGTTCCATAATTTCACATCCTATAGTATAGCACAAAAGAATGAGAAGGAAAAGAAGCCGTTCCACCGGGGGCGGCCCCGACAGAACGGCTTCTTTTTTCACGCCTCAATTCGGATGGCGCTTACCGGGCAGGCGTTGGCGGCGTCCACCGCCTGGGGCACTTCCTCCGGCGGGATGGGGCCGGGCTCGGCCACGGCCAGCACGCCCTCCATGCGGAATACGGCGGGGCACAGCCCGGCGCACTGGGTGCAGCCGATGCACAGGTCCGGGTCAACGAATGCGATCATAAAATCTGCCTCCTTCGGATGATGTCTGCTGCCAGTATGGGCGGTTTTGGTGCGAAATATGCTAGGCACCTGCGGGCGGCTGTGGTATAATGGAAGCTCAGGAGGACAGAGACCGATGAACATTCAGATTTTTGGCACCACAAAGTGCTTTGATACCAAAAAGGCCCAGCGCTATTTCAAGGAGCGGGGCATCAAATTCCAGATGATCGACCTGAAGGAAAAGGGCATGAGCCGCGGCGAGTTCGACAATGTGGCCCGCGCCCTGGGCGGCTGGGAAAAGATGGTGAACCCCAACGCCAAGGACAAGCAGACCCTTGCACTGCTGGAGGCGCTCATCGACTGGCAGAAAGAGGACAAGCTGTTTGAGAACCAGCAGCTGCTGCGCACCCCCATCGTGCGCAACGGCCGCAAGGCCACCGTGGGCTACCAGCCCGATGTGTGGAAGGACTGGGAGTAACCGCGCAGTGGGGTTTTCACAAAAAAACCATGGGCAGGGTTTTGCACTCTGCGCTGCCCTGTGGTATACTGAAAGTCAGCAATAAAACCTTGGGAGATCGAAAAAATGACAAAACATTATATCACCCCGGAAGAACACGCCCGGCTGCAGCGCCGCCGGGGGCGGCAGGCGCTGGGCCTGCTGATCACGATCCTGGTTCTGGTGGGGTTTGTGACCGTGCTGCGGGCCGGTGTGGGACTGGTGGCCAACCTGTTCGACGACACCGCCCAGAAGCAGGAATACGAGGACAAGCTGGAGGGTCTGGTGCTGTTTGACCCCATGCCCTTTGACGGCATCGAGAACATCGACGACCTGACCCTGCGGGAAGCTGCCGTGTGGGGCTGCATCTACAACATCCAGGAGACGCAGGGCGGCTTCGACAACTACAACACCGACCCCGACACCGAACAGCTGCTGCTGCCCTCGGTGGAAGTGGACGCCTATCTGGCCCGGCTGGTGGGCCCCAGCTTCAAGCTGACCCACCGCAGTTTCGAGATGGAAGATATGACCATCGAGTTTGACGAGAGCAGCCAGTGCTACAAGATCCCGGTCACCGGTACGGTGGGCTATTACCGCGCCGTGGTCACCCGGCTGTTCAAGCGCAGCGGCCAGCTGCACGTCACCGTGGGCTATATTCCCACCTCCAGCACCGATGACAGCATCATCAACCAGTCCTCGGACACGCCCACCAAGTATATGGACTATCTGTTCGAGCGCCAGAGCGGCAGCTGGTATCTCACCGGCCTGACCGAGAGCGAGACCAAGCCCGACAGCACGGCGAGCACCGAGGCCGCCAGCCAGCCGCAGCCCATGGCCGAAAGCGATGTGCAGGATGCCATTCTGGCCACCGCCGGTTCCTCGGAGGCGGCTTCCGATGCCGCTTCGGACGCAGCTGCCGAGCCGGACACCCAGAGCCTGGACGAGCCGGCTGCTGACAGCACCGCCGCCGAAGCAGATGCCGCCGATAACGGCGCTTCCAGCACGGCTGCATAATACCTGTAAAAACGAACACCCGACTGTGAAACATCACAGCCGGGTGTCTTTTTTTGAGAAAGCCTCCCTCGCTGAGGGAGGTGGCACGGCGTAAGCCGTGACGGAAGGAGTTATTTCAGATCGAACCGCACGACCACCAGACGGTACCACAGGTAGGGCACCATATTCCAGATCATCCACAGTTCCATGAGGAGGTAGTGGGGCAGGTCGCGCCAGCGGAAGGGGCGCTTGCCCAGCCTGCCCTCTTTCAGCAGGGCAAAGGCCTCGTGCATGCCCTTGTCCCACGCCTCGCCAAAGCCCTGCTTGTGGAACTTATAGCACTTGAGCAGGTAGCCCACGGCCAGCGGGATGAAGTTGAGCACCAGCATGAGCAGCGGCTCGTTCTTGAGGGGCAGCAGAATGCTGTTGCGGCCGCTCTGCTGGCTCTTGAAGGCGTTGTACCGCACGGCACCGGTGCTGGCTCCGCAGATGTGGTAGCACTTTGCCGTGGGACAGAGCACGTTTTTGTAACCTGCGTTGTTGGCACGCCAGCTCAGGTCCACATCCTCAAAGTAGGCAAAGAAGTTTTCGTCAAAGGTGCCGATCTCGTCCAGAATGCGCTTGCGGTACAGCGCAGCCCCGCCGCAGGCCGAGAAGATACGCTTTTGTTTGGTGTAGCGGCTGACACGGCGGCCGTCGCCGGTCTTGCAGGCAAAGCCCATCCAGGTCACATAGTCCCCGGCGTCATCGGCCAGCTCCCGGTCAAAGTGGCGGATCATCAGGCTCTGCACCGCAAAGATCTTGGGGTCGGTTTCGGCGGTGCGGATGAGCTCGGCCAGCCACTGGGGCTCCGCAAAGGCGTCGTTGTTGAACAGCACCACATACTCGCTCTCGGCCATGGCGATGCCCTGATTCACCGCGTGGGAAAAGCCGGTGTTGGTGCCGTTTTCGATCAGGGTGAAGTTGGCCCGGCTGCAGTAGCTGCGGGCCTGCTCCAGACTTTCGTCGGTGGAGCCGTTGTCCACCACGATGAGCTGGAAGTTCTGCTCGGTCTGGGCGTAGACCGACTCGATGGAGTCTTTGAGCCAGCCCTTGCCGTTGATGTTGGGGATGACGATGGTTGCTTTATACATAAAGGTTACTCCTGTAAAACTGCACGATTACCGAAACAGTATAGCACAACTGCGGGCAAAAAGAAACCGCACCCCGGACGGAGTGCGGTAAAATGGCAGGGAATTTATGCGGCCAGTGCCTTTTCGATGTTGTCCAGCAAGGTGTCGTGGTTCTCGGCGCACACCAGGATGACCTCGCCGGTGGGGGCCACGGTGACGGTGGCGGCCTTGGCGATCTGGTACTGATCTTCCAGATAGTGCTCCATGGACTGCTGTTCGCTGGTCACATAGGCTTCCAGTGCGCTCTTCACGGCGTCGGTCTTGCCCTCGGCGGGTTTGACGATGGCCACGGCATAGCTGCGCACCATCATGGAGGAGACGGAGGCGGCAAGGTCGGTGTACATATCATCTTCCAGATTCAGCAGAGGCATCATCAGATTGCGCACCTCGTCGTCCAGCTGGCCGGCCTCGTACTCGGCGCTGTAGCCGTCGATGGCGGTGAACTTTCCGTCCTCGCCTTTGGTGAAGATCATATCGTATTCGTTTTCCTCGTCGGTGCGGGCATCGTGGAGGATCTGGGAATAATCCTTCGGGGCGGCGGAGTCGGCCTTGCTGCCGGCGGAGCAGCCCACAAGGGCAAACAGGGTCAGCCCTGCCAGCAGGGCGGCGATGAGTCGTTTCATAGTCGTGTAGTCCTTTCGTATCCAGTGCTTCGTGTGGCGGAGCTGCGCCGCAGTGCACGGCTAGTGTGCGCTGTTTTGCGGCTGGTATACCATATACGAACCAGACGCGCGGAGGATTGCAGGAAAATGGTAACAATTTTATGAACGGCTCACAGCATCAGCGCATCCAGCTCGCCGTGATTCACCGGGGTGGAAAGGATGATCTGGGTGCTGGTGGTGCCCAGCTTCTGGAACTGCAGGATCAGGTGTTCCAGCTGGGGCATGCTGCCGCAGCTCACTTTGACCAGGAAGGTATAGGCACCGGTGACGTGGTAGCACTGCAGCACCTCGCGGCTGCTCTGCAGCAGTTCGAGAAAGGCGTCCTGCTTGGAGGGGGCCACCGACAGGCTGATGAGGGCGTCCACATACACGCGGTCGGCCGGGCGGTTCAGGGTGACGGTGTAGCCGCTGATGATGCCGTCCGTCTCCAGTTTGTGGATGCGGCTGGACACGGCCGGGCTGGTCAGCGAGACCTGCTCGGCGATCTCCTTGACCGGCATGCGGGCGTTTTTGGCCAGCAGGGAAAGAATTTTTCGATCCAGATCGTCCATGGGAGATGCTCCTTTGAAATATGTTGGATTGTATAAAATTTTCTGAAAGTAAAGTTTTATTGTTGTCGCAAACGCACAAAGATTGAAAAACCTTGCTTTTGCTTCGCTTTGCGTTAATTATATAAAGTTTTGCGGGAAAAGTAAAGCATAATTTTAAAGTAAAATGAAAAAAATTGGTTTGACAAGAAAGAAAAAACGCGTATAATACATCATGCAAGGCAGCACCCCGCACAAAGGCCTGCTGTGAAATTGAGATTCACCACTTTATATACTTTCCCACCCCTCTATACACAAAAACCCGCTGCCAGGCGGGTTTTTGTGTTTGTTGGGGCTTTTTTATTTTTTACACGAGGTACCCTTCAAAGCAGTGCAGATCCTCGGTCTTGACGATGCCCTCCAGATACAGGCCATCTTCCCGGTATTCTTCCACCTGCACGCTGCCACGCTCCCGCATGGGGGCGGCAAGGCCCAGCTTGTCGTAGGGCAGCAGCACCCGGATGGTGTGCACCCGGTCGCTCAGCAGCTCGTCCAGCTTCTGCAGCAGGGTGTCCAGGCCGTAGCCGGTCTTTGCACTGGTGAGCAGGATGTCCGGGTCGAAGGACAGGGTGTTGGGCTTGTCGCACTTGTTGTACACGGTCAGGCGGGGGATGTCCGTGCAGTCCAGCCCGTCCAGCACCTCGTCGGTCACGGCCAGCTGTTCCTCGCGCTGCTCATCCCCGGCATCCGCCACCCGGATGATGACGTCCGACCAGGCGGCTTCTTCCAGCGTGGACTTGAAGGCCTCCACCAGATTGTGGGGCAGGCGGGACACGAAACCGACCGTGTCCACCAGCAGCACGGCCATGCCGCTGGGCAGCACCAGTTTGCGGCTGGTGGGGTCCAGGGTGGCAAACAGCATGTCGGCTTCGGCCACACTGGGGCCGCACAGGGCGTTCATCAGGCTGGACTTGCCCACGTTGGTGTAGCCCACCAGGCTCACCACCGGCATGCCGGTCTTGGCGCGGGCCTTGCGGCTCTCGCCCCGGCGCTTTTCCATCTCGGCCAGCTTCTCGGCCAGCGCGTCGATGCGGGCGTGCACATGGCGGCGGTCCAGTTCCAGCTTGGTCTCACCGGCACCGCGGCGGGCACCACCACCGCCGCCACCGCCGCCGCCCTGACGGCTCAGGGCCTCGCCCATGCCCTGCAGACGGGGCAGGCGGTAGCGCAGCAGAGCCAGTTCGGTCTGCAGTTTGCCCTCGTTGGTCACCGCACGGCTGCGGAAGATCTCCAGAATGAGCATGGTGCGGTCGATGACCTCCAGCCCGCCCAGCGCGGTGGAGATGTTGCGGATCTGGCTGCCGGTCAGCTCGCCGTCGAACACGGCGCATTCGGCCCCCAGCTCCTGCGCGGCAAGGCTGGCTTCCTCCAGCTTACCGCTGCCCAGCACGATGCCGGTCTCCGGGGTCTGGCGCTTCTGGCTGATCTGCGCCACGGCTTCCATATGGTTGGCCTCGCACAGGGCGGCCAGCTCTGCCAGACTGCGCTCACAGTCCCACAGGCCCTGGTCCAGCGCCAGCAGCACCACTTTGGTGGGCGGGGTCTCGGTCAGAATATCGTAAAGTTCGCTCAAAATAAGTCCTTTCTGTTTGGAAACTCCTTCAGTCTCGTCGCTCTGCTCCTCACCAGCTCCCTCAGGGAGAGAGCCTTTTGACAGAGAGGAAAACGTTCCGGTTTCGCCAAAGGCCCCATCTCCGAGGGGGCTGGCATCGCGCAGCGATGACTGGGGGAGTTATGCTGTCTCAAATGCTTTTCTCGTCAGCAGATAGCTCCGGCATTCCACCGGGGTGCCGTCGAATTTGTGGTAGACCGTGTTGTGGTGGTACACAAAGCCTGCTTTTTCCATCACCCGGCCGCTGGCGGGGTTGGCGGCGGCATGGCCGCAGGCCAGCCAGCGGCTGTCCGTGTGGGTGAACCAGTACGCCACGACGGCGCGGAGAGCCTCGGTGGTGAAGCCTTTGTTCCACCACTTCCGGCCGATGCAGTAGCCCGGCTCCCAGACGCCGTCGGTCAGGTCCAGCCCCGGCCACGCAGTCTTTTGCTGAGGCTCCCCCGGCAGGGAATTGTACAGGCTGATGGAGCCGAACACCTGTCCGGTGGCCTTTTCCACCATGGCCCACTGGTAATAGTCCGGGTTGGGGTAGAGCAGTGCCCACGCGGCCAGCAGCTCCCGCGTTTCGGCGGGGCTTTTGTGGGGCTCCCAGCGCAGATAGCAGGTCACCTCCGGGTCGCTGGCCCAGTTGGCGTACATCTGCGGTGCATCCTCCGGCAGCAGGCGGCGCAGGAGCAGCCGCGGCGTTTCGATGTCTTGTGTGCCGGCATGGCGCATGGCACATCCCTCCCTCATTCCATAAAGTATGCATAGGATAGCACAAAAACGGCGTTCCTGCAAGCGGCCGGGGCAGAAAACCCTTGACCGGACGCCCGTTCTGCATTAAACTGAAAGCCAAGTGCTTTTGTAGGAAAAGGAGAACCACCACCATGAGCGATGTACGCACGCTGCTGAAAAAACGCCCGCTGCTGTTCGACGGCGGCATGGGCACCTATTATAAAGGAGCCCCCGGCCGGGAATGTGAGCAGGCAAACCGGCTGGACCCGGAGGGCATCCGGGCGGTCCACCGCGCCTATCTGGCGGCGGGAGCCGATGCCATCAAGACGAATACCTTCGGCCTGCCCCGCATGGCGGCGGCTCAGGACCCGGAGTGGGAGGCACTGGCCGACGCAGGCTGGAAGCTGGCCGCAGAGGCAGCGGCCGGGACGGACGCCGCCGTGTTTGCCGACCTTGGCCCCGCCCCGGACATCGAGGGCCTGTCGGCAGCCCAGGTGTACACGGCGGTGGTGCGGCGGTTTGCCGCCCTGGGGGCAAAGAACTACCTGTTTGAGACCCTGAGCAGCGACACCGGTGTTCTGGACGCCGTGCGTGCTCTGCGTGAGACGGTGCCGGATGCCTTTGTGCAGGTGTCCTTTGCGGCACTGCCGGACGGCTACACCCGCGAGGGTCAGCACTGCCGGGCGCTGGTGCGCCGCATGGCGGACAGCGGCCTTGTGGATGCCGCGGGCCTGAACTGTGTGTCGGCACCGGGTGCCATGCGCACGCTGGTGCAGCAGCTGGGACAGGTGGGCATCCCACTGTCGGTCATGCCCAACGCGGGCTATCCGGTGGTCACCCGCACCCAGGTGCAGTACCGGGGCAAGCCGGACTATTTTGCCTCCGAGCTGGCCCGGCTGGCCGCTGAGGGGGTGCGCATCCTGGGCGGCTGCTGCGGCACCACCCCGGCCCACATCGCGGCCCTGCGCAAGGCACTGGATGCCCTGCCGGAGGGGCTGCCCATCGCCCCGGCGGCACAGATCTCCACCGTTTCCCGTCCGGAAGTGGAAACCGATGACGCCTTCCTGCGCAAGCTGCGGTCCGGCAAAAAGGTGATCGCCGTGGAGCTGGACTCCCCCAAGGATGCCGACCTGACCGCCTATCTGGAAGGGGCGCGCCGCCTGCAGGCTGCCGGCACCGACCTGATGACCGTGGCCGACTGCCCCATCGCACGGGCGCGCATGGATTCCTCGCTGGTGGCCTGCCGGGTGCACCGGGAGCTGGGCCTGCCCACCCTGCCCCACATGACCTGCCGCGACCGCAACCTGAACGCCACCAAGGCATTGCTGCTGGGCCTGTACGCCGAGGGGGTCCGGGAGGTGCTGGCCATCACCGGCGACCCCATCCCCTCCGCCGAGCGGGACGAGGTGAAGAGCGTGTATCAGTTCAACTCCCGCAAGCTGGCCCAGTACATCGTGTCGTTGGCCGGGGAGGGCCGGGAGATGCCCTCGCCCCTGACCGTGTTCGGCGCGCTGAACCTGAATGCCCGCAACTTTGACGTGGAGCTGCGCCGCGCCGTGGAAAAGCTGGAAAACGGCATGATCGGCTTCCTCACCCAGCCGGTGCTGTCGGAGCAGGCCGTGCAGAACCTGCAGCAGGCCCGGCAGACCCTTGGCCCGGAGGCAAAGATCCTGGCCGGCATCCTGCCGGTGGTGAGCCAGCGCAACGCCATCTTTATGGAAAACGAGGTCAACGGCATCCATGTGGACGCCGCCATCATCGACCGCTTTGCCGGGCTGGACCGTGCCGCCGGGGAGGAACTGGGCATCGAGATCTCGGTGCAGGCGGCAAAAGCGGCCCTGCCCTATGCGGATGGATTTTACCTGATGACCCCCTTCAACCGGGTGGCCCTGATGGAGCGGCTCATCGCCCGCCTGAAGGAAGAGGCAATAAAGGATTGACAAATCGCACAAAAAACGCTATATTCTTTCTATAAATGCAATGAGAAAGAGTGCGCGCTGTTTTTGCCGTTCAGAGAGCCGGAGCCCTGCTGCGAATCCGGTACGGCCGTGCGGTGTGCTGTCGCTTTTGAGCAGGAGCGGTGAGCCGGAAGGGTAGCCGCTTTCGGGCCGGTCCCACGTTATCGGGACAACAAGCGGCACGGGAAGCATTCCCGTGCAATTTGGGTGGTACCGCGGTTATGTTTTTACAAGCCGTCCCATGGAACGTTCCGTGGGGCGGCTTTTTGCGTCCCACTTCATCACAATTTTGGGAGGACACCATGAAAGAACTCGCAAAACAGTACGATCCCAGCCAGGTGGAAGACCGCATCTACCAGTTCTGGCTGG
>ERZ831773.2172-NODE-2172-length-16987-cov-25.992795_pt1 | contig 16987 bp, 12 predicted proteins | sample MGYA00519696_ERZ831773 | MGnify/ENA primary metagenome ERZ831773 (study PRJEB31850, sample SAMEA3708720) | human gut metagenome | biome: human gut; feature: human-associated habitat; material: faeces | place: China | collected 2014 ...
CCAGTACGACATCCATCAGCTGACTGAGAACTACCATCAGATCACCGATGTAGGCGGTCAAGTCATCGTTGTCCTGCAATCCGACCCCGCCGGGCTGGCGCAGGAGCTGCAGCCTGATACCTTCCCCTTCTCCATCCTGTGTGACCCAAAAGCTGCTCTGTATGAGCGCTTTGGCATCCAGCCCGCGGCCTCTATGGCCAAGATGGCTGATGCCGGGACGATGTTGAAGATTGCCAAAGCAACTGCCGCAGGCTACAAGCACGGTGCCTACGAGGGCAACGAGCTGCAGCTGCCCGCCTGCTTTGTGGTGGACAAGGAGCGGAAGATCCTCTACGCACACTACGGCAAGAGCGCCGGAGACATCCCCGATGCCCGCACCCTGGCCAGCCTCCTCAAATGACATTTCTCCCTTTTTACCAGCATAACCTCTGAGACCCTCTTCTATCAGCAAGACAAACGCCGCATGGCTTCCTCCCCGGAGCACATGCGGCGTTTGTCTTTTCTGTTATCTCAAAAAGAAAGGGACTTCAAGCTTAGACCTTCTCAATGGTGATGGTCCACTCGCTGGTCATAGCCTCATCGGGCTCCAGCACCTCGTGCTTGCCCTCTTCGTTCACGCTGTTGGCCCAGCCGTTCCAGGGCTCCATGCAGACGAAGTTCTCGGCATCCTGCTGCCACAGCACGCCGTTGCCAAAGGTCTCGTCGGCGTCCACGGTCACCTTGTGGCCGTTGCCCTTGTCGGTGAAGGTCATGGGGAACTGCACGCCGGTCATCAGGCGGATGGTGTTGTCGGCCCCCTCCTTGCGGGTGAGGGTGATCTTTTCCGGGGCGGCGGGCTGCTCGCCCTTGGCGCTCTCGGAGCAGGTGGCACACTTGATGTCAAAGTCCACATTCTCCAGCTTGGAGGCCATGAAGTAGGGGTGATAGCCGAAGCTGAAGGGCATATCGGTGTCACCCTCGTTGATGACGGTCAGGCTGATGGCGGCCTTGTTGCCCTCCAGGTTGTAGTTCACCAGCAGGGTGAAATCGAAGGGGTAGAGGAACTTGGTCAGCGGGGTGGCTTCCAGCACCAGGGTCACGCCGTCCGGGCCGACGCTCTCCACGTCCCATGCGCACAGGTCAGCCAGACCATGGTTTTCCATGGGGTAGGCCTTGCCGTCGAAATAGTGCACACCGCCGTCCGGGCCGCCGCAGTTGGGGAACAGCACCGGCACGCCGAAGCGGGGGCGGCTGCACTCGGAGAAGTTGGGGCGACGGGTCCAGATGTACTCGTCACCGTCCAGCGTAAAGCCGGTGATCATGCCGCCGCGCTCCGGGGTAATGACCAATTCGGTCTTGGCCACCGGGTCCGAAATGACGTACTGCTCATAGCAGGCGCCGTTCTCGGTGATGTACCGGGTGGTGATCTGATTCATAAGTAAGCCTCCTATTATTGCCGCCGGGTCGCCCCTGCGGGTCATTCCTTGTGCTCGGTCTGCTGCGACTGCTGCTCTAACTTTTGGAAGTAGTAATCGATGCCGTAGCGGATAAAATACTTGATCAGACGCACAGCACCGTAGATCAGCGCCGCATAGATCAGCAGAGAAAACAATAATGCGCCATTTGCACCCATCATATAGAATACACTTTCTTTCCGTATTTTCAAGCACAAAAAGGCCGCCGTACCGCTTTTTTTCCGTACAGCAGCCCTTTTTCAGTTACAGAACCACGCCGTCCTTAAAGATGGAGATCTCCCGGAAGCCGTGCTTCTCGGCCTTGGTCTGCTCGCCGCTGGCCACACGAATGACCAGATCCAGCAGATCTTTTGCAGCCTCGTCGATGCTCTTCTCGCCGTCAGCGATGACGCCGGTGTTGAAGTCGATCCAGCCGGACTTCTTCTCCGCCAGCGGGGTGTTGGTGGAGATCTTCAGGGTGGGAGCCGGAGCCGAGAACGGGGTGCCGCGGCCGGTGGAGAACAGGATCAGGTGTGCGCCTGCGGCGGTCATGGCCGTGGCCGACACCAGATCGTTGCCGGGGCCGTACAGCATGTTCAGGCCCTTGGTCACCACAGGGTCACCGTAGCCGATGACGTCCATGATGGGTGCAGTGCCGCCCTTCTGGACACAGCCGCAGCTCTTGTCCTCCAGAGTGGTGATGCCGCCCTGCTTGTTGCCCGGAGAGGGGTTGTCGTAGACCACCTCATTGTGGCTGATGAAGTACTCTTTGAAACCGTTGATCATGTGCTCAGCCTTGCCGAACACATCCTTGTTGATGCAGCGGTCCATCAGGAAGCCCTCGGCACCGAACATCTCAGGCACCTCGGTCAGCACGGTGGAACCGCCGCGCTGGCCCATCATGTCGGAGAAGCGACCGATGGTGGGGTTGGCGGTGATGCCGGACAGGCCGTCGGAGCCGCCGCACTTCATGCCCACCACCAGGTCGGACACGGGGATGGGCTCACGCTGGAACTGACCGGCGTAGGCTGCCAGCTCCTTCAGGATATCGCGGGCAGCGGCAAACTCGTCCTCCACGTCCTGGCAGGTCAGGAACTTGACCCGGTCGTGGTCATACTCGCCTAGCTCGGTCAGGAACTGCTCGTGGGTCAGGTTCTCGCAGCCGAGGGAAAGCACCAGAACAGCGGCAGCATTGGGGTGGCGCACCAGCGCAGCCAGCAGTTTGCGGGTCTGTGCATGGTCATGGCCGGTCTGGCTGCAGCCGAAGGGATGGGTGAAGGTATACAGGCCCTCGATGGAGCCGGTGACCAGATCCTGGTTATCGGCAACGATCTTCTTGGCGATGTCGTTGACGCAGCCCACGGTGGGGATGATCCAGATCTCGTTGCGGATGGCGGCGCGGCCGTCCTTGCGGCGGAAGCCCATGAAGGTCTCCGGCTCCACCTTGGGCAGCGGGGCCAGATCCGGGGCGGGGTTGTAGCTGTACTCCACCTCACCGGACAGGTTGGTGTGCATGTTGTGGGTGTGCATCCAGGTACCCGGCTGGGCGTCAGCGGTGGCATGACCGATGGGGAAGCCGTACTTGATGACGTTCTCACCGTTCTTGATGGGCTTGACAGCCATCTTGTGGCCCTGGGGGATGTCCTCCAGAGCGGTCACGGCAAGGCCGTCCACTTCCACCAGCGTGCCCTTGGCAATGGGATGCAGGGCAACGACCACGTTGTCGATGGGGCTGATATGAATTGCCTGCGGCATAGTTGTTCTCCTTATTGACGATCAAAGCACAAAAGGGCTGCTGCCCAAAGCAGCAGCCCTCTTTTGTGCGGGAAAATTATTCTGTCGGATCACAGGCAGCTCTTGTAAGCAGCCTCGGCGCCCTCGGTGCGGATCTTCTCCAGATCGGCCAGAACAGCGGCTTCCAGACCGGAGATCTGGGTCAGATCCTGATCCCACATCTGGGTGTTGGTCAGCACAGCGTGCACCAGCTGGGCAGCGGTGTCATCCTTGTGGGCATAGTAGAAGTCCAGAGCCCATGCGTCATCCTGGATCTTGTAGGTGTTGCCGGCAGGGCGCTTGCAGATCAGGCCGTCCTCGGTGCGCTCCTGAATGTCGCTGGAATAGAAGGCAATGTAGGCTGCCAGAGACATGGTCAGGCACTTGGGCAGCTGCTTCTGCTCGTCGATGTAAGCCAGGAAGGAAGGCATGTTGCGGGCCTTCCACTTGGAGGTGGAGTTCAGGGAGATGCTCATCAGCTCGTGGTTGATGAACGGGTTGTTGAAGCGGTCCTGCACAGCAGAAGCGAACTCCTCGAGGTCCTTCTTGTCCAGAGGCAGGGTGGGGATGACTTCCTCGTGCAGCATCTTGTTCATGAAGCCGCGGATGGTGTCGTTGTGCATGCAGTCACGCACGATGTCGAAGCCGGCCAGATATGCGCCCAGAACGAAGCCGGTGTGTGCACCGTTCAGGATGCGGACCTTGCGCTTCTTGTAGGGGGTAACATCAGGCACGACCATGACGTTGACACCGGCCTTCTTGAACGGCAGCTTGTCCTCCAGCTCAGCGGGGCCTTCGATGACCCACACGCCGAACACTTCGCCCACGTCCAGAGCGGCATCATGGTAGCCGTTGGCCTCTTCCATGGCAGCCAGTTCCTTGGGATCGCGGATGCGGCCCGGAACGATGCGGTCCACCAGAGTGGAGCAGAAGGTGTTTGCGTTGTTCATCCAGTCGATGAAGGCAGGCTCCAGATCCCAATCCTTGGCGTAGTTGTTGCAGCACTTCTGCAGCTCCTTGCCGTTGTTGTCGATCAGTTCGCAGGACAGGATGGTCAGACCCTTGTCAGCAGCACCGTTGAATGCCTTGTAGCGCTCGAACAGCACGCGGGTCAGCTTTGCGGGGAAGCTGTTGGGAGGAACCTGATCGAACTGGCTGTCACCCTGCGTGTAGGCGATGCCGGCTTCAGTGGTGTTGGAAACGATGGTCTCGAGATCCTCAGAGCGGGCCAGTTCCAGCACTTCGTCCCACTTGCCGTCGATGTAGGGGCACACACAGTCGGACACGCAGGAGATCACGCGCTTTGCATCGACCTTCTGGCCCTTCTCGCTGCCGCGCAGGTACAGGGTGTACAGGCCCTCCTGCTCGTTGATCCAGTCCGCCATCTGGGGGAAGTTGCCGATGGGCTGCACCAGCTTGACCTTGCCGTTGTAGCCAGCCTTCTCATTGGCGATATCATAGAAATAATCCACGAAAGCACGCAGGAAGTTGCCTTCGCCGAACTGCATGACCTTGACGGGGGCATCCTTGAGGATGTAGCCGTTGTAGCCAGTCTCAGCCAGAACCTTGTAGTTCAAAGTTTCCATCTCTGTGTTCTCCTTTTTGCATCGTCGCTTAGCATATCATGCAGGGGTCCACACGCCCCTGTCTCATACCCCTATTTTATGCTGTTGTATACAAATAAGTCAAGTGGTTTGTGTATCTTTTTTAGAGCAAAAAGGGCGGTTTTGCGTATTTCCAGCGGATTTCACAATTCCTCAGGATAAATTTTGGCACTTTTTCGGTTGTATACAACTTCATTTTTCGGTATACTAGGGGCAAGGCAGCCTGTCACAGCTGACAGGCGCACCGATGCATATAGGTTTGTCTATTATTTCACAAACAATCGTTCATTCACCGATCAAAAAAGGAGTTAACGACCCATGAAAGCATTTATGGATAAGGACTTCATGCTCCAGTCTGCCACCGCGCAGCACCTGTACCACGACTACGCAGCCGGCATGCCCATCTGCGACTACCACTGCCACATCCCGCCCCGCGAGATCTACGAGAACCGCCGCTTCGACAACATCGCTCAGGTGTGGCTGGGCGGCCGCAACCCGGACGGCAGCTACTTCGGCGATCATTATAAGTGGCGCGTGATGCGTTCCAACGGCGTGCCCGAAGAGTACATCACCGGCGACAAGCCCGACCGCGAGCGTTTCCAGAAGTTTGCCGAGGCCCTGCCCATGGCCATCGGCAACCCGATGTACCACTGGACCAACCTGGAGCTGCATGTGTTCTTCGGTTATGACGGCGTGCTGAACGGCGACACCGCCGAGGAAGTGTGGAACCTGTGCAACGACAAGCTGCAGCATGATCCCAAGCTGACCGTGCGCGGCCTGATCGAGCAGAGCAACGTGGCCTTCATCGGCACCACCGATGACCCCATCGACGACCTGTACTGGCACAAGAAGATCAAGGAAGATCCCACCATCAAGTTCACCGTGGCGCCTTCCTTCCGCCCCGACAAGGCCCTCAACATCAACAAGCCCGGCTTCGCTGAGTACATGGGCAAGCTGGCTGCCGTTGTGGGCAAGGAAAAGCTGGCCTGCATCAACTGCGTGACCGATGCCCTGACCAAGCGCATCGAGTTCTTTGCCGAGATGGGCTGCCGCGCTTCCGACCACGGCCTGGACTACATCCCCTACCGTGAGGCCACCAAGGAAGAGGTCAACGCCATTTACCAGAAGGTGATGGCCGGCGAGAGCTGCACCGTGGAAGAGGCTGAGAAGTACCAGACCTACATCCTGATCCACCTGGGCAAGCAGTATCACCGTCTAGGCATCGCTATGCAGATCCACTACAACTGCCTGCGCGGCGTGAACCGCAAGATGAACGCCCTGCTGGGCCCCGACACCGGCTTTGATATGATCAACACCACCACCTGCGGCGGCCAGATCGCAAGCCTGCTCAGTGCCCTGAACGACACCGACGAGTGCCCCAAGACCATCATCTACAGCCTGAACCCCGCCGACAACGAGCAGATCGGCACCATCCTGGGCTGCTTCCAGAGCAGCGAGGTGCCCGGCAAGATCCAGCACGGTTCTGCCTGGTGGTTCAACGACCAGAAGATCGGCATGGAGAACCAGATGAAGAGCCTGGCCAACCTGGGCCTGCTGGGCAACTTCGTGGGCATGCTCACCGACAGCCGCAGCTTCCTGAGCTACACCCGCCACGACTACTTCCGCCGCATCCTGTGCAACCTGATCGGCCAGTGGGTCGAGGATGGCGAGTACCCCAACGACGAAAAGGCTCTGGAGAAGATCGTCAAGGGCATCTGCTTCGACAACGCAAAGCGTTACTTCGCCCTGTAAGCACTTCTCCCATTTCCTGAACGGAACCGACAGCGCCGCCCGCAGAGAGCATTCCCTGCGGGCGGCGCTTTTGTTGCTTATTGAATTTTACAGGGCAGCCAGGGTCTTGGCAACATTGTAGCCAAAGGTGACACAACGACTGTGGCTGAGACAGTTTTCATTGTGGGGATAGGTACCAGAGAACATGCTGCCGGACACATTGCCGATGGCGTACAGGCCCTCAATGGGCTGTGCCTCGGTGTTCAGCACTTCGCTCTTGGCAGTGATCTGCAGGCCGCCGCAAGTGCACAGGGCAGACGCCATCTCTTTGGTTGCATAGAAGGGCGCGGTGTCGATCTTGTGCATCATCTTGCCAGGGAAATGGAAATCGGTGTCCTCACCGGCATCGCACATCTCGTTCCAGTGGTTGATGGTCGCCACAAAGGCATCAGCGGGCACGCCCATCTTCTCTGCAAGTTCCTCCAGCGTATCAGCCTTCAGTGCCTTGTCGCTGGTAGCAGCGCCAGCCCAGACCTCCTTGGGGCCGTAGCAGCTGGAGGACGGCGTCCAGATACTGGTGACGATGTCCATCACGTTTGCGTCTACAATGTAGTAATTGTATGCGCCCGGCTGTGCCTGAATGGCGTTTGCCAGATGGTTATAGGCCTCGTACTCGGCCGTAAAACGCACGCCCCGCTTATTGACGCGCAGATACGGCATCAGCTGCTCCGGATCCAACATCAGCGGGTGCGGATATTCGTCCTCCATTGCACCGATGGCTTTTGCCATCTCGTGGCCGTCACCGGTGTTGGTCTTGGTGCCGTTCATCCAGTGGCCCAGTGCCAGGTCACGCGGGCGGCAGCAGGCAGCCAGTTTTTCCGGGTTGAACTCATAGCCGCCGGTGGCCAGAACGACGCCCTTAGCGGTCAGATACTTCACATAACCGTTCTCACCCTTGACGACAGCACCCACGACCTTTTCGCCCTCGGTCACCAGCTGGACGACCGGGGTGTTGAACAGCACTTCCGCACCGGCAGCAGTGATTTTTTCCTGCAGCTTTGCGGCGATCTCATCGGCTGCCATCGGGATGTTGAGGGAGGTGTTCCAGCTGCGGGACAGGCTCAGCTCATCATAGGCAGCGGTGAACTCCGGGAAATCGCCCGCATTGAAGGTCAGGAAGTAGTTTTCCACCGGAACTTCCAATTTATCCAATAACCAGTTGACCGCTTCGTCGCAGGTATCGATCCACTTCTGATACACAGTCTGCTCACCGCGGTACGCACAGTTGACCATGGCATCATCCAGCCACTGCTTGGTATCAAACTCTACGCCGAACTTCTGGTGTACACGGTCGTGGAAAGCGCCCATGGTGGCACTGCGCCAGGTGGGCGAAGCGCCCTTCTCCACGGCGACTGTTTTCAGGCCCTGTTCTGCACAGGCAAGGGCGGCAGCCATACCGGCAGGCCCCTGACCACAGACCAGTACATCCACATTGACGGTCTCTTTGATCTCGCTGTCCGCGATGGGGTCTGCCACAAAAGCGATCTCGCCCTGACCGGCAGCTGTGGCACCGCCCAGGTTTTCCTCACAGGCAGGGAAACCGCTCTTCACTTCTGCAGCAGCCGGAGCTTCGGCAGGCGCTTCGACGGCCACACCCATTGCTTGCTGGATGCAGGAAGCAGCTGCCTCCCGCACGGCACCCGAAGTGTAGGTCGCACCGGAAACGCCGTCGATCTCTGCGCTCTGGGCCTCCATCAGAGCCTTCTGGAAATCCTCAGCCGAGTTGCGGGCCAGGTCGATGGTCTCGTTGGCGGTGTCCACCGTCACGTCGGTAATAGCATTCTCGGTAAAGGTCATGCTGACCGTCACCTCACCCATACCGGTAGCCTTGGCGGTATAAGTGCCCGGCGTATAAACAGCAGCGCTCGAAGCGGCAGCCGAAGAGGAACTTGCCGAATTCCCGCAGGCAGTCAATGCACCCGCAGTCACACCGCTCATAGCAGCCGCGGCGGCCAGCTTCAAAAAACCGGAACGAGAGATTTTTTTCATCGTATTGTACTTCCTTTCTCTTCCCAACAGCTTATCCGCTCTTGTGTCGTATGCACAAAAGCATTATACTATGTATAGTTTAGTCTGTTGTTAAGATTTTGGCAAACATCAATCATTTTACCCGTTCCAAATTTCAGTTGTAGGCAGGTCTTTATGGATTACAAACAGCTACAGTTCTTTCTTGCCGTGTGCGAAGCACAAAGTTTCCGGAATGCTGCCGCCAGATGTTACGTCAGCCAGCAGGCGATCAGTAAGTCGCTTTCCAACCTGGAGCAAGAGCTTGGTGTTCAATTATTCGTGCGGAATCAAAACGGCGTGTCCCTTACCGAAGCCGGTCAGCAGCTTGAAAAACTGGCACGGCCGCATCTGAACCAGCGGGACGAAATTTTACGGCAGATGCGCAGCTTTCACTCCAAGCAGCAGCTTCACATCGGATATTTCATGGGATTCCTGCAGGAGCTCCCTCCGCATTTCTTCCCGCAATTCCAGGAATTCCATCCAGAAGTCCAGCTGCATTACCACAGTTATACCGATACCGAACACAGCCGCTGTTATCGTAATTACGACTGTGACCTTGTCATCACAACTTCGCCCTTGACCAGCAGTGACTTCATTGAATTGGCTCATTCAGAAAGTTCCATTGGCGTGATCCTGTCCTGCGATCATTCCCTCGCAAAAAAGAACGTTCTGACTACAGAGGATCTGAAAACCGTTCCGCTTATTACATTGAACACGGAAAATCGCTCACAGACCCGTCTGCTGGAATGCCTGCAAGCAAAAGGCCTGACGATTGACAGCTTTCTGGGCGATGCCGATGGAGAACTTGCTTCCGATCTTCTGCAAAAAGGCTTTGTTTCTTTTTATGCCGGCAAAGAAAGCTCTCTGGCCGAAAATGAGTGTTTTCGGCCTTTGTCGGACCTGCAGCTCCAATGGGAATTTTTCATTTATGGCAAACGCAGCCACCGTATCACCTCCTTGCAGCGTGAACTCATTCAGCAGATCCTGTCCGCAGTTTCTCCCCATTGAACAACCAGCGCCGCCCGCAGAGAGCATTCCCTGCGGGCGGCGCTTTTGTTTTATCCGTTTTCCGGTTCCACCCGGACCTGAAAGCAGAACACCAGCTGCAGTGCCTCCTCCCCACCATTCAGGCAGTAGAGGAAGGCTCCCTGTTCCGGGCAGAACCGGTAGTGGTGGGCCGCTGCATAGTCGAGCACCGGCTGCAGCTGACCGCCCCGGAGGGTGCCGTCGGTCTCCGCTTCCAGAAAGCTGCTCAGGTAGGTGCCGCCGGGCATCCGGCGGGCCTGCGGCGGCAAGGGCAGCTTCAGACGCTTCAGGTCCTCGGTGTAGGCTCCCAGCTCCATCGTATAAGGCACCTGCTGCGTCGGCTGTTCCAGATACGCCGGGGCGATGCGGATGCCGGTGAACAAAGCATCTGCGTGTTCCATCCACCGTCGGCACACGCTGTCCGCCGGTTCCAGCTCCAGCGGCACGAACCAGCACTCCGAACGCAGGGTCAATTCCTGCACCTGCTGCGGCTGGTTGGAGAACAGCACATAGTGTCCCAGTGTGGACATGAGCTGCTTCTTGCGCTGCTCCAGCTCCCGGATGGCTTCCTCCAGTGCACGGATCTCCTGCTTCATGTTCCGCAGCGCACCGGCCTGCCCATCCTCCGCATAAAAGGACGCAATGGTCTCCAGCCCCAGATTCGCGCCCCGCAGCTTGCGCACAAACATCAGCTCATAGAGATTGCAGGCCGAATAATCAAAGTACCCGTTGGCAAGCCTTGCCGGGTGCAGCAGGCCTTTTTGCCGGTACATGCGGATGGTTTCCGGGTTGACGCCGGACAGGCGCGCCAGTTCGTGGATTTTCATAGATATTCCGTCACCTTTTTGTTACCATTTCTGTATTGACCATGTATTTGCTACAGGGTTTATAATTATACCACATCGTTTGTGAAAACACAATCAATGTGCCGCGAAAGAAGAAGTACCAAACACAGAAGAATGAAAAAGAATGGAGAACACATCATGGCAAACATCTCTCGCCGCAACTTCATGAAGGTTGCTGCCGGTGCCGCCGGCATCGCCGGTCTGGGCCTGCTGAACGGCTGTTCCAAGACGGAAGCCCCCGCCTCTTCCACTGCTGCCTCTGCGGCCGGGTCCGCCGCCGAAGGCACCACCCCCGCTGCCGCCGCTCCGGTGACCGACAAGCTCTACACCGCCTCCATCAACCCCCAGCTGGACGAGAGCGAGTTCCGCTCCAACACCAAGGAGCTGACCACCCTGTTCAGCCCCCTGACCATCGGCTCTATGGAAATTTCCAACCGCATGGTCAAGTCCGCTGCCGGTTCCGCCACCTATCTGGCCGGTCTGACCGATGAGCTGCTCACCTACTACGTCAACCTGGCCAAGGGCGGCGTGGCCCTGATCTATGTGGAGACCATCGCAGCGCTGGAGGTCCCGGAAGGCGGCTCCTACGACGCCGACACCCTGGCCTTTGGCCAGAAGCTGGTGGACGAGTGCCACAAGTACGGTGCCAAGATGGGTTACCAGATGTCCGGCTTCGGCATGGGCGAGAATGACATGACCATTGACGACATCCACGCCAAGCAGGCACACTTTGTGGAGGTCGCCAAGGGTCTGCAGCAGATGGGCTTTGACTGCGTGGAACTGAACTGCGCCGGCTTCAATATGCCCGCACACTTCCTGTCCCGCTTCCACAACACCCGCACCGACGAGTACGGCATCGGCTCCATCGAAAACCGTGCCCGCTTCATCACCGAGATCATCGAGGGTGTGAAAAAGGAGTGCGGCCCGGACTTCAACATGCAGATCCTGATCAACTGCATCGAAGAGAACGACAACATCTCCAACAACCCCACCATGATGACGCTGGATTCTGCCGTCACCACCCCGCACACCCTGGCCATGACCATGGAAGAAGGCATTGCCGCCGCCAAGCTGTTCGAGCAGGCCGGCTGCGACTCCATGCACCTGCGTCTGGGACCCCTGGGCCACCACGTTGCCCAGTTCGGTGCTGACCTGTACTTCATCCTGAACGGCATCGAGGGCTGCACCGGTTTCGGCACCCAGTACGACTTCAGCAAGAACTGGCAGGGCATGCTGATCGGCAACACCAGCGGCTGCGGCATCGGCCTGAACGTTGCCGCCGAGTATAAAAAGGCGCTGTCTATCCCCTGCGGCGTTGTCACCTACAACGATCCTGCCCACGCACCCGACTTCTTCGAGCAGGCTCTGGAGGACGGCAAGGCCGACTTCTTCCTGATGACCCGCCCCCTGACCGTGGACATGGAGTACGTCAACAAGCTCAAGGAAGGCCGCATTGACGAGATCGCCCCCTGCACCCGCTGCCTGCACTGCCACATCGGCAGCAACGAGGCCAACGCACAGATGGCTTACTGCCGTGTGAACGCCCTGACCCAGCGCGTGATGCGCGAGGGCGGCCCCACTACCTACGAGCTGGAGCCTGCAGCCACCCCCAAGAAGGTCATGGTCATCGGCGGCGGCCCCGCCGGCATGGAGGCTGCCCGCATCGCAGCTGCCCGCGGCCACAACGTGACCCTGTACGAGAAGCGCGGTGCCCTGGGCTTCATGCTGGACTTTGCTGCCTCCGTCAAGGGCCCCCATGAGAATCTGGCCGACCTGAAGAACTACCTGATCCGTCAGCTGGAGCTGAACGGTGTGGAAGTCAAGACCGGCACCGAGGTCACCCAGGAGCTCATCCACTCCGAAGCACCGGATGCCGTCATCCTGGCCGCCGGCGGCCTGCGCGACACCCTGACCGTGGACGGTGACGGCAGCGCCCCCGTGGTGGAGATGGACAACTTCATGTTCACCGAGATGGGCGACAACGTGATCGTTTACGGCTCCAATGCTCAGGCCTTTGACGCCGCCCTGTGGCTGACCGTGCACAAGAAGAACGTGACCATCGTCACCCCGAACCCGGCCTCCGAGTTCGACATGCAGCAGTCCCAGCACGCCATGCGCATGATGACCACCGCCCTGTACGCTCTGGGCGTGAAGTCCTATCCGCAGTCCGCCATCAAGACGGTCAGCGGCAATGTGGCCACCCTCACGCTGGACAGCGGTGTGGAGATGAGCATCAAGTGCGATGCCATCGTCAATGGTGCCGACATGCTGCCCAACACCAGTCTGGTGGACGGCATCGACTGCAAGGAAGTGTACACCATCGGCGACTGCGCCAATCCCTTCAACATCGCTCTGGCCATCCGCGGCGGCAACGACGCCGGCCGTGCGGTCTGATGCAGCCTGAACCCCCGACCCCATAAAAAACCAGTGCCGCCCGCAGAGAATCTCCCTGCGGACGGCTTTTTTGCATCCGGGTGGCGTGCACCCATCAAAAAATGCCCCGTGGGCGGTCACCCACGGGGCATTCTGCGTTCTTGTCTTACTGGGCCTGGCTCAGGCAGTCGTTCATGGCAGTGAACACGGCCTCGCTGGTCAGGGTCGCGCCGGAAACAGCATCCACGCCGTTGGTGGAACCGGCCTTGGTCAGGGCATCTGCCAGGGTCTCGGCAGCAGCGCCGCCCAGCTCCGGGGTCTCGCCGGAAGCATCAATGGCCACCTCGCTCACCTTGCCGCCGGAAACAGTCACGGTGACCTCCACATCGCTCAGGCAGCCCTTAGCGCTGGAAGTATAGGTGCCGTCGGTCAGGTCCTCTGCGCCTGCAGAGCCGGTGCCGGCCTGCGCCAGGCAGCTGTCCATGGCGGTGAACACAGCATTGCTGGTGAGGGTCGCGCCGGAAACGGCGTCCACACCGGCAGTGGAACCGGCCTTGGTCAGCTCATCTGCCAGGGTCTCAGCGGCAGCACCGCCCAGCTCCGGGGTCTCACCGGAAGCGTCGATGGCCACATTGGTCACCTTGCCGCCGGTGACGGTGACGGTGACGGCCACCTCGCTCAGGCAGCCCTGCTCACTGGCGGTGTAGGTGCCGTCGGCCAGAGAAGCCGTGTTGTCGGCAGCGGGCACGGTGCCGGTGTTCTTGATGTACAGGCTCAGCACCACTGCCATGATGACAGTGACGATGGCCATAATGACGATGTTGCGGGTCATTGTCTTTTTCATAAAAAATCAGATGCTCCTTTTGACTTGACGGGTTGCTTTTTTCACTTTGCAGGTTTGAAGCTGTCGCGCAGGGTGACCACACGGTTGTACACGCCGGGGTTCTTGCTGTCCGGGGTAAAGAAGCCGGTGCGCACGAACTGGAACTTGTCGCCGGGCTTGGCGTCCTTCAGGCTCTCTTCCAGCTTGCAGCCGGTGCAGGCCACAACGCTCTCCGGGTTCAAGTAGTCCTTGTAGTCGCTGCCCTCGGGGATGGCGTTCATGTTGGCCTCGGTGAACAGCTTGTCGTACAGACGCACCTCGGCATCCACGGCATGGGCGGCACTCACCCAATGGATGGTGCCCTTGACCTTGCGGCCGTCGGCGGGATTGCCGTTGCCAGTCTCAAGGTCGGCGGTGCAGTGGATGGCGGCAATGCTGCCGTCGGCATTCTTCTCCACGCCGGTGCACTTGACGATGTAAGCGCCCATCAGACGCACCTCACCGCCAATGGTCAGGCGCTTGAACTTAGGAGGCGGCACCTCGGCAAAGTCCTCATTCTCGATCCACAGCTCTTTGGTAAAGGCCACCTTGCGGGTGGTGGTATCGTTGGCTTCGCGGTTGGGGTTGTTGGCTACATCAAAGTACTCGGTCTTGTCCTCCGGGTAGTTATCCACGACCAGCTTCACGGGGTCCAGCACGGCGATGCGGCGCTGAGCGGTCAGGTCCAGCTCGCTGCGGATACAGGCTTCCAGCTGGCGCATGTCGATCAGGTTGTCGGATTTAGAAATGCCGGCCTCGCGCACAAAGGTGAAGATGGAGGTGGGGGTGTAGCCGCGGCGGCGCAGACCGCACAGGGTGGGCATACGGGGGTCGTCCCAGCCGTCCACGATGCCCATTTCCACCAGCTCACGCAGGTAGCGCTTGCTCATGACGGTATTGGTCATGTTCAGGCGTGCAAACTCGCGCTGCTTGGGGAAGGCAGTGCCGAAAATGTTCTCGATGACCCAGTTGTACAGCGGGCGGTGGTTCTCGAACTCCAGACTGCACATACTGTGGGTGATGCCCTCAATGGCATCCTGAATGGGGTGTGCGAAGTCGTACATCGGGTAGATGCACCACTTGTCTCCCGTGTTGTGGTGTGTCATATGGGCAACACGATAGAGGACCGGATCACGCATGTTGATGTTCGGGGATGCCATATCGATCTTCGCACGGAGAACCTTCTCACCGTCCTTGTACATACCGTTCTTCATGTTTTCGAATAACTGGAGGTTCTCCTCGATCGAACGGTCACGGTACGGGCTGTTTTTACCCGGTGTTGTGAAGTCACCGCGGTACTCCTTGATCTGGTCAGCAGAAAGATCGCAGACAAACGCTTTTCCCTTTTTGATCAGCTTTACTGCACACTCATACATTGTGTCGAAGTAGTTGGAAGCAAAGAACAATCTGTCCTCAAAGTCAGCGCCAAGCCACTTTACATCCTCTGTGATCGACTGTACAAACTCCGTTTTTTCCTTCGTCGGGTTTGTATCATCGAAACGAAGATTAAACTTTCCGCCATACTCTTTTGCGAGACCGGAGTTTAAGATGATCGATTTTGCATGTCCGATATGAAGGTAGCCGTTCGGCTCCGGTGGGAACCGGGTCTGGACATGGTCATATACTCCTTCCGCAAGATCTTTATCAATTTCCTGCTCGATAAAGTTTTTGGAAACTACTTCTTTTGTTTCCTCAGCCGGTGTCATATTCTCAGCCATATCAATTTCCTCCATTTCGTTTTTTCAATAACATGCCCGTACATCCTTCTATTTTCAATTTCCGCCGTATTTCCTTTTCCGGCAGGATCAGATATCGAACTGTTATAGATATAATACTAAATATTAGCACACTTTATCAAAGAATTAAAGGGGAAATTTTACAGGATTTACATCCTTGACTATGTTATCTTTCCTTTTTACCGGCAGGAATCTTCCAAACCGAAATTTCTGCCAATGAAAAAGGGTGAAAATTATTGACTGAAAATGCAGAAAATCCTTTGACGAATCTGTATTCAGGGATTATACTGTCCATATAGCCTGCTAAATTTTTCACAATATATAAAATCCGGAGGAAATGATATGGACAAGAATTCTTTCGATCTGATAACATTTGGTGAGATCATGCTGCGCCTTTCCCCGCCGCGCCATGCCCGCATCGTCGATGGCGATATCTTCGAAAAGCGTGCCGGCGGAGCGGAACTCAATGTTGCTTCCGGCGTTGCCCTTTTAGGACTTCGTACCGGTATCGTTTCCAAACTTCCGCAGAATGAGCTCGGAACTTTCATTAAAAACAGGATCCGTTTTGTCGGCGTATCCGATGACTATCTCGTCTATGACGACACACCGGACGCAAGACTCGGACTCTACTATTACGAGATGGGCGCTGCCCCGAGAAAGCCTACGATCGTCTATGACCGCCATCAGGCTTCCGTCACGAGGATCAAAATGAGCGAGATCCCGGATGACATCTACCACTCCGCGAGAATGTTCCACACGAGCGGAATTTCGTTAGCGCTCTGTCAGAACATGCAGAATGTTGCCGTGGAGCTGATCCGCCGATTCAAGGCCGCTGGAGCTACGATCTCCTTCGATGTCAACTACCGCGCGAACCTCTGGAGTGAGGAAGATGCCAGAAAGACGATCGAGGAGATCCTTCCGCTCGTCGATGTGCTCTTTGTCTCCGAGGAGACAAGCCGCCGGATGTTCAAAAAGACCGGTGACCTGAAGGAGATCATGAAGAGCTATGCCACTGATTATGGCGTAAAGATCGTTGCCACCACCCAGCGCACGGTCATCAGCCCGAGAAAGCACAACTTCACTTCGATCGTCTACGACGCCCGCTCTGATAAATTCTACACAGAGGCGCCTTACAACGACATCGATGTCATCGACCGGATCGGTTCCGGTGACGCCTATGTGGCCGGTGTCCTCTTTGGACTCTTAAAATACGGCGACCCTGAAAAGGCCATGCAGTTCGGAAATGCCACATCGAGCGTCAAGAACACGGTACCTGGCGATCTTCCGTCCTCCGATTTCAAAGAGATCGACCGGATCATCCGCGAACATCATTCCACAGGTCCGGTAAGTGAGATGAACCGGTAAGAAACAGCTGATTTTTATCACATAAAAACTTTTTGCCCAAAAAGGTCTGAGTCTTTAATGCTGCTCAGACCTTTTTTTCTATCATTCTCCATATACACAACGTTTAAGGCGATCAGGCAAGTGAAAACACGCTTCGCGAGTTTCCCCTTGTTATCGCGACAGTCGCCAAGGT
>ERZ831773.2174-NODE-2174-length-16983-cov-3.408259_pt1 | contig 16983 bp, 15 predicted proteins | sample MGYA00519696_ERZ831773 | MGnify/ENA primary metagenome ERZ831773 (study PRJEB31850, sample SAMEA3708720) | human gut metagenome | biome: human gut; feature: human-associated habitat; material: faeces | place: China | collected 2014 ...
TGAATAAATTTTCATTAATAAAAACATCCTCAAAAACACCGTTTTTAATAAATACAGCGTCGAATTTGTTACATAACTCCATGCCACCACTCCACCGCAAGCGGTCCCATTTCCTCAAGGAGAGGCTTTCGACACACAACACATTCCGCATGGCTCCCCTTGAGGGGAGCTGTCAACGCAGTTGACTGTGGGGTAGCTCTCTCATATCTTTTATCTCCCATCCCTCCGTATGGGGCGACCAATGATCGCCCCTACATTGCTCACAACATCTCCGCAATGCCTATTTTCCCACGTAAAAAGCGGACAACCTTAGTTATCCGCTTTAAATATGTACACATTCAATTATTTAACGTCAACCTTTTCACCGGCAAGAATTTTATTCATAGTTCTTGCGGCGCACATCTTACCGCACATTGAACAAGTATGTTTTTCTTCCGGCGGTAATTCGTTATAATATCTCTGTGGTTTTTCAGGTTCAATAGCATATTGGAACATTTCATCCCAGCACACACGTCTTCTTGCGTCACTCATCTTGTTGTCAATATCTCTTGCACCTGGCACACCCTTAGCCATATCAGCGGCATGAGCGGCGATTTTAGCAGCCACAATACCCTCTTTAACGTCATCGGCATTAGGAAGTCTTAAATGTTCCGCAGGTGTTACATAGCATAGGAAGTCAGCACCGTTTGCCGCCGCAATAGCACCGCCTATTGCAGAAGTGATGTGGTCATATCCCGGTGCAATATCGGTTACAAGAGGACCTAATACATAGAACGGTGCATTATGGCAAAGACGTTTTTCAAGTTTCATATTTGCCGCAATCTCATCTATCGTCATATGTCCCGGACCTTCAACCATAACTTGTACATTCTTTTCCCAAGCACGTTTTGTCAAAATACCAAGCTCGATAAGCTCTGTAATCTGTGACGCGTCTGTCGAATCATGTGTAGAACCCGGACGGCAAGCGTCACCAAGACTGATTGTTACATCATATTTTGCAAGTATGTCAAGTACCTTATCATAATACTCATAAAACGGATTTTCATTGCCTGTCATTTCCATCCAAGCAAAAATCAACGAACCGCCTCTTGAAACGATATTTGTAAGACGACCGCCCGATTCTTTAAATATTTGAGCAGTTCTGCGATTGATGCCTGCGTGAATTGTCATAAAGTCAACACCCTCTTTAGCGTGAGCCTCTATAACCTCCAAAAATTCGTCAGCCGTAATATCCGCAAGCTCTTTATCAAGATAACCAACTGCATCATACATCGGCACTGTACCAATCATAGCAGGGCATTCGTCAATAAGTTTCTGACGGAATTCGTGAGTTTTGCCGTAACAGCTAAGGTCCATAATAGCCTCAGCTTTCATATCAACAGCCATCTTAACCTTTTCCCATTCAATACTGTAATCCGTACAGTCCTTTGAAATTCCGAGATTTACGTTTATCTTTGTTTTAAGACCTTCGCCGACACCTTCCGGACTTATAGCCTTGTGCATTTTGTTTGCAGGAATTGCAACACTGCCTATTGCAACTCGTTCACGAAGTTCCTCTGCGGTTATATTTTCTTTTTTAGCCACTATTTCCATCTCAGGTGTTATAATACCCTTTTTAGCGGCATCCATTTGTGTTGTATAATTCATATATATCTCCTCTTTCTTTTTATTGAGCATAAAAAAATGCTCTCAAAAAGAGAGCTGTTTCCAAAATCCCGTTACGGCATTACCCGCATACGGTCAATGGGTCGAAGTCAAACTTCCTCTCAGCCGAAAAGCTCCCCTTTTATGTGGATATTATATACTAATACTCACTCACTGTCAAGGTAATATAACGCAAATGTTAATTAAATTTAGTAGACTAAAAATTCAATATGTGGTATATTATAATATAGTAACTGATAGGAGAAAGTTTTATGAAAACGATAAAAGACATATTTTCAAAAATCATAAAATTTATATTGAAAATTACCAGTGATGATTTAAGCATATACGCCGCCCAGGCATCTTTTTTTATTATAATTTCGGTTATACCGTTCAGTATGCTTGTACTTTCAATAATCAAACTGTTCATTAATATAGACATAAACTCAATATTGCACACAATAAATTCATTTGCCCCTGCGGCAATCAGCACGTTTCTTACGGAAACAATAACCGATTTATTTACCAAAAGCGGCTCGGTGCAAGTCATTTCCGTAACCGCCGTATCAACACTCTGGCTTGCGTCAAGGGGCGTTATGGCACTGTATACGGGACTTAACAAAGTCTACCGTTCACGCAGCAAAAATTACTTTATCGGCAGACTTATTTCTATACTATATACGCTTGCATTTATTGCGGCACTTATCTTGACGATTGTGTTTTTCGGTTTCGGAAGCAAGCTCGAATACTTTATCAATTCACATTCGCCGTTTTTCTCGACATTGCTCGACTTCTTTTTAAGGGGCAAGATACTTATATTTATGATTTATCTTACCTTTGTATTCGCACTGTTCTACAAGTTTCTGCCTAAAAAGGACAATCGCTTTAAGGCACAGCTTCCCGGTGCGGCATTTTCGGCGGTCGGCTGGATGGTGTTCTCATTCTTCTATTCAATATATATAGAACACTTTTCAAATTATTCATTCGTTTACGGTTCACTTGCCGCAATCGTATTTTTAATGCTTTGGCTTTATTTTTGTATGAACATATTCCTGTTCGGTGCACAGATAAATAAAATGATTGAGGACGGTTTTTTTCAAAAATAACTCTATCCGTTTTATCATCTTTATGATATAATTATAATATACTTTATATAGGGGGGTTAACGTATGACATTTGACACAATCGCATTTACGCAGGACGAGCTTGACAATGCGTTAAACTTATGCTGTACGTCAATCGGGCTTTGCGATAATGACTTTATATTACCGCAAATAGCCGGTGTAACATACATATCAATAGGCGAAATATCCGCAAAAGCAAAATTCAAAAAAGACGATATGAAAAAGCACAACATAAATTGTATCGGATTTGTACCGCAATTTGCACCACAGATATGCGAGCATTCTACTTCGGTTTCTTCCTATATAACATCATATATAACATCATATCAATATGAATATGAGTACGAATACATAACAAGCTATTCATCATACACCACCTCGGCACAATCATCATTTGCCACAAGCTTTGTAACAGGCAGTGGGTGTGTATATATAAACGGTTACGGAATTAATCTCATATAGGTGGCAATATGGACGCAATACATATAAATTGGACAAAGCCTTTCAGAAACAGATTTAACGCACCTTATGAAGTCGAAGATTTTGAAATACTCACAACAATTCTTTCCGCATTGAAATGGCGTGAAAAAAACGGTAATATAAAAATGGTTACTGATTCCGTAGGTGCACAATATTATAAAAAAACAGGTCTTGACGTTATTTGGAACAGCGTTGAAAATATTCTTGACAATGTCGATGTCAACAGCAATGCTTTTTGGGCGGCAGGCAAAATATTTGCCCTAAAGGAGCAAAACGCACCTGTTGCAATGATTGACACGGATTTTATCGTGTGGGAGAAAATCGACGAAGAAAAACTCGCCGATGTGTCGGTTATCCACTTTGAAAATCTCTATCCGGACGTTTATCCCCCAAAAGAGTTCTTTCATATGGATAATTTTGATTGGAACATAAAAGCGTGTAACACCGCATTTTGTGTAATAAAAAACGAAAAACTGCTCCGTTATTATACGGATAAATCAATCGAATTTATGCGTCATACAAGCGAACAAAACGACAGACTTGCATATATGGTGTTTGCGGAACAGCGTATGTTGCCTATGTGTGCAAAAAAGCTCAATATGAGCATTATGTCATTTTCGGACTTGAACAGGCTTTTTAAAAACGGCGACAATATGTTTACGCATACATGGGGTATGAAACAGCAAATGCGCGACAATGCTTTTTTAAGAGCCGATTTTTGCAGACGATGTATTAAACGAATTATTAAAGATTATCCCGAAATGAAAAATATTATTATGAATATAGAAAATCTGAAACAGTATTTTTAAAATACTGTTTTTTTGTGCATACTATTAATATATTTACCATCCAAAAGAACGGAGATTATTATGGAATTTATAAAAATTATACTTACATCAGTCGGCTCAATCATCGCATTGTTTTTCTCAACAAAAATAATCGGCAACAAGCAAATGTCGGAATTGAGTATGTTTGACTATATAAACGGTATAACTATCGGCTCTATCGCCGCCGAAATGGCGACTTCGCTTGACGGCAAGTTTTACTATCCCCTTACTGCGATAGTAATTTATACCGTCATTATGTGGTTTATATCATATCTTACCGAAAAAAATATTAAACTAAGACGTTTCTTTACGGGACGGTCAATAGTTTTAATGCAAAGCGGTAAAATATATCAGAAAAATTTTAAGACTTCAAAAATAGATATAAACGATTTCCTTGTACAATGCAGAATAAACGGTTTTTTCACATTAGATGATGTCGATACCGCAATACTTGAACAAAACGGTAAAATATCATTTTTGCCCAAAGTACAGGCACGCCCTGTTAATGTGCAGGATATGAACATCGCAGCAAAACAAGAAAAGCTGTCCTTTACAGTTGTTCTTGACGGACATATTATGGAGGAAAATTTAAAACTCAGCGGCAATAATAAAAAGTGGCTTGAAAACGAATTGCAAAAACAAAAAATCGGCAATGTGAAAGATGTGTTCATCGCACTTTGCGACGGTAATAATACATTGTCGGTTTATAAAAAAACAGACGATTCACCAAAGAATGACCCGTTTCAGTAATGAGAAGTTGTTACGAACGATGTATGGGCGATCATTGGTCCCCCCATTAACGATGTAGGGGCGATCATTGGCCGCCCATTTTAAAATAGAGAATAAACAAGAAAACCACCCCTCAGTCGGCATAGCCGACAGCTCCCCTCAATGGGAGCCTTTGGATTGGCTGTTATTCAAAAGCCTCTCCTTGAGGAAAGGGGGACCGCTTGCGGTGGAGTGGTGGTAAGGGATACGGAACGTCGAGGTACCGTATCCTACGAATAAAATTGCCGATGAACTTCATAAAGGCTCCCATTGAGGGGAGCTGTCAACGCAGTTGACTGAGAGGTGGCATAATACAATAAAATACATCAAACAATACAAAAAAGGTGTTTCCGATTGGAAACACCTTTTAAAATTCAAAATATTATAATTAGCAAACGCCCTGAGCCATCATAGCGTCAGCAACCTTCATAAATCCGGCAATATTAGCACCGGCAACAAGGTTAGTCTTTCCGCCGATTTCGCAGTTATATTCCTTAGCTGCAGCAACAGAATTCTTGTAAATTGTAATCATAATGTTATGTAGCTTTTCATCAACTTCTTCAAATGTCCATGAAAGTCTTTGTGAGTTCTGGCTCATTTCAAGAGCTGAAGTAGCAACACCACCGGCATTTGATGCTTTACCAGGAGCAAAGTAAACGCCGTTTTCTTGTAGATATTGTGTAGCCTCAAGAGTTGTAGGCATATTAGCACCTTCTGCAACGATCATTGTACCGTTTGCAACAAGAGCCTTAGCGTCGTCAATAAGCAATTCGTTTTGTGTAGCACATGGAAGAGCAACATCAACCTTAACTGCTTGCCATAGACCTGCACCTTCAACATACTTAGCATTTGGTCTGTAGTTAAGATAATCCTTAATTCTGCCTCTCTTAACTTCCTTGATTTCCTTAACTGCTGCAAGGTCGATACCTTCTTCATCAACAACGTAACCGTTTGAGTCAGAAACAGTGATAACCTTTGCACCAAGCTGCTGTGCCTTTTCACAAGCGTAAATAGCAACGTTACCTGCACCTGAAATAGCAACTGTCTTACCGTTAAAGTCAGTACCCAAATCCTTAAGCATTTCCTGAGCGTAGTATACAAGACCGTAGCCTGTAGCCTGAGTTCTTGCAAGTGAACCGCCCCAAGTTAAACCTTTACCTGTAAGAACGCCTTCATATACGTCCTTTAATCTCTTATATTGACCGAACATAAATCCGATTTCTCTTGCACCTGTACCGATGTCACCGGCAGGAACGTCTGTATCAGCACCGATATGTCTGAAAAGCTCTGTCATAAAGCTCTGGCAGAATGCCATAACTTCTCTGTCTGACTTACCCTTAGGATCGAAGTCACTACCGCCTTTACCACCGCCGATTGGAAGTGTTGTAAGTGAGTTCTTGAAAATCTGTTCAAAACCAAGGAACTTGATAATACCAAGGTTTACTGATGGGTGAAGTCTTAGACCGCCCTTGTATGGACCAATAGCACTGTTGAACTGTACTCTGAAACCTCTGTTTACCTGTACCTTACCGTTGTCGTCAACCCAAGGAACACGGAACATAATCTGTCTCTCAGGCTCTACTATTCTCTCAAGCAATGGAGCCTTCTCGAATTCAGGATGCTTCTCAAATACAGGTTCAAGTGATGTTAGAACCTCTGTTGCCGCCTGTATAAATTCAGGCTCGCTTGCGTTTTTCTCTTTTAACTTTGCTAGTACGTCTTGTGCGTATGACATAGTTAAACCTCCTCTAAAAATTAAATTTTTTTCTCATCAGAGTGTACAATGTTTGCTATGGTTCACTCTGTTGTGCCAATCTAACATATATTTTAGCATTATTTTTATGATTATGCAACAAAAAATTTGAATTTTTTTCAAAAAAATATTGATGTTTTTCGAATATGGCTTAACTATGCCGTTGTTAGTTTTGCGTAACTTTTTATTTCTTTCAAAAATTCATATATTCGATATACAATTTTTCAAAATCTTCACTGTTTCCGAGTGAAATTTCGGAACTGATTTCCTTTATACGACCGATTCTTTCATCGCCGTCCTGCCTTTCGGCATACTTGACGCAACCGCCGAGCGAGCTGTTACCGATAACTTTCGTCTTACCCAAAAACTCACGCGGCAATATTCCGATATTGCAAGCCTTTTCAATCGAAAGACCGTAACCGAAACCGCCGGCAAGATACACCGTATCAATTTGTGAAAGCTCTGTTCCCCACGACTTCGCAAGCACATCAATACCGGCTCTAACCGCCGATTTTGCCATTTGCACCTGACGAATATCATTTTGCGTAAACACAACGTCCTCCGCGACCTTATAACCGTTTATAAAATAGTCGTCATTTAAAAGACCCGTTTTATCAATTATTTTTTCGTCAAGCAATTCCGAAACCAACTCAATTATACCCGTTCCGCAAAGACCGACAGGCGGTTTATCCGCGATAGTTTTTAGTGTCCCCATTTTTAAATCAACACCGCATACCGCACCGTCAACCGAACCTATTCCGCACGAAATTCTTCCGCCCTCAAAAGCAGGTCCTGCGGCAGTAGACGTAACAATCATTTTATCCTTATTGCCCAACGCCATTTCACCGTTTGTACCCAGGTCAATAAACATATTAACCTTATCCGATTTATCAAAATCACTCATATAAAGTCCGCTCACTATATCGCCGCCCACAAACGCAGATATACCGCCGTATACAATTGTTTCAATCGGCGAAACCTTACTTTTTGTAACTTTATCAAGCGTAGTTTTTAGTGTCCCCAAGTGTTTTGATTTAAAAGGATATTCACCGAGTGTACCGCAAGAATATCCCATAAGCAGATGTACCATTGTTGTATTGCCCGCGATAACAACTTTTTTAGTGTCCCCAAATTCTTCAGTCAATTTTTTATATCCGCTTATAATCGTATAACGCATAACAGCCGAAAGCTCGTCCAACCTTCCTCTGTTTGCCGACTCGATTCTTGAAAGAACATCCAGTCCGAAACGTCTTTGAGGATTAATTGTTCTGTATGTTTTTAGTGTCCCCTTATCCGTCACAAGTTCAAAAGCAACAGTAGTTGTACCTATATCAATACAGACTGCACTGTCACCCTCTTTAAAATTCGGTTTATACTCATAACTCGACAGCACTTCAAATCTGCCGTTTTTTATATTACTTCTTCTCGGGCAGTCGAAATTAGAACATTTTGAACAATCGTGCTGTGCATTAAATACCTTTTCATCAGTCGTAAATTCAAGTATGTAGCCAAAAGTTTTTACGGGTTCAAACATAAAACCGCTTGTCATTTTTATTCCGTCAACGCCTGTTTTTGCGACAATAACAGATTGTTGAGAAAGTGGAAAATCTTTCGGTGCATCAAGACGTTTTTTAACACCCCAAGACTTTTTTGCACACAAAAGCTTTATATTTTCGGCAAGCACATCGTCCATCATAAAAAGATACTCGTCCGCCATTGCGTCAACAAGTATACCTTTCATACCCTCACCGTTATCAAAAAAGCTTTTTGATATTCCGCTAATTTTTTCACCGACCGTAAGTATGCAATATGCTTTCATATCCTCCATTACGGAAACTGCACGCGGGGACAGTAAATTCATCACTGTTTCTTCAAGCTCGTCAAAATAAGAAGAAACAGTTTCATACACACTGCTCCCCTCAAAACACCCCAAAGTTTTTAATACTTTATCTTTGTCTATTTTTATCGAAAAATCTTTAATCTCTATTCTATTCATATCATACTACCCCTCATTTATAAAAACAGCGGTACTTTTCACCGTACCGCTGATGATTAATAAAATTTACCGTTTGCCCTGTCAAACACCTGTTGAGTTCCGGCAGAGTATTCTCTGTTCATACGTTTTAACGGACTGTATGTATTGCCGGTAAAGAAATTCACACCGTACACCGTACTGAATGAAATCTTATAACCAAGCTGACTTTTAACCGCATTATCGAGTGTTGTCGTATAATATCCGTACGGCCACGAAATACTTGTCACATCTTTTCCGGTAACTTCTTTCAAAATTTCTCCGTTACTCTGAATATCACCGAGTATATCGCCGTAAGCGTTTGTATTGTTGTAAATCGCCTTTAACTGTTCCTTAGGCATGCTGTGAATACCGTTTGTGTGATTGCCTATTTCGACAAGTCCGCTGTTCGCCATTTCATATGTTTCGTCAGCAGTCAAATAACCGTAACGGTCTATGTATGAGCCAATCAAAAACATTGTAGCCTTTGCGTCATTTTTCTTTAATATCGGAAATACCTCCGTATAGAAGTTTGAGTATCCGTCATCAAATGTCAAAAGCAATATTTTTCTGTTGTCAATATCAGCCATATTCGCCGTTGCGAGTTCTGTCGCAGTCATCGGTATATATCCGCAGCTTTTAAAGTATTGTATATCTGCGTCAAGCTGTTCGGGTGATATTGTATAGTCATTCCAACGTGACGAATCAGTTGTCACACTGTGATACATCAGTGCCGCAACCTTTGCCGCCGCACTTGCCGACACATTACCCATTGAAAAAAGCGTTATAAGCACCGCCATAACGGCAATTATCTTTTTCATTACTATCGTAAAATCCTTTCCTACTGCACCGTAAAAATGCGGTGTATAATTTTTACTTCTATCTTGCCTATTGTACTATACAACATCGTTTCTGTCAAGCCAAAGTATATGAGCTGTCGATATTTTGTCGACAGCTCATAAAATCACATCTTGCAATGTATTTTTTGAGTATTTTCAGAGAAAAAATCTAAATTGGCATTATTTTCTCTTGAAAAACATTTTATTCGGCAATGCAAACACAAGTACAATCCCCACCGCAATCGCTACGGCAACTTTTATTGTATCAACGCCTGTGTACATTGCTTTCATATAGTCCGACGATATTATGTTATAAACAGTGTTATACATACCCGCACCGGGTACAAGCGATATTATTCCCGAAATCAAATAAACCGTAACGGGCATACGTCTTACGTTCGCCAAAATCCGCGACAATACCGTCACGGCAATCGACGCAACAAATATAGCAAGTGCCGTTTCGTCGCTTATTCTAAGTGTAAACAAATACACCCCCTCTGCGACTAAACCTGCGATTCCGCAAAATATCAATTCACTTCGGCTCACGTTAAATATCACTGCAAAAGCCATTGTCGCCGCAAAAGCGACAAACATTTCAAGAAAAATCATCCCATAATACCTCCCGTCATATGACCGAAAATGTACATAACACTGCCCGCACCTGTGGCAAGTGCAATCGCCACAACTACCGCATCAAACAATCTCGCACCGCCCGAAAGGTAATCTCCGGCAATAATATCACGAATTGCATTAGTTATTGCCAAACCGGGTACAAGCGGCATAATAGCTCCCGTTATCATAGGATTAATATTTTTTCCCAAACCTATTGCATAAAAGAGTAATATCAGCAACGCAATAACAACTCCGCCTGAAAATGTTATAATAAACTCCGCCGTGTGATGTTTTCTCAAAAACCATATAAAAACATTGATAACCGCACCGACCACAAACGAATTAAGTCCGTCAAACGCATTACCGCCAAACAACAACGTAAAAAATCCACAGCAAAACGCTACCGCAACAGTTTTCACCCATAACGAATAAGGTTTCTGTGCCATTATATATTCAAAGCGTTTTAAAGCTTCTTCAAAGTCGATTTTATCATCAGCAATATCTCGTGACATCATATTAATTTTCGATACTTTATCAAGGTTTATAGTCCGTCTGCGAACTCTGACCGTTTTTGTAACATCGCCGACAGTGACAAACAGTCCTGTCATTACGACCAAAACCTCACTTTTACCGTCATAAAAATGCCGTATTATCCTCTCAACCGTATCTTCGACACGACTCGTTTCCGCACCGCTTTCAAGCAAACCTCTGCCGACATCCGCCGCAAATGTCACAAGTTCATTTATCTGCATATTCTCATCTCCTCACACAATATGCAGACAACGCCAAAACTTATATATCCTTTACCGAATTAACCTTTAATACAAAAAGTATTGACGCTCCTACACTTATAAGTATTGTTCCCACTATAACCATAATATTTACCTCCGTTTTTGTCAAGGTGATCTTAGAAAATTTCTCGTTTTTTACCCTCAAAACCCCAACTTCACTTTGACAATTTAGCTTTATTATGATTATATTATAACAACTACAATGTCCAAAAAACCGTACACAAAAAGATGGCATTTTCATGCCATCTTTGGTATAGTGAACAAATTTTAAATACTGAATTATTCAGCAAACATAGGAGTTGACAAATATCTTTCACCTGTATCAGGCAAAAGAGCTACGATTGTTTTACCCTTGTTTTCAGGGCGTTTGGCAAGCTCTGTAGCCGCCCAAACAGCTGCACCTGATGAAATACCTACAAGTACACCTTCACTGCGGGCAATATCTCTGCCTGTCTTGAATGCGTCCTCGTTTTCAACAGTAATGATTTCGTCATAAACTTTTGTATCAAGAGTTTCAGGAACGAAACCTGCACCGATACCTTGAATTTTGTGCGCACCTGCTTTGCCTTGTGACAATACCGGTGAGCCTGCAGGCTCAACTGCAACAACCTTAACGTCAGGGTTTTGTGACTTTAGATACTGACCTACACCGGTAACTGTACCGCCTGTACCTACGCCGGCAACAAATATATCAACTTTACCGTCTGTATCTGCCCAGATTTCAGGGCCTGTTGTTGCTCTGTGATAAGCAGGGTTTGCAGGGTTTGTGAACTGGCTTGGGATAAAGCTGTTTTCTGTTGTTTCAGCAAGTTCCTTAGCCTTTTCGATAGCACCCTTCATACCCTTTGCACCGTCTGTCAAAACAAGTTCGGCACCGTATGCTTTTAATAGATTACGTCTTTCAATACTCATTGTTTCAGGCATTGTGATTATAATTTTATAACCTCTTGCAGCGGCAACCGACGCAAGACCGATACCTGTATTACCTGATGTTGGCTCGATGATAACAGAACCTTCCTTTAACTTACCCTCTTGTTCAGCCTCATCAACCATTGCCTTTGCGATTCTGTCTTTTACCGAACCGGCAGGGTTAAAGTATTCAAGCTTACCAAGAACTGTTGCTTCAAGGTTATTCTTCTTTTCATAGTTTGCAAGTTCCAATAGCGGTGTACCACCGATAAGATCTGTAATTTTCTGATATATCTTTGACATTTTAATTCCTTCTTTCTGACTTTTAACACAATTTACTTAAAATTAGTCAACGGCGTTGAATGCGTCGTCAAGAGCTGCAATAAGGTCATCAATATTTTCTGTACCGATTGATAGTCTTATTGTATTTGGCTTAATACCCTGTTCTGCAAGTTCCTGTTCATTGCACTGTGAATGAGTAGTTGTAGCCGGGTGAATTACAAGTGACTTAGAGTCTGCAACATTTGCAAGAAGCGAGAAAATTTCAAGGTTATCGATAAACTTGTGAGCCTCTTCAACTCCGCCCTTGATTTCAAATGTAAAGATACTTCCGCCGCCGTTTGGAAGATACTTCTTGTATAGTTCGTGGCTTGGCTCTGTAGGTAGTGACGGATGATGAACAGCCTCTACCTTTGGATGCTTGTTTAGGTAATCAACAATCTTTAGAGCGTTTTCAACGTGACGTTCAACTCTTAGTGATAGAGTTTCAAGACCCTGTAAGAAGATGAATGCGTGGAACGGTGAAAGTGTAGCACCTGTGTCACGAAGCAAGATAGCTCTGATATATGTTACGAATGCGGCAGCTCCTACATCATTTGCAAAGCTGATACCGTGATATGATGCGTTAGGCTCTACAAGGTGAGGGAACTTACCCGACTTAGCCCAGTCAAAGTTACCGCTGTCAACGATTACACCACCGATTGCAGTACCGTGACCCCCGATAAACTTAGTTGCACTGTGAACAACGATGTCTGCACCGTATTCGATTGGTCTTACAAGATAAGGTGTAGCGAATGTTGAGTCAACTACAAGCGGAATGTTATGTGCGTGAGCAATCTTTGCAATTTCTTCAATATCAATTAGGTTTGAATTTGGGTTACCAAGTGTTTCAATGAAGATTGCCTTTGTGTTATCCTGAATAGCTGCTTCAAATGCACCGTCAACTTCAGGGTCAACGAATGTTGTTGTAACACCGAATTCAGGGAATGTATGTTCAAGATAGTTGTATGTTCCGCCGTAAATTGTCTTTGCGGCTACGATGTGATCGCCTTGCTTAGCAAGTGTTTGGAATGTATAAGCAAGAGCTGCCGCACCCGATGCAACTGCCAATGCTGCAACACCGCCTTCAAGGGCTGCTATTCTCTGTTCAAAAATATCTTCTGTAGGGTTTGTAAGTCTGCCGTAGATGTTACCTGCATCTCTCAAACCGAAACGGTCAGCTGCGTGCTGTGAGTTGTGGAATACGAATGATGTTGATGCATAAATCGGAACAGCTCTTGAATCTGTAACAGGATCTGCTTGTTCCTGACCAACGTGTAATTGCTTTGTTTCAAATCTCCAATTCTTATTTGACATAATTTTGTACCTCTTTCTTTCTCAATTTTTATATTTATGTGTATTGTTCTTTCTTATTAAATTAGTTACAGCAACAGCAACACATTCGTCCGTTCTGTACATACTTTAGATTTTGTGTTATCATATCGCATTTTCCTTTCTTCTCTTTTCCTATGGAATTACTATGATTTGTATTATAGCACATTTTTCCGATTTGTCAATACCTTTTTGAAAAATTTTTTATAAAAAATAAATATCCGCTAAAATTCTTCGATTTTATGCGGATATTTACCTCTGAAATATTATCAAAAATCATATTGTATATGTTCAGATTGCTGACAAAACCGTTATGGTTTTGTCTACTGTATTCTTGGGGGAGTTTGAGGTGCAGTCTCATTAAAAATCATTTCTGGCGACATGTGCGGCAGAAATGAGTTAAAATCTAAAGTTTCGACTTTGGAGGAACTTTATGATTTTTTCTCTGAAAATACTCAAAAATTACATCGCAAGATGTGATTTTTGGAGCTGGCAAGCTCAATTTATCTCTTCCATTCCCGAATAAACAAGTCCGCGTTTTGCATCCATAGTAATGGTCGTACCACTCTTTAGTACTTTTGTAGCACCTGCCGCCGCAACAATTACAGGAATATCAAGTGCAACCGCAAGCACGCTTGCATTATTCGCCTCGCCCACTTCTTCAGAAATAATTCCGGATGATTTTTTCAAAATAGGTATCATATTCTTTGTGACGTTATTTGTTACAACAATATCGCCGTCACAGAAATTCTTTTTAAGTTCTTCGTAACTTGTCGCAACACAAACATTAGCCGTTGCATTAATCGAATCAAGTCCGCGGCCGCTTACAAGTATATGACCGACAAGGTGAACTTTCATAATATTAGTCGTACCCGCAACACCCATAGGTGCACCGCCTGTTATAACAACAAGGTCGCCATCTTTGATAAGACCTGTCTTTTGAGCACATTCAACCGCATGGTCAAAAAGTTCGTCGGTATTCTTTCTTGTTTCACTCATAATCGGGATAACGCCCCACGAAAGATTAAGCTGACGTCTTGCTTTTACACTCAATGTCGGTGCAATAATCGGACAAGTAGGTCTGAACTTTGAAAGCTGCATTGCAGTACCACCCGAATATGTCAACGCAATTATAGCCGCCGCATGTAAATCATGTGCCGTTGTACAAGTAGCGTGGCTGATAGCGTTTGTAACGTCCATACGCGAATCGAAATTCATTCTGTCAAGACGTTTTACATAGTCAATATCATTTTCCGTTCTTTCCGCGATTGTTGCCATTGTCTTAACCGTTTCAACCGGATATTTTCCGATAGCCGTTTCACCTGAAAGCATAATAGCACTTGTACCGTCATAAATTGCATTTGCAACGTCTGTTGCCTCCGCTCTTGTCGGTCTTGGGTTTCTTATCATTGAATCGAGCATTTGTGTTGCCGTAATAACAACCTTACCTGCTCTGTATGTTTTCTTGATAAGGCTCTTTTGAAGCACAGGCAAGTCATGCATATCAATTTCAACGCCCATATCACCTCTCGCAACCATTATACCGTGAGTTTCGCGAATAATATCATCAATATTATCAACGCCCTCGGCATTTTCAATCTTTGCGATTATTCTTATATCTCTTCCGCCGTTATCTCTCAAAAGAGTTTTAATTTCTCTTATATCATTGGCAGTTCTTACGAATGACGCCGCAATAAAATCAACGTCCTGCTCGATACCGAAAAGAATATCGTCAATATCTTTTTGGCTCATATAAGGCATTGAAAGTGCGACATTTGGGACGTTAACACCTTTTTTATTTGAAACAACTCCGCCGTTTTTAACCTTACAAAGAATTTTGCTATTCTTTACGCTGATAACTTCCATCTCAATAAGACCGTCGTCAATAAGAATTTTACTTCCCACCTTAACGTCATTCGGAAGATTTGAATAAGTTATAGAAACTTGATTTTCGTCACCCACAACGTCATCTGTGCACAAAGTGAACTTTTGACCTTCTTTAAGTTCAACCTTGCCTTCCTTAAAGTCCTTTATACGAACTTCGGGGCCTTTTGTGTCAAGCAAAATTGCAACAGGAATGTTAAGTTCATCTCTGACCTTTTTAATTCTGTTGATTCTTTCTAATGCTTCTTCATGACTTCCGTGTGAAAAATTAAGACGTGCAACGTCCATTCCGTTAAGCATCAAATCCCTAAGCACATCTTCGTTGTCAGTCGCCGGACCCATTGTACAAATAATTTTTGTTCTTCTCATAAATCTATTCTACTCCTTTAATAAGTGTTATACCCCATTCTCTCTTATATCAAACGTAACCGTTTGTTTTTTACCCTTATCTAACAAAAGGCGGACAAAAATGTCCGCCTCATATATTACACTGTTAACTTCTTTGCTAAATCAACTAAATTCTGAGGCAATTCTTTCTTCATTGCAAGACCTTCTTCAATATCAACATCAATAATTTCATGTTGTTGCATACATACGATTCTGTTCTGCTTACCTTCAAGTAAAAGCTCAACCGCCTTACAACCCATTTCACTTGCCACAACTCTGTCACGAACTGTCGGACTGCCGCCTCTTTGAACGTGACCAAGAATTGTAGCTCTTGATTCAATGCCTGTCTTTTCTTCGATTTCTTTAGCCATTTCAATAACGCCGCCGATACCTTCGGCAACGATAATAATAGAGTGCTTTCTTCCTCTTGATTTACTCTCAAGAATAGGACGAAGTACGTCTTCGTCAAAACTCCACTTTCTTTCAGGAACAAGAACAACCTCAGCACCGCAAGCGATACCTGCCTGAATAGCAATATAACCTGCCGCTCTGCCCATTACTTCGATGATTGAACATCTTTCATGGCTCTGTGCCGTATCTCTGATTTTATCAACTGCGTCTTTAACAGTGTTAAGACAAGTGTCGTAACCAACTGTATACTCACTGCAACTGATGTCATTGTCGATTGTACCCGGAAGTGCGATAGTCGGAAGACCTGCCGCACATAAATCTCTCGCACCTCTGAATGAACCGTCACCGCCGACGACAACAAGACCGTCAAGACCGAATACCTTTGCAATCTCAACAGCTTTCTTTACGCCTGCCTCTTCCTTAAATTCAAGACAACGTGCTGTTTGAAGAATAGTTCCGCCTCTTTGAAGAATTTCAGAAACAGATCTTGCATTCATTTCTTCCAATTCACCGTTTATAAGACCGTTATATCCACGTCTTACGCCAAAGACTTTAAGTCCGTAATATGAACCTACTCTGACAACCGAACGAATTGCCGCATTCATTCCCGGTGCGTCACCACCACTGGTTAAAACACCTATTGTTCTTACATTTTTGTTCTCCATAATTTGTCAATCCTCCCACAAATTTTTAAAACAGTTCGTTTTCAAAAATTAAATCCTGTGCTGTTTCCAGCTCCGTACTCGGTACAAGTACCTCGTAGCAATTACTTTCATTTCCATTGCAGTTATTTATGCGTCTTAATTTGGAAATTACTTTATTCGTCAAAAGTACATCTATAAGCTTTTTTGCTGTTTCGATTGACTGTGATACATAAATTACTGTCCACATAA
>ERZ831773.2190-NODE-2190-length-16829-cov-13.663169_pt1 | contig 16829 bp, 12 predicted proteins | sample MGYA00519696_ERZ831773 | MGnify/ENA primary metagenome ERZ831773 (study PRJEB31850, sample SAMEA3708720) | human gut metagenome | biome: human gut; feature: human-associated habitat; material: faeces | place: China | collected 2014 ...
TTTCGTTTATACCGTTTTTCTTTTTCATTACATATAAAATTCTGACTTGCGAGAGGACGCTTATATCCGCCCTTCAAGCCCTAAGAAAGCACCGCAGAATCTGCGACACTACGCTAGTTAAACTCCGGGTTATTCATATCTCAATGCATCAATGACTTCCATCTTGGCTGCCTTGTTTGCAGGATAGTATCCGAAGAATACTCCTGTCAGCATGGAGAAGAATAAGGAAAGTACAATAGCGGATAAAGACGGCCGTACCGACATAATAATGTAGCTTGAATATTCAGAATACATATTCTGGATCACAAACTCCGCTGCTTTGCCTAATACAAATCCATTAAACACCCCGATCAATATCCCGATCATTCCACCAAAGATACAGAGTACGATCGCTTCTATGACAAACTGCATACGGATGGTGCTCCTCTTCGCTCCAAGTGCCATCCGGACACCGATCTCCCTTGTACGCTCGGTAATAGACACAAGCATAATGTTCATGACACCGACACCGCCTACGATCAATGAGATCAATGCAATGCCGGACACTGCGATCGTGATCACATTAATGACGGTATTGATCATTCCCATATCAGACGCCATATTATAGGTAGTAACATGGAAATTTTTATTGTTTGCATATTTCTCTTCAAAAAAGTTTGTAACATCTGTCGTTGCCTGATCGATATCTGCCAGGGAATTGACCATCAGGTTAAAGTTTGTGTAACCGGACTGATCCTTTCCCATCAGCTTAAAACAGGTCTGGATTGGAATAAACATTGTAGTAGAACGGTCTTTTTCCGGGACGCTGGTGTCCACCTTGCCAAAAAGTGCTGCATTATATTCGTATATGCCTACAATTGTAAAATTATATAGATTTCCATCGCTGCCTGCATAAGTGATCTGTTCTCCTATTGGATTCTCATCTCCAAAATACTGCTTTGCCATGGTATCTGCCACAATGCAGACGTTCTTCTTTGTTTTGTTATCCTGTTTTGTAAGGTTTCTTCCGGCATACATCTTTAATTTCATATAATCAATATACTCGGAAGTAGTCCCCTGAACGGATACATTGGCATAAGTATTTTTATCCTGCCGGATCTGTCCGTTTCCAAGAAATTCAGAAGCTGCTATTCCATCAAATTCATCCGGATATTTTTCCACCAGTTCATCGATCATCTCCTGTGTCACAAAGTCCGATGTTTTCATTTCCGGGTATTCCCAGGTATCCCAGTCTGCATCATCTTCCGGATATCTTGCATCCACATATGCCTGAACCGTATTGCCACCCAGTGAATTTAAGGTGGATGTCAAAGTAGTCTGAATGGAATTACCGATCGTCGTGATCGTGATGACTGCACTGATACCGATGATGATTCCTAACATGGTCAGAACCGAACGCATTTTATTGCTGAAAATACTGGTGATCGCCTCTTTTATATTTTCCAAAAACATCAGCCTTCACCTCCATTATCTGACACGATATTACCATCTAAGATCGTAACGATCCGTTTTGTCTCCGCCGCAAGTTCCTGTGAGTGTGTGATCAAAACGATGGTTTTTCCCTGCTCCTCATGCAGCTTATGGAAAAGATCCATGACCATATGTCCGGTCTTGGAATCCAATGCTCCGGTCGGCTCATCCGCTAAGATGATCGCCGGATCATTGATCATTGCGCGTGCGATCGCCACCCTCTGTTTCTGTCCACCGGAAAGCTCGTTTGGTTTATGAAAAGCCCGTTCCTCCATGCCAACCATTTTTAACATTTCCATGGCACGTTCTTTTTGATTTTTTTCCTTCTCAGTACTATATAACAGCGGAACCATGACATTTTTTAATGCATTTGCCTTCGGAAGAAGGTTAAAATTCTGGAAAACAAAACCGATTCTTTTGTTCCGGATCGCACTTCGCATGGAATCATCCATTTTATTTACATCTTTTCCCTCCAGAAAGTAAGTTCCCTCAGTCTGACGGTCCAGGACACCGATAATATTCATCAATGTACTTTTTCCGGAACCGGACTCACCGACGATGGAGACAAATTCTCCCTGATCGACTGACAGGCTGATCCCATTTAAAATCTGCAGTTCATTCGGCTTGCCTATGTAATAACGTTTTATAATATTCTCCATACGGATTACTGGTTCACTCACGATCATTCTGCCTCCGTACTCATCATGCCTTCTGTGTCAAGTGCCTGATTGGAATATATCTGTTCCGGAGTAAACACCTGACCTTCGGTGACAGAAAATGTATTATCGTAGATCAGCTGGTCGCCCTCTTTCAGATCGCCGCCTGTCACTTCTGTATAATAGTCTACCTCTTCACCGACTTTGATATTTTTCCGGACTGCGGTTGCTGTTCCATCTTCATTTGCTTCCGCTACCAGAACATAGGAATCTCCGTTGTCATCCTGCCGGATCAGATCATATGGAACTGCAAGCTGTGTACCTCTGTCTTTGATCACAATTTTGGCTTTTGCACTCATTCCAACCAGAAGTTCTGTGTTGTCGATCGTGATCTCTGCAGAATAACCGCTTGAGGTATTGGTATCTGTACCGTTTGTGTTGGTGGACTGATTTTTTACTCTGACCACACGTGTTACCGTACCTTTGATCTCTTCATCCCCCGTTGCATCCGTTGAAACGGTTGCAGGCATTCCTTCCTGGATCTTTAAAATGTCAGCTTCCTCAACATTTACGATCACTTTTAAGGAAGATGTATCCTCGATCGTGATCATGGTCGTTCCTGCTGTGTTTTTATCTCCGACTGATACATTGACGGCTGTGACAACTCCACCGATCGGTGCAGAAAGTGTACAGTCGGCAAGCTGTTTTTGTAACTGTTCCAGCTGGTCTTTTAAATCTCTGGTCGTGCTTGTCTGGTATTTTTGCATGTCAACGGTATTCTGGGCAGTGGAAACACTGCGGTTTGTGCTTGTTTCTGCGTCTGAATAACTGCTCTTTGCGGTGTTAACTGCCTCCTCTGCAGATTTCAACTGATCCGGATAGGCATCTAATTCTGCCTGAAGACTGTCTGCTTCTGCCTTCACACTGGTATATTTGGATGCCGCTTCACTGTAAGCACTCTGTTTTGCAGAAAGGTTTCTGTTGGCATTCTCAACATTCTGCTGTAATTCTGCAAGCTTTGTATCTACCGTAGAAGAAGCTGTTCCTCCGGGAGCTGGCTGGCTTGTATTCTGGCCGCTGCTCTGATAACTGCTCAAGGCATCCTGCGCTGCATAAACTGCACTCTGTGCTGCTTCCACTTCTTTTTTTGCATTATTCTGCGCATTTTCTGCACTGCTCACTTCATTTTTCTTATTATTCAACTTTGTCTGGCAGTCATCTCTTTTTTTCACAAGCTCATCATAGCCCGCCTGCGCTTTATTCACAGAATCTGTTGCCTTGGCAAGTGTCGTTGCCTGATCCTGTTTTGCCTGATTCAAACTTTCCTGTTTCTGTACAGCATCATTTGCTGCGATCGCATTTGCATTATTGATATTTGTCTTTAACTCAGCAATCTGTTTTTCAATATCCTTCTGATCCAATGTCACAAGTGGATCACCCTCTTTTACAATGTCACCCACCTGAACGTTCACGGCTGTGATCTCTGCTGCTGCAAGGGACATGACATTTGTCTTGCTCTGTCCTGCGATCGTTCCCTTCAAAGAAACTGAATCGGATAAATCCCTTTTCTCTACCGGTTCTACCTCAACCGTATTCGCTGCTGTCTCGATCTGTGAAGTCATATTTTTAACAGCGCTGCCGATCAATACAATTACAATAGCTGCAATCACTAAAACGATCAGCCATACTTTCTTCTTTTTCTTTGGTACTTCAGCCACTTCTGTCTTTTTTTCTTTTTTATGAAAGAAATGCTTTTTTTCCTTTACATTGTTGTCTTCCATGCTTACATGATCTCCTTTTTTTCCTTGTCTTTTTTGACCTATGGCAAATTGTACCATATTGTTTTCAGAAAAAAAGGGGATTAATGTAATCTTAATATTTCTTTCACGTTTCTTTATGAAAAGGAATGATTTCTAAAAAGGTCTAAAAAATTATCTGGCATTTTTCGTTCCTTTTGCTGCTAACTAACACAAGTCCCGCCAACAGCAAAAGCGGGAAAAGAATCGAAGCTCCAATTCCCACGCGCAGATTATTGGAAAACGCACTCGAAACAAATCCCACGAGTGTCGGTCCACCGGAACAGCCGAGGTCTCCTGCCAGCGCAAGCAGTGCAAAAAGCACTGTACCACCCCGCTTTAAGGATGCGGACGCTTTGCTAAACGTTCCCGGCCACATAATTCCAACTGAAAAGCCGCAGATTGCGCAGCCCACAAGTTCTACCGCCGGAACCGGCACAAATGCGATCAGCAGATAAGAGCCAATGCAAAGCAGCGTACTTAATTTCATAAACTGATCCAGATCGAATCTGTCTCCATATTTTCCATAAATCAAGCGGGAAGTTCCCATTAAAATAGAGAATGCCATCGGTCCCACCAGATCACCGATCGTTTTGGTGATTCCAAGTCCCTGCTCCGCAAACGCTGATGCCCACTGGCTCACCGCCTGCTCGGATGCACCGGAGCACACCATCATGATCATTAAAAACCAGAATACTTTTTCCCGGAAAAGTTCTCCCATGGTCATGCCCTTCTCGCCCTCTTCATGCAGACTGTAGATTGGCACTTTTGTGAATAAAATCATATTGCAGACCGGAATGATCACCCACAACAGTGTGAGGATTTTCCAGTGTTCCGTTCCAAACAGTGCGAAAAACACCGTGGAAAATAAAACAACACCGGTACATCCCCAACAGTAAAAGGAATGTAAAAGACTCATAGCCGCTTCCTTATTATCCGTCGGGCATGCCTCAATGATCGGACTGACCAGCACCTCCAGCAATCCACCGCCCACTGCATAAATCATGACCGACATTAAAATGCCAACAAACGGATCTGCAAAAAGTTCCGGCAAAACCGTGAGCAGTACCAGCCCTGCCGCCGCACAGATGTGGGCGATGACCACGGATGCCCGGTAACCGATTTTGTCAATGAACCCTGCCGAAAGCAGATCGATCAGAAGCTGTATCACAAAATTGATTGTGATAAGCAGTGTGATCTTCGTCAGCGGAATCTGGTATGTTTTCTGGAATGTCACGAACAACAGCGGAACAAAGCTGTTGACGATCGCCTGGACAATATAACCGATAAAGCAGGCGTATGTTGTTTTTTTATAGTCTTGTTTCATTTTCATCCTCGCTTTTTATATGTGTTTTCAGCCAAAGCCTCCTTCTTTTATAGCACATAAATTTCTTTTTTAAAAGCAAAAATCACCTTCCATGACATTGCGCACGGTAAGTGTCATGAAAAGTGATTTTATCACGCATTTTTTAATAAACGTTTCTAATTTTTTACTCTATTTTTCATATAAGAATTCTTCCGGCAGTGTCACATTGAAATCTTTTGCAAGACCACGGAAATTATCCGGCGTGATGGTCTGTCTCTTATTCGGCTGCATTGATAACATTTTCACAAGGATCTCTGCGGATTTCTCTGCGGTGTGCATTAACCCAAATGTCAGGTCAAAATCTTCTCCCGAAGCAAACATTCCGTGATGTGCCCAGATTGCAAGATTGTATTTCTTCATTAATTCACTGGTTGCTACTGCGATGTCACGGCCGCCCGGAACCATCCACGGAACGACACCCACACCTTCTGGAAATACAACCGGACATTCTGTCGCCATCTCCCATAATTCTCTTGTAAACACTTTATCTTCCAATGGAAGAACAAACGTAAGCGCAATAATATTGGTTGTATGCGCATGATAGATGACTCTGTGTTTTCCACCGGTTGCGATCATTTTCACCTCATGATTCATTAAATGGGACGGAAGTTCAGAAGTTGGTCTTCCACCATTCACCAGCCCCCAAACGATACGGTAATTTTCCCCTTTTTCATCAAGTTCGATGATACAGATGGAATCTTCCGGTTTGATGATCACATTACGGAAATACTTTCCACTTCCTGTTACAAGAAAATACTCTTTTGCAAGTTTTGGAACGCTTGTTCCAATTGGCTGCCACTCTTTTGGCTCAAAATCTTCCTTTACGGCTTCCACTTCTTCCGGCCGGATACGATAGGAAAGATTTCCGCCATTTCTCTCATGCCATCCCTGCTCCCATCCATCATTTGCCATGCGGATAAATCCCTGCACAAATTCTGCATCTAATACTTTCATGTTTTCTTTCCTCCATTTAGGTTTTCTATCGTCATTTTTGCGTCAGAACGAACTGCCTTATTTTTCACATAGCCTGCTCTGGCTATCGATTTAACAGTACTTCTTTCTCATATCTCTCTACTTCTGCAAACCAGTTCTTATCTGCGGGAACTCCACATTCCTCACAGTATTTGGTCCATACATCTCCAAATGGAAATGTCTTTAATTCTTCCTGCATGACCATAAGCTCGGTCAGACGGTTCTCATCCTGTAATTTTTTCAGTTCCGCATTCGGTGTGCAGAGCGCAGATAATAGTGCTTTCTGCCAGCTTCTGAATCCCACCGTCCATGCACTGATGCGGTTGATACCTGCATCAAAATAATCAAGTGCCATATGTACTCTGTCGATCGCATCACATCTTACGATCTCTTTTGCCATCTCTTTTGTCTCATCATCAAATAAGACGACATGGTCAGAATCCCATCTTACCGGTCTTGTGATGTGAAGTGCAATCTCCGGGAAATAACAGAGTAAAGCCGGTATTTTATCCGATACTACTTCTGTAGGATGATAATGTCCGTTGTCCATCAGCGGAAGGACATTCTCGTGTGTCGCCGCAAATGTCAATGTAAACTCGGCTGATCCCGCTGTGTAAGACTCCACACCGATTCCGAATACCTTAGACTCCACACATGGTTTTACCAGCTTTGGATCATGTGGTTCTGCAATGATCTGTTCAATGGAATCCTTATATCTCATGCGTGGTCCCATGCGGTCTGCCGGAATATCTTTGTATCCATCCCCGATCCAGATATTCATCACACATGGAACACCTGTCTCTTTTGCAAAATATTCCGAAATGCGGATACATGCTTTTCCATGCTCGATCCAGAACTTTCTTGTCTCCTCGTCCGGGCTTGTCAGTGTCAGTCCGTCTTTTACTTTGTCATGTGAAAAAAATGTCGGATTAAAATCAATCCCAACATGGTGTTTCTTTGCAAAGTCTACCCATTTTCTGAAATGCTTTGGCTCTAATTTGTCGCGGTCTGCAAATTCGCCTTTCTCAAAGATTGCATAGCTTGCATGAAGATTTAATTTCTTTTTGCCAGGCATGAGGCTCATCGCCTCTTCCATGTCCTGCATCAGCTGTTCCGGTGTCTTTGCCTTTCCGGGATAGTTTCCGGTTGTCTGGATTCCGCCGGTCAAAGGTCCGTCATGGTCAAATCCTGTCACGTCATCGCCCTGCCAGCAATGAAGTGATACCGGGATTTCTTTTAATTTTGCGATCGCTGCATCTGTATCAACACCGACATCTGCATACATTTTCCTGGCCGCTTCATATCTTTCCTGTACCGTCATAAAATTTTTACCTCACCTTTCTGCCGGGCACAACATCCGCTTCCGGCATATATTTTTTCTGATATTCCTGATTGCTATTTCTCATATTTTTTTATTTCAAAAGACTCAAAGATACATTTTCTTGCAGCCTGTAAATTTTCAAGTTCTCCTGCTGCAATGATCTGCGCCGTCAGATTTCCGATGGCTGTTGCCTCTGTCGGACCGGCATAAACGGTCTTTCCGGTTGCCTTTGCAGTCAGTTCATTCAAATACGCCGCATTGGCTCCTCCGCCGACAACATGGATGCTTTCATATGTAATTTCTGACATCTCCTCGATCTCCCGGATCGTCTGTGCGTAGCATTGTGCAAGACTGTTATAAATCACGCACGCTGTTTCTGCGATTCCCTCCGGTATCCGCTGTCCGGTCTCTGCGCAGGCTTTTTGCACTTCTTCTGTCATGCTTTGCGGTGCTAAAAAACGGTCGTCATTACAGTCTACCAAAGATGCAATGTCCGCCCTTGCCGCCGCCTCGCAGATCTCTCCGAATCCCTGCTTTGGTGACAGTTCTTTTCGGACCGACTGTATCATCCAGAGTCCCATGATATTTTTCAGATAACGGAAACGATATTCATATCCTCCCTCGTTCGTGAAATTATGAAGTCTGCTTTCCGGTGAACAGTCTGCTTTTTTTAATTCTGTCCCCATCAGTGACCACGTTCCGGAACTGATGTAAATGATATTGTCCTCATTTGTCGGAACTGCCATCACTGCAGAACCGGTGTCATGTGTTGCCGGTAAGACGACTTCACAGTCAAATCCGACCTCTTTCTGAATTTCTTTCGTCAAATTTCCCAGTACCGTTCCCGGCTTCTTTATTTTCTGGAAAATCTGTTTTGGATATCCTAACATTTCAATCAGTTCATAATCCCAGTCTTTTGTTTCCGGGGATACTAACTGTGTTGTGGTGGCATTCGTATATTCTGATGCCTTCTCTCCTGTCAAAAGATAATTAAAATACTCCGGGATCATCAGCATGGTCTCTGCGTGTTCGAGAATTTCGGGATTGTTGGATTTTACCGCCATCAACTGATAAATGGTGTTGAAAATCTGCTTCTGGATGCCTGTTCTCTCATATAACTTTTCTTCCGGGATGATCTCATAGACTTTCTCATCCATCCCTGCGGTACGGCTGTCCCGATAACCGACTGCATCTCCAAGCATTTTATTCTTTTTATCCAACAGGACAAAATCAACTGCCCAGGTATCAATTCCCATACTCACCGGGATTTTTCCCGCTTCTTTACACTTTTTCATTCCCTCTAAAATTGCTCTGAAAAGTGCTTTTACATTCCAGCTTTTCTGTCCGTTCTCTTCGGTCATTCCATTCGGAAAACGATACATTTCTTCCAATACCATTTTTCCGTCTTCCATATGTCCTAATATGTGTCTGCCGCTAGAAGCTCCAATGTCGATTGCAAGATAATACTGCTCCATATTTTCCCCCTCTCCTGCATCTGTGTTCCTTTTCTATTTTTTATTTTAGGAAAAAAATGAGCGCAAAAAAAGAACACTTTTTGTTCAAAAAAGTGTTCTTATTTGCCCAAATTGTTTTCAGCAGAGCCACTGATAGGTTCCTTCTTCCACTGTCTCCCTCTGTCCGTTCGGCAAAACCACTTCCGATTTTACCGGCGTATTCAATGAGATATGACAGCCATCCTCCTCATACTTCCAGGAGCTTTCAATTTTTCCTGCTCTTGAGAGATAACTTCCGCTCACACCGCCAAGCCGTCTGTCCGGATACGGCTCGAAATGCAATTCTGCAAAACCCGGTTTCTGTGGTTTGATTCCGAGAATATACTGATAATAAAATTCTCCGACACTGCCAAATGCATAGTGATTGAAAGAAACCATATTGTCGCCGGAACCTGCCATTTTCTCTTCGTTGACCGTTCCATCCGGTTTTAATGCATCCCAGCGCTCCCATGTCGTGGTCGCACCGCATTTTATCTGATACATCCAGCCCGGACAGCCTTCCTGTAGCAGGATATCATAGGCGAGTTCTGTCTCTCCCGCTTCCACTAAAAGTGGAAGCAGATGTTCCGTTGCAAAGAATCCTGTCTGGAGACCATTTTTGCGGATATTGGCAGCAAAATTCTTCTTCACCAGTTCCCGCAGTTCTCCCTCCGGCAATACAAATTTTAATGCCATAATATAAGCAGACTGATAATCTTTTGCCACAATTCCTTTTTTGCTCACGAATTTCTCAATATATGCTTTCGTTGTGGCTTCCAGCTGTCTGCGGTATCTGTCTGCATCAGCTTTTTTCCCAAGACGCTCTGCCGTCTCGCTGATGACCTTCAGATCATGTACGATAAAGGCATTCGATACCGGATTGTTGTGCATTGCCTGCCATGCGATCCCTTTTCCCATTGCAAGCCAGTCTCCCAAAGAAGGTCCAATCCAGAGATTTTTCTTTCCCATTTTCCGGATTTCCGCCTCCACAAAAAGTTTCATGCTCTCGTACTGGCGTGGCAGTGCTTCCTCGTCTCCAAACTGCTGATAGAGCATTTCCGGTAAAATTGTGACTGCATTTCCCCAGCCTAACATGCTGATAAAACCAATTCCGGCAGGTCCGGTCTGCGGCACAGTGGCACACACATACCCTTCCGTGTTGTCAAGCTGTCCCAGTTCCAGATCACGCAAAAAGTTTTTCCAGAAATCATTGGTGTCAAAATTGTAGGCTCCGGTGCGTGCAAACACCTGACCATCCCCGGTATAACCCATACGTTCATCCCGCTGCGGACAGTCGGTCGGCACTTCCACATAGTTGGATTTCTGCCCCCAGACCTGATTCTCATATAACTTCTGAACCATTGGATTCTCACACGAAAAGTATCCGGTGCGCTTCATATCGGTGTGAAGCGCATACGCTTTGATCATGCCCGACTGATAATCTACGCCTGAGAGTTCCATATATCGAAATCCCATATAGGTAAAACGCGGACGGTATTTTTTCTTTTCCGCTCCGGCATGATAGACGATAGCTGCCTTTGCTTTCCGCAAATTGGAAGTGTAAAGACTTCCATCTGCATTTAAAATCTCTCCGTGGCGGATTGTAATTGTCTCATTTGTGAGAAAAGAAGGATTAATTTCAACAATTCCAGCAAAGTTCTGTCCAAAATCAAGAATCGTCACTTTTCCTGTCTGCTTTGCCTCTTTCACCTCCATCTCTTCCTGTAACGTGACTTCGGTCAATGTCGGCTCCAACGCAAAATCCAGTTCGTTTTTGAAAGATACCGGATGTCCGATCACCTGATTTCTTCCATCCGCAAAATAAATCTCACCGTCATACTCCCCGGCGTATTCGTAAGGAGATTCCAGTTCGTCCGTCTGCTCGCCGGATACAATGTCCCGGACGCCACCCGCATCCTCGATGTTTAAAATCCACGATACTGCAGGTTTTTCCCCGTAAATCTGTGTCTTGTTCTCACAGAGGAAACGGCCGCAATACCAGCCCTGTCCAAGATAAACCCGCAATGTGTTCTCACCCTCACGAAGCAGTGCGCTCACCTCATGAGTCTGGTAAAGCACACGCCTCGGATAGTAGGAATATCCTGGTGCAAACATCTGTTTTCCGATTTTGACGCCATTGATCTCTGCCTCATATACTCCGAGTGCGGTTGCTGTGAACACTGCTTTCTTCACATCTTTCACGGTAAATTTCTGCTCATATACAAATACCTCTCCCTCGCGGTACCCGCGGTCTGAGGTGATAAAATGCATTTTCAGTTCTTCCATTCCCTGCGTTTCCTCCTTCCAGCTATGCACTAACGAACATACTGATTCATAAACTCTGCACTTAACTCCATGGACTTTAACGGAGAATTGTCCACCCAGTTTTTGTGGCTTTCTAAGATCACTGCATCCACGTTCACTTTTTCTGCCTGCGTGATCAGGGAAACAAGATCCATGTTTCCATAGCCGAGTTCCATGCTGTCCGATTTTAAGATCGGTGTCATGGCAGGTTTTGACAGTCTTGTTCCACGGTCATTGATATGGTAAAGCTTCATTCTTGTGTCAAGCTTTCTCATCAGTTCCAGTGCATTTACGCCTGCTTCTGTTGGCCAGTAGGAATCCAGTTCAAAATTCACACACGAAGCATCCGTCTCAGAGAGGATCAGATCATATGCCGTTTTTCCCGGTTCAACTTTCAAAAATTCACAGTTGTGGTTGTGATATAAAAGCTCCACGCCCGCCTCTTTTAAAATTTTTCCGGAAGCATTTAAGTCCTGACACAAGCCAAGCACTGCATTTTTATCGGAATAATCAAAACGGTACATTCCGGTGATGACCACGTATTTTATGCCAAATTTTTCAGCCTCCCTGATAACAGTCTCCGGCTCTCTTTTTATCGTGCCAAGATCCTCATGGATACTTGTCACGGCAAGTCCTGCCTCTTTCACGAGGGCATTCCAGTCATAATCCCCGCCTTTTCCGACCGGCATACCGGCTGCTTTTGTGAGCATTCTGACCAGAAAAGAGGTCGGTTTTATCATAAACCCATTCAGTTCAATGCCGTCATATCCGGCCGCTTTGATCCTCTTTAAAGATTCTGCTGCCTGTTTTTCATTCTTTGTCACAGTTCCAAGCATAATCTGCTGTATTGCTTTTGTCATGTTCGTAACCATCCCTTTCCTATGCCTGATTTTTCGGGATTTTCTGTAATGCGTCGTTGAGCGCTTTCATCTGTTCCTCGCTCACTGCGTCACCTGCCTGTTTTAAAAGGCTGACTAATGTCATCCGCTGCATCATGCGCTGCAATGCCGGGTTATCTTTCACACTTTCTGCCACATCGCCACGGCTTGCTGATGCCTGCGCCATCAGACGTTGTACGATCGCATTTGCCATCTCGTTCTGTGCAAGCTCGCCGAGCGTATCCGAGATAGAATAATGGTCTGCCTTAAAATCATCCCTGTCAAACCAGTTGACAACATCTCCCTGTTTGTTAAATATATAATCTTGATTTGATTTTTGTACTTTTTTTACAGTGATCTCGTCTTCACAGGTACCAGACACTGCCCTAATTTTGTGTGTTCCTGTGATTGGAACTTTGAATTTAAATACTTTGGAACCTTCGGATGTTTCTCTCTCCACGCCATCCACAAAGAGTGTGACGCTCTGCTCATTGGAATAAACCTTGATCTCCGTCACATCTTCGGTACGCTCCACATACCTTCTGCCACATACATGGACAAATGGAGTTTTGCTCCAATATGCTTTATACAGATAAAAGGCATCTTTTTTCAGCTTACGGTCGATGGTCACAAGACCTTTCTGGTTCACACCGTGTTTTCCACCCTCATCTCTTCCGTCTGCCGCAAAATCAAACAGATTCCAGACATGTGTTGCCCACAGATACGGGCGCTCCTCGATCATTTTTGCCATATGCTCATGATAAATACACTGATATTCCTCTGTGTAATCGCCCCGTTCCGGATTTGCACTGTGGTAAGCCGGATTGGCGTCTGCGCCATACTCGGAAAGTCCGATCACACGATCCGGATATGTTTTGTGATACGCATCAAAGAAACTGTCATTCTGTTCTAACTCTCCTAAATACCAGCCAAAATACAGATTATAGCTGTTCATTTCCGGGATCTCTAACATTGGGCTGTCCGTCTCTAACATAAACACGTCTGCCATAACCGTTGGTCTTGTCGTATCCAGTGCATGGCACAAATCATTTAATTTTCTGTGATTTTCCAATAATTCCTCATTTACGGCACTTGCTGCAGTGATCTCATTGGAAAGTCCCCAGCAGACGATGGATGGATGATTGTAATTCTGAACGACCAGCTCCCTCATCTGGCTTAATGTATTCTCTGTTCCATCTGACATGTGCATCGTAATGTACGGAATTTCTGCCCATACGATCATACCGTTTTCATCACACAGATCATAAAATTCCTGCGCATGCTGATAATGTGCAAGACGGATGGTATTCGCTCCAAGCTCTTTTATGATCTCCATATCCTCACGGTGCATCTCATTTGTCAGCGCATTGCCTGCTCCGGCGCGGTCCTGATGACGGCTCACACCGCGAAGCGGATAAGACCTTCCATTTAAGAAAAATCCTTTCTGCGGATCAATGGAAAAACTTCTGCATCCAAAGGTTGTCTCTACGCTATCTCCATCAGACAGTTCCGCTTTTGCCGTATATAAATACGGATCATCCACGCCATCCCAGAGATGTACATTGGTAAGTTCAAACACTGCTTTTGCATATCCATGCTCTACAGGAACACTCTTTTTCTCATCTCCCACCGTCACCATAACGTCAGCAGATTTTCCCTCTATCCAGAGTTCCACGGTCACTTCTGCGTCTGCCTTTTTTGCTCCGGCGTCTAAAATCGTTACCTCCGGTGTCACCTTAATACCATTACTTCCTGCATACTCCATGCAGAAATGGTTTTCCGGCACAGTCACCAGCTTCACCATGCGGTACAGTCCGCCGTAAAATGTGAAATCTGCCTTCTGCGGATAGACTTTTGTGTTATCGGAATTATCAACGAGCACTTCTAACTGATTCTGTTCTTTTAAATGTTCTGTGACATCCACACGGAATCTGGAATATCCACCTTCATGATGGAAAAGCTCTGTTCCGTTTACAAGCACATCTGCCGTCATGGCTGCTCCGTCAAACTCCAGATAAGCCTTTCCGTTTTGATCCATCTCCGGTTTTTTGAATGTGCAGGCATATTTACAGGTTCCACGGTAGTAATCGTTTCCACCGTCCTGCCCATCCACTGCGTTCCAGGTGTGAGGAAGTGTTACGTTTTCCCCTTCCACACTGTCCGGGTTTTTATAAAAAATCCAGTTTTTATCCAATACTGTCGTCTGTCTCATCTTTGTCATTCCTCCTGTATTTTCTGTCTGTGTTCAGACTTTTTTGTCTCTGCTTATTTCATCTCATCAATCACTTTTTCTACTTCTGCCTGCTTTTTCTCCTGAATGCTCTTCTGCACTTCTTCCATTTTTTCTTTTGAGAGCGGTGTTTTTCTCATTGCGCAGAGTGTACATACCCAACCGATCAGTGGAAGTCCAAAGTACAGGCTCATCGTCATCCAGAAAATTGCCGGTGTGGATGAATCGGATGGCTGTGGCATTGTCGATGTATATCCGATCAGTGCTACCAGTCCGGTTGCGATTGCCGCGCTGAAAGAAGATACCAGTTTGTCGATAAAACTGTAAGTTCCTGTCACTGCTGCCGGTATGAATTTACCGCTTCTGTCTAATTCATAGTCAATAATATCTGCCATCATGGCATTGCTTGACATCGTAACGCACATTTTAGCTCCATTTAAGATTAAAGTAAGTACGACATACGCGATCATCATCGGCGCTGCTGTCGCGATCAGCGTCGGATCGATCAGTATAAATAATACGACAAGTATAGCTGTCACTGTCATGCATACATAAGTCCATGTCACCATTGATTCTTTGTTTCCGTGCTTTCCGGCATATTTTGCACCAATAAATGCAAACACGATAGACGGCAGCATTCCGATCACACTGAGGATTGTTCCAAGCTGCATATTGCCGATAATAATACCAAATAACATCGTTGTGACCACTGCCTGACTTGCTGTCTGGCTTGCGATCTTATCGGAACTTGCCGCTACGATAAAGGTCTGTAATGCACGGTTGGATTTGATCAGTTCCCACATATCTTTTACTTTTACCGGCTCCGCTTTTTTCTGTGTGCTGACGCCTTTAAAGTTTTCCGGCTTATCAATATCTGTAACTGCAATGCAGCATAAGATCAGTCCCACTCCTGATACTGCCACACAGACAATACAGGAAGCTGCCAACATCTCTACCGAATATACATTTCCATATTTTGGAAGCAGCATAACCATGATCACAATATTTAAGATCATCGGCACCAGATAGTTATATGCAGTGCTCCACACGCCGACCATCGGACGCTGTTTCGGATCGTTCGTAAGCATTGCCGGAACAATTTGTGCTGTGACATTACACATGGTATAACCTATAATATAGAGACAATACAGAATTACAAACAATACAATTCCATGTCCTTTTCCGCTTGCCCAGCAATACATGATAAGAACTGCCAGTGATTCGATCACCCATCCGGCTGCCATCAAAATACGGATTTTACCGAATCTCGTGTTCATCTTATCAATAACGATTGCAATGATTGGATCGGTCACACCATCTAAAATTCTTGTTGCCGTCAGGATAATTCCAACGACCGCTGTTGCAATTCCATATCCTTCGTTTGCAACATAACTTGCCAATCCTAACAATACATAAAAACACATTCCAATTCCTGAGCTGCACCCTGCGAGTGCAATTCTCCATGTCTTAGCCCGGCGATATGTAACTCCACTGGTTTCTGCCACCTGCTGTTTTTTCTTTCCAAACATCTTTTCTTCCTCCAATACGTTTGTCTTTGTTGATGTCTTTATTCTAACCTCTATCTTCTATTCATGTGTTTACAAATTCACGTAAATGTAATAAAATTCATGTTATATAATTATATTACATCATTTTTCTAACATTTTCACGAGTTTACAAATATATAATTTCATGAAATCTTATATTATTAATGTAAAGAAATTTAGAAAACTGTGAAACGTATGCAAACCTAAATCAAATTGTGAAAAATTGGCAAAAGACAGAAAAAGCACTGGGGGCAAAAATCGAACAAGTTCCTATCTGCGAAGCAGATTAGAAATGAATTTGCGAAGTACTGCGAAGAATGAGCTGTACCGCTCCGAGTGACACGTAACGAGAGCGTGTCTTGAATATTTTTGTTAATTTTGAACGATTTAAGGAGATTAAGAGGCGTTTCGCATTCTCTAAATGTAATGCAACCATGAAGGGAGAAAAATTTTATGAAATTACCAGAACATTTTTTGATTGGAGCAGCCACCGCAGCACATCAGGTAGAGGGAAACAACATCCACAGCGATCTCTGGGCAATGGAACATATGAAGCACACCAGCTTTTTAGAGCCATCCTTAGATGCTGTCGACCACTACACCCGCTACGAGGAAGACATCCGGCTTTTAGCAGATGCGGGTTTAAATGCTTATCGTTTTTCAATTGAATGGGCACGTATCGAACCGGAAGAAGGCCATTTTGATAAAGATGCGGTCGATCATTACCGCGATGTCATTGCCTGCTGTAAAAAATATGGTGTAGAACCATTTGTCACCCAGCATCATTTTTCCAGTC
>ERZ831773.2195-NODE-2195-length-16795-cov-4.040621_pt1 | contig 16795 bp, 28 predicted proteins | sample MGYA00519696_ERZ831773 | MGnify/ENA primary metagenome ERZ831773 (study PRJEB31850, sample SAMEA3708720) | human gut metagenome | biome: human gut; feature: human-associated habitat; material: faeces | place: China | collected 2014 ...
CCCCGGGGTATCTCTGACCTCCCAAAATAACGACCAAAAACAAAAAGGAGTCATATAAATAATATGCTAATCAAAATCACCTTAATTCTATTAGTTATCAGCATAGCTCTTTATATCATTACAAGAGTGTATTTCAATACATTAAGTGCCAGTAATAAATTAAGGCTTACTTGTACAACTAATTACAAAACAGGTGAGAAGATATTATTTATGATTATTGGATTCACTTACATGATTACATTTGTGATTGCGGTTATAGCAGTTATCAGTTTGATTTTTAGATATTTGTAGGAGATTGATGCATGATTTACGGAGATGTAAAACCTATTCGACAGATTTATTGCGTTGAAACAAACGAAGGATTCTTTCATGTATCGGCTACTGCGTACTTGATAGATAAGGAACCGAAAACTGTTTGTTTTTACGATAATGGTTCTGTACAGTCTATGTTTCAGATTGATGATGTGAAAGCATTTTGGAGGATTTTATAATGACAACAGTAAATATCCTAGGAACTGAATATAAAGTGATTAGGGAACCATTCAAAGATAAAGATATTGATGGTTATTGTGATTACACATCGAGAGAAATTAGAATCAGGGACGACAATGTAAATGAAGTTGGTGATTTCGATGAACTGATGCGAAAGCAGCTACGACATGAGATTATACATGCTTTCCTTGCTGAAAGTGGATTGCAAGCAAACTTTGAGCATTATAAGCAGTTCGGACACGAAGAGACAATTATTGACTGGATAGCCATTCAGTTTCCGAAGATGATTAAGGCGTTTCAAAGCGTGAATGCAATTTAGGAGGTTTCCTTGATGGGCGAAGATGAAAGAAATGATTCACTATTTATTTTCGATGAACATAAAAACAGTTATATCCCGGTAACAAGAAATCAAATATTTGTTGATGATATATCACCGAATGTGACTGAATCTGACCTTGATCCGTTCAGCAGAGAAGTGTTGAGAATTACAGCTGGCTTTAAACAAATACCGCGGGAGATTAGACTGGCGTTATTTGGCAATTTTGTTGACAACAACTGGCGTAAGCTTCACGGTTTGCCAATGAGAAGGAGATACCGGAAATGATAATCAACTTAATTTTCTTGATTGCAAATTTGATAATGGCAGCAATGTTTACTTCTATGCTGTACTTCATGGTGAAAGCTCGTAGAGATGGAATCAACATTGGAATCACGGTAGGATTGTTGTTAATATCTATTGGAAATTTATTATATTTTGTAGCACAGGCGGTGAGTTAAGATGTTTGTAGTATTTGTAGGTGCCTTAACCGTATTTTTGATTATTGGAATGCTTTTGGCTTGGGTAGGAAATAAAATCTTACTTTCAATCCTTAAAGATAATGCGAAAGCAGAAAAAGAAATTAAAGAGAGGAAAATGGACGAATGAAGAAAAAAGGAATAGTCGCGGTAGTAGTGGTTGCAGCTGTTATCGGTGCAGCGTTCACGGTCAGTTCGTGCAAATTGATTAAGACTGGACAGACTGGTATAGTCTACACGTATAGGGATGGAGTACAGAAAGAAACGCTTTCACCGGGATTGAATTTTGTAGGTCCGATGAAAAAAGTAAAAGAGTTCTCAACAAGTAATGAAATCTTGGTAATGTCGAAAGACAAGAGAGAGGGCAGCAAGGGAGATGACTCTTTTAAGGTTGCTACTTCTGATGATGCAAGTATTGCAATCAGTTTTCAGATGTCATATCGATACAACCCGGATACGCTTGTAGATACATACAAGAAGTTCAAAGGTATGGACGGTGACGATATCATCGAAAGCCGTGTGAAGCCTGTTCTGAAATCGAAAATTTCAGAGATTACAACGAATTACTCCATGATGGATATTTACTCTGGAAACAGATCAAAACTCAATTCTGACCTGACTGATTACCTGAATAGCGAATTTTCCGATAAGTACGGAATTGAAGTTCTGGATGCATCAATCATTGATGTTCACCCAGACAAGAAACTGAAAGAAGCTATTGATAATCGCGTGACTGCATTACAAGAAAAGCAGCAAGCAGAAGCTGAACAGGAAAAAATCAAGGTTCAGAAAGAGACTGAGAAGATTCAGGCCGAAACAGATGCACAGATTCAGATTACGAAAGCTCAGGCTGAAGCTGAGTCAAATAAAATCGTCAGTGCTTCGATTACGGATGAGCTGATTCGGATGAAAGAAGCTGAGGCAAGAAATAAATTTGGCTGGGTAACTGTTCAAGGTGCAGACACGGTAGTAACTGATGGAAAATAGTCAGTAAAGACTCTAAAATCTCCAACTACTGCTTGAGGAATAAAAGAGCTGCGTGTAGATTGGCGGTAAAACGATATGAACCTTAAATAACCGCATAGTGCATTGCATGGCACGATAAATATTATTGCTAACCGTCAGACGGCGGTTATTGGTGGATATGCAATTGGAAAAGCAGGCTGACTGTAAATCAGTTCCTTCGGGTTTGTAGAGTTCGAGTCTCACTCCACCAATTTCTTCAAGTGTGTTGCTTGAAGAATGATTTAATCCCCCTTGTTTTGATTGTATATGGCTGGTGTTCTTCTGTGTCAGAGGCGTAATTGAATGACGATTCATCCAGCCAGTATGCCGTATTCCCATAATGGTATTGGAGCTGGTTGCTAACCAGTCAGTCGATATTCGACTTGGAGGTTCGACTCCTTCATGCGGCGTTTGCAGATGAGTGAAACGGAATATCACGCAAGACTCATGATCTTGAAATAATCGGTTCGACTCCGATATCTGCTATTTTTCAAGTTTTGCGGTTCTTGAAAACGAGGAACTATTAACAGCCATCGCATTCTCTGGTAGTAAATCACATAAAAACCGCATTTGCTATCTGCTGTCATAGCTCAATTGGATAGAGCAGCTGATTACGAATCAGCAGGTTACCGGTTCGACTCCGGTCGGCAGCTTTATTGGGTAATAGCTCAATGGAAGAGCATCAGACTTTGACTCTGATAGTTTGGGTTCGATTCCCAATTACCCCGTAGGTCGATAGTTTAATTGGCAAAACAGCGGTCTCCAAAACCGTAGTCATAGGTTCGATTCCTATTCGGTCTGTTTAAATATGATTAACTCAGTGCAGATGGATTTTTCAGTCCTGCTGAGATGCATTGGTGATGAGATAGGTTGGTTCGGGATACTGGAACAACTGATTCTTTCCGGTAGAAGCGATTCTGTTGGAGAAGATGGAAACCATCAACAACGCCGTGCAGTGTATCATCATAGAGAAATTAAATGCAGAATCCTTGTGGTCAGCGTAGAATAGACGCTTACTGTGCAAGAATAATCCAGTGATGTGAGTAGTGTGAGAGACTACGTACTAACTGGAAATTCTCAATAAGCTGATTTGCCTTGAATCTGAGAAATCAGAGTATAACACAAGAAATTCGTTAAAGTAGCGGTATGGCAGTTTTGAAAAGCAATCTTTCGATATGAGCATAAGAGAATAAGGAAATGCAAATAGGCGAAAACATAATCTGAAAGAACTGTGAAATTTACGGGTATCAATCCCGTGTGTGCTTTGACAGCGGTAAGAAGCCAAGGGTCGCTCCTGGACGCTCAGACTTATCGTCACACTGGCTGAATATGATTTCTACCATGATGAATAAAGGGAAGCCTTAATCATGTTTAAAACAATACTTCAATTCAGTAAATGCAGAGTTTACTTGACCGTTCTCTGCATTTTGGCGTATAGCTCAATGGTAGAGCGTCCGGCTGTTAACCGGAGGGTTGCCGGTTCAAGTCCGGCTATGTCAGTTTCGAGAAAAAGGAGCGTGATGAAATGAAAGTGTATGTAATTACATCTGGTGAGTATTCTGATTATGGCATTCGAGCAGTCGCGTTAAGTCGAGAGAAAGCTGAACTGATATGTGCAATGTTGAATAGTACAGAAAGATATTATGGTGACGTAGTTACAATTGAGGAATACGACACAGACGAAATTCAATGTGATGTTAATGAGGATGTTGGTTTATGTTATGAGGCGTGGTTTAATTACAAAACATTGAAAAACATCTATTGGGGCGAGCCGTTTTATTCATTCGCTAGAAATGAAATTAAAAGAGGAATTTCGGGTCATGGGTATGAAATTCAAATAGCTGCCACATTTCCAAAAGATATGCCTCAAGAAAAAGCAAGAAAAATCATGAAAGATAGAGTAGCGAAATGGAAAGCGGAGCAAGAGGGATTGTAGAAAGGAGAATGAACGATGACATTTAAAGAAGCATTTGAAGCAATGAAACATGGGGCAAAGGTAAAACTTCCATCATTTGCCGGATATTGGTTCTGGTGCATTCCGGCACAGTCAATTCTGATTCATACAAAAGATGGTAAGGACATTGATGTCCGTAGCACCGAGTGCCCGGATTACACATTTACAAATATTTGTTCCGATGAATGGATTTTTGCGAATGACACAAACTGTCCGGCATTGGGTGGCGAAGCGACTTTTTCTTTCAGCGAAGCTATCAAGCAATTAAAGAAAGGGCGCAAAGTGGCTCGTAAAGGTTGGAATGGGAAGAAACAGTACATTCAGCTTGCTACTGGTATTTCTTACAAGACAGCGGATGGAGAAATTGTAAACTGTGAACATGATGCTATCGGAAACATGGCTATTTCATTTGTCGGAACATCGGGAGTGCAGATTGGATGGCTCGCAAGTCAGGCAGATATGCTTGCAGAAGATTGGGTATTTGCGAAATAGGAGGATTAATCATGATTATCACAGGAATGGATCACTTTCAGAGTGTATGTAAAAAGAAACTTGTTGAATGGTACCATGAGCATAAACCGGAGGTTGAGATTGATTTAAGCAATGTATTTATCGTTTGGTCATGTAAGACATTGCAGAATTATAAGTGCCTTGCTTCAACTGACATTAGCGGTGATGGCATCTATGCAGAGTACACATACAACGGGGACAAACAGGCGCTGTATGAAGATGTGTACGGAAAGATTACAAACACTTGTCATACAAAGGGGTAAATAGATGAAAAGTAATTGGAAAGTAGCCTTAATTGCATTTGGTGGCGTTGTTGCAGTAGTTTTAATGTGCGTATTTGGAGTATACAGCTCGCAGAATAGGGCTATTGCAATGGAAGAACAAGTAAAGACTGCGCAGTCGGATATCAAGGTGCAGGAAAAACGAAGAGTTGACCTAGTATATAATCTTGCGGATTGCGTGAAACAGTATGATTCACATGAAGCGGAAACATTGAAAGCTGTTGTTGATGGAAGAGGTCAGGCTGGAGATATTGAAAATGTCACTACAGCTATTACGGCAGTAAGTGAAGCATATCCAGAGTTGAAGTCGAATGAAAACTACAAGCAGCTAATGAATGAGCTGTCAATCACAGAAAATATGATTGCTGAATATCGAAGCAACTTCAATAAGCAGGTGAAACAGTACAATCGGTACGTGCGTAAGTTTCCGACAAGTATTTTTCTTAATGTGACCGGCTATGAAAAGCAGTCTTATTCGTATCTGGAATATGATGTGTCGGAAGATGCACCACAGAATCTATTCGGAGATAAATAAATGGAGATTACAGATAGAGAAGTCCTTGCAAGCGTATCTATCATTGCCGTGATGATCTTAATTGGTTTCCTGATTTCTGGAAAGATTTCAGACGGTATCATGGATGATAATGAAAAATACAATAAAGCAGTCAAAATTGAAAGCGAAGATTTATTCCAGTATGGAATGGAAACGGACGTTGGAAATGCTTTTGTGTATGGGAAATTAGAGTCCGTAGATACCGTTACTTATCCAGAGATAGGTGGAAAATACATCTATATTGAAAAGATTGAAGAAAGACGGGAACGTCATGAACGTAAGGTGAAAGATTCCAAAGGTAAGGAGTATACAAAAACAGAGGTGTATTACAGCTGGGATACTGAAAATACAGAATCTTTGCACGCAAAGGAAATTAAATTTTGTGGGACCACGTTCGATTATGAAAAAATAAAATTACCTTTTTCAAAATACATAAAAACGATTCCTGGAGATAAGGTGTATAGTTGGGAGTCTGGCGAACGTGTAAAGGTACGATTTGTATATTACGGTGTGAAAACGAAGTACAAAGGTACGATTTTCGCAGATCTTAAAGATGGAACAATTCCTGACAAGACACATTTTTACAAGAATAGTTCACTCAATGATACTGTAGAAATGTTTGAAACCAACGCGACAGTTGCTATGGTTATATTTTGGATTATATGGATTATGCTGACAGGAGCGGTTGTATATGGATTTTATTATTTAGACAACGAGTGGTTAGAGTAATGGAGCAGATAAAAGAAAGTTGGTATTACTGTCCGGCTGGTCATAAGACTGGACAGCGAATAGAGAAAAATTCTAATATTGAAAATACGCCGATTTGGTGTAAGCACTGTAAAAAAGCGTATTATCCAGTGATTAAGTATGGGAAGATGCGAAATGATGGTAGATGAAACTATAGATGATTCCACTTCCACTGTAATGTTTAAACCAATCTGTGCTCATTGCGGATATGTATTCAAGAAAATTGAATATAACGCAAACAAACCTTATTATGGATGGAAACTTAGCGAAAGTGGATTTACACCACCGTATTGTCCGGGATGCGGAAGGAAAATAGTATCATTAACAAGCCCTATGCCGGATGAATACGGAAATGTAAAATATGAATATGAAGAAAAATGAATGATTTAGTGCCAGAGCCTAAGAGCCAGAGCTGATATTTGTGAGAAATCGCAGATATTGGCTCTTTTTTTTGATTTAAGGAGAAACATGGAGTTAAGAGAGTATAAAAGATTAGCCAATGCGCTAAAGATGCAGGATTCAACTAAATATAGCACTTGGGATAATATCATGCAATTATGTCTTAATATGTATGAGGATAGCCATGATTATCTGAAATACTGTCTGAAGCTCTCGAAAGCGGTCAAATTATCAGCTCAAAGGCTCCTTGTACAGAATCAAGATATACGTTTTGAGGATTTGTATTGGCAAGCGTTAAAATTTGAAGCACCACATTTATTTGACAGCTATCTGCTCTATCTTGAGCGAAAGCGATTAGAACAGGATCGTTTTTATTCTCCAAAGAGAAAGCAATTGAATAAGCATGGGTTGATTCAATCCCTACAGGACATGGAAGATGATAAATTGGATATTCTTTCAATTTCCATGCCACCGGGTACGCAGAAGACTACTCTTGAAAAGTTTTTCTGTTCATGGATAATCGGAAGACACCCGGATGATTTCAGTTTGTTTTTCTCACACAGTGGAGATATTACCAGAATGTTCTATGACGGGGTAATGGATATCACAACGAACTCAGATGAATATTGCTGGCAAGAGATTTTCCCAGACGTGAAATTTCATAGCACAAATGCCAAGAGAGAAACCATCAACTTCAACAAATACAAACCATTCTCAAATATCCAATGTACATCTGTAGGAAGTAAGAATGCCGGTAAGGTCCGTGCCAACAGATACCTGTATTGTGATGATTTGATTGGTGGTATCGAAGAAGCACTGAATAAAAATATTCTGGACAAGTTATGGAGAATCTACGGTACTGATGCTAAACAGCGAAAAATGGACGGCTGTAAGGAGATCCATATTGCTACCAGATGGTCCGTGCATGATGTTATTGGTCGGCTGAAAGATATTTATGACGGAGATGATAGAGCGAAATTCATTGCTGTTCCAGACATTGATCCGGTAACAGGAAAATCAAACTTTGATTACAAATACAATGGATTCAGTGTTGAGTTCTTCCACGATCAGGAAAGAACAATGGATGAAATCTCCTACAAGTGCCTGTACAAGAATGAGCCTATCGAACGTGAAGGACTTCTGTATACAGACGAAGAACTCAGGAGATTCATTACATTACCTATTACGGAACCGGATGCCGTATGGGGAATATGCGATACGAAGAATAAAGGTACTGACTTCCTATTCTTGCCGTGTATGTTACAGTACGGAAACGACTTTTATCTTACGGATTGCATCTGTGATGATAATTCCAATTATGGAGTTCAGTATGAGCGAACGTCTGATTTGATTGTAAATACTGGTATGCAACAATGCCAGTTTGAAAGCAACAATGGTGGTGATCGTGTAGCACTGGAAGTAAGCAAACTGGTTGAGCAAAAGGGCGGTCATTGCAACATTACTACGAAATATACGGAATCTAACAAGGAAACGAAGATTATTGTAAATGCGGATTGGGTGAAAAAACGCGTCCTGTTTCGTGACCGTGAAAATTATAAGCCAAAGGAAGATTATGGAAGAATGATGGCATTTTTACTCAGTTATTCTGTACGAGGTAAAAATCCGCATGATGACGTTCCGGACGGGTTAGCAAGTTTCGCATTGTTTGTTACTACTGGATTTGTAAAAGCAGCGCAAATTATCCAGAGCCCAGTTTAAGGAGGATACACAGAAATGAAAATCACCAGAAAAGATATTGCGAATTACAAATTGCTTGGAGTCCTCCTTGAAAAGGACCGGCAGAAGCTTGCTGATTACATAGAAAAGCGCCCATCTTGCTATGCTGGGAAAGTTTACGGCTCCAATTCTCAGTTCCCGTATGAGCCACGTGGATTCAGTGTCAGCGGATGCAATGAATATGAAATAGCACAGATGAAAGAGTGGGAACAGAAATGTCGGGAAATGGAAATTAAAGTGCAAGAGGATATTGACCGATTGAAAAATCTTACGATTGGAATTGACCGTCTGATTGCTGATTGTACTGATCTGGAAGATAAAATGATTCTGGAATGTACAAAAGATGGACTGTCTCAGCAACAGATTGCACGGAAAGTCGGACTTGAACGGTCTGTTGTGTCTAAGCGGATAAAAAAATATGTGTCAGATTGAATTTGCACAAATTGCACATTTTCATATGATATAATTATAATCGAAGAAATTGTAATTCGTTCATGAATAAAGAGTTTTGCGTGCCGCTATCACGTGAAGCTCTTTATTTTTTATGCAAAGGTAGGTGAAATTCGGTGTCTGAGGACAATGAAGTGTTTGTGTATCCGAAACTGACTGGCAGATGCCGGATTTATACGGATGTTGCAAAGATTACAAGTGAAAATATTTTTCAGGTGTTGGAAGAAGCGATGATGATTCACATGAAAAATGTAGATGATATGGTGCTTCTGATGCGATACGAAAAAGGTATTCAGCCACTTGTTAGAAAGAAAATTATCCGTAAGGAAGTAAATATCAAGGTATCTGATAACTTAGCAAACCAGATTACAGAGTTTAAACTCGGCTATGTGTGGGGACAGCCGATAACATATGTTCAGCGTGGAAATAAGGATTTAAAGAAATCAACTGAAAAGGAAAATGATTTCCAGGATGATTCGATTTCTATGTTGAATGAGCTTAACGATGCGGAATATGCATTCTCCAAAGATCAGGAGCTTGGAAGATTTGTTGAGATTACCGGCGTTGGTTATCAGTTTGTCGATATCAAGCGCAACTTTGACGGACTTTGCCCGTTTGATTTGGTAACGCTGAATCCATTATTTACTTTCTGCATTTATCGTAATTCGGCACTGCAAGAAAAACTTGCCGGTGTTACTTTCTGCAGGACAAAGAACGGAACAGTTTATTATACGGTGTTTACGCCGGACACAAGATATGAAATTAAAGATATGCGTGAAATCACTAATGGGGAAGAACCTAAGAACCCTTGGTCGTTCATGCAACACAGTGGAGAAATCAATCCACTGAAAATGATTCCGATAGTGGAATTTAATCGAGCTACCGATAGAACAGGATGCTTTGAACGTCAGATTTCAGATATGAATGCTCTGAACGTAGAAGTATCTGATTTTGCCAATGCGGTAGCGCAGACTACACAGGAAGTATTCTTCGGTGTTGGATTTGAATTGCCGAAAGATGATAACGGCAAAACACAAGCTCCGGTTGGAGGACAGTGGATTATTGCTAACAATACCGGAAACGGCGGCACGCCACTACTGAAAGCTATTTCCAGTACATTTGATTATTCCGGTGTACAGGAAAATATCGTAAGCAAAAGAAACACGATTTTACAGCGAGCTTATGTACCGATTCAAACAGACCCTGGCGGTGGTTCTACCGGCTCTGCTATGAATATGTCTTCTGGTTGGAGTGCTGCGGAAAACAGTGCTTGCAAGGAAGAACAGATTTTACGCCGTGGAAAAGCGGAAATCGTAAAGCTTGAATTAGCTGCTATCAAGACATCTACAGATACGCCGTATGATAGTCCACTTCTAAAACTGGAATATTCGGACGTGAAACCAAAATTCATCAGAAATAAGACATATGACCTTGCCACAAAGGTTAATTCGATGGTTGCAATGATAAATTGCGGTGTAAACGGACGTGTTGCTATGGAACAGGTTGACTTGTTCCCGGATGTCGCTCAGGCATGGGCTGATAGCCGAGATATGATTGAAAAATATCAGAAGTCATTGATTAAGAAAGATGATACGCAACAGCAGACACAGAAGAGAACGATGTCTGACTTATCTGATCAGACTGGAAATTCCCCGATTCTTGACGGAATGAATACCGATAATGGCGGTGATGAAGATGTTCATGAATCTTAGTTTTGATGAATTGAATGCTCTGGTTACGAATGAACGGAGTATGTCATTTGAACAGTATTTCGGTGAAATGAATATTCCGGAAGAGGACAAAGCAGAAAGAATCCATATGGCAGAAGATTTAGAAAACAACTTCATCGCTACTATGGCGTGGCTATTTACGATGGCTCAATCGAACAAAACCGATTATGAGCCAATTCGTAATCAAATTGAGGATTCTTATTTGGAAACGCTTGGAAAGTATACAGACGTAGACAAATACTTGGAAACGCACGTAAAAAGTTTTTCTTACGATGTCATAGACAGCACACAAAGCCATAAGAATGAACCGTACTATTATTCACTGGATAGGGCAAAATTCATGGCAGAAAATGAAGTAAATACGGCAATTAACCATGCAAGATATATGGGGGCTGTTAATTCCGGCAAAACCATGAAGCGGTGGGAATCTATTATGGATGAGGTAACAAGGAAAGAGCACAGAGAAATCAATGGGAAATACATTCCGATTGGACAGGCTTTTCATGTTGGGAATTCGTGGATGCAATTCCCAAAGGATACCTCGCTTGGAGCGAGTCCAGATCAGATTATCAATTGCCGGTGCTCAATTATTTATTTATAGAAATTACGGTCAAAACCATGACTGTTTTCATATGGCACAGAGAAGTGCCTTACCAAACGCGGAAGACAGAGAAGTCTATAATCGCGAAATGTAACTGATGAGAGAGAACTCTAAACGCGAAAGAAAGGAACATGATAACTATGGAAGACAACAAAAACCTTGATGGACAGGTACAGCAGAATCAGGAACCGGAAAACAAGCCGGAAGAGCATGAAATGACTCTTGAAGAAGCGCAGACATTACTTGCACAGGAAAGAGCCAAAAACGCAAAGCTTCAGAACGACTACAATAAAACTTCTTCCGAAGCTGCTAATTACCGTAAACAGCTGAAAGCTAAGCAGACAGCCGAAGAACAGGAAGCAGAAGCGAAGAGAGAAGCTGAAGAAGCAAAAGAACGCCACACCAAAGAGCTTGAAGAAAAGCTTGCTAAGATTGATGCACAGAAGCGTTATATGGCGATTGGAATGTCCGAGGAAATGGCAGAAGAAGTCGCTGCAGCCGAACTTGCTGGAGAAAGCGATAAAGTGACAGAGCTTTATAAGAAATTCAATAATGCATCCATTAAGGCTGCACAGGCAGAATGGCAGAAAAGCAGACCGCCGGTTAATGCCGGACAGGGAGAAGATGGAAAAGAAGATCCATTCCTGAAAGGATTTAATGGTTAATCTTCCTTAAAGATACCGGACACGTAAAGAAGTGTTCGCTGATTACCAAAAGTTAGTAAAGGAGAATTTAAGATGGCAGTAAATTACGCAGCTAAATATTCACAGCAGGTGGATGAAAGATTTAAACTCGGTGCGCTTACCTCTTCATTGGTAAACTACGCATTTGAATGGCTTGGAGTCTCTACTGTAAAAGTATACTCTATGCCAACAGCAGCAATGGGCGACTACACTACAGAGGGCGCAAGCAGATATGGAACACCAGAAGAACTCGGAAATGAAGTGCAGGAAATGACACTTGCAAAAGACCGTGCGTTCACATTCACAATCGATAAGAAGAGTGAAGATGACACAATGGGAACAATGGAAGCTGGTGCCGCACTCCGTAGACAGATTGATGAAGTTGTTATCCCGGAAATCGATACATACCGTATTGCTAAGCTTGTTGCCGGTGCTGATGCTGGAAACATCGTAAAAGATACAGCAGTAACAAAAGCCAATGCATATGAAAAATTCCTTGCAGTTCAGGAAATTCTTGACAACAAGAAAGTTCCGACTGGTGGAAGAATCTGCATTTGTACACCAGGCTACTACAATATGCTGAAACTGGATGAAGCATTCACAAAAAAGGGCGATATGGCTACACAGATTGCTATTAACGGTCTTGTTGGAGAAGTTGATGGTGTTTACTTTGTAAAAGCTCCGAAGTCTTACTTCCCGGAAAAAGTACATTTTATTATCACTAATCCGATTGTTATGCCGTCACCGATCAAGCTTGCAGAGTACAAGATTCACGATGATGCGCCTGGTATTTCTGGATACCTTGTTGAGGGACGTGTTCGCTATGATGCATTCGTACTTAACAAGAAGAAAGACGCGATCGGTGTATGTGAAGACCCGACAGAGTAGGAGTAATATCTTAATGTATACATTGGAAAAAGAAGATAGACAGCGCGTAACTGTCGCTTCTGAAATCCAGAAAAGCGCATTTCTTGCGTGTGGATGGAAAGAAGTTAAATCAGAAGAGAAAGTAGAGGAATCCGAACCGGAGGTTGCAAAACCAAAGGTCGGAAGACCTCCGAAGAAATAGGTGATCGCATGGATGAATTAGTAAACGAAATATACGATGAACTGTCAACAGAGCTTGGTATTTCAGATGAAACTGATTTATCCATGCTTCTTGTAAAAGTCAAAAACGCCTATAGAGAAATAAAGAAATTACGGAATTACCCGGATAATTATACAGATGACACTGTTAATAAGGATATGGAGAAGTATTTTTCCAATATCCGCAACCTTGCAATGTATGATTACAACCAGATTGGAGCTGAGGGAGAGCTTTCCCATAGCGATAATACCGGCAGCCGAGCATGGGCGAACCGGAACACGTGTCTTGAAGGAGTTGTTGCTATATGCACACTGATTTAAGAGAGGTTAGGTGATCCGATTATCTCCCGGCAACTGGGTTAAGTTGCGAAAGAAGATTGTGCGTGACTATTTTAGTCGCAGGGGTACGCATTTACGGTGGAGGGTGGCGTATATTGAGAAATCTGAAAAGAAACACAAAGAAATTATGGTATTCCAATTACACTGAAAACGTTCCAATTCTTGATGAAAACGGGGACGAAACGGGAGATTATGACAACGGTTATAGTCCCCCGGCTTTTTTTTATGCCTCTTTGTCTGCAAGTAGAGGAAACGCCTATGCTGATATGTTTGGAACAAATCTGGACTACACCAGAACAGCGTCCACGGTTGAGAACATTCCTATTAAAGAGGAATCAATTGTGTGGACATCTGAACCGGTTCTGAATGCAGATGGTACAGTGGATAAGGATTCTGCTGATTATACTGTTGCCGGTATTGCAGATGGAATAAATGGACTGGTTATTGCATTAAAAGCGAGGAAGAAAAATGCCTAGATACACAGCTAAGTTATCTCCAGGAAGTTTCCGTGAGCTGGCTGAAAAGGTGAGAAAGTACAGATTAAGTCTGAATGATAAATGTGATGAATTTACCAGGCAGTTAGCCGAAGAGGGCGTTGCGATTGCAAAAGCCAATATTTTGAGTGAGGACGCAATCTATACTGGTGAGTTATTGAACAGTATGAGCCTGAAACCGGGTGACATTATTTACAATGGTTCCCAATACGTCATTTATACGGCTTGCCAGTGGGCGAAATTCGTTGAGTTTGGTACTGGAATTGTTGGATCAGAAAATCCACATCCAGATACTTCAATTATTGGTTGGAAGTATGACGTAAATAATCATGGCGAAAAAGGATGGTTTTATTTCAAAAATGGAGAATGGCATTGGACAAAGGGTATGCCGTCCCGTCCGTTCATGTATAATACGGCATCAGAATTGAGGAACATAGAAACAATTACAAGGATTGCAAGGAGGGTGTTTGGAGATGACTGACGTTTCAAATAGAGTTCTGACCAACATAAAAACCTATGTGGCAGAAACTTGTAAGAATGTATCCAATTATTCCAGTAAAAGTCCTCCGGCATTTCCGGCAGTATCGGTTGTCCAGATTGACAATCAAGATGCTTGCATGGATTTGGAAAACAGTGAGAATGCTGTGAAATCAGTAATTGAGATTCAGTGTTATTCCAATAAAAACATTACTGAATCAAGAAATATCATAAATCAATGTTGTGATGCTATGCGACAGATGGGTTACATCCGATCATACGGTCCGAAACCTGTCGATAATGCATCAGATACAAACATTTATCGCACTGTGGCAAGATTCAACCGTCTTGTATCATCAGTGAATGAAATAGAGAAATTTTAAATTTGCACCGGATACCAATTGGAGGTATTCGCTGACCGCTGGTAGTTAGCGGTAGAAAGGAAGATAATATGTCAGCTGGAATGAGCACAATTAACACTGTACTTAAAGCCGGTGCAACTGCATCAGCTCTTACACAGTTATGCAAAATCAAAAGTTATCCGCAGTTAGGTGGAGAAAGAGAAACTATTGAAACAACTGATATGGAAGATAATGCACAGACATTTGTTCCTGGCGTACAGTCAGTAAGCGCAATGCAGTTTACTTGCAACTACGATAAGACTAAATATGCATCTATCAAAGAAACAGCCAATACAGATCAGATTTATGAACTTGATTTTGGCGCAGATGGAAAAGACGGAAAGTTCTCTTGGAAAGGGCAGCATGACGTTTTTGTAAACGAGGGTGCTGTGAATGGAGCGAGAGAAATGACCATTTCTATTTTGCCATCTACAGAAATTTACAATAAGGATGCTGCTACTCAGTTTGCTGGGTAATATGCAGTAAAAATCAGGATAGGAAGTCGTAACAGGCTTCCTATTTTTTAGTTAAAAAGGAGATACCGATATGGTTAAAGTAAAAATCAACAACAAAACATACAATGTCCAGGAATTACAGTTCGGTGACTATACACACATGGAAAGCCAGGGGATTTCTATTACCGAAGCGTTTTCGAGAGGTCAGATGACTCTTATTGCTATGGCGTTCACTTGCGTAGTTCTGAAATGTGATCGTGCCGAAGCTGAACGTGTTGTTACACAGCATATCCTCGGTGGAGGAAGTATGTTCGATATTACCGATGCATTTGCGGAGGCAGTTAAACAGTCTGATTTTTTCAAAAGGATGCTGGGAATCGAAACGGAAGAACCGAAGAAAGCCCAGAAGAAGAAAACAGAGGAAGAGAATCCGGCAGAGGAAACGGAAGAATAATTCAGTTTTCCAGTTATACGGATTATATCTATCAATACTGGTTGCCGATGGCTGCTCGCTGTGAAATTCCTTATAAAGAGTTTTGGGGCATGACTCCCAAAGCTCTTCTTATATATAAGGAAGAAAAAGACAGGGCAGAGCGTGAAAAAGCTAGGATGGCTGATATTTCCGCATGGATGGTAGGAATTTATGTCGGAAAGGCAATTGGTTGTGCATTGGACTCAAAAAGTCAGTATCCGCAAAAGAATTTTATTTTTACGGAAGAACAAGAAATGACAGAAGAAGAAATTGAGGAAAAGATAGAAGAAAATACACAGATTGCATCTGTAAATTTTGCAGCATACGCAAAAGCATTAAACGAATCAAGAGGTAGGTGAGAACAAAATGTCTGAAAACGAAATTGATAGCTTAGAGATAGTAGTTGAAGCAGAAGCAAATCGGGCGAACAGAGCTTTGTCTGGTCTGGAAAAAAGAATCAATAAAGCTGCTACGGCACTGGAAAAGTTCATGGTAATGGCGCAGGGCGGTATTTCTTTCAAGAACGTTGACGTAGACAAATTGTTCTCTGGAAATGCTATGGATAAAGCTGCCAGAAGTCAGGGTAAGAAACTGGCAGATGAACTTATCAGTGGTTTCAACCTCAATAAAGCCACTCCGGAAGTACAGAGACAGGTTCGGGAACTTTCACAGAAGATTGCTGGTGGCTTGTCTGCAAATGGTGGAAAATCCTATAGTGGATTAAGCACTGATCTTGAAGCACTTGGAAAGATTACTGCTAAAAATGGTTCTGTAGCAAAATCCACTTCTGAAGAATATCAGAAGTTATACAACTGGATTAAGACTACAAGCAAAATCAAGATTACGCCGGAAACAGCTAAATCTCTTGGTGATGCTTACAAAAACCGAGTTCCGGTAATGAAACAGAAACTTTCTACCCAAAGTGGAATAGAACTGGATTCTTTTTATAATGAAGCGAAAGATATGTTTCCTGGACTTCTTAAAGATGCGAACAATGTTGAGGATGAATTTTATCAGCTCAACAGTGCATTGGAAAAGTTCTATGAGACAAGCAATTCTTTTTACAAACCAGAATGGATGGAAGATGCTGCGTATGAAAGCATTATATCTGGTGTTAATGAGATTGTTGCCGGT
>ERZ831773.2201-NODE-2201-length-16751-cov-2.697772_pt1 | contig 16751 bp, 15 predicted proteins | sample MGYA00519696_ERZ831773 | MGnify/ENA primary metagenome ERZ831773 (study PRJEB31850, sample SAMEA3708720) | human gut metagenome | biome: human gut; feature: human-associated habitat; material: faeces | place: China | collected 2014 ...
GATACCTTCTCAAGACCCTCACTCATAATGTGCATTCCATAAAGGAACAGTGCCAAGCCGCCTATCATAGACAACAAACCAAATAAACTCATAATAGGTCTCCTTCGATAATTATTTTACATGCTTTATCCAATTCAACCTAATTATACGATATAATATCATTTTTGTGTAAAAAAAATTACCTTTTTCATGTAAAATCTATGTAAAATTAATCTGTATTGTTTTAAAACGGATAATACAATATCGGCCTGCATAATTTCTTTACCGCTTTACTGGATAATACTGCCAGTAATACGACAATAAGTAATACACTGCACAGAACCGGATACTGCTTCATTGCAGGAACCGGATAATACTTCAATAACCTGATTACGAACCCATGAAGCAGAAATACCGGCATGGTATTCTGTCCCAGCTTGGTTACAAAGGGGATTGTGCGGTTTGGCATACATACACACAGAAAATGGATGAGCAGAACTGCACAGATAATCGCTCCCAGCCTGATTACCACGTTATAATGCCATTTCTCATAGGCAGCCGCCTGATACAGCCAGGATACCTTGATTCCCTTTCGGTATTCAAATAAAATTACCGCAATGCCTATAGCTGCCGTTGCCGCAGTAATTCTCAACAGCTGTTTATGGCCGGCGCTTTCTCCAAAACACTGTGGAAACACGAATCTGCCATATTCCTGACTGTATAAGCCCGCCAGAAAGAATGGGAAAAAGACAATAATTCTGGATAAGCTCATGTAATATCCAATATTCTCATCAAATCCAGCCAGCAGTGCCATGGCTACAGCCGCTGTCATGATCACAGCTCTTTTCTTTCGTGAATCAGTCACAACAAAAGGAATCAGTAAATTCCATATTACCAGCGCCAGCAGATACCATAATAACCAGTATGGTTTCACGAACTGCATATCGCTGTCATTCTTTAATACAATGCGGTCAAATAATACATACAGAATCTGAAATACCACATACGGATACACATAGTTTCTTGCAATCTTATCATAGTGTACTTCCCTGCTGCTGCAAAATCCCGATAAAAACACAAATGCCGGCATATGGAAGGAATAAATCAACAGATAGAGGTATGAACTGTATGGGAACTTGATTACTTCGCACAAATGCCCCAATACAACGCACCCTATCAGAAATGCCTTCATATTATCCACAGCCATAAGCCGCTCTTTTTTCTTTTTCATAATCTTCCTCTTTAATTTTACTTCATTATAAAATATCAGTTGCTATTATGGCTCATGAAAAATGCTTTTTCAAGCTTTCTTCTTGTTCTTTTCTCAAAACACTGCAGACAACAAAAGGCGTTCTACAGTTCTCACTGTAAAACGCCTTTTATAATATTACCTTATTTTTATACTTCAAACATTAATTCGCCGTATGTAGGCATAGGCCAGATATCGCTGTCAACTACCATTTCCAGCTTATCTACAGGTGCACGTAATGCATCCATAGCAGCCTTAACAGTATCCTTGTAGTAGAATGCCTGTGCTTTCACATCTTCGATTGCAGACGCCTTAGCTGTCTCAGCCTGTAAAGTCTCAAGTGCAGCCTGTGCCTCTGTCAGTAAGCCATCTACCTTCTTCAGTAATTCTACCTGTGTAGAAGCCGTAGCACCTGCTTCCTTCACTGCCAGTACTGTATTAGCAAGATCTCCAGTATAAGCAGATACTGCCGGGATGATGTCCTTACCAGCCATGTCAATCATAGTCAATGCTTCGATATTGATTGTCTTAGCATATGTCTCGTAAATGATCTCTTCACGGGATTCCAGTTCTACCTTTGTAAAGATATGGAACTTCTCGAACAACTTCACTGCCTTATCTGTTGTCAGAGTAGGAGCTGCCTCGATCATGGACTTGATGTTAGGAAGTCCTCTTCTCTCTGCCTCTGCTACCCACTCATCTGAATAGCCGTTTCCGTTAAAGATGATTCTCTGATGTTTGGTCAGGTATTCCTTGATCAGATCATGTACAGCCATGTCGAAATCGTCTGCCTTTTCCAGAATGTCTGCTGCTTCACAGAAAGCTTCTGCAACAATCGCATTCAGTGTTGTATTAGGGCTTGCGATAGAGTCTGCACTACCAACCATACGGAACTCGAATTTATTACCTGTAAAAGCAAAAGGTGAAGTTCTGTTTCTGTCTGTAGCATCCTTCTGCAGATCAGGAAGTGTAGATACACCAGTTAAGAGCTTACCGCCTTCCTTAACCTTAGCTGCATCACCAGTCTCGATCAACTGCTTTACAACATCCTCAAGCTGCTCGCCAAGGAATACAGAGATGATTGCTGGAGGTGCTTCATTTGCTCCAAGTCTGTGATCGTTACCAACATCAGATGCACTCTGACGAAGCAGGTCTGCGTGAACATCTACTGCCTTTAAGATGCAGGCAAGTACTAACAGGAACTGAATATTCTTATTTGGTGTATCACCCGGATCAAGTAAGTTCACACCATTGTCTGTTGTGATAGACCAGTTGTCATGTTTACCGGAACCATTTACACCCGCATATGGTTTCTCATGAAGCAGACATCTTAAATCATGCTTATAAGCAACTCTCTTCATGGCTTCCATTACCAACTGGTTGTGGTCTACTGCGATATTAGCTGTCTCATAGATAGGTGCCAATTCATGCTGTGCAGGAGCAACCTCGTTATGCTGTGTCTTAGCTGTAACACCAAGCTTCCACAGCTCCAGATTTAAGTCCTTCATGTATTCACCAACACGCTCTTTGATGACACCGAAATAATGATCTTCCATTTCCTGTCCCTTAGGGGCCGGAGCACCAAACAGTGTACGTCCCGCAAACATAAGGTCTTTTCTCTGCATATACAGATCTTTATCTACAAGGAAATATTCCTGCTCAGGTCCTACAGATGCCGTAACCTTGTTTGCCTCTGTATTGCCAAATAATCTTACGATACGGAGTGCCTGCTCACTTAATGCTTCCATGGAACGAAGAAGCGGAGTCTTCTTATCAAGTGCTTCACCTGTATAAGAACAAAATGCTGTAGGAATGCAAAGGATTGTGCCGCATCCGGATTCTTTTAAGAATGCAGGAGAAGTAATATCCCATGCTGTATATCCTCTTGCTTCAAATGTAGCACGAAGTCCGCCTGAAGGGAAAGAAGATGCGTCAGGTTCACCCTTGATCAGCTCTTTACCAGAGAACTCCATTAACATTCTGCCTTCACTGTCAGGATGTGTAATAAAGGAATCATGCTTCTCAGCAGTAATACCTGTCAGAGGCTGGAACCAGTGTGTGTAGTGTGTTGCACCATTCTCAACAGCCCAGTCCTTCATTGCCTTTGCAACGACATCTGCTGCTGCCATTGACAGCTCACCGCCATGTTCCATGACTCTGGTTACTTCCTGGAATACTTTTTTAGGGAGTCTTTCTCTCATCTTTGCAACAGTAAATACTTTGGATGCAAAAATGTCTTCCACGTTTAATAGTTCGCTCATTTTATTTCCTCGCTTTCCTAATACATTCTTTCTTCACTTGTGCTGCATACTCATAAAATATTTGAATATGCAAAAAGGTGTCCCAAAAAATACTTTTTGGAACACCTTTGTTCTTTGACTTATTTATTCACTTGATAGGCATATCATAACCGATTGTTTTTAAAAAATCAATAGGAAATTTTATTTTTTTGTATTTTACTGCACAATGCCGACCTCGAATACGCACTTCGTGCTTCTTCTCGGTCGCGCGCTTCGCACTATAATCATACAAGGAAACTCCCTGTCTCATGCAAGCATGAACAGTGATTTCCTTGTATGATTGCATTGCTTCATCAGATCTCGAACATCAGCTCCCCATAGGTAGGCATGGGCCAGATGTCGCTGTCTACGAGCATTTCGAGTTTATCGACGGGCTTTCTTAACGCAGTCATGGCAACATCTACAACATCCTTGTAGTAGAAAGCTCTTTCCTTGGCATTCTCAATCTTATTTGCATGAACTGTGCACTCTTCCAGATGTTTCAGGGCTTTCTTAGCCTCGGCAAGGAGACTGTCTACCTCCACCAACAGCTCTGTCTGGGCTGTGGCAGGTGCGCCGGCTTCTTTTACAGTTACTACAGTATTTGCCAGCTCTCCGGTATATGCTGCAACTGCAGGAATGATGTCCTTTCCTGCCATATCGATCATTGTCAGCGCTTCGATATTGATAGTCTTTGCGTAGGTTTCATAAATGATCTCTTCTCTGGACTCCAGCTCAACTCTGGTGAAGATACCAAACTTCTCGAAGAGCTTCACTGCTTTATCTGTTGTCAGGGTAGGTGCTGCTTCTATTGTGGACTGGATATTAGGAAGTCCTCTTCTCATGGCTTCCTCATACCATTCTTTAGAATAACCATTTCCACTGAACAGGATTCTCTGATGCTTGGTCATATATTCCTTGATCAGATCATGTACTGCCATATCGAAGTCCTCTGCCTTTTCCAGACGGTCAGCTGCTTCGCAGAAAGCCTCTGCAACAATAGCATTAATCGTTGTATTTGGAGAAGCAATAGAGTCAGAAGAACCTACTGTTCTGAATTCAAATTTATTTCCTGTAAAAGCAAAAGGTGACGTTCTGTTTCTGTCTGTTGCATCTTTTACAAAATCAGGAAGCGTGGATACACCTGTTGCCAGCTTCTCTCCCTTCTTGGCACTGGATGCTACACCTGTCTCAACCAGCTGCTTTACCACATCCTCCAGCTGTTCACCAAGGAAAATGGAGATAATAACTGGAGGTGCTTCACTTGCACCCAATCTTCTGTCATTTCCTACATCAGCTGCGGACTGGCGAAGCAGGTCAGCGTGTGTATCGACTGCTTTCATGATACAAGCAAGAACCAGCAGGAACTGAATATTTTCATTCGGTGTGTCACCCGGATCTAACATATTGATTCCATTGTCTGTAGTAATGGACCAGTTATCATGCTTGCCGGAACCGCTCACACCTTCATATGGCTTCTCATGAAGCAGACATCTCATGTTATGTTTTACCGCAACTCTCTTCATAGCTTCCATAACCAGCTGATTATGGTCTACCGCAATATTGGCAGTCTCATAAATAGGCGCCAGCTCATGCTGTGCGGGTGCTACCTCATTGTGCTGCGTTTTTGCCGTAACACCTAATTTCCACAATTCCTCATTCAAATCCTTCATGTAGGCGCCGACACGCTCTCTGATAACACCAAAATAGTGATCTTCCATCTCCTGTCCCTTAGGAGCGGGAGCACCAAACAAAGTACGGCCTGCAAACATCAAGTCTTTTCTTTGCAGGAACAGATCTTTATCCACCAGGAAATATTCCTGCTCTGCGCCTACGCTGGCAGTAACCTTCGTAGCCTCTGTATTGCCAAATAAACGCACGATACGAAGTGCCTGTTCATTCAATGCTTCCATGGATCTTAATAATGGGGTTTTCTTATCCAGGGCTTCACCTGTGTAAGAACAGAAAGCAGTGGGGATACACAGGATCACGCCACATGCAGATTCCTTCAAAAATGCTGGAGATGTGATATCCCATGCTGTATAACCTCTTGCTTCAAAAGTCGCACGAAGTCCTCCAGATGGGAAAGAAGAAGCGTCAGATTCGCCTTTGATGAGTTCTTTTCCGGAAAAATCCATAAGCATTTTTCCTTCTTCGTCAGGATGTGTTACAAATGCATCATGTTTCTCAGCTGTAATGCCTGTCAGCGGCTGAAACCAGTGTGTATAATGGGTTGCACCATGCTCAACAGCCCAGTCCTTCATTGCCTTTGCCACTACATCTGCTGTCTCCATGGAAAGCTCTCCTCCGTGCTCCATAACACGGATTACTTCCTGAAATACTTTCTTAGGCAGCCTTTCTCTCATCTTGGCTACTGTAAATACATTGGATGCGAATAATTCTTCAACATTAAGCAGTTCGCTCATTATCTTCTTCCTCACTTTCGGTATCAAGAAATTGTGAAATATTTCATCTGTTTTATCATATCATATTAACCGCTATATTGCACAGCAGTAAATACTACACAATGTAAATTTTTGTAGCATATTCCTATAAACATTTTGCACAATAAAAAAACAGCACATTTCAATTTTGTTTAAAATGCACTGCTTCTTTTATCTAATTTGCCTTAACACGCATGAGGTCGTATTGCTGTGGAGTGACATCCAGCCGCACATACAATACCTGCTTGGAGTGAGGACAGCTCTCTACTGCTTCTCCCTCTTCGTTATACATACCAAGTACTTTTGCTTCTACATTGCTTCCGTCCGGCTTCATGATCTCGATTGTATCACCTACGCAGAATTTATTGCGCTGCTCGAACCTGGCAAAGCCTCTCTCATCTATGGATTCTACGATTCCAAGATAAATATATTCATTCACATATGTGTTATTGTCATAAATCTGCGTCTCTTCACTTGGCTTGCCAAAATAGAAGCCCGTCGTGAACTGTCTGTAGGTACACTTTGCAATTTCCGCACGATACCAGTCCATATTCGCCTGATATTTCTCTGGTGATTCCAGATAATCATCAATAGCCTTACGATAAGTCCTTGCCACACATGCCACATACAAGGCGGTCTTCATTCTGCCTTCGATCTTGAGACTGTCAATTCCCGCTTCTATGATTTCAGGGATATGCTCGATCATGCACAGATCCTTGGAGTTGAAGATATAGGTACCTCTCTCATTCTCATAGACCGGCAGATATTCTCCGGGGCGTTTCTCTTCCACGACCGCATATTTCCAGCGGCAGGGATGTGTACACGCACCCTGGTTGGCATCTCTTCCCGTGAAATAATTGGATAAAAGGCATCTGCCTGAATAGGAGATACACATTGCACCATGAATGAAGCTCTCAATCTCCATTTCATCCGGGATATGCTTCCTGATTTCGGCGATTTCTTTCAGAGAAAGTTCTCTTGCAGATACTACTCTCCTGGCTCCCTGCTGCCACCAGAACAGATATGTCTGATAGTTCGTATTGTTAGCCTGTGTCGAAATATGAATCTCAATCTCAGGACAGACTTCCTTCGCGATCATGAACATACCCGGATCAGAAATAATCAATGCATCCGGTTTCATCTCTTTTAATTCGTTAAAATATGCTCTTGCGCCCTCCAGATCATCATTATGCGCCAGAATATTCGCAGTCACGTACACCTTCACACCATGCTCATGCGCAAAAGCAATGCCTGCTGCCATATCTTCCATGGAGAAATTCTTGGCTTTTGCACGAAGCCCAAATGCTTCTCCACCAATATATACTGCATCAGCGCCAAAAATAACAGCTGTTTTTAATACCTCCAGGCTGCTGGCAGGAACCAGCAATTCCGGTTTTTCTCTTCTCATTTTTATAACCATGCCCTTTCAGTGACCTGTATATTTCCAGTCAAAGTCACATTTTCTTTGTGGATAGAGTCACTCCATCTGCCACCGGCAGGATTACTGTCTCCAGTTCCTCATGATGCGTCAGTGCATACAGATATTCCCGCATTCTGTTATGGATCGTGCGGTTACGTCTCGTTACTGCATATTTGGACTCTACGATATCTCCATCCTGTAAAATATTATCAGATACCAGAAGACCACCGGGTTCCAGCAGTCTCAAAATATCCGGCAGGAAGTGAATATACTGTCCCTTCGCAGCATCCATAAATATAAAATCAAAGGTCTCCTGCATATCAGCCAGGATTTCTACCGCATCACCCTCTAACAGCGTGATCCTATCTTCCTTTCCTGCCTTTTTAAAGTTCTCCTTTGCCAAAGGAATCCTCTTCTCGTACTTCTCTATCGTTGTAATATGACACCCCTGCGGTGCATACTCACTCATCAATAACGCAGAAAAACCAATGGCCGTTCCTACCTCCAGAATTTTCATGGGTCTGCCCCAGGTCAGCAGAAACTTTAACAGACTCTGCATCTGCGGTCTGACGATCGGTACATTGGTTTCTTTTGCATATTTCTCAAGCTCATGCAGATAAGGCGGATTCCCGGAATCAAAGGAATGGATAAAAGTCATCATTCTTTCATCTGCGATCAATTGCCCTCCTCCGTTTCTGCCTCATCTGCTGCGCACATAGTCTCTAACATTTCCTCTACAGACATGGCTGTATTCAATTCATACGTACCGGGCTTGATCTCGTCTTTATATTCTGACAATGCTTCCTGCACATAGAATACCGTCGCATTATCAATCAGTCCTTTGTTCTCCAGTAATTTGCCTACATCCTTGCTGTCCTGACCTTCTGATACAGTCACATTGACGGTTCTTCCGTCTCCTTCATCTTTCGGAATGTCTGCAAATACCTGGAACCCAAAATCATAAGCACCTACGGCCAGCTTAAATACAACAACAATGACGGCTGCTGCAATGGCAATCTTAGCGATCATTGCGGTAATCGCACCTAAAAGCTGCTTTACATCCATACTGTCTCCTCCATGCTGATACTGCTTACTCTATCTCCATAATGATCGGCAGGATCATAGGCCTTCTCTTTGTCTTCTTCCATACGAATTCACCCAGAGTATCCTTAATGTTGCCCTTGATCTTACCCCAGTCTGTTACATTCTTCTTCAGACAGGTAGTTACTGCCTTTTCAATTACCTTGTGTGCCTCATCCATCAATGCATCCGACTCTTTCACATAGACGAATCCCCTGGATACGATATCCGGTCCTGCCAGTAATTCTCCTGTTGCACCATCCAGTGACATGACCACAATCAGAATACCATCTTCTGCCAGATGCTGTCTGTCACGCAGTACTACATTTCCTACATCACCAACACCAAGACCATCTACAAGGACTGTGCCCACCGGTACTTTACCCTTTACAGCTGCACCATTATTATCCAGCTCCAATACATCACCGGAGCTTAAAATAAAGATGTTCTCTTTATCATAGCCCAGTTCTGAAGCAATTCTTGCCTGTGCCTTGAGATGCTTATATTCTCCATGGACAGGAATTGCATACTTAGGCTTGGTCAATGTATAGATCAGCTTAATCTCTTCCTGACACGCATGTCCTGATACATGGGTATCTTGGAAAATAACATCTGCGCCCTTCTTGCAAAGCTCATTGATTACCTTGGTTACTGCCTTCTCATTTCCCGGAATAGGATTAGAGGAGAAGATAACCGTATCTCCCTGACTGATAGAAATCTTCTTATGCATGCCACTTGCCATACGGCTGAGTGCAGCCATACTCTCACCCTGGCTTCCGGTTGTGATGATAACTGTCTTATCTCTCGGATAATTCTTCAGCTTCTCAATATCAATCAGTGTGTTCTCAGGAATATTAATACGGTTCAGGTTGGAAGCAGTCTCTATGATATTCACCATACTTCTTCCTTCCACGACTACTTTCCTGCCAAACTTATATGCGGTGTTAATGATCTGCTGTACACGGTCAACATTGGATGCAAAGGTTGCAATAATGATTCTTGTCTTTTTATGTTCTTCAAACAGCGTATCAAATACACTGCCAAGCGTTCTCTCTGATGGTGTAAATCCGGGTCTCTCTGCATTCGTACTGTCGCAAAGCAGTGCCAGCACGCCCTTCTTACCCAGCTCTGCAAAACGCTGCAGATCGATTGTATCGCCATATACCGGCGTATAATCTACCTTAAAGTCTCCTGTATGCACTACAATACCGGCTGGAGAATAAATGGCCAGTGCAGCCGCATCTACGATACTGTGGTTTGTTTTAATAAACTCAATTCTAAAGCATCCAAGATTAATGCTCTGACCAAATTTTACAACTTTTCTTCTGACATTATGGATCAGATTGTGCTCTGTAAGCTTGTTCTCTATAATTCCCATTGTCAGCTTCGTTGCATAAACAGGGACATTGAGTTCCTTCAATACATAAGGAAGTGCACCAATATGGTCTTCATGACCATGTGTGATCACAAAGCCCTTTACCTTATCTGCGTTATTCTTCAGATACGTAATATCAGGAATAACCAGATCTACGCCCAGCATATCATCTTCCGGGAAACTCAGACCGCAGTCAACTACAACAATACTGTCTTCATACTCAAAGGCAGTAATGTTCATACCAATCAGCTCAAGACCTCCTAAAGGAATAATCTTAAGCTTTGATGTATTTTCTTTTTTATTTTGTTTCAAAGTAAACCTCCATCTAAAATTTTCTATATATAACAGCACCCTGCTGTTTTATCGCTTATATCAAGTCAATATCTTCCAGTATGTTCTCAAATACTGCTGATACTGCATCGAACTCTGTATCATCCTCTACCATGCTGTAGACACGTTCCTCTGCATCAGAATCTGACATATCCTTTAAAATATAGGCTTCTCCCTCTTCATCTTCTTCTGCATCTGTTACAAGTATATAATTTACACCACCGATCGTAGTCTGTTCCAACACATAGAAATCAACAGCTTCACCGCCATCCGGCACAAAGGTAATTTTCTCCATTATGCGTTCTCCTTATTCTTGCGCAGGTCAAGAAATCCCTGCAAAATAAAAACTGCCGCTATTTGATCGACGTATTCCTTACGGTTCTCACGTCTGATACCGGCTTCCATCATTGCTTTATCTGCTGCTACTGTTGTCAACCGCTCATCCCAGAGATGTACAGTCAGTCCGCTCCTGCGTTCGAGCATTTCTTTAAAAGCCAGCGTTTTCTCTACACGCTCGCCCAGTGAATCATTCATATTCTTAGGATAGCCAAGTACGATTTCTTCTACTCCATACTCTACTATCAGCTCTTCAATTCTTGCCAATGTCTGACGCAGTTTATTCTCCGACTTTCTACGTACAATCTCTATTCCCTGAGCGGTAATGAGCAACGGGTCGCTGATGGCTACACCAACAGTCTTTGACCCAAAATCCAATCCCATTATCCTCATGCAATTTTCTCCTGTTAACCGCTTGTCCACTTTCTTAATTATTCCAACCGGAATTTCTGATGTATGCCTTGAGCATTTCTTCTACAAGTTCATCACGCTCTACCTTCATAATCAAGGCTCTCGCATTCTTATGGCTGGTAATATAAGTAGGATCCCCTGACATAATATAACCAACGATCTGGTTGACCGGATTATAACCCTTCTCTGTTAAAGCAGCATATACAGAAGACAGCACATCTTTCACTGTTGAAGCTTCTTCTAACTCTTCCGGAAGAATCTGAATAAATTGTGTACGTGTTAAATCCTCCATCTGTCCATGCTCCTTTCCATTACTGTCTGCTATCTGAATACGCTGACAGCTGCATATTTTCGAGAGGTATTTTCATGTCTTTATCCTTTATCATACTCTAATTTGTTTGAAAATTCAATGAAAAGTTGTCCCTTTTGTACTTAATAAAAGAATTTCATCATTTAATGCGCTTTCAATCCTGCCAGACACCAGTTTATTGCGGCAGTCTTCATCTGATGGATAAGCGACCTTGACATATTCTCTTGTGTGACCAATCCAGTATTCCCGTCCCAGAATTTCCTTCTTCTCCTCCAGCAGTACCTCTTCTTCTTTGCCAATATAACAGAATCTGAATTCCCTGGATTGTTCTTTCTCCATGTCCAGCAAAATATTGCTGCGTTTCGTCTTGTCTTTTTCCAGAATCTGACCTTCCATGACTGCGGCTCTTGTTCCTTTCCGCTTGGAGAACTTAAAAATATGCATTTCATAAAAGCTAATCTCCTCCAGGAACTTCCTGGTCTCTTCAAATTCTTCTTCGCTCTCCTGTGGGAATCCCACAATGACATCCGTTGTGATAGCCGGGTGTTCAAATGTCTTTCGCAGCAGTGCCACTCCCTGCTTAAATTCTTCCGGGGTATAATGACGGTTCATTCGCTTCAATGTAGCCTCGCTGCCACTTTGGAGAGAAAGATGGAAATGAGGACATATTGTCTTTAACTGCCCGATTCCATGTGCAAACTCTTCCGTAATCAGACGTGGTTCCAGAGAACCCAGGCGAAGTCTGGTCACTCCCGGTATTTTATCTACTTCCTGCAATAATTTTAAAAGATGCCAGTTGGTTTCAGCTCCATAGACAGCTCTGCCTTTTTCCTCAAAATCAATTCCATAAGAGCTGATATGAATACCGGTTAAGACAAATTCCTGATAACCGGCCTGTGCCAGCCCTGTAATCTCCTCAACGATATCTTCGCTCTTTCTGCTTCTGACCCTTCCCCTGGCATAGGGAATCAGACAATACGAACAGAACTGATTGCATCCATCCTGAATCTTGATGTATGCCCTGGTGTGCTCCTGTGTCCCTGTCAGCTTCATCTCTTCATACTCATCAGTATGATTGATATCTATAACTGCCTCTTCCTCTACGCCGTTCATGTAATTCTCAAGGATAGAAACCAGGTCTTTCTTCTTATTGTTGCCAATGATGAGATCTACCGCATCATCTTCCCTGGCGCCCTGTGTATCAGACTGTACATAGCAGCCCACCGCCACTACGATTCCTTCCGGATTGGTCTTCTTGGCTTTATGAAGCATCTGTCTGCTCTTGCGGTCTGCAATGTTTGTAACAGTACAGGTATTTACAATATAAATATCTGCTTTTTCTTCAAAAGGCACAATTTCATAGCCTTTGTTCTTTAATTCCTGTAACATTACATCCATTTCATATGAATTCACTTTACAGCCAAGATTATGGAATGCAGCTTTCCTGCTCATGTTGTTTCCTCCGGTTCTTATCGTATCTCCCGTTTTCTCTTCGGGGCGGTTAATTCTGTGTTAATTCTCTCATTCACTGTAATTAATAGCAATCTGTACAGTTTTATTAGATATTTTCGTCATTTTTTATGACAACTGATTAGCTTCTTTGGTTGACTTTTCCTGTATTTCCCTTTATTATTAAGTAAGAAGGTATGTGGTGCGGTACACTGGTATCGTTGCCCAAATAATAAGGAGGTAGTCAGAATGAAGACTGTTCAAATTTCTTTAAACTCTATTGACAAGGTTAAGTCCTTCGTTAATGATATTACAAAATTCGATTATGATTTCGACCTCGTATCAGGCAGATATGTCATTGATGCAAAATCCATTATGGGTATCTTTAGCTTAGACTTATCCAAACCAATCGATTTGAATATCCATGCAGAAGGCAATGCTGATGAAGTTATGGAAGTTTTAAAGCCATACTTAATCTAATCAACATACTTAGAATATGCACAAACAAGAAATTCACCATGTATGATATATACATGGTGTTTTTGTATATATATGATACCAGGGGATTGTGAGAGTGCAAAGCACGAAACAATCCGTGTGGTATCATATACCTCTCTACTCATTCCAACTAACTGTAATCACTTCATCTGTATCCAGCGCAGTCTGCACTAATGCATCAATTCCCTCTTCCAGGTTCTTCTCATGTGCCCTGATTACTTTCAGGTTCGGTTTCGTTACCGGATGCTTTGCAACAAAAATCGTACAGCAGTCTTCAAATGGCAGAATAGAAGTCTCGTATGTGTTGATTTTCTCAGATACTTCTACAATCTCCTGCTTGTCAAATCCAATCAACGGTCTGTATACAGGTATGGTACACACATCATTGGTAGCCATCAGTGACTGCATTGTCTGGGATGCTACCTGACCGATACTTTCTCCTGTAATCAATCCAAGACAGCCGTTTTCCTGGGCGATATGCTCTGCTATACGCATCATATATCTTCTCATGATAATTGTCAGCTCATCATGAGGACACTTCTCATAGATATATAACTGAATATCTGTAAAATTAATAACGTGCAGATTGATAGGTCCACTGTATCTGGATACCAGTTTTGCAAGGTCTACGACCTTCTGCTTTGCACGCTCGCTGGTATATGGCGGTGCATGGAAATAAACCGCATCTATCTTCACGCCGCGCTTGGATATCATATAACCTGCAACAGGGGAGTCAATACCTCCTGACAGAAGAAGCATACCCTTACCATTCGTACCGATTGGCATACCGCCCGGTCCTGGAATCACTACAGAATAAATATAGATCTTCTCACGAACCTCTACATGCAGCATGACATCCGGCTTGTGTACATCTACACGAATCTCCGGGAAAGCTTTCAGAATCGCTTCACCCAGATCACAGTTGATGTCCATGGAGCACTTGGGATAGTTCTTTCTTGCACGTCTTGCCTCTACCTTGAAAGTAATATTCTTATCAGGATATACAGAATCCATATAGGCAACTACATCTTCACACAGCTTCTCAAAGCCTTCATCCTCTACATGAACAACGGGACAAATGGCGGAAATGCCAAATACAGTCTTGAGATTATCAACAGTTTCATCAAAATCAAAATCTGTCAACGCATTGACATAAATCCTGCCCTGCGTTTTGGTTACTTCAAACTCACCCTCGCAGCGAGTCAGTGCATATCTGATCTGGTCGCAGAGTCTGTCTTCAAAGATATATCGGTTCTTGCCCTTCACGCCAATCTCAGCGTACTTTATCAAAAATGATTTATACATATTATAGTCCTTTCATACTAATGCCTAGTGTAACGACGAAGCATAGGTATCATATCATACATTTGCTGCAATGTATAGTCAATTTCCTCCTGAGTTGTAAATACACTGAAGCTGAAACGCAATGTAGAATCCAGATATTTCTTCTCCACACCGATTGCCTGCAACGTGGAGGAAGTCGTTGCCTTATGCGCTGAACAGGCACTTCCTGCTGACACACAGATGCCCCTGTCCTCTAAGGAATGCAGCAATACTTCACTTCTGATTCCACCGATTGATACGCTGACTACATGGGGGGCGCTGTCCCTTCCCATAAGTCCATTGATTCTGACATCTTCTATCCTCGTTACGCCCTGTATAAATCTGTCTTTTAATGCATACAGCCTATCGTTTTCCGCCTCAAGGTTCTGATATATCTTCTCAACTGCCAGTGCCATTCCCGCGATTCCCGGTACATTTTCCGTACCTGAGCGCATGCCTTTTTGCTGTCCTCCGCCAAAAATGATTGGTCTGACCTTGACTTTTTCATTCATATACAGGAAACCCACACCTTTGGGTCCGTGAATCTTATGAGCACTGACAGAAAGCAGGTCAATGTTCATTTTCTTAGGAAGGATTCTGAACTTACCAAAGCCCTGTACAGCATCTACATGGAACACTGTATTGGGGTTCATTCGCTTGATCAATGCCCCGGCTTCTGCAACAGGCTGTAGGGAGCCTATCTCATTATTTGTATGCATAATGGACACCAGTATGGTATCTCTTCTCATCGCACACTCCAGATCATGCAGGCGAATCACACCATTATGATCTACCGGCAGATAAGTCACCTCAAATCCCTGCTCCTGCAGATATGCACATGTCTGCAGAATTGCCGGATGCTCGATCTGCGTTGTAATAATATGTCTACCCGCACGGCAATTGGCATAAGCCGTGCCTATCAGTGCAATATTATCTGATTCCGTTCCGCCTGAGGTAAACAGGATTTCTTTTTCCTGTACCTTGAGACATCTTGCTATCGTTTCACGCGCATAGCGAAGATACTTTTCACTCTCTACGCCTTTAAAATGCATGCTGGATGGATTGCCATAATCCTCACACATGATTCTGGTCATAAGAGCCGCTACCTCCGGCAGACATCTGGTGGTAGCAGAATTGTCTAAATATACTTCCATGTCAACCTCCACCTCAAGTCGCTGCTTTGCGGCTTGAAAGTACATTATTATTATATTAATATTCAAATTCTCGTTTTTTGTTCTGCCATATCATCCCATCTTAACATGAAAAAGGCGTTTTGACCATTATTTCTTCTATCTTTTTGCGAGGTCTCTGCCCTGGCGCTTCATCTGGATACCCTACTGCAACGGCACTGATAATCTGATCTGTTGTATTAATATACGTTTCCAGTTCCAGATAGGCAAAGCAGGTATTGGCAATCCATAAAGTGCCAAGCCCCAGCTCCTGCGCCCTAAGCAGCATATTCTGAATGGATGCCCCAATAGACAGTGCATCACACTGCTCCACAATGCGTCCATCCTCCTTCACAGGAATAAAAGGCGATTTACCATTGGAATTTAACACCACAATAACCACCGGTGCTTCCCTCATAACCCTGACCGTATTCTTAGCATCCGCTATTCCATAACGAAAATCCGGGAACTTCGCTTCCCCTGACTCTTCCCGTTCAATTCCCTTCGCCATTGCATCTGTCAGCTTCTGCTTCCCATCCCCTGTATACACAATATATTTCCACGGCTGCCTGTTCTTCGCCGAAGGCGCCATTCTCGCAGCATCTATAAGCTGCTCTATGTACTCCGTTGGAACCTCTCTATCCTGATATTTACGGATACTCCTTCTATCATAAATTGCATTCTCACTCATGTGCCATATCCTTTCCTATCCAAGCCACAGAATCGTGCAGTTTTCACAATGCATAAACAGGTACTTGAAAAACGTTGGCACTTAGGCGGTATGCAAGCTATGCTTGCAATAGCGCCTTACGTGACCACTACGTTTTTCACGTAGCGGGAGCGGACCTGTGCTGCATTGTCAAACTGCACGATTCGTCCCTTTCGCATGAATCTTGACATTCTGTCAAATAATAACTGCCAGCAGGCTTCACCCCGCTGGCAGAAATGTTCTCTTATACTCTATTGTAGTTGATGAGACATCCTTTCAGGATAATCTGTCTCTCTTCGTCTGTAAGTTCTCCAAGAGTCAGGTCAAATTCCTTCTTCTCTCCCTTACCTACAACATAAGCCTTGATTACAGGAGCTTTCTCCTCTACAG
>ERZ831773.2223-NODE-2223-length-16584-cov-8.205881_pt1 | contig 16584 bp, 15 predicted proteins | sample MGYA00519696_ERZ831773 | MGnify/ENA primary metagenome ERZ831773 (study PRJEB31850, sample SAMEA3708720) | human gut metagenome | biome: human gut; feature: human-associated habitat; material: faeces | place: China | collected 2014 ...
TATGTGTATTTGGAATTTCTCATTTTGGCTTGTACTATTTATATTCTAGCACCAGGTGCAAACAGAGGATGATGCCTACGACATTGCTCAGGAAACTTTTTTGAAATTTATGAAATATGGAACTTCCTATAAACATCATAATCTCAAAGGTTATCTCCTGACTATTGCAAGAAATATATGTTTTAATTATTTCCGGGATAAGAAAGATAAAGTAACAGCCATTGAATGGGAGGAGATTTATAAAATTCCAAATAATAAAGATATGCTGACCGAAGCGGAGGATGCCGTTTATTTGAGAAATTTATTAAAGGAACTTTCGCAGGATACGAGGGAAGTTATTATTCTGCGTATTTATGAAGAAATGAAATTTAAAGATATTGCAAAGATTATGGGGTGCAGTGTTTCTACTACAAAGTCAAAATTTCGATTAGGTGTAAATCAGTTAAAAAAGTTAATGGAGAATGATTATGAGAGATAGCGAAATAAAGACTCTTTTTGCAAAGGCAGATGAGCAAGTTCATGTTGATGAAATAAGAAAACAAAAGACTTATTATGCAATGATTGAGGAAATGGAAAAGCAGAGAACGCCGATGATGTCTACAAAAAATATTTTGTTTCATCAATTTTGGTACATGGATAAATTGTTTTTTGCTGTTTATGGTGTCCTTATTTGTTTAGGAATTATTTTTATTACAGCATTGCAATATACCGGATTGAATCAAAATGGGATGATTACTGTATGTATGGTTGGAGCAGGTATTCTTAGCATAACGTCTATTAGTGTGATTGATAAATTGTTTTTTGGAAAAATGGCAGAGTTAGGAGAAAGCTGCTATTTCAATACAAAACAGTGTGTTGCTGCATGGCTGGTATTGTTGGGTATGATAAATGTTATGATATTGTTTTTGATAGCTGGCTATTTGAACTATCATTGGAGCGTTGGATTATTACAGGTGGGGGCTGTATATCTTAACGCCATATCTAGTATCAAGTATAACTGCATTAGGAATTTTATCAATGGAAACAAGAGGAAAGAATTCATCTTTATTTGGCATGAGTGCCATCTTTTTATCAATAAGTTATGGAGTAATAGGTTCGATTCCGAGAGCACTTTTTGTAACAACTCTTTGGATATGGGCAGTAGCTTTTCTTGTGTCGGGACTTTTATTTGTAATGCAGATAAAAAAATTGCTTAGCAAAATGGAAAAAGGAGAAGTATTATGCACGAATTAAAGTTGATGGATGTACAAAAAAAATACAAGGATAAAGAAGCAGTCAGAAAATTCAATTATACATTTACAAATGGTGTGTATGGACTGTTGGGAGAAAATGGTGCGGGAAAAACAACATTAATGAGATTGATTTGTGGTGTTTTGCAGCCAACGGGGGGAAGTATTTATTGTGATGATATTGAGATAGACAGTATGGGAGCAGAGTATCGTAGGTTATTGGGCTATTTACCACAGGATTTTGGATATTATGGCGATTTTACTGCAGAACGCTTCCTGCGATATATGGCGGCATTGAAAGCACTACCGGAAGACTATGCCGATAGTCGTATTGACGAACTTTTAGATATGGTAGAGTTAAAAAATGTGAAAAAGAAAAAGCTGAAGACTTTTTCAGGAGGTATGATACGAAGAATAGGAATTGCACAGGCACTTCTAAATAATCCTGAAATTTTGATTTTAGATGAACCTACGGCAGGGCTTGATCCAAAGGAGAGAGTACGCTTTCGTAATGTGATTAGTTCACTTGGAAAAAATAGGATGGTTTTACTGTCTACACATATCGTATCTGATATAGATTATATTGCAGACCGTATTTTGATTATGAAGAATGGAGAACTGATTTAAGAAGGAACGGAGAAGGAGATTACTGACAAAGTAGAAGGATGTGTCTGGAAGTGTATTGTTTCTGAAAAAGAAGCAGGGCAGATAACCAGTAGCTTCATTGTAAGCAATATGAGAAGTAGTGGAGAAAATGTTGAACTAAGAATTGTTTCAGAAAGACAGCCGGTTGCAGGTGCAGAAAATGTGGAAAGTACACTGGAAGATGCATATCTTTATCATACACAAATAACAGGGGGAGAAAAAAATGCGACTTTATAAAATGGAGCTTTTTAAACTATTTCAAAATAAAATATTTAAAATAGGAATGTTGGCTGCGACAGGATTGCTGTTTCTGTATTTTTGGTTTGCAGTGGTCGGTGGAGAAATAGCGACAGTAGATGGGAAGTTTTATTCCGGTTATGAAGCAGTGCAGATGAATCGGAAGATTACGGAAGAATTTGAAGGTGATTTGACGGATGTAAAAGTGAATCAAATAATTGAAAAATATGGTTTACCTACAAAATTTGAGGAAAATATGCCAGGGTGGAGAGATGGAAACTTTTTAAATGATTTTGTTACAAGATATTTTACCAATGGTGCATGGGAAAATGGTGTACTTCCAACGGAAAGGTATTTTCTGTGGGAAACAGAATTGGGAAAAGCTTATGATGAAATTGGGAAAACACCTTATTTGGCATATACAACGGGATGGAAGGTATTCGTTGAAATGCTTCAGTTTGGATTGATTTTAGGAAGCATATTGATTATTTGCGGGGTGTCGACCATCTTCGCAGATGAAAGCCAGACGAAAATGCTGCCATTAATTTTTAGCACGGAAGAAGGAAGAAGAAAAGATGTTCATGCTAAAATTTTGGCTTCTTTTACATTCACTATTTTCATTTTTATGTGGTTTGTGTTAGTCAATTTAGTCTTATGCTGGATGATATATGGTTTGAAGGAATTTGAAAATATATCCTGGATGGTGCTTTCTCAACATATGCTTCAACCTGTATTATTTTTGAAATATCTTGGCATTTTATTAGGATTAGCTTTTCAGGCGCTTTTATCGTTATGCGCCATTACACTATGCGTTTCTGCATATCAGAATAGCTCTTTTGGCGCAGTAATTATTGCGGCTGTATGTTGGAGACTTCCTGTATTGATAAGGATGTTTTTCGGGGGAATCATATGGCTTATAGTAGATTCTATGCCGATTTTTCTTGTCATGACGGGAATTGTAAATGACATATATGAGATATGGTATATTGTACTGGGAATAAATATTTGTTTTGCCATAGGGTGTTTGGTAAAAGGATTGGTATCTTATAAGACAAAACAATTTGCATAAAAATAATTGGCTTGTACAGAATGTGAAATGGGGTGATCATTTGGGAAGATATTAATTCTATCATTTGAGGATGGAGAAGAACTTTTGTTCAATCGTCTTTTGTCATATGTTAATGAAGAAATAGAAGTTTTGAAAAATGATACCTTTTGTAAAGAGAAACTTCATTTTAAAGGACTTTGTATTGACAAGTATAAGCGGATTGTGGTTCGTGAAGAAAATGAGATTCAACTTACATATACAGAATTTGAAATTTTATTGTTGTTAGCTCAAAATGCCGGAATAGTATTCAGCAAAGAACAAATATATGATAGTGTTTGGAAAGAACCATATTTTGGCGATTACAATATCGTCATGAGCCATATTCAGAATATTCGGGAGAAGATTGAGGACAATCCAAGCAAGCCAATCTACATACAGACGGTTTGGGGTGTCGGTTATCGGTTTAATGGAAGAAGTAGCTAATATTTTGTTACTTCTTCTATTTATTTGGTGCATTTAGGGTAAAGTATGGTATAATAAATTAGGGATTTTTTGCTCAAATGGAGGTGGTAATGTGGAAGCAAACGAGATTTCATTAGATTTGGAGTATGAAAAACGAGATGAAAATGGAAAATTAGAGTATGAAGGAATTTCGTTTGTGGAAGATGAATTTCCTGCTTTTTTGAAGCAAACAATATCTCCGATATATAAAGATGAAGATTATAATGCTCAGATGAAAGAAGTAGCTATTGATATGACGGGCTTTGATTCGGAAAATTTGCAGGCTGTTTTCGACACAATGCCTAAAGTGAGTAACTTTAGAATTGGAGAATTAGTAGCAGAAAAAATAGTAGAGAGCAGATATAGTGCAAAATTTACATATAATAGTGATAGAGATTTGAAAAATCCAAATAGTAATAATACAGGTGCGGACTTAGTTGGATTCATTGAAATGGAAGATGGCGCAGTTAATTTCCTTTTTGGAGAGGTCAAAACATCTGAGGAACATACAAATCCGCCAGGGGTTATGTATGGTTCGACTGGAATGATTGATCAATTAGTAGAATTGGGGACAAATTCTGATAAACTAAAATCTTTGGTGAAATGGATATTTATTAAGTGTAATTCAGATAAAGATTTGTTGGTACAAAAGTATATTAGAGAAGCGATGCAACATTATGTGAAAGACAGAAGCAGCATACAATTAATTGGTGTCTTGGTAAGAGATACAAATCCGAATGAGATGGACTTAAAAAATCGATATATAGATTTGAAAAAAAGGATTAACGGTCAGCATAATGTTCAGTTATTGGCAGTATATTCGAACTATAAGATGAAAGATGGGGCATGGGAAAAGTTGATTTAGGAGGTATTTTATGTCTAGTTGGTCTGAAAATTGGATATATAATTTAATACCACAAGAGGAATATGAACTTGCATTTGATATGGTAAATGGCAAGTCTATTTCTTGTGTCCTAAATCAAGAAGAGAAAATCGATTATTCTAAAATAGAGCATGTACAGGAGATTTTAGAACTGACTTTAATGGATATTCTTAAGTCAGAGGATGTTAATGAGAAGGATGTTGCCGAAGTAAGTCAAAAAATTTATTTGTTATTGTCTGCTTTGCCAATGCCAGTAGACAGTATTGAGAAAGCAAAGCATGTGTTAAAAATATTAGTGTATTCTTATATTGGAGAACAATGGGAAAGTGGAAGAAGATATCTGATAGAAAATAATATAAATATTTTGGTTGAAGAAAAAGATGATTGGAATATATGTGTTTTTAAAAAAATATGTAATGCATTATTTTTACTTGTAAAGAAAGAAAATTGGAAGGATTTAACAATGGCATGCCAATTGATTTCTGAACTTAGAGAAGACCAAAAAAAATTTGAATTGTATTATATCAATTCTATAGCACCTAGTAATAAAATGCTTGCTACATATGAATTGATTAGTTTGTACCATTTGGCAAAAATAGTAGATATAATGGCTACATTTATGATAAATGGAGAAATACTGGATATTAGAGAGCAGATAGGAATGCATTTTGGAAAGGCTATTGAAGCAGCGGAAGAAGGAGGGATTGTATCTCTTAATTTAATACTGATAATGCTTCAAAGAATGCTTCAAAAGATGATTTCAAATTCTGTGTGGATGGTTACACAAAGAGTAAATTCTAGAGTTACAAAGTTTGTAAGAAATATAACAACACAAGACAAAGCAGTCTTTGAACTTATGTATCCTCAAAAGCATGCTATTTTGGAAGAGGGGTTATTGGATCCAGCACACAAAGCGATTGTTGTTAATATGCCTACTTCTAGTGGCAAAACCTTAATTGCCCAATTTAGAATCCTCCAGGCGTTAAATCAATTTAGTGAGGATAATGGTTGGGTTGTGTATATTGCACCTACTCGAGCATTGGTAAATCAAGTGGCTGCAAAATTGAAAAGAGAATTTGAACCTATTGGAATAAAGGTTGAAAAGATGAGTGGGGCTATTGAAATAGACTCTTTTGAGAGTAATATGCTTACTGATAGCGAAGATAGATTTGATGTGTTAGTTGTTACACCTGAAAAGATGAATTTGTTGATTAGGGATGGCATTGAAACTAAGATGGGAAGACCATTAGCTTTAGCGGTTGTGGATGAGGCTCATAATATTGAAGAAGAGAGTAGAGGAATCAATTTAGAAATCCTTTTGGCAAATATTAAAAATGATTGTTCAAAGGCAAATTTCTTATTGTTAACTCCATTTATAAAAAATAGTGAAGAAATAGCAAAATGGTTGGATGCAGATAGCCCTAAGTCAATTAGTTTAGCAATAGACTGGAAACCGAATAAAAGAATATTAGGAGCTATTTATCCAGGGGGTAATAGAAGAAATTGGAAATTATTTTATCAAACGTTATTAACCAATAGCGCAGAGATACAGCTTGAAAAGAAGATGGTTCTATCTGATGAAGCATTAATTGACGTGACTAGAAGTAACTTAAACAAAATGAAATTGGCTATAGCTTCAACCAAACGATTAGCTGATAGAAAAGGAGTTTTAGTTATTGGAGGGCATGTAAAGGATTGTTGGAATATTGCGCATGCTTTATATGAAGAGTTAGAATTAGAATGTAATGATAATGATGTAGAACTTGTGAAGAAATATGTGGCTGCGGAATACGGTGAAGAGTTTGAACTTGTGAAGTTACTGTCAAAGGGCATTGCTGTGCATCATTCCGGACTGTCTGATGAAGTGAGAGTACTAATAGAATGGCTGATGGAAAGAGGTAAGCTAAATATACTGGTAGCTACGACGACTATTGCTCAAGGAATAAATTTTCCTGTTTCTACAATTATAATGGCATCAATTGCATATCCATATACGTCAGAAATGCCAATACGTGATTTTTGGAATTTAGTAGGTAGAGCTGGTAGGGCAGGACAAAATGATGTGGGAATGATTGGAATAACAATTGGGGCTAGGAATGATAATCAAAAGCAGGAGGAGTTGGCGAAACTAACTAGGTATGTAAAGAAGTCAACAGAAGAATTGGTTTCTCAATTACAAAAAATTGCAGAAAAAACTATAGAGTTTGGGGAACAATTTTCTTTAACAGATCAGTTTTATAATCCAGAATGGTCGCAATTTTTACAGTATATTACGCATATGTTTAATCAATGTAAGGATTTAGGCGAGTTTGAGGAAAAGACAGATTTGTTTTTGCGAAGGACATTTGGATATTCCAATATTGAGCCAAGAAAACAAAAAATACTTCTTTCTGCTGTTAAGGAATATGGTGAGGTGTTAAATAAGAATAAGGGATTGGCAAAATTATCTGATTCAACAGGATTTTCAATGGAGACGTTAGGTCGTACTGCGTATAGAATCAAGGAATTGGGAATTCGGCAAGATAACTTAAAGGGGTCTTTTTTGTTTGGTAATGATAGCCAACTTAAAGACTTAATTGGAATAATGATGAATATTCCCGAAATAAGTAAAAATATGCAGGATATAGCAAAAGGAAATAGAAATTTATCAGGAGATATGATTGCACGTCTTACAACGGATTGGGTAAATGGAACAAAGCTAGAAACCTTAGCGAGTCAGTATTTTGGTGATGATAGAGATGCGATGACTGAATGCTGTCAAGCAATATATGGTAAATTGGTTAATTCTGCAACATGGGGATTGTCTACGATTCAGAAGTTAGGTATTAATGAAGACAGTCTTAGTGAAGAAGAATTGCAAAAGGCAGCTAATTTGCCGGCCATGATTTATTATGGAGTTAATTCTGATGAAGCTATTTTGATGCGTATGAATAATGTGCCGAGAAGTGTGGCGGCAGAAATGGGAGTTGAGTACAAAAAGGACTTTGATAATGTTTACAAACAGTCTTCTTATGAAATCAGGCAATGGATTGAAGGATTATCATCGGATAAGTGGAATGCATTCGCTGAAAATAAACGAGGAATGTCAGGTAGCGATTACAGAGCAATTTGGAAAGTACTTAATAATGAAAGCTAAGAATTTGGAAGAGAGTTCTTATCATCTTATTTATTTGGAAAAAGTAGTAAGGAGGAAATTATGGATAATCTAGAAAAAGGGTCATGGATAATTAATACAATAAAACATACAACTGGTGTGAGAACTGACACCGTAGAATTAAATGATTTAGAAGTGACAGAAAGAGCTGGAAAATCTGGAATTTTACTAGGAAAACTATTGGTAGATAAGCAAGAAATTATTACTGGTAAGAAACTTAGTGTGTTTGCGAGAACTGCAAATATATCACCAGATGCAGTAAAGACATATGCTGAAATTTTAAAGAATTTTGGTCAAGTTGATTTTAAGCTGGATAAATTTGGGAATGTATCTGAGCTGGAAATATATTGTCTGACCACAGAGGATGCGATAAAGACCGTGTCGGATATTTTTGAATATTATGAGCCGGATGAAATTGAAAGGGGAAATTTAGAAAGTTTAAAAACAACTTTTGAATTTCCTGCTTCAAGGGAAGAATTGACGCAGGCGTTAACATCCAGAAAGGGTATTTCAGAAGAAAATGTAAATGAGATATTGGCATTAGAGTCAGCATTTTCACTTATAAAAAAAGAGCGTATTGAGAATTCGGATATATATTACAATGAATATGCTTTTGCTGGTGATGGTTCTAAGATAGCTAAGGCTATCGCATCTTTGCCAGAGAGTCAAAGGAATGATGTTAATTTTGTTATGGAACAGGTAAAACAGTCACAAGGTTTTTTGGCAGATAATTTGACTGATAAAATTAATCCTAACATTATATCTATGATGGAGGGGGTGGGGCTGCTTGATGGAATTACGGTTAATTCAGATTTTGGAAAGGCTGTTTTTTATACTACTCCACAGCTTATCGGACCTGGAATTGGTTCATGGAAAATTTCAACAGATGTTTTTAATCATGCAAAGTTATTGCTGAGCAGTCTAAGATATGGCGAATATAAATCTGTATCGTCTAGAGGAGCAATATATACGTCAAGTAAAATGATGAATATTGTGAATAAATTACTTAGAGGTGAATGGGTAGGCCCATGTACTGCCATTGGAGAAGATTATAAATTATTGGAGCTGGATGGAGTTATATCCGTGCAACCGTATAACGGAATGTATAAAATGAAGTTGCGTCAATTTGAGGTAGGAAAGTTGGTTAAGCAAATGTTAGAATATAATATGGTGGTAAACGATTCTGTAAATGAAATTGATGTTTTTAACAATTTGCCAACTGGTTACATAGCTCCAGAAGAAAGAAGAAAAGTTATTCAAGCTGACAGAACGGTACCAGTTAAAAATATACAGGAAAAGTTTATTGCTTCTATTAGAACAGGAGGTATATTCTGATGGCGAATAATAGTGGAAAAGGTACAGGGTTTGAGTACGATGTTTGCCAACTTTTTACAGAACAAAATTATTTTACTAGAAGATCTATTCCTATAAGATCTACAATAAATCAGGATATTACAGACGTAGATGTATTGGGAATTAAATATACATATCCCTTTGAAAAAAAGGTAATAATTTGTGATTGCAAAAACAAAGTTAAGCCGAAACCATTTGAGAGAATATTTTGGACTAAAGGCTTGGGAGAATATGTTGGTGTAGATGATGAATATATAGCATTACCTAAGATAGGACCTGACATAATTGAGTTTGCTAGAAAAAGCAAGGTTAGGGTAATTTCTCAAAATGAGCTAAGTAATTATAAAGATAAACAAATAGGATATGCTGATTACCAATATTATGGAAAATTCATGCAAAGACTGGAAGACAAAAATACAGGTGATCCACAGGTATTACATTATTTACCAATATTGAAGAAAGAATATATTTCGGATAATCCATATGTAACGCTTAATATTGCTTTGTTAATTTTAAATAAATTGTCACAAGAAAATTGGAGTGATGATGGGAAAAAAATGATTTTTGCAGAGGGTGCTACGGTTGTAGCGTATGCTCTGCTTGATATATGTAGGGACGTATTTGGAATGAGTCAAGAGTTGCGAGAGAAATATATTTCTACTAAATTGACCTATGGAGATTCTGAAGCTACATATATAAATGGATTGATAGAAAGTGTAACGAGATATGCAAATGAAATGTTAGCTGAGAAAATTCCAAAGGAATACTATAATAAAAATTTGGTGGAAAGGATGGAGATTCCGGCACCACATTATACTAAAAATTGTATTGCAATTATTGAGAGAGCTTACAATAACCCGGAATGGTATATTGATATGTTACGAAACATAGATTTTATCCTTTTTGAATTCATGTTAAAGAACCAAAAGTTTGATTATACATTATTTTCAGAACATTGCAAAAATTATTTGGTTAATGAAAAGTTAAAAGCATGTAAGAATGTTTTGTTTTTTATTTGTTCATCTGCTGCAGTACATTTAGGGGATATTTGGAAAGAGGAAAATGATTTTGTTCCACAGAAGATACATAATATTGAAAATTAGTAAAGGCTACCACTTACCGCAGATGTGGCAGGGGCTTGACTAATATTCCCATAGAAATGGACAAGTAATCAAGCACACAATATGCTATTTCCGAGTGCGGGAACTTCAATTCCGAATTTTTCGGATTTGCGATTTTGAGCCGCAAGAATATTTATGAAGAACGTGTTATCTAAAGTGAGAAGGGAAAGGTTCTGGGTACAATTTGGGTACAGTAGTTTAGAAACCACATTAACAAGATACAAAAACGTGTCAAAATGATACGGTTTTGAAACGCAATAACAATTAAGTAACATGAAAAATCAAACCCGAAAAAGAGTTTGAATAGAACTTTTTTTAATGGAACCCTATTGACATTCCTTTTTGCGTCTGCTTGTATGAAGATACAAAGAAAGGTTACCACTGACCGATATGCGGTATATAAATGGTTGAGTCGATAGTATAGTCTTTCGCCGCAAGGCGATGGACTTTTCCCCATAAATGGTACAAACAAGCCATTTATGGGGCTTTTTCTTTTATTGTGATATCTATATGATCCCCGTTTTGATAGTACCAGAGATATCATTATGCTTTATTAAGCTGAAATATATGTAGATATGTCAATCGTTTGAGAAATTATTTAAAGAATATGTTATGATAATAATATAATGTTTGATTTTACTCATAATATTATTAAAATGTGTATACTGAGATTTCTAATATCACAGATGATGCACAAAGTTGATTTAATAAATCTGATGTAGTTGTTACAGCATAAAATTATAGTGTCCGATGGAGTATGAAAGGGGATGTATATGATTTATAAAGGTATTATAATTAAAGCAGATCCATTTTCATACAATTTGGAATTTGATGATAGAATTACTCTTATTGGTGGAGATAGTGGTACGGGTAAGACATTTCTTTATGGATTGTTGAAAGATATAAGACTTACAGAGGAATACAATGCTATCAAATTATTTAATTACAAATCAGATGACTTTTTAGAAGCAATAAAACAGGCCGCAATAATTTTATTGTGATAGATAATGCAGATTGTTTGATTAATGATGATGTTAGGAGATTCATTAATTTTGAATTATCAAATCAGCATATGCTTTTCTTACAAAATTGTGATGGACTCAATGTATCTGATAAGAGTTTTAAAGTGCTTAAGTTTGATAACTACAGAATAACACTGGCAGAGGAGCTGTGATTTTAGGTATTGCAATGGGAGGTATGTCAAGATGCGTGATTCAATAGAGAACATATCACAACTTCAGAAAAAGTTGAATGACCTGCAGCTGGAAAATCAGATATTGAAAAATATATTGGACAAAGCAGGATTGTCATACCATAAGGAATTATCAAAATTACGACAAAGTGGTAGTAAAGAAGCTTTTGATCCAAAACAGGGTAAAAGAATCATTCATCCACAGGCAATAACAGAAAATATGGCAAATCAGTTTTTTAGTATGTTCTGGGGAAGACAGGATGTCTATGCAAAGCGTAGTGTTAATAAAGAAACAGGGAAGGCTGCATACTATCCACAGTGTAATAATTTCTGGACAAATGTGTGTCATAAGAAGATAAAGGATGGGATTAACTGTAAGAACTGCAAGAACCGTTCTTATAAAACAATAACGAAGAAAGATATATTAAATCATTTGCAGGGAAATGCATATAACGCATCGGACGTAATAGGCGTTTATCCTCTTCTTAGTAATGGAACATGTCGATTTATGGTATTTGACTTTGATAATCATGATAAGGATGCAGAAGAGAAAGACTTTGCAAATTCTGATGATACATGGGTGGAAGAAGTTGAGTCAATGAGGGAAATTTGTGTATTAAACGGAATAGAGCCGTTAGTAGAACGATCAAGATCTGGCAGAGGTGCACATGTATGGATATTCTTTGATAAGCCGATAGCTGCTTCATTTGTAAGAAAATTTGGATTTGCTCTGCTGGACAAGGGTGCGGAACAGATTAATTTAAAATCTTTTAAATACTATGATAGAATGTTGCCTGCACAGGATTCATTACCGGAGGATAGTGCTGTTGGCAATCTGATTGCACTGCCATTGCAGGGAAAAGCTTTGCAAGATGGGAACAGTGCATTTATTGATGGTAATTGGAATGCATATCCTAATCAATGGGAAACTTTATTTAATAAACCAAGATTATCGCAGGAATTTTTGGAAGAGAAAATAAAAGAATGGTCAAATACTATTGATGATATTGCAGCAAATGCTGCAGAAAGTGACAGGGAAAAACCATGGAACAGAATGCAGCATTTTAATAAGAATGATGTAGAAGGAAAATTACATATTATCTTGGCGAACGGAATATATGTAGATAATACGAATTTAAATGCGGCTATGCAGAATAGAATCCGGAGAATGGCAGCATTCAGTAATCCGGTTTTCTATAAGAATCAGGCAATAGGAACATCAAATTATGATACAGCAAGATGGATTTATCTCGGGAAAGATCATCTGAGCGGATATATACAAATACCACGAGGACTGCAGGACGAACTTTGGGAAAATATAAAACAGGCAGATATTGATTACGAAATGGAAGATGAGCGCCAGCAGGGAAGAAAAATTAATGTGGATTTTAAAGGTGAATTGCGTCCCGAACAGGATAAGGCATTAAAAGAACTGATCAGGTATGATAATGGAATACTTCATGCAGCAACAGCATTTGGCAAAACAGTGGTCAGTAGTGCAATAATTGCACAAAAGAAAATAAATACATTGATTATTCTTGAATCTTCTGCACTTATAGAGCAGTGGAAAGAGGCGTTGGAAAAATTCTTAAATATCAATGAGGGACTTCCAACTTATGAGACTAAGACAGGAAGAGTAAGGAAAAGAAAAAGCCTGATTGGAACATTACAGGGAGCACATGATTCAATGACAGGAATCATAGACATTGCAATGGCAGGTTCATTGTGCAAAAAGGGTAAGTATCATAAGATGATGAATGAATATGGACTCGTGTTGATTGATGAGTGCCATCATTCTGCTTCAGAAACAATAGCCAATGTTTTAAAAGAAGTGAAAGCAAAGTATGTATATGGTGTGACAGCAACTCCCAAAAGAGGAGATGGACTGGAAAAAATCAACTATATGCTTATCGGACCTATAAGATATAGCTATACGGCCAAGGAAAAAGCAAAGGAGCAGGGAATACAGCATCTTGTGTACCCGCGTTTTACCAGGACTGTACCGCCGAGAGGTGTAATTACCGATAAGATGCATCCAAATGAAGCATATGAGATTATTCATAATAATGATGTCAGGGATGAGCAGATTATTGAGGATGTGAAGAATTGCGTAGCAGCAGGCCGGACACCGGTTGTTTTGTCACGATACAAGGATCATTCTGAAAAATTCTATGAGCGGTTAAAAGGCTATGCAGATCATGTATTTCTTATGACAGGTAACAACTCTAAGAAAGAACACAGGAAGATTCTTGAGCAGATGCATCAGGTTGATAAGAATGAATCACTTATACTGATAGCTACAGGTTCTCTTGTAGGAGAAGGTTTTGATTTTCCAAGACTGGATACACTTTTTATGGCAACACCTGTATCATTTCGCGGTGTAGTGGAACAGTATGCAGGAAGATTGAATCGTGATTATGCAGGTAAAGAAAATGTGATAATATATGATTATGTGGATAATCATATTCCAATGTTTAATAATATGTATATGAAGCGGCTGAAAGCATATAAACAGATTGGATATGAGTTTGGCGATGGTTTGCAAACTGTTAAACAGACGGTTAATGCAATATATGATGGAAATAATTATAGTGAAAATTATCATAAAGATTTGTTTGATTCTAATAAGAATATAATTATTTCCAGCCCCGTAATCAGCGGATCAAAAGTTTATGAGTTAATCAATATGCTAAAGGAAAAACAGATGTCAGGAGTTCAGGTCACAATAGTCACGTGGACTCCAGATTCCTATGGATTTGGTGATGCTGCATACTGGATGCAGTTACATGAAGATATGCGTAGAGCTGGGTTTTATATTAGAACAGTAGAAGAATATTGTGATCGATTTGCTGTTATTGATCAGGAAGTAGTCTGGTATGGAAATATTAATCTGCTGGCGAAAGATAAGGTTGATGATAGTATTATGAGAGTAAGGAGTAAAGGGATAGCAGGTGAATTGATGGAGATTACATTTAGAAATAATGATGGCAAGGCCCCAGAAGATTATGAGAATTAATAAAAGGAAGTGAATTTATGAACATAAAGCAGCTAATCGGCGAAGCCACAGATTACGATAAAAAGGTTGCACTTGAGATAAAGAAACCTAAAAGCTGGTGCAAGAGCATCAGTGCATTTGCAAATTGCTATGGTGGTAAGCTGGTATTTGGTGTGGCAAACGATGATGCGTTGGTTGGTCTTTCGGATGCTGAAGGAGATGCAGAGAAAATTAGTGAGATAATTAAAACACATCTTAATCCAATACCAGAGTTTAAGCTTTCATTTGAAAAAGATAAAGACAAGACGTTTGTTATTGTAGAAGTTATGAAAGGACAGCAGACACCATACTATTATGAAGGCGATGGACAACTTATTGCGTTTATGCGTATTGGAAATGAAAGTGTTCCGGCAACACCTTCACAGTTAAGAGAGTTGGTGCTTCGCGGAAGTGGTGAAAGCTACGATAGCTTGAAATCAAGATATGATTTTAATAATATGTCTTTTACAAAATTAAAATCAGTATATAAACAGAGAACAGGAAATACCTTTGAAGATACAGATTATGAATCATTTGGTCTGGTTGATGAAAAAGGCAATCTGACGAATGCAGGGGCACTTCTGGCAGATGAATCTCCGGTTCGTCATTCCAGATTATTTTGTACAAGATGGAATGGCCTTACGAAGGCATCTGGAATTGTAGATGCACTTGATGATAAGGAATATACGGGAAGTCTTGTCACACTATTGCAGGCAGGAACAGATTTTGTCAGAAATAATTCCAAGAAAGCATGGCGTAAGGTAGGTGACGGCAGAATTGAAATGCCTGATTATCCGGATCGTGCAGTACTGGAAGGTGTAGTAAATGCATTGATTCATAGAAATTATATGGAGATAGGCAGCGAAGTCCATATAGATATGTTTGATGACAGAATTGAAATATATTCACCGGGTGGACTGGTAAGCGGAATATCTTTAGAGGGAAAAGATTTATTGAAAATTCCATCAAAGCGAAGAAATCCGATATTAGCTGATATATTCAGTCGTTTGAAATACATGGAGCGTAGAGGTAGTGGGTTTAAGAAAATATTGGCAGACTACGAGGGACAAGTTGAATTTAATGAGACTAAGATGCCAGTCTTTGATGCAGATAATGATGATTTTACATTGACTTTGTATAATCTGAATTATGGCACTAATTATGCAACACAGGTGAAGCAAAATGGTACTCAAGGTGATACCCAAGATGATACTCAAGGTGATACCCAAGATGATACTCAAGAAAAAATAATAAAAATGATAGAGGAAAATCCACGAGTATCAACATCTGATATGGCAAAAAGATTGGGAATTGGCATTGCAACAGTAAAGCGTAAAATTAAGAAAATGCCGAATATATCATATGTGGGAAGTGGTTACAGTGGTCACTGGGAAATCAAATAGGTTTTTGAAAATAATGAATCCGCTTATTATTGCTATAAGGCAATAGGCTTTGAAGATGTACCTCAGGATGAAATAGAAGAGTATAATGTAATGGGGGAAGAATGGGATTGCCTCGAATTGGAAATAAAACTATAAGGTTAATATACCCCAGGGGATATGAGATAATATCTCCTGGGGTATACTTATAAATGACTAATTATTTATACCATTTCATCAATATTGCTTCATAGCAAATATCCAGCACATTATCATTTTGATCCATACTGAAGGATAAATTGAAAAAGACTTCCGGGTAGCGCTCATCAATATAGCAATAGCACAAATTATACTGGCTTTCCAAACCATCATGATTATAGGCCTTAGATCTATATACAACCTCGTTTCGGGGCTCTCCATAAGCAGCAATTACCTGTTTTCTGGAATCGCCTAACTTTATACCACGTGAGGTCGCCGTGTCTGATGACATTTGATTGGGGTATTCAGTATATGCCGTACAATTTGTAGTCATAATAGAAATACGTTCTACATCTTCATAGCCGTTTCCGGCTCCATATAAGTCTACGTAATTGCTATATCCAAATCCATTAACGTTAAAATCCTCATAAGAGAGAGGCAAAATGGTGCTATTCTCCGTGCTTCCTGATACTTCCACCGGTGCCGGAGTTGTGGAATCTTCCGTTATCACTTCTGTGGTTTCAGTGCGTTCGTAAACGTCAAATCCTGCGCCTCCCCTTAAATTTAACGCCGCTTTTATGAGCGGCGTGGTTTCCGGCATTCCTCGGGA
>ERZ831773.2264-NODE-2264-length-16270-cov-3.531237_pt1 | contig 16270 bp, 15 predicted proteins | sample MGYA00519696_ERZ831773 | MGnify/ENA primary metagenome ERZ831773 (study PRJEB31850, sample SAMEA3708720) | human gut metagenome | biome: human gut; feature: human-associated habitat; material: faeces | place: China | collected 2014 ...
TCATATGTAAATACAGTCCGATATTCGTAATCCTCCTCCATCAACGCTTTCGCCTGATATTCGTTGTCTCCAAAGAATGGATCAGGCATCTTTTCCGCTTTAAGAAGCGCTGAATAGATATCCCCCGGCACCTGTGCAGGAATCCAGTCCTGTTTCTTAATATCACATAGCTGCCAATTCTCATGAAGCTGTAATTCTATCATTTGCTTTGTCCCCCATGTTAAATTTTTTGAAATGCTATCGTTTATAAATACCTATAGCTATCATAGCACATCCCCTCTTCTCCAATCAATCATATAATCTTGACATTCCCCGAATTTCTATGCAAAATAAAAGAAAGTCAAAACTATGATTGGAGCATATCAAAATGAAAAAAAAATTATATACCATTCCGCTTAACGACGCTGTTAATGCCAATGACGAGTGTCCTTTTTGTTTCATCGAGCGTGAACTGGAACAGAATTCACTGGATTTCGTACTTGGAAACAGTTCTTCTTATATGGAGAGTGATATTCGTGATCAGACGGATAAGGCAGGATTCTGTAAAGTACATATGAAGAAAATGTTTGATTACGGAAATACGCTTGGCAATACACTGATTCTTCAGACACATTACCATAAGCTTCGCGAAGAAATGAAAAAGCAATTCGATTCTTTCACACCCGGAAAGTCATCGATTTTAGGACGTTTTCGCCGTTCAGATGCAGTCACAGACAAAAATACGCTTGCTGCCTGGGCTGCTTCTAAAGATTGCAGTTGTTTTATCTGCCAGAATATTTCGGATACTTTTGCACGATATGTGGAAACTTTCTTCTGGCTATATCGCCAGGACAATGAGTTCAAAAACAAGATTTTGTCTGGAAAAGGTTTCTGTCTGCACCACTTCGGAGTGCTCTGTGATAATGCAGACAAATATCTGAATGATAAAGAAAAAGCAGAATTTTACCCTGCTATGTTTAAGCTGATGGATGAGAATTTCCAGCGCATGGAAGAAGACCTCGTATGGCTGTCAGATAAATTTGACTACAGAAACAAAGATGCCGACTGGAAAAATTCAAAGGATGCCCTGCAGCGTGGCATGCAGAAACTGCGAAGTGGATATCCTGCAGATCCGGTATACAAAACAAAATAGACTGTTGACTTATTTAATATTTTTCTATCAATACCATTTGGATAAAAATTATTCTCTCTTAACTGATATAGTTCACTTCTTCCTATATCCATTGTTTAGAGAGAATATTTTTTATTTACTATGAAATTAGTACCTTAAACAAGCGTAAATTCACAATCCATTTTCGTTACATAGTTCTATACCAAATAACTGCTTTACAATTAAAGCAGACGGCTTACTTGATTCGGCTAAATGAATATTTTAAATTTTTTATCCTATAACTCTATATTATGATTCCCTCAATCTCCACATCCGCATCTACATCCTGCGTATAGTCAATATCCTCATAGCGGAATCCGAACATATGATAGAAATCTTCCCAATATCCGTCAATATCACAATATTCATTTACTGTATCCGTAGTAACTGCTTCCCAGCATTTTTTTACCTCTTCCTGAATCTCCGGTGTCAGTTCATAGTCATCCATACGGATAAATCCATTTTCATCTGTCAGAAATCCTTTCGAAGTATAAAGTTTCTGTGTAAAAAGTCTCGCAATCTGCTGGATACAGTTCTCATGGTTTCCTGCCTTCTTCATCACCTTATAAAGAATTGCGAAATACAGCGGCACTACAGGAATAGCCGCACTTGCCTGTGTTACCAGTCCTTTATTTACCGAAATCACTGCGCGTACATCCGGATGCGCCTGATTGATCTCCGTCATTGTTTTCTGCAAATGCTGCTTTGCTGTTCCGATTGTTCCATGATAATAGATTGGATAGGTAAGCTCCGGTCCGATATAGGAATATGCGACTGTCACTGCATTTTCCGTCAATACATCTGCCGCTTTCAGCGCATCAATCCAATCTGCCCAGTCTTCGCCGCCCATAACTTTCACTGTGCTAATCACTTCTTCATCTGTGGCAGGTTCTACTGTCTTCTCTGTAATCTCGTTATTTCTTAAATCAAGACTCTTCTCTGTAAACGCTTCTCCTGTAGTTTTCAGACAAGATGACCATGTCTTTCCATCCGCATCCGTACGTCTCGGAGCAGCTAGGCTGTACACTACCAGATCTACTTTTCCCAGATCTTTTTTTATCAATTCAATAGCCTTATCTTTTATTTCTTTGGAAAAAGCATCTCCATTAATCGTTTTCGCATAAGCCCCCTTTTCTGCCGCCAGACGGTGAAATTCTGCTGTATTGTACCATCCCGGTGTTGCCGTTCTTCTGCCATTCGCCTGACGTTCAAACATAATTCCCAGGGTATCAGCTCCGCAGTTTTCCAGTGTACAGATACGGGATGCAAGTCCATATCCTGTAGAGCATCCGATAATCAGTGCCTTCTTTGTTCCATTTACAGTTCCCTGCTTACAGGCATAATCTGCCTGATTGCGCACACTCTCTGCGCAGCCCTGCGGATGTGCGGTTGTGCAGATATATTCTCTTACTTTTGGTTCAATAATCATGACTTTTTTCTCCTCAATCTATTTTATACGTATTGCAAATATTTTGATTTTCAAAATATTATACCAGAGAAAAAGCAGAACGTAAAGAGAAAATCTTTTTTTACACTCTGCCTCTGGTTTTACTCTAAAATTCTTATTTCGCAGTCGTACTTCCAAATCCACCATTACGGATTTCTGATGCCTCATCATCAACTGTGATTCCGTACTCTACAAAGATTCCCTGCATAAATCCTGTATCTGCCGGAATGATAAGAGTCTTATCTTCATTGGAGTCATTTGTGATCTTTGCAAAAATATGTCCTTCATTATCGGAATAGAAATAATCACTGTCAATGATTCCAACTGTATTATTAAGCTGCAGGCGGTATTTAAATCCCAGACCGCTTCTCGGATAGCATTTCAGTACCCATTCCGGCTGCATTTCTACGCGAATTCCGGTAGGGATTTTCACTGTTTCACTTGGTTTGAGTGTGAATTCTGCCGGTGCAAAGAAATCATAACCCGCACTCCCTGCTGTTGCTCTCTTTGGCAGGCGGATTGCTTCGTATATTTTCTCTGCTTCTTCCTGAGACTGTGCAAATGTATCAATCCAGTCTGCTGTGAAGCGTTCTTTGCTTACTTTGTGAAATTTCGCAATTCGTTTCATCTGTGTTTTCCTCCTATTTAGCAAAACAGGCAGTTCAGGTACACCTGAAGCATACTTGAACTGCCTGTATCTATTTCTTTATTAATGCAATACGATTTTTCCTTCATGAAGAGTTCTGGGAACATCGATCACTCTCTGATTGCTGGAACCTTTCCATTTCAGGGAAAGTTCTTTCTTGTCCACCTCAAATTCACCGTCTACACAGACATCCAGATAACGCACGATCTCTTCGCGACAGATTTCTTCCCATCTGAAACCTGTATAAAGCCAGATCGTTTTGCCCGGATATCTCTTTCTGATTTCCTTCGCAAAGGATGTTACCTCAGTGATATTTGCCGGGTGCAGTGGATCTCCACCTGAAAATGTGATTCCGCTTACGTAATCCTTATCCAGTTCCGCAAAAATCTCTGCGCGCTCTGCCTCGCCGAAAGGCAGTCCGCCGTTTGGATCCCAGGTGACAGGATTCTGGCACTGTGGACAGCAGTGATTACATCCTGCCACCCAGAGAACTACACGAAGCCCGTCGCCGTTAAGCATATCGTCCTTGGTAATATTATGGTATCTCATATTTTTTACGCTTCTTCCGGTACATCTTTCATGCTGAAGCTGATTCTTCCCATCTTGTCTTTGCCAAGGCATACAACCTTAACTTTATCGCCAAGTGTGAGAACATCTTCAACACGGTTGATTCTTTCTTTGCAGATTTTGGAAATGTGAACCATTCCTTCTTTGCCCGGTGCAAATTCAACAAATGCGCCAAACTCTTTGATGCTGACAACTTTACCTGTAAAGATCTGTCCTGCTTCGAAATCAGTAGAAATGATCTTAATCATGTTAGCTGCCTCATCCATGCTCTTCTGATCTACGCCACAGATAGATACAGCACCTTCGTCTGTGATATCAATCTTAACACCTGTACGCTCGATGATTGTGTTGATAGTCTTTCCTCTCTGACCTACAACATCACCGATTTTCTGAGGATCGATCTGAATCTGGATGATCTTCGGTGCATATTCACCTACAGTAGTACGCGGAGCTGCGATGCACTTCTCCATAACTTCTGTCAGGATATACTCTCTTGCTTCTTTTGTACGTCTGATTGCTTCTTCAACGATCGGTCTTGTCAGTCCATGGATCTTGATATCCATCTGGATTGCTGTGATACCATCATGTGTTCCGGCTACCTTGAAGTCCATATCTCCGAAGAAGTCCTCAAGTCCCTGGATATCTGTCAGAACAATGTAATCATCATCTGTATCACCAGTTACCAGACCACAGGAAATACCTGCTACCGGTTTCTTGATCGGTACACCAGCTGCCATCAGAGACATTGTAGATGCACAGATGCTTGCCTGAGAAGTAGAACCGTTGGATTCAAATGTCTCAGATACAGTACGGATTGCATATGGGAATTCCTCTTCACTTGGAAGTACAGGAACCAGTGCTCTCTCAGCAAGTGCGCCATGTCCGATTTCACGACGTCCCGGTCCTCTGGATGGTTTTGTCTCACCTACAGAGTAGGACGGGAAGTTATAGTGATGCATATATCTCTTTGTAGTTTCAAACTCATCAAGTCCGTCAAGTCTCTGAGCTTCTGCAAGAGGAGCCAGAGTTGTGATTGTACAGATCTGTGTCTGTCCACGTGTAAACATAGCAGAACCATGTACTCTCGGGATGATATCTGTCTCTGCTGCCAGAGGACGGATCTGTGTGATTGCACGACCATCCGGACGTTTGTGGTCTTTTAAGATCATCTTACGGACAGTCTTCTTCTGGTACTGGTATACAGCCTCTCCCAGAACTGCAAGCCATTCTTCGTTATCAGCGAAAGCTTCTTTCAGTTTCTCTGTTACCTGGCGGATATTCTCTTCTCTTGTCTGTTTGTCATCAGAGAATACTGCAACTTCCATTTCTTCCGGTGGTACGATTTCTTTCATTGCTGTGAAAAGTTCTTCCGGAACAGCGCAGGATTCATAGCTGTGTTTCGGTTTTCCGCATTCTTCTACGATCTTATCGATAAATTTAATGATTTCCTGGTTTACTTCATGAGCTTTGTAGATAGCTTCAATCATCTTATCTTCCGGAACTTCTTTTGCGCCGGCTTCGATCATGATTACTTTCTCTCTTGTAGAAGCTACTGTAAGCTGAAGTTCGGAAACATCTTTCTGTGCCATAGTAGGGTTGATAATATATTCACCATTGATCAGACCAACCTGTGTGGTAGCACACGGACCATCAAACGGAATATCTGAAATGCAGGTTGCAATAGCAGAACCCAGCATAGCCGGAATCTCAGGATTACACTCAGGATCAACAGACATAACCATGTTTACCAGTGTTACATCGTTTCTGTAATCTTTCGGGAACAGAGGACGCATAGGTCTGTCAATTACACGGGAAGTAAGGATAGCATGTTCGCTTGCCTTTCCCTCTCTTTTGTTAAATCCTCCAGGGATCTTACCTACTGCATACATTTTCTCTTCATATTCAACACTTAACGGGAAGAAATCGATTCCCTCTCTTGGCTCTTTAGATGCTGTTGCTGTAGATAAAACTGTAGTATCGCCATAATGCATTAATGCAGCACCGTTTGCCTGTTTCGCAACACGGTTGATATCTACTGTTAAGGTTCTTCCAGCTAATTCCATGGAATAACTTTTGTACATACGTTCATTCTCCTTTTTTCATAATTCTGTTGTCATTTTCTGTTACCGTTCACTGCATGTCCGGTAATTACTTTATTCTTTTCAAATTTGTCTGTTCCGTCTGCTGACAATCTTGTCCATCAACGTTCAGACTTCTTATGAAATTGTCACATTAAAACAGGAGTCCGAAACAACTGAAAAAACTACTTTTCAGGCAAATATATCTACCTGCTTTGTTACTTTCCTATGCAAAATAATCTTTTCAGTAGTCTCGGAAATAACTCCTGTCATGTTTCGCAGCTTCTGAATATGCAGATGCAATCGAAACAACAAGCCACCGCAATCCTGGAAAACACCATATTTTACAGAACTGCCATAATACATAAAAAGAGAGGCGGATGGAAATCCGCCCCCTTCCGCATACTAAAAGGCTATTATTTTCTTAAGCCTAATTTCTCAATCAGTGCACGGTATCTTTCGATGTCTGTTTTCTTCAGGTAAGCTAACAGTCCACGTCTCTGACCTACCATTTTCAGAAGACCACGTCTGGAATGATGATCTTTATGGTTTGTTTTTAAATGCTCTGTAAGTTCCTGAATTCTTGCTGTAAGAACTGCTACCTGTACTTCCGGTGATCCTGTATCTCCTTCAGTTCTTGCATATTCTTTCATGATTGCTGCTTTCTTTTCTTTTGAAATCATTTTGATTTCCTCCTGTATTCTATAATTATTATTGATTGACCGCCACATATTAAGGGATGGTCGGAGTGTCCTGTCCCTGAACATGGGCTAAATTCACCTTGGTTAGTATAGCACATTGATTTCAGCGTGTAAACTACTTTTTTAGAAAATAATTTACAGAAAAATAATTTTGTTACTGTTCACACACATCGCGGGATAGTGGTGTGTGAACAGTCACTTAATCTCTCAGAAACTGTTCATAAATCTTCCTTTGATATGTCTTTTGCCAATTTTCTCCGAATTCTGTTAAATCTGTTTCGTATTTTTATTCTTGTTTATTCCACATCGCTTTAACACAATTTTCTACTGCCTGTTTTTTAACACAACTCATTTTTCAAAAAATACTCCTGTCCTTTTACTGCATCTTTCTCCAACTGGCTTTTAAGTGCTTCCAGCGAAGAGAATTTCTGCTCGGGTCTGAGGAATTTTTTGAAGTCTACTTTACAGTATTCCCCGTACAGATTTTCATTGCAGTCAAACAGATATGTCTCCACACCGATAAATTTCTCACCGCCAACCGTAGGTTTATGCCCTACATTGGTGATTCCCTGATAACTTCTGTCTTTGAAATGAGAAACTGTGATATAAACACCATTTGGCGGCATCAGTTTCTCTGCCGGTGGAATCAGGTTCGTAGTCGGGAGAAGGTATTTATGCCCCATTCCACGACCATGTTCTATAATCCCTTCCACTGAGAAGTCCGTTCCCATCAGGAATTGAAATTTCTCCATATTCCCTCTGTTTAACTCTTCTCTGATAAATGTGCTGCTGATCTTACGGCGTCCGTCCATTTCTTTCGGAAGGACCTCCGTATGAAATCCATATTTTTTTCCGAACTCTTTTAGCATGGCAGGTGTTCCTTTTCGCTCATAGCCAAAGCGAAAATCCTCTCCAACCGCCACATAGGAGATCTGAAGGTCCCCTATCAATATTTCTTTTATAAAATTCTCTGCTTTCATATGCCGCATCTTCTCGGTAAGCGGACACTCAAGCAGTACATCCACTCCCATTTCTTCCAGAACGCGGCATCTCTCTTCCTTTGTGAGGATTGTTCTTGAGGCAGTACCAAGTGCAAGCACAACAGCCTGTGCACCTTCCTGTTTCTGCTCAATAATTTTCTCAACCAGTTTCTGATGTCCACGGTGTATGCCGTCAAACTTCCCAAGTGTTACCGCACTGTGTGAAATTCTGGGAAAATCATTTTCAATCCTTAAGTATTCCATCATGTCTCCTAAAATCATTCCTGTTTACAGGTCAGCTGAAGTTTCATCCTCTTCACTGCTTTCCTGATTTCATCAAAACATCTTCACAGGAAAATATCTGTCTCTTTTTTCATCCCACTGGTAAACTCCGGCAAAGCTGCCCTCGCTGTTGCACATACGGATCCATCCATCTTTTTCCTCTGCATTGACCAATGCCTGGACAAGAGGATTTCCATTAGCCAGAAGTCTGTCTCCCTCTTTTGTACAGCAAACACGAGGATACTCTGCAAGGATTTCTTCAATCCCAAGAATCCTCTGCTCTATCTCACCGTTTCGCACCGCTTCTTCCGTCTGTGCCAGTGTGATCGCATCATCCAGTGTAAATCTGCCTACCTTTGTACGCAGAAGTGTTTCCATGGCAGCGCCGCAGCCTAACTTCTCTCCGATATCGTGGCATAAAGTACGGATATACGTTCCTTTACTGCATGTTACGCGAAAACGCACCAGTGGAAAATCAATATCAAGAATTTCTATCTCATAGAAATGCACCGGCCTTGGCTTACGCTCTACCGTCTTACCTTCTCTGGCGAGCTCGTAAAGCTTCTTTCCATTGACCTTCAGTGCCGAATACATCGGCGGCACCTGCATATAATCACCTGCAAAAGATTCTGTTACTGCGCGAAGTTCCTCTTCTGCAACCTGAAACTCAGGCACTTCTGAAAGAACTGTTCCACTCATATCCTGCGTATCTGTAACAACACCCAGACGCATCACTGCCTCATATGTTTTTTCTTTATCGGTGATCATATCCACCAGTCGGGTAGCTTTTCCCAGAGCCACCGGGAGCACTCCCTCTGCATCCGGATCAAGTGTTCCGGTATGTCCGATTTTCTTCATATGAAGAATTCCGCGAAGCTTTGCCACCACATCATGAGAAGTATAGCCTTTTTCCTTACGGATTACAATTACTCCATCCATCAGATTTCAAGCTCCTGAAACTGTTTACAGATCTGCTCTGATATATTGTTGATCACATCGTACATAGAACCCTGCAGATCACATCCTGCAGCCCTCTTATGACCGCCGCCACCAAAATATACCGCGATCTTACTTACATCTACTTTTCCATTGGAGCGCAGGGATACCTTAAAGGACTGAGTTTCCAGTTCATAAATGAACATGGCTACTTCTACCCCCTGTGTAAGGCGCAACTGGCTGACAATACCATCCAGATCTTTGCCGTCCACACCATAAAATTCCAAATCCTTTTTCTTAAGATATCCAATGATGCATTTTCCATCCAGAAGCATAATACTCTCTGCAAGTACACGTCCCATTACCTGATTCTGAACATAGGTCTTCTGGTAAAAGGATTCATCAATGATCTTACTGAAATCAAAACCTGTCTTCATCAATTCACCCGCGATACGCATGGTTTCCGGTGAAGTTGAGGAATACTGGAACACACCTGTATCGTGAACCATTCCTGTATAAACAGGTTTTGCGATCGTGCAGTTAACTTTCTCAGGATCAAGCAGTCCATAAAGAACCTCACATGCAGAACTTACATCGCCTCTGATGTGGTTGACCTGTGCAAATCCAGGATTGCTGATATGATGATCGATACATGCTGTTTTCTTTGCTGAGTCAAAATATGGTCCTGCAAGAGCAAGTCTGTCTCTCGCACTTACATCGCAGGTGACAAAAAGATCGTACTCTTTATCTCCGTCCAATTCTGTTTTGATCTCATCCATACAGTCAATATGTCCGAAAACAGGTTTTGGATTGTCCAGATAAACATCCACCTGAATCTCCGGATAATAGGTTTTTACATATAAATATAATGCCATACAGGAACCAACGCAGTCACCATCCGGACGGATATGTCCGCCGATTCCCATTGTTTTCACACCTTCCAGTATCTCCGCGATATTCTTCATGTATTCACCCTCTTAATTCTCTTCCTGCTCTTTGACCTGTCTGTGGGAGTTGTCCTTTTTGGTAACATCATCGATAAGCTTTGACATATTTACACCGTATTCAATAGATTCATCCAGAATGAAACGAATCTCCGGTGTATTTCTAAGGTTAAGATTCTTTGCCAGCTGGCGTCTGATATAACCTTCTGCACTGTTAAGACCTTTGATCGTTGCCTCTTTTGCTTCTTTCTCTCCTAACACACTGATGTATGCTTTACAGGTTTTCAGGTCAGGAGCCACTTCTACAGCCATGACGGATGTCATCGGGTGAATACGCGGATCCTTAATCTCGTTACGGATAATGGTGCTGAGCTCTTTCTGAACCTCTCCATTGATTCGTGTATTCTTAATACTGTTTTTTCTCATTTTTAAGTTCCACTCCTCTATTTGAGCAGATATTCGGTAATTTGATATACCGAATATCTGTTTTACAATTGATTCAATTAAAACAGGTGCGCGTCACGCTGTACGTAACACCATGAAACCGCGCACCCATATCAGTTACTGTTGCTATCCTATCTTGGTACTTCTACCATGATATAAGCTTCTACTTTATCTTCTTCTTTTACGTCATTAAATCCGTCAAATACAAGACCACATTCGTATCCTGCTTTAACTTCCTTAACGTCGTCCTTGAATCTCTTCAGAGATGCAAGTTCACCCTCGAAAATCTGCTCGCCTTCTCTGGAAATACGAACCTTGCAGTTTCTCTGGAAAATACCATCCAGAACATAGCTTCCTGCGATCGTACCGACACCGGATGCCTTAAACAGCTGACGTACTTCTGCATGACCGATAACCTTCTCCTCAAATACAGGGTCAAGCATACCTTTCATAGCAGCTTCCACATCTTCGATTGCCTGATAGATGACTCTGTACAGACGAAGATCTACGCCTTCCTGTTCAGCAAGCTGTTTCGCTGTTGCATCTGGACGAACGTTAAATCCGATGATGATAGCGTTTGATGTAGCAGCAAGACTTACGTCAGATTCATTGACAGCACCAACACCACCATGGATTACTTTTACAACAACTTCCTCGTTGGAAAGTTTTGTCAGACTCTGTTTTACTGCTTCTACAGATCCCTGTACGTCTGCTTTGACGATGATCGGAAGTTCTTTCAGATCGCTTGCCTGAATCTGGTCAAAGAGATTATCCAGAGATAATTTGCCCTTAGTCTCCTCAAGAAGACGGTTCTTATTCTCAGATACGAATGCACCTGCAAAGTTCTTTGCTTCCTTATCACTGTCAAAGGAAAGAAGGATCTCACCTGCATTCGGTACATCGCCAAGTCCGAGGATCTCTACCGGAGTGGAAGGACCTGCTTCTTTGATTCTGCGTCCCTTATCGTCCATCATGGCACGAACTTTACCATTGCATGCACCTGCGGCGATAAAGTCTCCTACATGAAGTGTACCTTTCTGAACAAGGATTGTAGCAACCGGACCTTTACCTTTGTCAAGCTGAGCCTCGATCACAAGACCTCTTGCAGAACGGTTCGGATTCGCTTTCAGTTCGCAGACTTCAGCGGTAAGAAGAATCATCTCAAGAAGAGTATCGATTCCTTCTCCGGTGTGTGCAGATACAGGAACGAAGATTGTGCTTCCGCCCCAGTCTTCCGGAATCAGTTCATATTCGGAAAGTTCCTGTTTTACACGCTCGATATTTGCACTTGGTTTATCGATCTTGTTGATGGCAACAATGATCTCAACGCCAGCTGCTTTTGCATGGCTGATAGCCTCTACTGTCTGCGGCATGACACCATCATCAGCAGCTACAACTAAAACTGCGATATCTGTGGAGTTCGCACCACGCATACGCATAGCTGTGAAAGCTTCATGTCCAGGTGTATCCAGGAATGTAATCTTCTGACCGTTAACTTCTACTACAGAAGCACCGATATGCTGTGTGATACCACCGGCTTCTCCACGTGTTACATTTGTCTTACGGATTGCATCCAGAAGGGATGTTTTACCATGGTCAACGTGACCCATAACACAGACTACAGGTGGTCTCGGAACCATGTCTTTCTCGTCTTCTTCATCCTCTTTGAGGAGTTCTCCGATAACGTCTACTTTTTCTTCCGGTTCTGCGATGATATCATATTCAAGAGCGATTTCCTGAGCTTTTTCAAAATCAATCTCGTGATTTACTGTAACCATCATACCCTGCATAAAGAGTTTCTTAACGATTGCTGACGGCTGCATCTTCATTGCTTCTGCCAGTTCACGGATTGTCATCTTCTCCGGAAGTGTGATCTCCTTAACCTCAGGCTTCTTCTCTTCCTGTTTCGGCTGTGGAGTTGGTTTCTGCAGAGCTTTCGGGATTCTGGAATTCTTGTTAAATCCGCCCTGATTTGGTCTGCGTCCGCCGCCACTCTGTGTCTTATCGAAATCTTTCTTCTTATTCTTGTTCTCTCTGTCACGCTCTCTCTTGCTGTCTTTGGAAGTCTTAGTCAGTTCCGGTGCAAATACCATATCATCATTCTTTCTGGTATTCTGGCGCTGTCCCTGACGTCCCTGACCGCCGCTGAAGCGTCCATCGCGTCCTTCACTTCTGTTTCCATCCGGGCGACCCTGGCCATTACCCTGTGGTCTTCCACCCTGACGGTTTCCATCTCCCTGTGGTCTTCCCTGACCGAAACGTCCGCCCTGACGGTTTCCATCTCCCTGGAATCTTCCGCCCTGGCGTCCCTGACCATCACCCTGGGTTCTTCCCTGACCGAAACGTCCACCCTGACGGTTTCCATCTCCCTGTGGTCTTCCCTGGCGCTGACCATCACCCTGGGTTCTTCCCTGACCAAAACGTCCGCCCTGACGATTTCCATCGCCCTGAGCTCTGCCTTCGCCCTGGGTTCTTCCCTGGCGCTGTCCGTCTCCCTGCGGTCTTCTGTTACCGGCATTGGAACGGTCATTATTTCTTCTTGGTCTGTCACCATCTGTTCTTGAATTGTCAGAAGCCTTTGTTCCTTCTGCATTTCTTGGTGCACCTGTTCTCTCGCCTTCAGCTTTTACAGGTTTCTTTCTTGTTTTGCCTCCGTCGCTTGCATTCTGTGCATGAAAAACGCGGATAATATTTTTTTTCTTTTTAGGTGTCTCAGTTTTATCTCCTTCAGATTTTGCTGTTACAACCTTTTCTTCTGTTTTGGGAGTATCCAATTTCGCAATATGCTCCTTTCCCCTATTGTTATTTTTTTTAAATCTATCTCTTACAATTGAAATCGCAGGCTCATCCACCATACTCATATGGCTTTTGACATCAATGCCTTTTGATTTCAGGAACTCGATTACTTCTTTGTTCTGTCGTCCAAGCTCTCTGGCCAGCTCATGTACTCTTAATTTAGACAATCGCTATACCTCCTTTATGATTGCTTTCGCAAAGTTCTCATCCTGGACAGCCAGACAGGCGCGGTACTCCTTTCCCATTGCTCTGCCTAAGCTCTCTTTATCTGAGAGGAAGTAAATCGGAACTTCATAAAAGCTGCACATGTTCCGGAATTTCTTCTTTGTATTTTCAGAGGCATCCTCAGCCACGATTACAAGCAGTCCTTTTCCTGTTTTGACAGATTTCTCTGTGGAAAATTCTCCGCTTACAGTCTTGCCTGCTTTGGTTGCCAGCCCTATCAGCGACAGTACTTTGTTATTTTTCAATATCTTCCAGCTCCTTCTTAAGTCGTTCGTATACCTCATCGGGAACTGCAGTTTTCAGAGATCTCTCAAGACCATGATTCTTGATTGCTTTGTCCAGACATTCTCTGGAAAAGCACAGATACGCGCCTCTGCCGTTCTTCTTTCCGGTAGCGTCAAGCACAATCTCGTCTTCCGTAGTCTTAAGGACTCTGAGCATCTCTTTCTTGCTTTTCATTTCCCTGCAGCCGGTACACTGGCGCATGGGAATCTTATTCTTCGTCTTCATTCTCTCCTGCTTCCTGAGCCTGTGACTCTTCTTCTACAGGAACTTCCTCTGAAACTTCTTCTGCTTCGGTTTCTTCTGTCAGGGAATCTTCTGCTGAAGTTTCCTCTGCTGATGCCTCATCTGCATCTTCTGCAGTCTCGTCATCATCATAATCATAGAAATCACCGGCTTCTTTTGCCTGAGTCTCACTCTTGATGTCAATCTTAAATCCTGTAAGTCTTGCAGCAAGACGTGCATTCTGACCTTCTTTACCGATTGCAAGGGACAGCTGATAATCAGGAACAACTACCAGAGCTGTCTTCTCATCAGGATCTGCCATAACTGCGATAACCTTTGCAGGGCTCAATGCATTCTCGATCAGGATCGCAGGATTCTCATCCCAGTTGATAATATCAATCTTCTCACCACGAAGTTCCTCAACTACTGCATTGACACGTGCACCGTTCATACCTACGCATGCACCAACTGCATCTACATCCGGATCGTTGCTCCATACAGCGATCTTTGTACGGGAACCGGCCTCACGTGCGATGCTCTTGATCTCAACAGTTCCGTCTTTTACTTCTGCTACTTCTGATTCGAAGAGACGTTTCACAAGTCCCGGATGAGTTCTGGATACCAGAATACGAGGTCCCTTCGGGGTATCCTTGACTTCAAGAATATACACCTTGATTCTCTCTGTCGGCTGGAAGGTTTCCCCTTTCACCTGTTCATTCTCACTTAATACTGCATCTGCCTTACCAAGATTGATGCTTACATTCTTGCCCATTACACGCTGTACAATACCGGTTACTACTTCTTTCTCTTTTCCATAGTATTCATCATACAGCACTTTACGTTCTTCCTCGCGGATTTTCTGCAGGATAACGTTCTTTGCATTCTGTGTCGCAATACGTCCGAATTCCTTAGACTGGATCGGAACCTGTATCATGCCTCCAATCTCAGCTCTTGATGTGATCTTCAAAGCATCTGCCAGAGAAATCTCCATTGCAGGATCCTCTACGTATTCTACGATACTTCTGTCTGCATACACTGAAAAATCGCAGGTTTCCGGATCAATAGTTACATGTACATTGTCAGCTTTTCCAAAATGGTTCTTGCAGGCCTGGATCAGAGACTGCTCAATTGCCTCAAGCAGAGTATCTTTGCTGATACTCTTTTCCTTTTCAAGGATATCCAGTGCCTCCTTTAACTCTCTGCTCATTTTTTTCTTATCCTCCCGAATTAACTAAAACTCTATTGCGAGGCGTATCAGGGCTGTGTCTTTCTTATCAAAAACACGCTCGGTTCCATCCTCATCGATTGTCACACTGTTACTATCATATGCGGTCAAAATCCCGCAGAACTCTTTTTGCTTTTCGATTGGCCGGTAGGTACGGATTTCCACCAGTTTTCCCATGTTTCTCTCAAAGTCTTTGTCTTTCTTCAGCGGTCTGTCCAGTCCCGGTGAACTGATCTCCATAATATAACTGTCTTCGATAAAATCATTCTCATCCAGTTTATCACTGAACGCTCTGCTGACTGTCTCGCAGTCATTTACCGTAATTCCGCCTGGTTTGTCAATGTATCCTCTCAGATACCAGTTACCTGCTTCCTTCACATATTCTACATCAACCAGCTCAAAGCCGTTAAGTTCTACGATCGGTGCCAGAAGTTCCTCTGCGCGCTTTTCATACTCTTCCCGTCTGCTCATTTTCCCACCTGCCTTTCTATGCAACAAATAAGAGTGGGCTCACGCCCACTCCTATGTCTGCAAGTTCTAATTTAGGTGTATTGTAACACCAATGTCAAAGAATTGCAAGGCTTTTCCCATAAAAACCTTGTAATTTACCGCATTTGCCAATTTTTCAGGCTGTAAATAACAGTTTTCAAGCACATTTAAGTATGTCCAAAAACATTTTCCACATGATTCACCGAAATATACTATACACGCGGTTTCACTCCCTTACTGTCTCGCTTGGAAAGTTTCACTTTGTTGAGTACATAAGGTTTATCATGATAGGTAATGGTGTATTCCTGACGGCTCTCTAAAAGATATGCATGATCAAGCTTATCTCCTTCCGCAAGTTTCATTCCTCGCACACCAATCGATGTTTTCTTCATAGAAGAAACATCCTGTTTCTGGAATCTCAGGAAATATCCCCCCTCACTTTGAAGGACTACCTGTTCCATTTCATCCGCCGCTCCTACAAAGATCAGCGTATCATCTTCTGCCAGTTTAGTAGACACGATTGTTCTCTTTGACGCTTCAAACTCAACACCGTTGACCAGCTTACACATAGAAGACGCAGTAACAAACAACAGCGTATTTTCTTTTACAGCCGCCAGCGGTGCTACATAAATCATTCGCTCCTGCGCGCTGTCATAATTACTCAGGTTATCTGCCGGTGTGCCTTTATCTCTGAAACGTACCAGCGGAATATCAGCCACTTTAATACTGTGCATCTTTCCACTGTCTGTAAAGATACAGATTTTATCCGTATTCATACAATTAAATACGTACTTATTCTCAGCATTGGCGGCCTCTTTATTTCTCTCATAAGCAGATTTATCAATAATTCGCA
>ERZ831773.2266-NODE-2266-length-16264-cov-5.628786_pt1 | contig 16264 bp, 10 predicted proteins | sample MGYA00519696_ERZ831773 | MGnify/ENA primary metagenome ERZ831773 (study PRJEB31850, sample SAMEA3708720) | human gut metagenome | biome: human gut; feature: human-associated habitat; material: faeces | place: China | collected 2014 ...
TGGCGGCATAGCGGTAAAAATCCGTCGTATTGACGAACGGCGGGTAGTTGCTCGTATCGAATAGGATCGAGGTGCAGGCTACGTCATGGAACACGCCGGTCGAGTCTCTCCAATGAAGATAATACGGAGCGTTCGTGTAGAGCCTTCCGAGCGACCCGTTGCGGTCGTAACGTCCTTCGTAGAATGTTCCGCCCAAAGGTATCTTCGCTGTCTGCGTGCTGTTACAGCGGATTGTAATGTAATAAGGTGTCGATACGCCTATCCGCTCTATTTCCGCAAAATCCTCGGCACCGGGCACTTTCCATCCCGGAGGGCATGGATCGTAAATGGATTTATGGCTGGTGCGGCTGATATTGTTCTTCCCGGTCGTGACGTTGCCCCAGAGGTTCGGGTGGTGGTCGTAGAGCCAGTCGGCGACCGACGTCCACTCTTCCCAATCCTCGTAAAATACACCGTCCATATAGGTCGTTGGATGCGCTGTGGCCCATTCGAGGGTCATCACGTCGTAAGGCGATTCAGTTCCGGAGGTTCGGGGATTGCTTTCAGCATACTCGAATCCCGGAGCATAGACGGTCGGAGCCTGCGTGTAGGCGTCCGTGGCCAGCGCCGGATACGGGAACGGATCTTTGCGGCCCCACTGGTAATAGAGTCCTTTGGCAGCGGCCTGCGTGCAGTCCGTAGCCAGGGCCCCGAGGTTGCGATCCATAAAGACGGCTCCCGAAGCATAGGTCTGGGCCGTGGCCTCGATATCGTAATCCACCGACCAGATGTGCCACGACCATATGCATACCCCGCGGCTGTCGAGAAGTCCGATTACGGCATTGCCATAGGTCATGCCGGTTCGGAAGACGATACGTCCGTCGCCGGTCAGTTTCGCGCTTTCAACGATCGCGCCTCGGATCGTGCCCGTTTCCCAAAGCACCCGTGCTTCCGCACCCCGCAGGGGCTCCGGGCGGATGTTCGTCGTCGCACGGCCGTTGCCCATCGTCGTAGCGTCGAACGAATAGGAGGTATTCAATTCCGGCGCGATATAGCAGTTGGCCGTGCCCCCGTCGTCGAGCGGCCGGGTATTGACCGTGAATTTCGGGAAGATCGCGGCTTCGGGCGAGGTCGGAATGTAGGCATACGAAGCCGAGGTCGAAAGCCGTGTCTTGTAGTCGGCTGCCGAATACCATCCCTCGAAGCGGTATCCGGCTTCGGGTACGGCTGTCAGCGTGCATCCCTTTTCATGGCACAAGACGACCCGGTCGTGCGTCAGGAAAGACGGTTCAGCGTCATACAACGCTCCGGCGACGGTTACCGTACCGTTTCCGTTTTCAGCCGTCGCGGGGTGAATATATACGTCGAGACGGTTGGCGAAGCGGTGTCCGATGTCGAACGACTGTGCAAATCCCGCATCATCCTCGACCGTGACGGTATAGACCACCTGCGAATTGACTGTCGTATAGATTCCCGGAGCGTAGTTCACGCCGAAGATATTGGGGCCGGGCTGTTCTGGAAGCATAAGGTCGCGGCCTTCCCCTACGGGAGAGCCGTTCAGACAGAACGCTCCGGCGTTGCCTTGCGCGACACCGATACGTCCCCGAAGCGTCAGGGGTGCGGGGTTTCCGTCGATCTCCACAGCGAGCATCTGAAACGGATTGTAGGTGCAATATCCGCCGGCCGCGTTTTCTTCGTAAGTGTCATGCACATTGACGGCATAGCTGCTAATGCGGGTATCTACCTCGCTGTCGCCCAAGATCGAGATATTGAGCCGGTAATGCGCGTTGGCCCGGACATTGAAATCCGAGGTGTTGTTTCCTCCGAGGTAAATATAATAAGCCAATATTTTCGACCCGCGCACGGCGCGGATCAAAAGATACGAGGCATTCGCGGGGGCATTTTCCGGGTTCTTCTGCCGTTGGTCGGTAATGGCCGCCACCATGCCCTGCATATTGGGTAACAGATAGCAGTCGCCCGCAGCCTGCTGTCCGGAAAGTTCCACCTCCGGACAATCCGTATAGTCGTCGGGATCATCCGACGGTGCGGCCGCCATATCGAACACGGATACAAAACGCGGTACCGAGAACAGTTGCACGGAGCGCAGTTCGATGTCGGCAACGGCCGGAGTAACGGTAATGTGATAGGAGATTTTCGACACGCAGCGTTGTACTTCGACGGCAGGCAGCGTCAGCATCCCGTCTGCCGAGGGAATTATCGTTATATCGCCCTCATAGGCCATAGGCAATACATCGTACTTGTCGGCGTGTGTAACGGTAAAATCCTCCCACAGCAGATTGTCGCCCAGATCGCGGCCCAGATTGGCGGCAATGCACATCCGATAGTCGCCCGGCAGGCATTCGAAACGCAGCGTCGCAGAGGTCTGGTAACGGTGCAGGACAACATTGCCGTTATCGTCGTAAAGGTAGAGGTTCAGGTCGCGGATGGCCGTTTCATCCGCAGAGCGGGTTACGGAGGACATCCTTTCGGGCCGTACCGTCAGGCTGACGAAGACACCGCGGGGATTTGTACATTCTGTCCTGTCCTCGGCGATGCAGCCCCACAGCAACAGGATGGCAGCGAGTATCAACAGATATTTTTTCATAGTCGGAAAAATCTGAAAAAGGGATTGAAAAAAGCTCCCGCCCGCGAGGGACGGAGCTGCCAAAACAAGAGGGCTATGCCCCCAGTTCGACGTTCTGCGTCACGGGCGTCTCCCAATCGGCGACGGTGACCGATACGGCGCAATCCTGACCTACAAGGCCCGTGATATTGGCCGCGACACGGTAGTAGCCGTTTCGGAGAATCTCGCCCGCGGCCTTACCCGTCAACTCGACCGAATAGGTCACCTCCGAGCGGTCGTCCGTAGTCGAGGTGCTGCCGTCCGAATCGTATGTGGCGTTAATTTCCAGCAGAACGCGGCTGCCCGCGGGCAAAGCTCCATTCTCGAAACAGTAGAACAGCGCATTGTATTTTCCCGAAGCCATGGCGGGCGTCTGCGTGTGGCTGAAGGTCATAGCTCCGGGTGTCGGCGAACCGGCTACGACGGCCGACTGCGAGGCGGCTTTGGAGAGTTTTACCGAGTTGATGGTAAGCGTTTCGGCATATTTGTCGGCGAACGACGGGTCGATGGTCGTCTGAAGGGCTACTTTAGCGACAGTGCGTTTGAGCGTGATGCCGACATTGGTCGTGGAGTTCACGGCCCCGACGGTCTGCGATTTCATGCCTGACATCACGAAGCCGCCCGAACGTTTGGCTGCGGAGGACACCTCGACGAAGGTGCCGTTATAGTCGGCGGCCGACTTCTCCACAAGGGCCGTAAGGGCCGCCCGGGTCTTGGCCGACGAGGCGTCGTAGTTCGCTATGGCGTAGAATGAACAGGGGGTGCTGGCAAGAGATTTAGGTAGGGAGAATGTCGCCGATTTCGCGGCCAGCTCGCTGGATGTTAAATCCCGGCGAATAACGAAGTTGTCGGCATTATCGAAGACGAAAATCGACAGTGACGACAACGAAGACTCTCATGCCTCGGCCGAGGCTGTCGAATCGAAGAAGGAGCGGGTGTCGGCAGCATCATCGGTAAGCGTAAGTGCGATACGTGCCCCATCGGTGAAAGAATTGGGGGAAGGTACGACTTCGGTCTCCTTGTTGCAGGAAACGAATGCGGCAGCGAAGACTGCAACGGCTAAAAGGATGTTTTTCATGTTATTTGGATTTTGAATGCAGCGATGCACTATGCGTCGCTTTCTGCTGCAAATGTATAATACAAAATCACTGAAAAGTACACTTTTCCGGATGCCTCTCGGGAAAAATCAAAAAGTTTTTTGTAAAGTATGAAAATATAATCAACTGAAAAATAAACTGTTGAAACTTTGCAAACGGAGAAAAACTTTCTGATTTTCTCGTCCTTGACAGGTCTCCGCTCTCTCTATCGCAGGTGTCTTTCGACGACTTGCTCATAGGCTTTTTTCAATTTATCCAGAAAAGGTGTGACCGCCGTGCTGCGGTCAAGCATCCTGGTTTTCTTGACATAGACATCGTTGATCGTGATATGGAATGTAGAAGACAAGGCACGGACGATCTCGATGAAACGCGCCTTGCGGTTGCCGTACATGATAATCCCGTTTTTATGAAGGGCAACGGCAAGCTCCAGCAGCTCTTGCTGCGTCCCTGTCCACAGCAACTCGCCGTCCTGATAGGATAAAGGGAACGAATAGTCTTGGTTCGAGCTATATTTCGTACTATTGCTGACGATATTGATTTCGCAATCCAGAATATACATGATTTTATAGATGAACGTCGTCCTTAAAACATTGTTCGAATATCGATTAAACGATGGATGGGACAATACGTCGAATTCAACCCGGCTGTAATACAGTATTCTCAAAATATCATCCCGGTTATCGAAATTAGCAACCATCTCGGTCATCGTCTCGATAAACTCTTCGTATGCATGGGCTAATTCCGACGGATTCGATTCATTTTGAGTTAGCAACGCGTATATACGGGTATGAATAAGCGTTTTCATAAGACAGATCTCCGTATTGCAGAATCATGTGTATTTTTCGTATTCACAAAGTATCTGTTGGATAATTTTTCTTATCTTTGCAAAACAGCGAATAGCTGTCGAATCCTGTCATCGACACCTGAAAATGCTACCAAGACAAGATGGACGGGATGATAGGAGAATCGTGCAAAAACAGCACGGGCTCTCCTATCTGTTCATCGGGTCGTAGCATTCCTCAGGTGTCAATAGGTTAAGTCCGTGCTTTTATTTTATGCTATTTCATTTATGGTTTAACCGAGAAGTTTGATTTTGCTACAATAAATTTATAATTTATGCGTTTCATAAAGAAAATACCGGTTACGATTCATTAAAAGTGAATTTTTCAATACAAAAAGACTTACAGATGCTCACATTCTGAATCGGTCAACATTTACATCCGGATATTTTCTTATTGCCGTTCGAATATTCTTCGAACGGCTTTTTTATCCGAAAGTTAAAAACACCCGCACACCTCAAAAGATGTGCGGGTCAAAATCGGGGCGCTTACAGATGCTCAACCGATTCTAAACAGGTCAACAAAATACATCTCAGAGGAGTTATTCGGCCGTAGCCTCGTCGTAGGTGATGGTGTAACCGCTGCTGACGAACGTCCAGTCCTGCGGGCGGTTACCATTCTCGCAAGTAACGGTTTCCTCCCAAGCTCCATCGGCAATGGAATTGAACAGTGACAGCTGGTTCCGTTCAGATGTCCGGCGCAGGTTGAAATGCATGATCGCTCCGTAACCGGCCTCGGTCAAATCATAGGCATAATTGCCATACTGACTAATCTGATAGGCGGAATAGTAATTACCCAGATTGATCGACATCGGGGCATAGTGCTCCTTGGTTACGCCGGCAACACTGATGCTGGTGTTGTAATACGCAAAATCGGAATAGACATAGTCGAGTTTGGCACCTGCCGTTGCGTTGATTTGGCTGGAACCGCCGGTATTGTACTGGAAGAGGGTAATCAACTTGCCGGCGGGCAGCTTGGCGCGCAGTTTGGTGATCAGGTTGCCATACGAACCGGAAACGGAGGTCACCGTGCCGCCGTACTCGTTGTCGAATCCGATACCGTCGAGTCCGTACTTATTTACGGCATAGGCGAGAATCGTTGCAAGCTGGTCGGCCTGCGTGTCATTGAGACTCGTGAAGTCGATATTCTGCCAGTTGGGCAGGATGGTGAGCACGACTTTGATGCCTTTGGCTTGCAGGCCGGCTACATAGGTGGCGGCACCGCCGTTTTCGAGCAGGTTGGTCATCTTGTCGTTCAGATAGAGGGTCGGACGCACCACGCCGTTGACCGTCTCCTTGTTGAGATTGGCGGCGAAGAACTCCACGATATCGGCGTAGGCTGTACCGTCGGAGAGCATATAGTCGCCGGCATTGAGCGGGTTCACGTCGTTGGTTTCGACATAAATGGTGACCTTCGGAGTTTTGTCTCCGTAAGCACGTGTTTTGACGATAGGCTCTTGAGCCTTGTCCATCGTCGGGTCCTCTGCCTGCTGGCAGGAGAACATCATCGCTGCACTGGCTGCCAATGCTGCGAATAATTTGAAGTTTTGTTTCATTTTGATTTGAATTTTAATTGTTTGTTTGCTCCGGTTAAAGAGCTGTGAGAGGATAAAATGGAAGAACACAGGTGTATTTTGTCGACCGTTTTTATCAATTCCAGTCTTTCAGCCATTTGCCGTAATTGTATATGCCCTCGGATATATTAGAGAGCCTGTTTTTATCGAACAGGTAATTATATCCTTTTCTGCTTCCCAAAATGAGGTTGTTTTCAGGGTCCATAAACGTACAATGCATTGCAAATGTACCGTCCCATGCTGTTTCATAATTGTCCTGCAAATGGGCGCGCAAATCATCGAAGACAATGATATTGTTCGGTCTATAATCGGCCAAAATCCAGTCTATAAGAAAGCCCGGCTCCTGCATCATAGCCTCTTCTTCCGTTCGGGCAGCAGGATAGATGGGAAAGTTGACGCAACCGTACCGCTCCTTGGGCAGGTTGGCAATCGGCTTTTGCGTATAGGCCGAAACATATTCCTGTTCGGGATGCCACGGGTCGAGCAGCTGCGGGGCTTCGCTCTCGCTGTTGTAGCCCGACCATGCATAGTCGATATAGTCTCCGACGGCGATGCCGCCCGTCGCTTCCGTATTCCAGAAAGTAGCGGTCGGCTCCTCGTAAACGGTCAGCGTCAGCAATTTTTCCGTGCCGAGGGCTTCGCGCAGCGCCTTGATGAGTTTGGGATAGGAGGTCGTATTCACAGCCGGCATGCCCTCCTTGCCGTAGCCGGAATTTCGATCCCAGAGGTTTACACCGTCGAGTCCGTATTGTTCGATAACGGTCTTGACCTGCGCGGCGAAGTCTTCGATTTGGGTATCGGTGAGGTTGCAGAACCCGAGCCCCGTGCCTCCGCCTTCGATGCTGATACATACCTTGCGTCCGTGTTCCTGCAAAGGACGGATATATTTCGTCGATTGGCTGAGCACATAGGTCATGTCGGATCCAAGGTTGAGCAGGGCTCGGCTGGTTGCAGCATCGTAGCCGACCTGGACGGTGCGCAGGTTGACGATGTTGCCTACGGCCTCGTGCCATGCTACGGTCGAGCCGCGCGCCAGTTTCTTCTGCATAATGTAATCCAAGACCAGCAACGGCTGAAAATCGTTCGTATTGACATAGAACACGAAGAACAGGTCGTGGCCGTCGTGCAGGGTGTATTCGTCGGTGTAGGGTTGGCGAACCGAAACGTTGTAGTAAAGCGTCTTGTCCGCGTCCGGTGCGTCCTGTGCAGCGACCGTAAGCGGTAGTACATATTCCCCGGCGGCAAGTCCGCTTGCCGAGAACTTGATACGTTTCAATTCCGAGCGCTGCGTTGCGGCCGAGAGGTCGAGCGTCTTGCCGTCGGGAAACTCGTAATTCGCCTCCGGCAGCAGTGTGCGTTCGATTTCATCTCCGGCATCGTAGTCATTGAGCAAAGATGCATCGCACCATGCGTCGAGCGAATATCCCGCTGCCGCCGGCTGTGTCTGCCTCAAGTAGAAGTTCTTCGTCATAACCCCTCCTTCGGTCAGCAGCACATCGACCCTATTTTCCACGGAATTGCTGCTGCACAACATCACATGAACCTCTTCGATGGAACCTTTGTCGGGCAACTTCCCGCTTTCCTGCATCACGGGATCGGCCTCGCAGGCCGTAAGGCCCGCGAGTGCCGCCGTGCAGAGAAGCGTTACCACCCCTGTTTGCAAATCAAAAATCGTCTTCATAGTTACTCGTTGTTTTCGTTAAGTTTCGGGATCTCGATGCCCTGCGGCCAAATGATGTCGTACTTGGCGACGCCGTCGTTGCCGTACATCGAATAGTCCTTGACCGTATTTCCCGAGGCATCGTTGCATTTCCAATACCCCAAAAGCGTCGGATCGTTCTCCGGGTTTTCGATTTCATACATATTTTCCCAAATCTGTTCCGGCGTGCGGGCCACAGACCATACACGCGCCTCGGCGATCTTGCCGTTCAGAGGCCGATAGTCGTCGTAGGAGCGGCCGATGAAGAACTGATAGGCCTCGCTCAGGCCATCGTACCCCAGTTCTTCGTACTGGGCCTTGTCGCCCTCGGGAGCGGTGTTCCACAGGTCGTAGAGCGCCCGCATGGCCAAGTTGATGCAGTTCTTATCGTTCTGCGTCGTGATGCCCACGCCCGTGATTTCGCTCTGAATCTGCCCGTCGACGTAGATGCGGGCCGTGCGGGTATTCTGGTCGTAGGTGCAGGCCACATGGTACCAGCGCCCCGTTTCGAGATGCTTCATCGCGTCGCGTCCGGGAATCTTGCCGAAGCCCGAGCCACTGCCCGAACCGTCGAACTGCAACTGTTCGCGCTCGAAATTCGTATCGCCGATACGCAGCAGCAGGTACTGCTCAACGCCCATGACGGACGAGATGTTGACGGGATTGCCTTCAGTATTGGTTTTCACGAATTCGTCGATGTAAATCAGGGCCTCGTAGGTCACAGCCCGCAGGCCGTTCCAATCCTTGCTGCTTTCGGAATACTTATCGAGGGTCGGGAACTCGATCCAGTTGTCCGTAAGTTGTGCCGCGACGGTGATGGCCGAGGAGCGTTTGACGACGTAGTAAGCCACGTCGGAGCCGTGCAACACATCGATCGATGCGCTACCGATGCGTACTGGAACCAGATAGGTTTCGTCGATTGGCAAAGCTCCGGTCTGCTCATCTCCTTCTCCGGTGAGTTCACGGAGGCGCAGCGTGACAGCATCGGAGGTCGTCTTCCCTGCCGGAATGGTCACAGTTTCGGACAGCAAAGAATAATATTTTGAATCGAGCATCGTCCACTCCGTACCGTAACGGGCATTGTACGTCCCGACGAGCGACGGGTCGACCGTGAGCGTCACCGCCACATCCTGTCCTGCCGGATATGTCAGTACCGCCTGCAACGCGCAATCGTAGGTAGCCCGGGTGTTGCTGAAGGTCGTGAGCTGTGCGTCGCTCGTCGAAGCGACGTCGAGGTATACGACATTGTCGAACTTGTGATTGTCATCGCCGTAGTTCTCGCAGGCCGTGAAAGCCACGAGCGAAACGAGAACCGCCATTAGTATCTTTTTCATGTTCATGACTGTCTTTATTTAGAGGGGTTCAACGTTTGTATCGCCTGCCGGATGGTTTGGTAGTTCATCTTGGAATGGTAGTAATCTTCGGCAATATTGTAAGCCGCAAGCCCCGCATAAGGCCCGAGTTCGACGACGCGGCGCGACATTTCGTCGACAGCGGCGTGCTCGGTGCGGTCTTCATCGAACAGCGCCGCATTGATTTCGGCGGTCAGCAGCAGCCGATTGGCCTCGATGCCGGCATAGTTAACAGCGTGCAGGGCATGGAGTCTCACATCCAAAACATTTTCGAGTTTCTCCGTATCGAGGATGACGTAATCCATCTTTGCACGGTCGGTGGCAGCGAGCGACAGGGGATTACCCTCGAAAACGAGGAGCTGACCGTCAGTTCTGGCCGTGGCAAGCCTATCAATAATGCGAGCCGTGGCATCCGCAGCCAACGGGTCGGTCGTGAACGAGTAGCCGTCCATGCCATTGGCAGCGACGGCAACGACGACCTTATCCAAGTAGGCGTCGAGCGCCGCCGCATCGGCGAATTCCTCCGCACGAGCGGCATAGTCGATCTGATAGAGCACCTTCGTGCCTTTCTCGTGCATGACGGACATGTCCTCGGCGTCGAATTTCGAGAAGTTGTCGGCGTTGGTCAGCGTCACGATGTCCAGCGAATCCGGAAGGCAGCGCATGAAGTCCTGCTCTCCGGTCGCTTTCTCGGGAGAATTGTGCATGCGGGCATAGACGATGAAATGCTCCGACTGCTTGTAGGCCCTCAATGTCGCGGTGTACTCGGCCCATAGGGCAGGATCTTGCTCCCAAGGCTTTTTGACCGTACTGTCGAGTGCCTCCGTTTCCGTCCAGTCGCTGCACGAGACGAGCGACAGCATCGAAAACAGCGCCAGCAGCGTGAATATAAAGTTCTGTTTCATAGCTGTTAGTTGTTATAAGATTTGCAATCCCACCATACACGGGTTCCCATGACGTCGCCCGTGCGGTTGCCGTTCTGCTGCTCGCCATCGAGCGTCTGGATGGCCAACTGAAGGTTGGCGTTGTTCTGCTGGTACTCCTCGACGGGGTAAGGCAGGCGTCGTGCACCCTGCGCTACGTCCACCGTGCCGCCCGACTTGTCGGTGGGCACGGGCAGCAGTTTCGGATAGCCCGTGCGGCGGTGCTCCGACCACGCCTCGACGCCCAGCGGGAAGATGGCGATCCATTTCTGCACGATGATGCGTTCAAGGTTGCGTTCGAAGTTCTCGGCTCCGTCGACCCACGGAATCCCGATGTCGCTCTGGGCCATCGCGCTGTAGTTGCCGACAGGATCGGTGTAGGGCGCGGGCTTGACGTCAGTCTGGGCCAGATAGGCGTCGGCGCCGCTGGCACCGCGCTCCTCGAACGAAAGCCTTACGGCTGCTTCGTAGAGTGACCGTGCCGTTTCTTCCGAGCCCCAGCGCAATTCATATTCCGCACGCAGGAACGTTGCCTCGGCGGCATTGAACCATAGGTAGGGCGTATCGCTCGCAACGATCATATTCGAATACTTCGACACGGCCTGCGACTTGCTCGTCACATCGATGCCGATACGGATACCCACATAGTCGCCGACATCGTTCGCAAGGAACATCTTCTCCATACGCGGGTCTTTGTAGCCGTTCATGTAGCAGAGGATGTCGGCTCCGACACGGTGGTCGCCCCAGTCGTTGTAGATGAGCGTCGTGCGGTTCTCCGCGGCGTGCATCGCCGAATTGTCGGCATTAGCCTCGATAACACCCCCGGCAATAGCCTCGGCGGCCTTCGCACGGGCGACGTCGGACTTCACATACGACAAACGCATGGCCATGCGCAACTTGAGCGAATTGGCATATTTGAGCCACTGCGCGATATTGCCGTAGTAGACGCCGTCGTAGCGGCTCCACGCTTCGGCCGGGAGCGTCGTGTTGCGGCCCAGTATCTCGATAGCCTCGTCCAGCTCCTCGAACATCTTCGTATAGACCGCCTCCTGCGAATCGTACTCCACATAGACAGACTCGTTGCTCTCCAGCTTCGAATAGGGAATCGGACCGTAGGAGTCCGTCACACGGTGCATGATGGCCACTCGCAACAGGCGGGCGAAAGCGATGGCCACTTCGTCTTCCGTGCCGTTGACGATGCCCTTATAGGGGGTATAGGTCTCGGTGATGACGTTGGCGAAAGGCCATTTGCGCCAGTCGGCCGAGGGATTATAGGTCTCGAACTTGGTCTGCCATGTATCGACCGTAGCACCGATGTAACCGCCGAACGGCCCGCCCGAAAGCGATTCGTTGAACTGGTACATGTGCTCCTGCACGGGAATCACAAGACTCTGCAGCGACTTGAATTTCGTGCCGGTCTTGTAATTGAGGGCATCCATCTGTTCTTCCGTAACCTGATTGGGATTGCGGTTGATGTCCTCGAAATCACCGGTGCAGGCAGCCAATCCGAGCAGCGCGACCGACAGCAACACCGACTGCCAGCTCATATTGATCTTTCTCATAGTTTCTGCGCTTTAGAATTGGAATTTGACATTGAAACCGAGACTGCGCATCGAAGGCATCATGAAATAGTCGATGCCCTGATAGTTCAGTCCCGTCGAGGCGACGGCTTCGGGGTCGAACGGCGCCTTGCAGTAGATCATCCACAGGTTACGCCCTACGAACGAGACGGTCATGCGCATCTTGTCGCGGAACCATTTTGTCGGCAGGGTGTAACCCAGCGAAAGCTCTTGCAAACGGACGTTCGTCGCCGAATAGAGATAATATTGCGGCAGACCGGACTGCGAGCCGATGGCTTGGTACCACTTCTGCGCATCAACCATCTCACGGCCGTTAATCAGCACGCCGCCGGCATCACGTGCAGCGGCCGAAGCCTCCGAAACGCCGTACAGATCCAAATTGGCCTGCGTCGCGGAGTAGCAGACACCGCCCAGACGGGCTGTGAACAGCACGCCGAGATTGATGCCCTTCCAACTGAAATCGTTACGCCATGCGAGATTGGCATCCGGGAACACCGAACCTAAATAGATATCCTCACCCTCATCGGTAACCTGTAAGTTACCGGCATTGTCCACTTCGACATAGCCGTTTTCATTATACCGCAGATTGGACGTCGTATAAAGGTCTCCCAACGTACCGCCTTCTTTAAGAATATATTTCGCCTTGCCTAATCCCTTGATGTCGAGCTTGGTGAGATTCAGAGATTCGCCCGTCACGGGGTTTACGGCATTAGCCGCAAGTTCGCGGATTTCGTTCTTGTTCCACGAATAAGTGAAGTTCGTCGTCCAGCGAAAGTCACGCCATTGGTTATCGTACCCGAGCGAGAGTTCGACACCCGTATTGCGGACATGGCCGGTTTGCAGGTAGATGGTCGTATAGGACGACGAGGGCGGCAGCGACGGGTCGAAGGTCTGATTTTTCGTATCGGCCCGGTACCACGAAGCCGAAAGATTGATGTGTTGCCACAGACGGGCATCCAGACCCACCTCGTAGGTGATGGTGCGCTCGGGTTTCAGGTCGCCGATGGGATAGTGCGTCTTGTCTTTCCACACCTTGTTCGTGGCGTCGTATTCGTAGGTCGGAACCGTCAGGTGACGCGGGAACGGCATACCTACCGAGGCGATCGAACCGCGGATCTTCAGATAGCTGATCGCATCCGGCATGTTGAATGTCGCCGTCGGAACCCACGAAAGGCCCACCGACGGGTAGAAGAACGACGACTCGGGCGAATTGGCCAGTTGCGAAGCCCAGTCGTTACGCCCCGTCACCGTGAGGTAAAGCATCTGTTTCCAACCTACTTCGACCGAGGCGAAGATGGATTGGGTCTGGTCGTGCCAGCCGGTTTTTTCCGCACGTTTTTTCGTGTCATCGAGGTCGAAGACGTTAAATACGTTCGGAAGGCCGTTTTCCTGGATCGGGCCGCGGTACGACAGTTCGTCGGTCTTGATATTGTTGATCGAGGCGCCGATATTCGCGTTCAGAGACCAATCCTCGCCGAAAGTCTTGTTAATGTTTACCATCAGATCGGCGTAGGTCTGCGTGTCGTAAGCACGGGCTTCGGTATAGTGGCCGTTTTTGCCGCCTTCCGTAATCGTGGTGTTCGACGAGGCATAGAGTTTTTGCGTGTAGAGCGAATTCGAATTATCAATGCGGACACGTCCGGCAACATTAAGCCACGGAAGAATGTCGTAGCTGGCCGAGAACGACAGCATATAACGCTTCTTGTCCGTATTGCGCAGGTTGCGGTAGTTGATCCAGTAGGGATTCTGCATGCGCAAATCACCGCCTTCCATATCCGCACTCCAGAATTGCTCCATGAGTTTCGTCCCTTCGTTGTAACGCTCGAAGCGACGGTAAAGGTCGAAATTCTCACCCCGCGGGAACAGGTAGGCCGGAACCAGCGGGTTCGAATAGACTCCCTGATTGGTCATGTTCTGGTCTTTCTGATAGATGTAGCTGGCGCTCGCATCGAGCTTGAGCCGGTCTTTCAGAAAGTACGAAGTATTGCGGAACGTGAAGTTGTAACGGTCGTATTCGTTATTGGGGATAATGCCGTCCGAATTGACCGAAGCAGCCGAAAAATAGGTCTGGTTCTTGTCCGTACCGCCAGAAACCGTAACAGCATTCGTATAAACGTGTCCCGTCTCGAAATAATCGTCCGGAGTATAACCGTAACGGGCTTCAGGGCGTAATTTCTCGCCCCAACTGTAAATGCTCGAGCCGCTGCGCTGGCCGTTCAAACCCGTACCGTAGCGATTCTGAAATTCCGGCTGGATGAAAGGTGCGAGAAATTCGATATTACTCGAAAACGTAGCTTTCAGAGTCCCGGCTTGGCCTTTTTTCGTCGTAATCATCACAGCGCCGTTCGCGGCTTCCGAACCGTAGAGCGCGGCCGCGGCAGCACCCGTCAGCACCGACATCGACTCAATATCCTCGGGGTTGAGGTCTGCGATGGATTCCGTAGCACCGCGCGAATCGAACTCCGTACCGCCACCACCACCGAAGTTGTACATCGGAATGCCGTCGATAATGTAAAGGGCGTTCGAAGACTGCGAAATGGACTTGTTGCCGCGCAGTACGACCTTCGAGGCACCGCCGACACCTGACGATGAGGCGTTGATCGTGACACCGGCCACTTTACCCGTCAACGAGTTGATGAAGTTGGCATCCTTGACGGTTGTGATGTCTTCGGCCTTGATCTGCTGAACATTGTAGGCTACGGCCTTTTCCGAACGCTTAATACCAAGAGCAGTGACCACGACCTGCTCGATCTCGGACGCAGCCTCTTCGAGCGTGATTTCGAAAGAAGTCCGGCTGCCCACGACAATAGACACAGGAGTATAACCAATAAAACTGATTTCCAGCTGTCTGTCTGCTGCGGGGGGGGGTACCTGAAGCGCAAACGCACCATCGGCGTCGGAGCTGACGCCTATTGTAGTTCCTTGAACAAGGATACTGGCTCCGACGATCGGATTACCTTTTGCATCCCTGATTTTTCCGGTCACGGAAACCGGATTCCCCGCATCGTTCTTTTTGGTCAGGATAATGTAGGATTCATCGATCCGGTAAGCGATTTCCGTGCCGGCGAACAGTTGTGCCAACACATCCTGGATCGTTTTTTGGACAGCGTTGATACTGACCTTGTTTTTGGTATCGACGCCTTTGTTGATAAACAAGTAACGGGTTTGATTTTCAATCTCTTTTATAACCTGCGAAATAGGGACGTTTTCCATCTTAATGGAAATTCGGGCATTCTGTGCAGATGCAGCGAATACGTTCCCAAGCAAAGAGATTGTGAGTACGAACCCAAACAGTCTTCGAAACTTGTTGAAGAATACTGTTTTATTCATATCTTTGCGAAGTTTTAGATAATAGGTTAATTAGTGTCTCAAAAAAGCTCGATTCAATCTATTATCCGGCCTGCGGATCTCTACCTCCGCAGGCTTTTTCATTGAACAAGCTATGAACGATGTTGGTTACGTTTTCATAGGCAATCATTTTAGGCGTTAAACAATCAGGCTTTCACATCAATAGATCGTCACTACGTTTGTTTCCGAATTTTTCTTGTAAGAAAAGTCCGCGGTATACTGCAAAATGTGAAGGGCTTTGTCAATGCCGTCGTTCACACGAATTTTACCACTGACGTTTCTGATGTTCGGAAGTTTCTCAAGGGAGATGTCGATCTTCACGTCGAATGCCCGCTCGAATTTCTCCATCAGTTCATCGAAAGGCAGACCCGAAATGTTGATAAGACCTTCCGTCCAGCACAATATTTCCGGATCGGTTATCGGTTCGATGAAAAGATGACCGTTCGAGAGATTAGCAATATCGTTAGGTTTCAGTATAATGTCTTTTTGCGTGGGATCGAGCCGGTTTGTAATTTGCACCCGACCTTGGAGCAATGCAGTCGAAAAGCGTTGGTGGCGCTCATCGGCCACAACGTTGAATTTCGTACCCAACACCCGAATATCGGATGCGAAAGTTTCTACAACGAACGGACACCTCTCGTCATGTTCGACATCGAATACCGCCTCGCCGGAAAGCTTTACTCTGCGGAGATTCTTTTTGAATACGGATGGATATTCGATCTTTGCTCCGGAATTGAGCTGAACGCTCGAACCGTCCGGAAGCGTGAACTTCAAGCGTTGGCCGTAAGGAACCTGCAACGTGTTGATTTGCTCGGCAAGCATATCGTAGGTGCGTTCCTTGCTGATATATCCCCCGACGAACAGCCCGATGGCGAGCATGGCGGCAGCTTGTACGGTAATACGGACTACCTTTCTCCAGTGCACGGCGATCCAACTTGCTGGACGGATCTCTTCGCCGTACAACTCCATCATGTCGATCTGCATGTGCACCTCATCCGCGCAGCGCTGGAAGTCCTCCGGATTTTCGGAATGCCACCGTGCCACCTGTTCCAGCTCATCTGGGGTTGCTTCGCCGCGCAGAGCTTTGTATATTACCTCTTGATCCATTATCTTGTAATTAAATTATATGCCGGCTTCATTGCTTTCTCTTTTTAAACGCATGAGCGAACCGAGTTTACAGCCTTTTTTATAAATAAATATATTTAATAATAATGTAAAATTATTTATTTAGCCAATGTATTGACAATGAGT
>ERZ831773.2267-NODE-2267-length-16255-cov-3.314259_pt1 | contig 16255 bp, 11 predicted proteins | sample MGYA00519696_ERZ831773 | MGnify/ENA primary metagenome ERZ831773 (study PRJEB31850, sample SAMEA3708720) | human gut metagenome | biome: human gut; feature: human-associated habitat; material: faeces | place: China | collected 2014 ...
ATGTGGCGAACAGCGCGTTTTCCACCAGTTCGGCCGAACCGGTCAGACGGTTGGTCAACGAGGATTTGCCGGCGTTCGTGTAGCCGACCACGGCCACTGTGGGCAGGCCGAAGCGACGGCGTGAACCGCGCTTGACCTCACGTGCCGGGGCCATCTCACGAATCTGACGGCGCAGTCTGGCGATACGCGTGCGAATTACACGACGGTCCATTTCGATTTTGGTCTCGCCCGGGCCTCGCGATCCGATGCCCGCATCCGCGCCGGCCGCGCGACCGCCGGCCTGACGGGACAGCGAACCACCCCAACCACGCAGTCGGGGCAGCATGTATTCGAGCTGCGCCAACTCCACCTGCGCCTTACCTTCACGCGAGGTGGCGTGCTGGGCGAAGATGTCCAGAATCACCGCAGTGCGATCCACCACCTTGACTTTGGCGGCGTCCTCCAATGCACGGCGCTGTGACGGCGGCAGGTCGTCGTCCACGATAATCGTATCGGCTTCCTCACGCGCCACGATGCCGGCAATCTCCTTGGCTTTGCCGGAACCAACGTACGTGGCTGCATCCGGCTTGGAGCGATGCTGCAGCAAACCATCGCATACCACCGCACCGGCGGTTTCGGCGAGCGCCGCCAACTCTCTCAATGATTCCTCGGCCTTGGCTTGCGTGGTGACGGCGGACGACCAGACGCCGACGAGCACCACACGTTCCAGACGCACCTTGCGGTATTCGACTTCGGTGACGTCCTGCAGCTCGCCGAGACCGGCGACATGCTTGAGCTCGTTGCGGGCCTCGCGCTCCTCCCATTCCTGGTTGGCGTCCTCATGCCAGCCGGTCGCGCGCTGGCTGTCGTCGAGCAACACTTCGGACTGCTCGGCCAGCACACCTTCAGGGGTAACGTCGTTGTTGCCGCGGTTGATGTCGGTGTACTGGGTGTTGTCGGTCAAGTGCGCCTCGTTTGGTTGGAATGGTTCACGATTCTTCTATGGTCCTTTATTATCATCACATGAGGTGACATGCTGGCATAGATCGGCACGTACCGGCATAGGCCGGCTGATACAGGTCGGCATACGAGAGCGGCGAATCCCGCAGAAATGGAGCGACCATGGCAGAACAGTATTTCTCTGCGGAACCCGCATCGAAGGATGTGCGCCGCACATTGAACGTAACGTTGCGCGGCCATGAGGCGACCGCTCAGGTGTCGAACGGCGTGTTCTCCGGCTCGCGCGTGGACCTCGGTACGTCGGTATTGCTGAAGCATGCGCCCGAGCCGCCGCTTACCGGCGATTTTCTGGATTTGGGCTGCGGCTGGGGCCCTATCGCCCTGACATTGGCGTTTGAGTCGCCCGAAGCGAACGTGTGGGCGGTGGATGTCAACGAGCGCGCGGTGGACCTGACCCATGCCAACGCACAGGCGAACGGCCACACGAACATTCATACGGCTCAGGTGGACGAGTCCAGCACTCCCCTGCCTGCCGAGAACCAGCCGGCGTTCTGCGAGACGGTGCCGAGCGACCTCACGTTTGATGTGATTTGGTCGAACCCACCGATCCGAGTCGGCAAGGAAGCGCTGCATACATTGCTTATGGCTTGGCTGCCGAAGCTCAAGGTGGGCGGTGCCGCCTATCTCGTAGTGCAGAAGAATCTCGGTTCCGATTCGCTGATCCCCTGGCTGGACGATGCGCTCGGCGAGGGGTTCACTGCGAGCAAATACGCGAGCTCCAAGGGCTTCCGTATCATTGAAGTTCGTCATGAAATATGAGTATCCCGCAGAACTTCCCGTATCTGCCGCGCGTGATGAGATAGCCAGCGCGGTCAAACGTTCCCAAGTCGTTATTGTGTCCGGCCAGACCGGTTCGGGCAAAACCACACAGCTGCCGAAAATCCTGCTTGAGCTTGGCCGTGGCACGCACGGCAAGCAGATCGTGCACACCCAGCCTCGCCGTATCGCCGCACGCACGGTGGCCGAACGTATCGCCTCGGAGATGGGCGTGAAGCTCGGTGACGAGGTCGGCTATCAGGTGCGTTTCACCGACGAAAGCTCGCCCGGCACACGATTGAGGGTCGTGACCGACGGTATTCTGCTCGCCCAGATCCAGCGCGATCCGAAACTCACCCGATACGATACGATCATCATCGACGAGGCGCATGAGCGCAGTCTTAACATCGACTTTCTGCTCGGCTATCTGACGGCACTGCTGCCTCAGCGCCGCGATCTGAAGCTCATCATTACCTCCGCGACCATCGATTCGGTCAAGTTCCAGGAGCATTTCGAGCACGCCTTGCATGAGAAGGTGCCGGTAATCGAGGTTTCCGGCCGCACCTTCCCCGTGCAGGTGGTCTACGAGCCGCTTGGCACCGCGCCCGCGTTGATGCGCGAAGTGCCGGGATTCGCGGTGGGCGCCCGCCCCGGCGACGCCGATTACGACGAGCTGGCCAGCGCCATCGCGGAATCTGATTCCGACCGGCCCCGCGGCCGGTCCGGCGCCTCCTATGCCGATGACGGCATCACCGATATGCCTACCGCCGTGGCTCGAGCCTGCGCCGAGCTGGTGATTCACTCCTCCCACGAGCGCGGTCCCCGCGATATTCTGGTCTTCGCCTCCGGCGAGCGCGACATCCACGAGTTCGAGGCCGCACTGCGGCATTATTACGGCCCGCGCGCCGACGACATGCGCCGGCCGGATGCCATCGAGATCATGCCGCTGTTCGCGCGACTGTCCGCCGCCGACCAGCATAAGGTGTTTGAATCGCACCTTCACCAGCGCATCGTCATTGCCACCAATGTGGCTGAGACCTCGCTGACCGTGCCCGGTATCCGGTATGTGGTGGACCCCGGTTCCGCCCGTATCTCCCGGTATTCGAAGACCGCAAAGGTTCAGCGTCTGCCGATCGAGCCGATCAGCCAGGCCAGTGCCGACCAGAGGTCCGGCCGATGCGGCCGTGTGGCCGACGGCATCGCGATCCGCCTGTATTCGCGTGAGGATTACGAGACCCGTCCGCGCTTCACCGAGCCGGAAATCCTGCGTACCTCGCTGGGTGCCGTGGTACTCCACATGCTGTCGGTGGGCGTGGCCCGCACGGCCGAGGACGTCACGAACTTCGGGTTCATCGATCCGCCGGATATGAAGGCCGTGTCGGACGGTTTCAATGAGCTCACCGAGCTCAAGGCCATCGGCCGCAAGCGCGGCGAGGTGACGCTCACCCATACCGGTCGTCAGCTGGCGCGCATCCCCATCGACGTGCGTCTGGGACGTATGGTTATCGAGGCCGCGAAAACCGGTTCGCCGAATCTTCTGGCCCAGGTGCTCGTGGTCGTGGCGTTCCTGAGCTTGCAGGACCCACGTGAACGCCCGGACGACAAGCGTGAGGATGCCGACCGCATCCACAACCGGTATGCGGATGAGACCTCCGACTTCCTGACGGCCCTGAATATCTGGGACCGCGTGTTCCAAGCAGACGGCGACCCGAGCAACAACGCGCTGCGCCGTATCTGCAAAACCGAGTATTTCAGCTGGCTGAGGATGCGCCAGTGGAAAGATCTCGTCTCCCAGCTACGCCAGATGTGCAAGGAGCTGAAGTTCAAGGTCGGCGACCCGCTGCCCGCCTCCCGCCCAGGCTTGGAGATCCGCCAGCTGCCGTTGAATCAGCAGGCCGCGCATTCGCTGTGCTGCGCGTGGGATGCGGACGGCATCCACAAGTCGATGCTCGCCGGATTGCTGTCGATGATGGGCATGCAGGTGGTGCGCGAGCCCAAGGCCTCCGATTTCGCGGGGCTGACCGGTTCGGCGCGCGCCCGTGCGATGAAACGCGCCCAGAAGCAGTCGAAGAACGATTATCAGGGCGCACGCGGCACCCGTTTCGCCCTGTTCCCCGCTTCCGCCGTGGCCAAGAAGACCCCGTCATGGGTGATGAGCACCGAACTGGTGGAAACCTCTCGCCTGTGGGCCCGCTATTCGGCGGCCATCGACCCCGCGTGGGCCGAACCGTTGGCCGGCCAATTGACCCGCACCACGTATGCGGAGCCGCACTGGTCGGGTTCGCGTGGCTCGGCTGTGGCCACCGCGCGCGTGCTGCTGTATGGTCTGCCGATCGTACAGGACCGTGCCGTGCAGTGGGGACGCATCAATCCACTTGAGGCGCGCGACTTCCTGATTCGCCAGGGTCTGGTCGAGGGCGATATTCAGCAGCGTTTCAGTTACGACGACTTCGTGGGCAAAAACCGCGACATTCTCGAGGATGCCGCCGATGATGCGAGCCGCACCCGCCAGCTGGCGGATACCGTGTCCGACGAGGATCTGTTCGACTTCTACAACGCGGTCATTCCCAACGATGTGACCAGCGTGGCCGATCTGGCGAAATGGTGGAAGTCCGAGCATGACCGTCAGCCGAATCTGCTTGATTTCGACCCGGCCAAGGTGGAGCGTCTGGCATCCAGCGATTCGGTGAGTCTGGACGATTACCCCGACCATTGGCATACGACCGGATCGGACGGCCAACCCATCGACCTGCGTCTGAGCTACGTGTACGATCCGGCCGACCCGGCCGACGGCGTCACCGTGCATGTGCCGTTGAAGGCGCTCTCGCGTATCACGCCCGACCAGTTCACATGGAATGTGCCGGGTCTGTTGGATGAGCTGATCCTGTCGATGATCAAGGCGCTGCCCAAGCAGCTGCGCGTCCAGTTCGTGCCGGCCCCGGATGCCGCGCGTGCGATTCGTGACTGGATCGACGAGCATTACCCGGATCTGCCGGGCTCGGGCTCGCAGCAGAAGCCGAATCTGCCGCCGGTGGATGAGGATGGCACGACCGTTGGCTGGCCCGATCTGGCACATGTGTTCACCAAGGCGGCCATCGCCACCAAGGGTGCGCAGATTCATCCCGAAGTGTTGGGGCCGGAACTGGTCGAGCGTCTTTCCCCGTATCTCAGAGTCACGTTCTCGGTGGAGCAGCAACTGCCGGCCGGCAAGCACCCTCGTGGACGCCGGCATGCGCGCGGCCCCATCAAGGTGCTGGGTGTGTCCAAGGATCTGAAGGCGCTGCAACGCAAGTTCGCCGCGCAGGCGGAGGCGTCGGCCCGTCAAATGGTCAAGAAGCAGGCCGATCAGGCTGGAGAACAGGGCAAGCTGGTCAGTCAGGCGAACCTGTTGCATAAGGCGGGTGCCACCACCGAGTCCCGGGCCACGATGCTCTGGCGTGGCGCATTGGATGCGTTGCGATTGCCGGCCGAACGCATTTCGTCGCGCTGGCTGGGTACCGAGGCGTTGATGCTGGCTTCTGCTCCGTACAAGTCCACCAAGGATCTGGTCGAAGACCTGCAGCTGGCCACGGTCAAACGGCTGATGCCGAATGTCGACAGGCTCTCGGACGATGAGGCGTTAGCCAATGCGGTGCTCGATGTGCGCGAAGTGTACGAGGACACCGTCTATCAGGTGGCGCATGACGTGATCGCCGTGCTCAAGGCTTATGCCGAGGTCGACAAGGCCACTGGCGGCAAGGCTGATCTGCCGATGCTTTCGGTGTTGCAGTCGATTCGCGACCATATCGCCACGCTCGTCTACCCCGGATTCATCGGGCGCACTCCCCCGGATGCGCTGAAGTCGTTGAGCCGATATTTGAGAGCCGATCTGAGCCGACTCAATAAGGCGAAAACCGATAAGAACCGTGATGTCAAGTGGGCTTGGCAGGCCGACGAGGCCCGTCAGGTGGTTGATAAGGCGTTGGCCCGTGCCAAGGCGGAGCCGGCCGGCCCGAAGCATGAGGCATTGATGAAGCAGGCCGAACAGGCCCGTTGGATGCTTGAAGAGTTCTACGTGTCCCTATGGGCGCAGGAGCTTGGCACCAAGGGGCCGGCTTCGCTCAACCGTATCAAGAAAGCGCTGGCGTGACCGGACGGCAAACAAGTCGCCAGGCCAGCGCCAGCGGCACGCGCAAGCCGTCATCACAGCGTGGGCAAGTGCGCGGACGCCTCGGCAATCGGAACAGGAAACGCAATCGTAGGCACGGTCCGATCAATGCTCTGAAGCGTTCCTGGCGTAAGGCGAACTGGCCGACCCGTATCAAGATGGTGCTGATTCCCACGGTGGCGGTGGTCGTTGTCGTAGCGCTGGTGGCCGGGCTGGTTCGTTTCACAAACTGGCGGGCACAGGTTCGCGCAGCCGAGGCGGCACAGCTGGAACTGACGCGAACATACGATTTCAATCCGGGCAATATTATTTCGGATGGTCAGTTCTTCAACGGTTCGGCGATGAGTCAGGCCGAAGTCCAATCGTTTTTGGACACACAAGGTGGCTCGCTGGCCGCGATGACCTTCGACACATCGAACGAGTCAGGCGAAGGCCTGTGCGCGGACTATACAGGCACCAAAGGCGAGTCGGCGGCGGCAATCATCGACCAGTCGGCCCGCGCCTGCAAGGTGAGCCAGAAAGTGCTGCTCACCGTGATGCAGAAGGAGCAGCATCTGGTCACTGCCGTCGGTCCCAGCGACTATCAGCTTATGGCGGCGATGGGGTTGAACTGTCCGGATACCGCCGACTGCGATCCCGCCTATGCCGGATTCTTTCGGCAGGTGTATGGCGCGGCCAAGCGGTACCGTTACTATCTCGAGCACGAGGAACAGTACGGGTATACGGCGCACAATCTCAACTACATCCAATATCATCCGAACGCGGCATGCGGCGGCGCACAAGTGTATATCGAGAACAAGGCGACCGCCCTGCTCTACATCTATACGCCCTACCAGCCGAACATCGCCGCACTGGCCGCTGGCAACGGTACCGGCGATTCCTGCTCCAGTTATGGCAACCGCAACTTCGCGCTTATCTACACCAGCTGGTTCGGTTCGCCGCGAAGCTGATAACGGCAGCTGACCGGTCTTGTCCGATTGGACTCGGCCAACACTGTCAGCGTTCGACGTATGGACGCAGCAGGGTCGTGGCGCCAACCGCCAGCAGCGAGGCGAAAGCCAGCAGACACAGGCAGACGGCCTGCACGCAGTAGATCGGTCGAATGTGGGTCAATGGTTCCACGCCATGACCTTTGTCGGCCAGCTTGCCGCCGTACAGGTTGCTCCACAGGCAGGCGCAGCCGTAAATCACCAAGCCGATGCTGATATAGCGTTCGGGCACGCCGATTTCGTCGCGCATGATCGGCGAAAGATACGTGTAGAAGACATAGGAGGCGGCTGCGCCGAAGACCACATCCGCCACGCCGAGCTGGATGCGGCGGTCGAAGAACAGGCGGAATTGCCTCAGGAAACCGATCTTCGCCGGATGCGAGTTGCGTGGCAGAGACACTGCCATCGATGCCATCAGCACGGCGGTGAGCACCGAGACCAAGGCAAAGGTGACACGCCAACCAAAGGTATCGGCCACCCAAGTGCCGGCCGGTACGCGCGGTGTTCGCAGGTGCGTTCGTCATGGGTGCTCTCTTGAGTGCTCTCGCTCGTACTACAAGCTGATTCGTCGGTTATGTCAATCGTTTTTTCGTATCAACTCAGCGACAACGTTATTCCCACCTCTGCCCACTACCCATCACCACGACACGCCATAGAAAACCCCGCCGATGACCAATCATCGACGGGGTTTGGCACATGTGCAACGCTTGCGATTACAGCTTCGGCAGATACTTCTTCAGCTCGTAAGGCGTGACCTGCTGGTTGTACTCCTCCCATTCCTGGTGCTTGTTGTCCAGGAAGTAGCCGAAGGCGTGTTCGCCGAGCACGTCGGCCACGAAGTCGGATTTCTCCATGATCTTCAGCGCCTCGTCCAGCGAGCGCGGCAGCGGCTGAATGCCCATAGCCTGACGTTCGCCGTCGGTGAGCTCCCACACGTCATCACTGGTAGGCTCGCCCAACTGCATCTGCTTATCGATACCGTCGAGACCGGCGGCCAGCAGCACCGAGTAGGCAAGGTATGGGTTGGCCACCGGGTCGAGCGCACGGAACTCCATGCGCGCGGAGTTGCCCTTGCCCGGCTTGTACTGCGGGATACGCAGCAGCGCGGAACGGTTGTTGTGGCCCCAGCAGATGTAGCTTGGTGCCTCGTTACCGCCCCACAGGCGCTTGTACGAGTTGACGTACTGGTCGGTGACCGCGCAGATTTCGGCCGCATGGTACAGGATGCCGGCGGCGAACTGGCGGGCGGTCAGGGACATGTTGAACTCCTGACCGGCCTCGTAGAAGGCGTTGGAATCGCCTTCGAACAGGCTCAGGTGCGTGTGCATGCCGGAACCGGGCGCGTCGGCCAGGGGCTTGGGCATGAAGCTGGCGTGAATGCCACGCTCCAAGGAAATCTCCTTGACCACCGTACGGAATGTCATGATGTTGTCGGCCATGGTGAGCGCGTCCGCGTATCGCAGATCGATCTCGTTCTGGCCTGGCCCCGCCTCATGGTGCGAGTATTCCACCGAGATGCCCATTTGCTCGAGCATGTTCACGGTGGCGCGGCGGAAGTCCATGCCTGGGCTGCGCGGCACGTGGTCGAAGTAGCCGCCCTCGTCGATCGGGGTCGGGGCCTTGGACCAGTCGTCCTGGCTTTCGAACAGGTAGAACTCGATTTCCGGATGCACGTAGAACGTGAAGCCCTTGTCCTTGGCTTTGGCGAGCGTGCGCTTCAACACGTGACGTGGATCGCCGAGCGAAGGCTCGCCGTCCGGGGTCAGAATGTCGCAGAACATGCGGGCGGTACCTTGCGGGCCACCGCGCCACGGCAGGATCTGGAACGTCGAGGGATCGGGTTGAACGATCATATCGTCTTCGGACACGCGGGTCATGCCCTCGATGGCGGAACCGTCGAAGCCGAGACCCTCCTCAAACGCGGCTTCCAGTTCGGCCGGAGCAATCGCCACGGACTTCAGTGTTCCCAACACGTCCGTGAACCACAGACGAATAAAGCGCACGTCGCGTTCTTCGACCGTGCGCAGCGCAAACTCCTGCTGTTTATCCATAGTCGCCTATCGTTCCATAACCGTGTTACGAAGGGCGTTAACATCTCACTGTTCGTCACCTGCGAGTCGCGAGATTTCATCAACATGCCCCGGTCCGCATGTCAGGCATGGTTCAGGCCCATGCCGGCACGGCACTATGGTAGTGACTATGAGCGAAGATCATCTCACCCCATCCGCCAATCCGCCCGTCGACGTGACCAGCTGGACGCAGGCCACCGACCCGCGCGACCGTTCGCGCGCCGGCATCGCCACTCGTACCAAGGCGCCGCTGGACGCACATGCCATCTGGAAGGTCAAGGAGGGCCGGCGTGAGGCGATCAGCCTTTTGGAGGAGCAGTCCGCGATTCGCGTACCGGATCTGATTCCGCTGCGTTACAAGCGTATGAGCGCCAGCCCCTTCACCTTCTACCGGGGCACCGTGCTCATCATGACCAATGACCTGGCCTCCACGCCGGTCACTGGCATTCCGGTGCAGTGCGTGGGCGACGCGCATATCGGCAATTTCGGCATTTTCCGCTCCCCTTCCGCCCGTCTGGTGTTCGATATCAATGATTTCGACGAAACCGCTATCGGCCCGTGGGAATGGGATCTGAAACGTCTCGCCGCCTCGGTGGAGATCTGCGGACGCGCCAACAAAATCAAGGAGAAGGACCGTCGCGCCGCCGTGGTCCAGTGCGTACACACGTACCGCACACGCATGAAGTGGTTCTCCGAAATGGATTACCTTGACGCGTGGTATGAGCACCTGGACGTGGAGGAGACGCTCGACCGCTTCGAGACCACCGGTTCCAAACGCAGCCGTGTGCTGCGCGAGGCGGCCATGAAGGCGCTGCTGAAGGATAACGACGCGGCGGCGGCCAAACTGTGCCGTTATGAGAGCGGCAAGCTCAGGTTCAAATCCAATCCGCCCGAGCTGGTGCCGATCAATCAGCTGGATGATTACGCCGACTTGGATGCGTTGCAGGCACGTATAGACACGCTGTTCGAGAGCTACCGGCATTCCCTGTACGACGATCGCCGTTGGGTGTTCGATCATTTGCGCTATCAGGATGCGGCCCGCAAGGTGGTGGGCGTGGGCTCGGTGGGCCAGCGCGCGTGGACGTCGGTGTGGATCGCGCGTGATATCGACGATCCGATGATGATTCAGATGAAGGAGGCCACGTATTCCGTGCTCGAGCATTACTGCGGCGCGTCGCCGTACGCCACGCACGGTGAGCGCGTGGTCCAGGGGCAGAAGCTGATTCAGAATACGGCCGATGTGCTGTTGGGTTGGTCGAGCTTTATGGCCGAGGATGGCCGACCGCGCGACTATTACGTGCGCCAGTTGTGGAATGGCAAGGGGTCGATTGATATCGACAATCTCAACGCTTCGGGATTGAGCGATCTGTCACGCATGTGCGCATGGTCGTTGGCGCACGCCCACGCCCGCACCGGCGATTCGATTGCGATCGCCAATTACATGGGTGGCACCGACGAATTCGATCAGGCCATCGCCTCATTCGCCGTCAGCTACGCCGAACAGAATGATGAAGACTACGCCGTCTTCAAAAAGCTCCTCAAATCCGGCGACCTCCCTTGCTGAGCCGTTAAGCGGACAGCCCATTGGGCTGTCCGTAGGAGGGGTCTGAGTGAAGCGATAGCTGAGCGAAGGTAGATTAACAGTCTCGCTAAGGCGAGTCCTTTGCCTACTTCGCTACTTCAAGCGCTTCCTGGAGCGTGAACGCACGTGCATAGAGGGACTTGCCGAGGATGGCAGAATCAACACCAATTTCAGCCAGTTCCTTGATGGCGCGCAAATCGTCCAGCTTGGAGATACCACCGGAAGCCGTGACCTTGGCGTCGGTGCGTTCAGCGACTTCACTCAGCAATTGAATGTTCGGGCCGGACATCATGCCGTCCTTAGCCACGTCGGTTACCACGTAACGCGAGCAGCCCACGGAGTCAAGGAACTTCATGGTCTCAAACAGGTCGCCGCCTTCGCGCGTCCAGCCGCGCGCCGCCAGTGTGTGACCGCGCACATCCAGACCAACAGCCACGCGGTCGCCGTACTTCTTGATGACCGAAGCGGTCCAATCCGGATTCTCCAAAGCGGCGGTGCCGATGTTCACTCGGGCGGCACCGGCCTCAAGGGCCGCGTCCAACGAAGCGTCATCGCGCACGCCGCCGGACAGTTCGATGTTCACGCGGTCGCCGAGCTCATGAACGATTTCTCGCAGCTGATCGCGATTGTTGCCCGTACCGAAAGCGGCATCAAGGTCGACCAGGTGAATCCATTCGGCACCGGCCTCAACCCAAGTACGGGCGGCCTCGAACGGCGAACCGTAATCGGTTTCGGAACCGGATTCGCCTTGGCGCAGGCGCACGGCCTTGCCATCGCGTACATCGACGGCGGGCATCAGAGTCAACGACATAAGAAGAGCCTTTCTTCAGTTACTTATACACAATTTGAGCTCCCTCGTCAGAGGGAGCTTCATGCTTTTTTACAGCGTGGCGATCCAGTTCTTGAGGAGCTGGGAGCCAGCGTCCCCGGACTTTTCCGGGTGGAATTGCGTGACGGACAGCGGGCCGTGTTCGTAGGCGGCCACAAAGCGCGATCGGCCGTACGAGCACCAGCTCACGCGTTCGGGCGAATCGCTCAGATCGATGTCGAAGCGGGACGTATCCGCCGGCTTCACTTCCATCGCGGCGTAGGAGTGCACGAAGTAGAACCGTTCGTTCTCCACGCCGTTGAGCAGCACCGAATCGGGGGCGGCCTCGATCGTGTCCCATCCCATGTGAGGCACCACGTCGGCGTCCAGCAGGTTCACCGAACCGCCGATCAGTCCGATGCCTGCGGCATGGGCACCGTGCTCCAGACCGTGTTCGAACATGATCTGCTCGCCCACGCACACGCCGAGCACCGGGCGGCCAGCGCGGATGCGATCATAGATCACACGGTCGCCGTCGACCTTCTTCAGTCCTTCCATACATGCGGCGAACGCACCCACGCCCGGCACGACTAGGCCGTCGGCCTCCAACGACTGCCGGTAGTCGGAGGTGAGGGTGGTGTCGACGCCAAGATTGGCGAGCGCACGCACCATGGAACGTACATTGCCGAAACCGTAATCGAAAACAACCGCTGTGGTCATCTGCTCTCCTATCCCCTACTGGTTTGGTTGGCGTCTATTCGATGCGGGAGCCGCGCCCGCCACGTCCGCGCCTAGTGTGGTTGGCGAGAATCTGCATCGCCTGATCATGGTCGAGTCCAGCGGAATCCACCACTTCGAACCCTTGGGTCTTGAGTTGATTCAGGGTTACGATGCCGAGCATCAGGTCCTCGACGAAGCGCGGCGTGGAGGTGAACAGCACGGGCGGCGCGAAACTCTGGCCGGCCTCTCCCTGCACGTACATGGCCACTTCAAGCTTGTCGGCACGGTTGACTGCAAGAATCACGGCCATGCCGGATACCACGGTGGTCAGGTCCTTGGCTGCGGCTTCCGGGCCGTCGCCGTTCAGATTCTTCAGCACCGCGACGGCCCCCTGATTGGCACCGATGCATGCGGCGGAGATGTCCGACAGCTGGCAGAACGCGGCCAACAGTTCGGCGGAGGCAAGACGGGTAACGATCAGCGCCACCTTCGCCTTGTTACCCAACAGTCCAGCGAGTTCGTTGTCGAAGCCGAGCGAGGGGTCGACCACGTCGGCCATGGCCTCGTTCACCGCATCCGCAACGGACCCGGTGACGTCGTCGGTCATAGGCTGGCCGGAATCAGCGGAAGCCTTATCAGCCGTATCATCATTCGCGTCGGAATCGGACTTCGCTGAAGCAGCGTCCGCTGTTTTATCGGCATCACTGGTATCACTGGCATCGCCGGATACCGAATCGTCCGCGAATTCTTTCTCGAATCCGGCGAGCGCAGCCTCAAGCTCCTCGTCGGAGAAGTGCGATTCGTCCGGATCGAACTTGTCGTCGGTCATCACAGGGCTCCCTTGGTGCTGGGCACGCCGTCTACACGCGGGTCGATTTCCACGGCGAAGCGCAGCGCACGGGCCAGCGCCTTGAATTCGGCTTCAGCGATGTGGTGCGGGTCGCGGCCGGCGAGCACCTGCATGTGCAGGCAGATGCCGGCGTGGAAGGCGATGGATTCCATGACGTGGCGGACCAGCGAGCCGGTGAAATGGCCGCCGATCATGCAGAATTCGTAGCCTTCGGGCTCGCCGCTGCACACGCAGTACGGGCGGCCGGAAATGTCGACCACGGCCTTGGCCAGCGCCTCGTCGAGCGGCACGGTGGCGTCGGCAAAGCGGCGGATGCCTTTCTTGTCGCCGAGAGCCTGCTTCAGAGCTTCGCCGAACACGATGGCCGTATCTTCCACAGTGTGGTGCACGTCGATGTCGGTGTCGCCGTGGGCGTGGATGGTCAGGTCGATCAGCGAATGCTTGCCGAGCGCGGTCATCATATGGTTGTAGAACGGCACGGATGTATCGATATCGGTTTTGCCTGTGCCGTCGAGGTTCAGTTCGAGGTCGATGTGTGATTCGCTGGTTTCGCGGACGATGTGCGCGGTTCTTGCCATCATGTCTCCTGTGTGATTCGTCATATTGGATTGCGGCGGGACTCGAATCGCTTCGGGTCTCGCCGCAATCGGAAAGAAACGTCCCTTATGCTGCTTCCACTATACGAAGCACTTCAACAAGGGCGTTACGGAAGGTTTCCATCTCCTCGTCGGTGCCCATGCACACGCGCAGCCAACCGTCCGGTCCGACCACGCGGATGAGTACGCCGCGCTTCAGGAGCTCGTCGAAGATGGCTTCACGCTTGTCGAAGTGCCCGCCGAACAGCAGGAAGTTCGAGCCGGATTCGGCCACTTCAAGCGGCTGGTCCTTGTAGGTCTGTTCCTTGAGCCATGCGGCGGTGGCCTCGCGGGTTTCGCGCAGGTGCTCGACACGGCTCAGCTGCTCGTCGGTGTGTTCGAAGGCGGCCAGTGCGGCGGCCTGAGTCACGGCGGACAGGTGGTACGGCATACGTACGATACGCACGCAGTCGATGATGCCCTTGGACGCGGCCAGGTAGCCGACTCGCGCACCGGCGAAGGCGAAGGCCTTGCTCATGGTGCGGCTGACGGCCAAGTTCGGGTGGTCCTTGATCAGGCTCACGGCGCTCGGGGTGCCGGGCTTGCGGAATTCCACGTACGCTTCGTCGATGACGAGAATCGGATGCACGCCCTCGCCCGCGCCGACCACTTCAGCGGTTTCGCAGGCGGCGAGAATACGTTCGATATCCTCCATCGGCAACGGAGTGCCGGTCGGGTTGTTTGGGCTAGTGAGCAGCACCATCGAGGGCTTGACCTCGGCGATGGCCTCAAGCACCTTGTCGACGTTCAGCGTGAAGTCGGCGTTGCGGTGGGCGAGCTTCCAACCGGTGAAGGTGTCGCGGGCGTACTCCGGGTACATGGAGTACGTCGGGTCGGCACCGAGTGCGGTGCGGCCCGGGCCACCGAAAGCCTGGAACAGCTGGAGCATGATCTCGTTGGAGCCGTTGGCACCCCACAGCTCGTCCACGTCCAGACGGGTACCGGATTCGCGGGCCAGGTAATCGGAGAATGCCTGACGCAATTCGATGTGCTCACGGTCCGGGTATCGGTTGAGTGTGGGGGCGATTTCACGCACACGCTTGGCGATGGTGTCGCATACGGCCGGGTCCGGCGCATACGGGTTCTCGTTGACGTTCAGGCACACCGGCACGTCCAGCTGGGGAGCGCCGTACGGCTCCTCACCGATCAGGTCGTTGCGCAGCGGCAGGTTTGCAGGAATCGAGCTCATCGCAGACCGGCTTCCTTCTCCTGCTCGCGCAGGGTGGCCTTGTCATACGGATCCTTGACGAAGCGGGAGAGCACGCACTCGCCGTGGGCGGGCAGGTCCTCGGATACCGCGAAGGCGTTGATGCGGGCGGCGAGGGCCTTGAGGCCTTCCTCGTCGTATTCGATGACTTCGACCGGCTTCATGAAGGTGTGCACGCCGAGGCCTGCGGCGAAGCGGGCGGTGCCGCCGGTGGGCAGCACGTGGTTGGAGCCGGACATGTAGTCGCCCAGCGGCACCGGGGAGTACGGACCGCGGAAGATGGCACCGGCGTTCTTGATGCGCTTGACGACCGCATCGGCATCCTTGGTCTGAATCTCAAGGTGTTCGGCGGCGTAGGCGTTGGCCGCGTCGATGGACTGGTCGAGACCGTCGGTCAGCACGATGGCAGACTGGGTGCCGGACAGCGACGTGTGGACACGCTCGGCGTGCTCGGTACGCGGCACGCGGTACTTGAGGCTCTCCTGCACCTTGTCGGCAATCTCGGTGGAGTCGGTGAACAGCACGGAACCGGCGAGCTCATCGTGCTCGGCCTGGCCGATGAGGTCGGCGGCCAGCAGGCTCGGGTTGGCGGTTTCGTCGGCGATGATGCCGATTTCGGTGGGGCCGGCAACCGCGTCAATGCCCACGAATGCGGAGACCAGCGACTTGGCGGTGGCCACGAAGATGTTGCCCGGGCCGGTGATCTTGTCAACCGGATCGCACAGGATGTCGCCGTCCTGCGGCTCGCTGCCCTTGGCGCCGTATGCGAACATGGCAATGGCCTGAGCGCCGCCAACCGCGTATACCTCGTCAACACCGAGGATGGCGCAGGTGGCGAGGATGGTCTTGTTCGGCAGGCCTTCCTCATTGTCGCGGGCGGGCGGGGTGGCGATGGCCAGCGATTCGACGCCGGCGGCCTGGGCCGGCACAGCGTTCATGATGACGGAGCTCGGGTAGACGGCCTTGCCGCCCGGCACATACACGCCGACTCTCGCAAGCGGAGTCACCTTCTGTCCTAAGATAATGCCGGATTCCTGTGAATCAAACCAGGAATTCTGGCGCTGTCTGCTGTGATAGTCTCGGATATTGACGAGTGCCTTGCGGATCACGGAGAGGAGCTTTGGATCTACCTTCTCGTAGGCTTCCCTGATCTCCTCCTCCGTGACAAGGATATTTCCGGCATCAATATCGGCACCGTCAAACTTTTTCGTGTAGGAAAAAACAGCCGCGTCGCGGTTGGCGCGCACCTCCTCGATGATGGCGTTCACACGCCCCTCGTATTCCCCGTAGGAGTTCGGGCTGCGCTTTAACAGATTCTCCAGTATATTCTGCTGTGTCTCTTTGGTTAACGTTAAGATTCTCATGCCTGATCCTTCCTTTCTATCTCTCTCTTTAAATCCGCAATCAGCTTCGTGATCCGTTCATTTTCCATCTTCATGCTGACCTGGTTGACCACCATCCGTGCAGACAGCGGACATACTTCCTCCAGAACC
>ERZ831773.2270-NODE-2270-length-16248-cov-6.668128_pt1 | contig 16248 bp, 20 predicted proteins | sample MGYA00519696_ERZ831773 | MGnify/ENA primary metagenome ERZ831773 (study PRJEB31850, sample SAMEA3708720) | human gut metagenome | biome: human gut; feature: human-associated habitat; material: faeces | place: China | collected 2014 ...
CCACGTTTTCTTACGGCACTTTCGGTTCCAAAAGTGCCTACCCGTGAACAGTAACTTTCTTTCCATCAGCCATCCACCTCAGGCCGTATGCTTGAGCAGATCTTCTATCTTCTCCGGGCAGATCCGCTTCAATTCCTGATAGAGCCTTCCGACCGGCAGCCCCATCACATTCGTGTAAGAACCATCGATTCCGCGGATATGCGCGGCAAAACTTCCCTGAATGCCGTATGCACCCGCCTTGTCCATCGACTCGCCGCAGTCTACATACGCCTCGATCTCCGCATCGCTCATCGGATATACATCCACCCGCGTCTCAACCGCAAAGCAGCTCTCCCGATCCTCAGTCAGGATCGCCACGCCCGTGTATACACGGTGGCTGCGCCCCTGGATCCGTCCGATCATCTCAAGCGCCTCATCCCGATCCGCCGGTTTTCCTAAAATCTCGTCATCCACACTGACAACGGTATCGGAACCAATGATAATCCCGGAAAATAGGATTCCCGTCGTCCGCGCCTCCTCACGCACCTGCGCCATCACATCGCGCGCCTTCTGTCCCGCCAGTTCCATCACAACCTGCGCCGGTTCCGTACAGAGCGGATTTTCCTCCAAAGTGCTCGGATGAATCTCCGGTTTCAGCCCAATCCGCTCCAAAAGCTCCCTGCGGCGCGGAGACGCACTCGCCAGAATTAACCGGCAGGCTGGTTTGATATTTTCTATGTCTCTTCTCTGTTCCATTGTTCTGTTCTCATTTCCTCAGTTTCATTTAACGCTTAGATACACGTTATCCCTATATTTATACCATCTATCAGCCAAAATGAAAAGATCCGATGTTCGTTATATGAACATCGGATCGAGAATAAATGCAATCAAAATGCCTAAAATCGCGCCTGCTGCTACCTGTATCGGCGTATGCCCCACGTATTCCTTTAATTTTTCCTGTAATACCACGCCGTCCAGCTTGAGGAAATCATCGAAAAGAAGGCGGTTCAGAACTCTTGCCTGCTTTCCTGTCTCCTGCCGGACACCGATCGCGTCATACATAACAACCATCGCCAGAATAAAGCTGATGGAAAATTCAAAGCTTCCCACTCCGTACCGCAGCGCCGCCGCCGTTGCCAGCGAACATACAGTGGATGAGTGGGAACTCGGCATACCGCCGGAGCCAACCAGACGCTCCGGGTTGAACGAATGGTTCAGCCCGATGTCCAGAATCGTCTTGAGCACCTGGGCGACCACCCACCCGGTCACGCCGGTCATCAGCGTCTGGTTTGATGTCAATTCCTGAAAAAAAGTCATGTTTCTCTCCTGTACTATCTTAATTCCTCTGTTTTCTTCCACACATATGCCGCTGTCTCTAAATCACTCGGTCCGTCATTAATATCCTATCAGCCAGTCATACAATTCCTGATATTTTCCAGCCGATGTCTGCCAGGAAAAATCCGCCGCCATGCCGCGGTCTACAATCTTATTCCACTCGCGCTTCTTATTATAATAGATGTATTTTGCATAGCGGATGCAGTCGAGCATCTCATGTGCATTGTAGTTAGCAAAGGAAAATCCTGTTCCGGTTCCATCGTATTCATTGTATGGCCATACAGTATCCTTGAGACCACCCGTCTCACGAACGATCGGCACGGTTCCGTAGCGAAGCGCCATGAGCTGGCTCAGCCCACATGGTTCAAACAGCGACGGCATCAGGAATGCGTCACAGGCTGCATATACCTTATGCGACATATCTTCCGAATAATAAATATTAGCGGAAACACGATCATTGTACTTCCAGTCATAGTGGCGGAACATATTTTCATACCGTTCATCTCCGGTTCCCAGCACAACCAGCTGTACATCTTCCGTACAGATCTCATCCATCACACACTGTACCAGGTCAAGTCCCTTCTGGTCGGTCAGACGGGAGACGATACCGATCATGAACTTTTTCTCGTCCTGCGCCAGTCCCAGCTCCGCCTGCAGCGCCTTTTTATTCTTGGATTTCTCCTTGCGGAATGTCTTTGCGTTATAATTTTGTACGATCCGTTTATCTGTCTCCGGATTAAATTCATCGTAATCAATACCATTTAAGATACCGCGCAGACTGTTGCTTCTCGCACGCATCAGACCGTCCAGTCCCTCGCCGTAGAACGGAGTCTTAATCTCCTCCGCGTAGGTGTTGCTGACCGTCGTGATCGCATCCGCGTATACGATGCCGCCTTTTAACATATTGCCGTCTTTGTAAGCTTCCAGCTTATCCGGTGTAAAATAGTAGTCCGGCAGCTCAGAGAAATGCTGGATTGTCTTCACATCCCACACCCCCTGGAACTTCAGGTTGTGGATCGTCATGACGGACTTGATATCCCGGAAGAACTCGCCGCCGTGGAATTTGTCCTTGAGATGCACCGGGATAAGTCCCGTCTGCCAGTCGTGGCAGTGGATGACATCCGGCTTGAAGCCGATCACCGGCAGGGATGAGAGAGCCGCCTTGCAGAAGAAAGAAAACTTCTCCAGATCGTAATACCAGTCCCCATACGGGCGATCCCCCCAGAAATAACTCTCATTATCAATAAAATAGAAGGTCACGCCCTCATATTCATATTCCAGGATGCCCACATACCGGTTCTGTCCCAGATAATCCATATAAAAATGGTTCACATACTTCATTTCATTGCGGAATGACTCTTTGATGCACAGATACTTCGGGATCATGACACGCACATCAAAATACTGCTTATCAAAACATTTTGGAAGGGATCCGACAACGTCTGCCAAACCTCCTGTTTTGATAAATGGAACCGCCTCCGATGCAATAAACAGAATATTCTTCATAGCTACTACCTCCCAACCGTGCCCGCTCGCGATCTGGCACCCTATTAAAATTATTATACAATAGAATCAGGGAATTAGAAAGTAGGCGACAGAGAAAAAAATCGGGAAATATATGACAAATAGTTCCGATTTGCAGACTGTATTTTCTGAATTGGATATTTTGCATAGTACCGGATGAATTATAAATTTTACCGCATGAAAAAGAATGTGCCTTGGCACATTCTCGCGCCGAGCGCGGTCGCTTGCGACATGTTTCTGCTTCGCGCGAGTGCGCATCCTCGCGGAGCGTTTTTTTGTTTCATAGGACGCAATTTCCTATGAAACAAAAATAAAAGGCGGAGCCGAAAAGAAAATTATGTTTTCTCTTCGATCCCGCCTTTTGTATAATCAGGGATTGATCTCCCTGTATTTCTTCATCGTCCGCGCAAACAGCTCGCCGTTGGACGGCGGCGTGTACGTGATCGCATTGGCTCCTGCCTCGATCGTCTCCAAAATCGATTCATTAGTCGGTCCTCCGGTCGCGATAATGGCAACGTCCGGATACTCCTTCCGGATCTCGGCTACCATCGATGCGGTGGCGGCAGCGCCTGATACATTTAAAATATCGGCTCCCGCCTTCAGTTTGCGGCGGACATCCGTGTGAACCGAAGCAATCGTAGCAATGACCGGAATATCGACCACCTGCTTGATCTCCGTGATGACCTCATCCGCGATCGGCGCGTTGACCACTACACCGTAAGCTCCCTGATGTTCTGCCTGAAGCGCCAGACGGACGGAACGCTTTCCTCCGGTCAGACCGCCGCCGACCCCGACAAACACCGGCACATCCGAGATGCTGATGATCGACTGTGAGATAGCTGCCTGCGGAGTAAACGGATAAACTGCGATGATCGCATCCGCGTTGATATTTTTGATGATTGCCACATCCGTTGAGAAGGCGATCGATTTGATACGCTTTCCAAAGATGCGGATTCCTGAACATTCACTGATACAATACGGACACATAATCGTGTGATCCCGCAGGGTTCCATTGTACGCCGGTACTTTTTTTTTCATAGGCAATTCTCCGTTCTTTTAGCTGCTTTCCTGACCTCTCTGTCCAGCTGTTTTATACAGGGGCAGTTTTTCAGTCCTGCATCTTTTATTTCCCCTTTATCTTATCATACACACATTTACCCATGCAATCAGTCACTTTCATAAATGTGTTACAATCGTGTTAAAAAGGCTTACAGCACTTTCGGCTCCAAAAAGCACCGCACGATTTTATACATCCCGCTTATAATCCAGGCAAATCTTATCAACAATCAATGCGATAAATTCCGAATTGGTCGGCTTTCCTTTCCCTGTGCTGACGGTATATCCAAATAGATCGTTGATCGTGTCCATCTTGCCGCGGCTCCATGCGACCTCAATCGCGTGGCGGATTGCCCGCTCGACACGGCTTGAAGTGGTCTGGCGCTTCTTGGCGATGGTCGGGTACAGGATTTTCGTCACAGAACCGAGCATTTCTTTATCACTGACTGACAAAATAATCGCATCCCGCAGGTACTGATATCCCTTAATATGAGCCGGAATCCCAATCTCATGCAGAATCTGCGTCACATCGCTCTCCAGATTCTGTCTTTCATATTCCGCCGACACCATATACGGCTCCACCTTCCGGCTGCCCGCCAGGGTCGAAGCGCGGTTCCTGTAATTCTTCAGGCGATGTACCTTGTCTAAAACCGCCTCCTTCGAAAATGGCTTTACTATGTAATAACAGGCGCCCATCCGAAAAGCATCCGCTGTCAGATTCTCGCTGCTCGCAGCTGTAATCATAACAAAGGAAGTGTCAGCTGAACAGTCTTGATTTGTCTTGATGCGCTCCATAACCGAAATTCCATCCATTCCCGGCATCACTACGTCCAGAAATACAATATCCGGCTTTGTCTTTACGATCATATTATAGGCATCGGTTCCGTTTTCCGCTTTTCCGACCACCTGAATCTCCTTATCACTTTCCAGTATATTTCCAAGCATATCCAATGCCTGACGATTATCCTCTGCGATCGCAATCTTCATTTCTGCCATAATATTCTCCTCCTCGGCACCTGTGATGATTAAAATAATTATAAATTCTTTTTTTAACAAGTTTCAACTCGTTTTGATCGCGCAGTTCGACACTCAACGCTCATTTTGTCTATCAATTCTTTTGATGCAAAATAAATTACACAAGATGCAAACTATATATAAGCATGTATTGTAGCTAACCGTATCTGTTAAGATTCCGCTATAAACCTTCTACCGCCCAGCCGCCATACGCCTATCTAACGATCCCTTATCACCACGTTTTACCGATTCCGGTCGAAAGACACACAAAATACACGCAATTAAAAAGCCTCCACGACCGGTTTCTGAACATGAAAATTCCATCTTTGCAGATCAAGTTTCGATAAATTCCTATAAAAAAACAGAGTTACGCCATAGCCATACAACTATAACATACTCTGTTATCGTGTTAATGCAACTGGCTGCCATTTTACAGGCCCTATAGCTTTGCGTCGCAGCTTTTCAACTGTTTTGCCAAATATGTAATTTGCTCTATTATATACGCTTTTTTTATATCCTGTCAATAAAGAGAGCAAAAACTTTGTACTTTGCATGTTACTGTTCACACACGTGTGCCCAGCAACAGGATTTTGCCGATGCTGCGTATTCAAAATCGGCAAAATCTGCTGCCAGAACTGTATCATATGGAATTTTCAGTCCAGAAAATTCCCACTTGTAAACAGTTACTTTGCATCCAGATTCAATGTCCCAGCATATTCTCCACCAGAATCCCATACCCTCGCGTCGAATCCTGAATAAAAACGTGCGTGACTGCTCCGATGAGTTTTCCGTTCTGGATGATGGGGCTGCCGCTCATGCCCTGGACGATCCCGCCGGTCAGGGACAGAAGTTCCGGATCGGTTACGCGAATGACCATGTCCTTGTTGTGGCGGTTGGAGGAGTGGTCTATTTTCTGAATCTCAATCTCGTAGTCTTTCAATTCCCCGGACACGCTGCTGCGGATGCAGGCACGGCCTTTTTTGACGTCCTGACGGTAACCGATCGGAATTGCAGGGTTCTTTACCCGGCTTAAAAAGCGCGGATTTGCCGTCCCGAAAATGCCCTGATCCGTATTAGCCTCCACACTTCCCAGCCGCGACTGATTTCCATAGTAAATAACGCCCGACATCACGCCCGGCTTTCCGAAACTACCCTTCTCCACGCCCAGAATCTCCGTATCGTATAGTTCGCCGCCGGAGGTCTGCACCAGAAGTCCCGTGTCGCCATCGCTGATACCGTGTCCCAGCGCTCCAAACGCGCCGTTAGCACATACATAGGTCATCGTACCGATGCCCTGCGTATCGTCGCGGATCCACAGCCCCAGCTTATAGTCTCCCTCCTGCGTCTGTACCGGCGTCATCTGTACATCCATCGTCTCTCCCTCGCGGCGCACTGAAAGTGTCAGAGCCATATTTCCCGCTTCCTTGACTGCCCGTATCATATCTTTCTTGTCCGTCGCCGGCGTCCCGTTGATTGCCTCGATATAGTCTCCAGAACGCAGGATTCCGTCCGCCGGATCCATCACTTCCCCCGTCTGTGCCGTCACCCTTCCGGTTCCAATCACCATCAGTCCATCGGATTTCATGTAAATACCCACCGGCAGCCCACAGGGAACCGCATACTGGACGTCCGACACATCTACCTCGATATCCTTTAATTTCCATATTCCAAAGAGTTTGAGACTTAAACGGTACGTTCCCTCCTGTTCAGAATAGATGGAAAAGGGCTGGTTGAGCTGCAGATGGATCTGGTCGGACGGAATTTTAGAGCTGCCGTTTAGAACCACCTCCTCGCTCTCACTTTCCAGCAATGCCCGAAACGGCAGCCCAAAGCGAACTTGCTCCTGCCGGTCCACCACCACATTGATGCGGTCGGGAACCGCGTTCTTCACATATTGATAAGACACACCGGCAAGCGCAATGACCCCCGCACCAAAGATTATCAGCAGAACACGGCGAAGTTTTTCCTTCCGACTTATTGTTTTCCACATACCAGAGTTTTTTCGCACGGTTTTTCCTCCTTCTACTCTTATGTACCTCCCCCGTTCCGTAGATTCCGCACTGCGGCGAATCTCAACGAAATGCAGATGTACACTCTGTTTGAATCCAAGAACTTGTTCGATAAAATCGTTTAATCCTAGTATGCGGAAAACCGTAAAATTCAGTCTGCTATTTTTGCGCCATTCTTTCTATTTTTTTCATTCAAGTGTTATTAAAACCCTGACTTTTTCTCAAGGTAAATGGAAAACCTGAAAAATTCCATTCTAACGTCAAAAAACCCGGTTCAGAAGACAGATTTCTCTGTCTCCCAAACCGGGGGTATAAAATCATCTTATGATTCAAAACTTGCGTAAAAGAACGAAGATTTGATACAACTTAAACAAACGAATCTATCTAAATTATACCAGCTCTAACAGAACTTCCATAGCGCCGTCGCCCTTACGCTGACCGATCTTAACGATACGGCTGTAACCACCATTGCGGTTAGCGTACTTCGGTGCAAGCTCATCAAACAGCTTAGCCGGCATATCTACCTTCTTAGTGTTTTTCTTCTTGCCTGCTCTTGCAGTCGGAACGTCTGTTACATCGTAGAGAACCTTCAGCATCTGTCTTCTAGCGTGAAGTCTGGAAGCTTTATCTTTCTTGATCTCTTTCTCTACTTCGTCGTAAACGGTAACTTTCTTGCCGTCAACAACTTCTTTTACTCTCTTGCCGTTCTCGTCTTTGCGAGCTACCTTAGCGGTAACTTTAACGGTCTCGAAGTTATCTTTCTCTTTTACTGCCAGAGCGATCAGACCCTCAGCGATCTTCTTCACTTCTTTTGCTCTTGCCTCAGTGGTAACGATCTTGCCGTTGAATAACAGTGCGGTTACCAGGCTGCGCAGCATTGCTTTTCTCTGACTGGAAGTTCTTCCAAGTTTTCTATATCCTGCCATGATTCTTTCTCCTCCATTTGCGGAAGCCGGCACTCATGCCCTTTGGACTTACTGAATGTCTGCTATATAAAATATAATTGTTTGATGGTTATGCAGGGACCTGTGCCATTCGGACTTACCCGTCCCCGTATCTGCATGAAAGGGACGCACTGCAAAGCACGTCCACCCACGCGGTATCTTAAGCCTCTTCGCTCGGGTTGAGCTGCAGACCTAATTCTTTCAGTTTTGCAAGAACCTCTTCCAGGGATTTGCGGCCCAGATTTCTGACTTTCATCATATCTTCCGGTGTGCGGTTGCACAGCTCCTCCACTGTATTGATTCCGGCTCTCTTTAAACAGTTGTAAGAACGAACGGATAACTCCAGCTCGTCGATGTTCATCTCAAGCACTTTCTCTTTCTCGTTGTCTTCCTTCTCTACCATAACCTCTGCGGTCTTGGCATTCTCGGAAAGGTCAATGAAGAGGTTCAGATGCTCGCTCAGAACCTTTGCTGCCAGGCTGACAGCTTCGTCTGGTGCCAGCGTTCCATTTGTGTATACATCTAATGTCAGCTTATCATAATCTGTCACCTGACCCACACGGGTGTTCTCAACGGTCATATTGACACGCTCCACCGGTGTGTAGATAGAATCAACAGCCAGAACTCCGATCGGAAGATCTTCACTCTTGTTCTTATCTGCGCTGATGTAGCCGCGGCCCTTCGTGATCGTCAGCTCCATGTAGAATTTGCTGTCCGCGCCGCCGCTTAATGTAGCGATGACCTGGTCCGGATTCAAAATCTCAATGTCAGAATCAGCGTGAATGTCAGCTGCTGTGATGACGCCTTCGCCCTCGAACTCGATATAAGCCGTCTTCGGCTCATTCGTCTCGCTGCTGTTTTTGATCGCCAGACTCTTGATGTTCATGATAATTTCAGTTACATCCTCTTTTACACCAGGGATAGAACTGAACTCATGCAAAACGCCGTCGATTTTCACTTGACTTACTGCTGCACCAGGCAAAGAGGAAAGCATAATTCTTCTTAAAGAATTGCCTAATGTGGTACCATAGCCTCTTTCCAGCGGTTCAACCACAAATTTGCCATATCTTTTGTCTTCGGAAATCTCAGCAATTTCAATTTTTGGTTTTTCAAAATCGAACACGATAGCCCCTCCTTTTGGGAACATTTTTGAGGGTCTGCCATACTCTTGTAGTCTCGGAATCTCCCAAGCAGCTGCCAAAGCAGATACATGGGAGATTCTGGACTAACATAATAGTAATACTTCTTATTATTTGGAGTACAGCTCGACGATAAGCACTTCGTTTACAGGAACGTCAATTTCGTCTCTGCTCGGTAACTCTTTAACAGTACCTTTCAGGTTCTCAGCGTCAACTTCCAGCCATGCCGGTACCATTCTTCCGCCGGTTACCTCAGCGATATCTTTATATCTCTGTGAAGATTTATACTTCTCTTTGATCTCGATTACATCGCCAGCCTTAACTAAGTAGGACGGGATGTTTACGCTCTTGCCGTTTACGAGAACGTGCTTGTGATCTACGATCTGACGTGTCTCTTTTCTTGTACGGCCAAAGCCCATTCTGAATAATACATTATCCAGTCTGCACTCCAGAAGGATCATCAGGTTAGCACCGACCTGACCATTCATTCTGGATGCTTTTGCATAGTAATTTCTAAACGGTTTCTCTAACACACCGTAGATGAATTTTGCTTTCTGCTTTTCTCTCAGCTGGAGTGCATACTCGCTCATCTTTCTGTTGGCTCTCGTTAATTTTCTCGTTGATTTCTTGTCGATTCCTAAATAAACCGGATCAAGGTCAAGAGATCTACATCTTTTAAGTACAGGAACTCTATCTACTGCCACTTTACTTGCACCTCCTAATTAGACTCTTCTACGTTTCGGCGGACGGCATCCGTTATGCGGAACCGGAGTTACGTCCTTAATGCTTGTTACTTCCAGACCACATGCCTGAAGAGCACGGATTGCTGCTTCACGACCGGATCCCGGACCTTTTACCATAACGTCTACAGACTTTAAGCCATGGATAAGAGCTGCCTTCGTTGCAGTTTCTGCAGCCATCTGAGCTGCATATGGAGTAGATTTCCTTGAACCTCTAAATCCCAGACCGCCTGCACTTGCCCATGATAAGGCATTACCCTGTGCATCTGTTAAAGTAACGATTGTGTTATTAAAAGATGACTGGATGTGCGCCTGTCCGCGTTCAACGTTTTTCTTTACACGCTTTTTTGTCACTTTCTTGCCAGTGGACACTTTTTTAGCCATTTTAAACTAACCTACTTTCTCAAATATTGAATCCTGTTGCTAAACCTAACCTGATTCAGTTTCCTTGTTACTTAATTATTTCTTCTTGTTTGCTACTGTCTTTCTCGGACCCTTACGAGTTCTAGCGTTGGTCTTTGTCTTCTGACCACGAACCGGAAGGCTCTTTCTATGACGGATGCCTCTGTAGCATCCAATCTCCTGCAGTCTCTTGATGTTCATAGCGATCTCTCTTCTCAGATCACCCTCAACCACCTGACTGTCAGCGATGATTGCCGCAAGCTTCTTAACTTCGTCGTCAGTTAAGTCCTTAACACGAGTGTCAGGATTAACTTCAGCTTCGGCCAGGATACGGGCTGCACTTGCTCTACCGATACCGTAGATGTAAGTCAAGCCGATCTCTACGCGTTTCTCTCTTGGTAAATCGACACCTGAAATACGAGCCATGTGTGTAGTACACCTCCATTAGTTTTTCTTACTTCTTCGTTGATAATGTATAAATTTGCTTAAACTACTGAACAACTCATCCGAGTGGTTCATAATAGAAAGCCGCGCGAAAAAATAGATGCTAAATCAAATTAGCCCTGTCTTTGTTTGTGCTTCGGATTCTCACAGATTACTCTGATACTGCCTTTTCTCTTGATGATCTTGCACTTTTCGCAAATTGGTTTAACCGATGATCTAACCTTCACAGCAATTCTCCTTTCCGTAATAGTCCGTCCAATCTCGGACATACAATTTTTTATAACCTATTGCAGTCCTGTGTCGGACTTACAGGTACAACAGACTCGTTCCATCCCTCTGCCGTGAGAGGACAAAAGGGCGGATCTTACCTGATGCTTCAACAAAGTTCGCTAAAGCATTATAACATTTAAAATCCTATAATGCAAGCGAAATTTACACTTCTCTCAATATTTTTATTGAGAAAAATGGATTGGTCTTTATTTATCTCTCCAAATGATTCTTCCCTTAGAGAGATCGTATGGCGACATTTCCATTGTAACCTTATCGCCCGGCAGAATACGGATGTAGTTCATACGGAGTTTTCCGCTGATCGTAGCAAGTACGATGTGTCCGTTTTCCAGTTCTACCTTAAACATAGCGTTCGGCAGCTTCTCTGCTACTACGCCCTCAATCTCAATTACATCTGCTTTCGACATTCTATATACCTCCCTGCAATGATTTCTGAATGAAATAGCGGATCGCTTCATCCTGGACTGCCGCGCCGTCCGCAAACTGGGCTGCCAGCGCCTCATCCCACTTGTGGGAGAACTGCACGTGCTTTCTCTTCTTGCGTTTCGGCTTGGCGGCAGTTTTGGTGCGTCCGTCTGCCAGATACACATAGTGTGCATCTTCTCTGACTATGATATAATAATTGCCTTTGTCATGCCCCGCCAGCGAGCGGACCAGACAGGCCATTCCATATTCCGTCATTCTGATCTCCGTTTCTACTTAGACAGACACTTTCTAAAAAACATCGCTGCTGATTGACGCAGCTCCAGCAGATACGCTGCCATTTCTCCCACTCTGCCTGAAACATCCAAAAAACATGCAGGTTTGTCTGAAACAAACGATTTTTGTCCATTTCACAAAGTGCAACCAGTTTGGAGAAACAACCAGTGGCAGCCAGCTGGAACCAGCCAAATCAACGCTTCAATTTTCACAAAAGGTTCTTTCCTATTTTCTATCTATAAAGACAGAATCTCAGGCTCATTTTCTGTAATTAGAATCGTATTTTCATAATGGGCAGCCCAGCCGCCGTCTTCCGTCATGACGGTCCAGTCATCATCGAGCCAGACTACTTCGTAGCTGCCCTCGGTGATCATCGGCTCGATCGCGAGCGTCATGCCGGGCTGTAAGAGAATTCCTTTTCTTTTTCTTGCAAAATTCGGAATCTCCGGATCCTCATGCAGATGAGAACCGATTCCATGGCCTACCAGATCTCTGACAACACCAAAGCCGAAGCTTTCAGCATATTTCTGAATGGCTACAGAGATGTCATTGAGATGATTGCCAGCTTTGGCAAATTTAATCCCCTCAAAAAAGCTCTGTCTGGTAACTTCAATCAGTTTTTTCGCATCATCGTCGATCTGACCGATGCCATAAGTCCGGGCTGCATCCGAGTGATATCCTTTATAGATAACACCTGCATCCAGACTGACAATATCACCCTCATCAAGGAAATGTTCCTTATGAGGAATTCCATGGACAACCTCATCATTGACAGAGACACAGATGGAGGCAGGATAGCCATTGTAATTTTTGAATGAGGGAATGCAGCCGTAGCTTCGGATGATTTCCTCTCCCATATGATCAATGTCCCAGGTGGACATTCCCGGACGAAGGTTCTTCGCCAGTTCCTCGTGAGTTTTGGCAAGGATTCTGCCAGCCTCACGCATGAGTTCTATCTCCCTGGGAGATTTTATCGTCACTGCCATCTTTTATGCTCCCAAAATGTCAACAATGTTTTTAAACACGGTTTCCATAGACAGTGTACCGTCTATCGCATGCAGAACACCTTTTTTCTTATAGTAATCAATCAGAGGATGTGTCTGCTCATGATATACTTCCAGACGTTTCTGTACGGTCTCCGGCTTATCATCGTCGCGAAGAACCAGTTCAGAACCACATTTATCGCAGATTCCTTCTTTTTTCGGTGCTGCAAACTCTGTATGATACGTAGCGCCGCACTTTAAGCATGCACGACGGCCTGCCATACGATTTACAATATTCGCATCCGGCACTTCTACATCGAGAGCGAAATCAATTGCCTCTCCGTTTTCTTTCAGTGCTGCTGTCAGGCTCTCTGCCTGCGGAATCGTTCTTGGAAATCCGTCCAGGATATAGCCATTCTCGCAATCTGCTTCGTGAATACGATCAAGAAGCATGCCGATCGTTACTTCATCCGGCACCAGCAATCCCTGATCGATGAACGATTTTGCTTTTTTGCCCAGCTCTGTACCCGCTTTGATATTAGAGCGGAAAATATCTCCGGTTGAAATGTGCGGAATGTTATATTTCTCTGCAATTTTATCAGCCTGTGTTCCTTTACCGGCTCCCGGTGCTCCTAACATAACAATCTTCATAATGGTACAATCTCCCTATATACAACAGAATCGCCTCCAGGCAGGAGCTGTCTCCGGCCACCTCCAGCCGTTAAGAAAGAGAGCTCCCGCCCAGAAAGCGAGTTGTCTTAGTCGTTTAAGAATCCTTTATAGTTGCGAACCAGCATCTGTGATTCGACTGCTTTGATTGTCTCAAGTACTACACCTACGATAATGATAAGAGAAGTACCTCCAAAGGAGAGACGGCTCACTGAGAACAGTCCAGAGACAATGATCGGAACCAGGCAGACAATGATCAGTCCGCAGGCACCAATCAGTATAATATACTCCAGAATTCCATCCAGGTAATCGGATGTTGGCTTTCCTGGACGAATGCCCGGGATGAAACCGCCGGATTTCTTCATGTTGTTTGCCACCTCAAGCGGGTTGAATGTTATGGATGTGTAGAAATACGCAAACACAATAATCAACGCGATGTAGACAATTAAGCCAACTGAATAAGCCGGACGCTCCGGATTAAACCAGGAGCTGGAATTCAGAGCCAGAAGAATCTTTCCTCCGATGGTGTCATAATTAACCTGGAAAAATCCAGCAATTACCACCGGGAAAGACATCAGGGATGAAGCAAAGATAACAGGAATAACACCTGCTGTATTTACTTTTAACGGGATGCTTGTGGACTGACCGCCAACCATCTTACGTCCCTGCATCTTTTTAGAATACTGAACCGGAATTCTCCGCTCTGCATCCTGTAAAATGATAACAAATACAACCATCGCTACGATAACCGCTACGATAATCACGGCTGTTACAACTGCAACCGCCACGATCTTGCCCTGCAGGAAACGCTCATAGAGCGTAATCATATCGCTTGGCATGGTTGAAATGATATTGAACAGAAGCACGATAGAAATACCGTTTCCGACGCCGTTCTCGGTGATTCGCTCACCGATCCACATCAGCATGGCACTTCCGGCTGTCATTGTCACAATAGCGACAATCACATTCAGGGCAGTAAACTCAACTAAAAGTCCCTTGCCGCCGAAACCGATCGCCATAGCGACGGACTGCATCAGCGCCAGTGCAACCGTAAGGTAACGCGTATATTCCGCAATCTTCTTTCTTCCGTCCTCGCCCTCCTGCTGCATTTCCTCTAATTTCGGAATTGCAATTGTCAGAAGCTGCATGATAATGGAAGAAGTGATGTACGGGGTAATACTCAATGCGAATACCGACATGTTCGTGAACGAACCGCCGGTAATCGTATTGAAGAAACCAAACGCATCATTGGACTGTCTTGTAAACAGTTCCTGGAAAAATGTTGTATTAACTCCGGGAATCGGCAGCTGCGATCCGATACGGGTCACAACCAGCATAAAGAACGTATAGAGGAGTTTTTCTCTGACCTCTTTTATCTTAAATGCATTCTGGAGCGTTTTTAACATATTAGATCACCTCGCAGGTTCCGCCAACGGCCTCGATCTTAGCTTTCGCGCCTTCACTTACCGCATCAACCTTTACGTTCAGCTTTTTGGTCAGCTCGCCATTGCCGAGGATCTTAACGCCGTCACGCGGGTTCTTTACGATGCCTGCTTCGATTAATGTTTCAACCGTAACAACTGTGTCGTTCTCGAATCTCTCAAGAGCGCTTACGTTGATACCAACGATGGTCTTAGAATTTCTGTTTGTGAAGCCTCTCTTCGGGAGACGTCTATATAACGGCATCTGACCGCCTTCAAATCCTGGTCTCGGAGCGCCGGAACGAGCTTTCTGTCCCTTATGTCCCTTACCAGCAGTCTTACCATTGCCTGATGCGTGACCACGACCTCTTCTGAAGCTGTCGCTGTGCTTAGAGCCTACCGCCGGCTTTAAATTGGATAAATCCATGACTGCACCTCCTTGCAAATATCTTAGATTTCCTCTACTTTAACTAAATGTCTAACATTCTGGATCATGCCTCTGATAGCGGCGTTGTCCGGCTGCTCAACTGTCTTGCCAGTCTTGTTTAAACCAAGAGCTGCAACCGTTGCTTTCTGCTTCGGGATAGCGCCAATAGGAGACTTAACCAATGTGATTTTTAATTTCTCTGCCATTTTTATCTCCTCCTATTAGTTCAGAATTTCTTCTACAGACTTACCGCGAAGTTTTGCAACCTCTTCCGGAGTCTTTAAAGAACCTAAGCCTGCCAGGGTAGCAAGAACTACGTTTGCCTTGTTGTTGGAACCAAGGGATTTTGTACGGATGTTCTTGTAACCAGCCAGATCCAGTACGGCACGAGCCGGACCACCAGCGATGATACCGGTACCTTCCGGAGCCTTCTTCAGAAGTACGTTAGCGCTTCCGAATTTGCCGAGGAAATCGTGCGGGATGCTATTGTTCTCATCGAACGGAACCTCCATCAGGTTTCTGGCAGCTGCCTCTTTGCCCTTGCGGATTGCTTCCGGAACCTCAGCAGCTTTTCCCATACCAGCACCAACGTGGCCGTTTTTATCTCCAACTACTACTAAAGCGGAAAAACGCATTGTACGTCCGCCCTTAACGGTCTTGGATACACGTTTGATTGCCACTACAGTATCCTCTAACTCGAACTGGTTGGCATCAATTTTTGTACGTTTCATGTGTATGTTCTCCTTCCTACTAGAATTCCAGACCAGCCTCGCGGGCTGCATCTGCTAATGCCTGAACTTTTCCGTGGTAAATAAATCCGCCTCTATCGAAGACAACTTCTTTAATACCTTTTTCAAGCGCTCTCTTAGCGATTACAGTTCCAACGTGAGCTGCTGCTGCAACATCGTTCGTCTTCTCCAGTTCAGCTTTAACTTCCTTCTCGGCAGTGGAAGCTGCTACTAAAGTTTTTCCAACTGTATCATCAATGATCTGAGCATACATATGATTATTACTTCTAAACACTGCTAAACGCGGTCTCTCGGCTGTGCCAGAAAAACGGTTGCGTAATCTAACGTGTTTTTTAACGCGAATTTCGCTTCTTGACTGTTTGCTAACCATCTTCACACTCTCCTTAATTATTTCTTACCAGTCTTACCAACTTTACGTCTGATAAC
>ERZ831773.2293-NODE-2293-length-16061-cov-3.148757_pt1 | contig 16061 bp, 11 predicted proteins | sample MGYA00519696_ERZ831773 | MGnify/ENA primary metagenome ERZ831773 (study PRJEB31850, sample SAMEA3708720) | human gut metagenome | biome: human gut; feature: human-associated habitat; material: faeces | place: China | collected 2014 ...
ATGTAAGAACTTTTACAGCAGAAGGTAAACTGGCATCCCAGGCAGAAGAGAAGAATGAAGAACTGAGATCCTGTGTGGCTGACCTGCATATGGAAAAGGGAAAGCTGAAAAAGATCACTGTGAAAAAAGAACGGGTCCGTGGAAAGGTCCTTGCAGTGACGGATGAGTCTATTGAACTGGAAGGCTATGGCTGCGTACCCATCGATGACAATTTTCATGTATACAAGACCTACGGGGATTTCCAGGTCCTTGGAAAAGGAAACATCCTGGTAGGTTATGATCTGCAGGAATTTGTGGCAGCTGACGCTGTTCTGGAACAGCCATTTGATGCGGAAACCATCCGCGTCCTGATCATGGATAATGGTTTTAAGCAGATCTTTCATGATACCATAGAACTTACTGCAAATTGCGATGGGGAACTGATCTACGAAAAGGAAAACGGAGAAAATCAGGAAAGCTCCTTTAAGAAAGGGGATACATTCTCCTACGAAGCATCTGATAAAAAGCTGGAAAACGGACGTATGATCTTAAAACCGGAAGACAGTGAAGGAATTACCGTCACTTCCTTAGAACGTGGCCAGGGACAGCCTACTTACAGTGGTTCTATAGAAGTGAAAGCAGAAGAGGGCGGCTTAGTCCTTATTAACGAGTTGTACCTGGAAGATTATTTAAAGAAGGTAGTTCCAAGTGAAATGCCTGCGTCTTATGAAAAAGAGGCATTAAAAGCCCAGGCAGTGTGTGCCCGGACTTATGCCTACCGCCAGATCCAGGGAAATGCCTACGGGCAGTATGGTGCCCATGTGGATGACAGCACCAATTTCCAGGTGTACAACAATATAAGTACCAGCGAGCGTACAGACCAGGCAGTAAATGAGACCTGTGGACAGATGCTTTTCTATAATGATAAGCCCATAGAAGCCTTTTATTATTCCACTTCCTGCGGCCATGGGGCAGATGGAAGTGTATGGGGCAATGAAGGGGCGGCTCTGCCCTACCTGCGTTCCATGCAGATCAAAAAAGGCGCAAGAGAGCTGACTATGGAAGATAATGATACTTTTGATGATTACATACGGTCAAAAAACATTACTTCTTATGATGCTTCTTATCCTATGTTCCGCTGGCATGTGGATATTAAAGCCAGTATCCTTTCCGCACAGATCCCGGGAGTGGGAAATGTAACCGATGTAAATGTAGTATCCAGAGGTTTAGGCGGCATTGCTTCTGAAGTAGAAGTAAAAGGCGATGGAGGAAGCTACAAGATCAAAGGCCAGAGCCAGGTAAGAAGTATGCTTGGAAATACGGAACTTGTAATAAAGAAACAGGACGGAAGCGATATGACAGGAACGGCAGCCCTTCCAAGTGCGTTTATTTCCGTTGAGAAGCGCACGGCAGAGGACGGAAGCATTGTATTCCGGGTATACGGCGGCGGTTTCGGACATGGAGTTGGAATGAGCCAGAACGGCGCCCACAGCATGGCAAAGGCAGGAAAGACGTATAAAGACATCCTTGATTTTTTCTATCATGGAGCGGAGATCAGGACAGAATAAGACCGATGTGTCTGGCTGGCAGCCGGAGGCAGAGACCTGGTCTGGGAAAACAGAATACGGGCATAAAAAAACACGGTTTAGGAAACGGAAATATTTCCTGACCGTGTTTTTTAGTTGTTATGTATCTGGAAGCAGCTGCCGGTGACAGCTTTTGCCAATATCTTGTTAGCCACTGCCAAAGGCAGCTGGCAGACTGGCTTTATATATTATTTAATCATATGGTTAGGCTAATAAGAAAACCTCTACATTCTGTATTCCGTGGTTTTTTGATTCTGCGTGTGTATCATAAAAAATATCAATGTGATGGCCTTTTACACCGCCACCTTTGTCCTCGGCAATGTAAACCACCCCGTTGATCATAACCCTGGTTCCATATGGGATCACTCTTGGGTCAACAGCAATGGTGTGCTGGGAGCTGGCAACGGCACCGGTACAGGTGTTTCTTCCCCAGCCTGCGGAGCAGCTTCTGCAAGGGCAGTAACCGGTAGTTTTAAAAACACCCAGGGAAACCATCTGGGAAGCCGGTTTCGGCAGCTTCTGTTTCCTGCTGATCCTGATCGTTTGCAGCTTCTTCTGTTTGCTGTGCCTGTTCGGAACTGTCATTTTCAGAAGCGAATGCACAAAAGGCAGAGCCAATTATAAAAAATACAGTGATAAAAGTCGTGGTTAATAGTTTCTTCATGTTCATTTCTACCTCCTTTTGCAGTCGGAAAGGACATATGTACTCCGGGAAGCACATAAAGGACTGCTCTGTTCACGGTGTTGCATAATATTTGCAATGAATTATTAACACATCATAAATATATGTAACACTTTTGTAATATATGAACGATAAAGTAATATTTACCACATTTTTTTAAATCTGTCAAGAAAAACACAAAATGCGCAAAAAGCCCTTGACAAATTCTTTATAAAGGAATATATTATGCAATGTAGATGTTAGCACTCCAATAAGTTGAGTGCTAATAACAAAAGAAACAGCGAACAGGAGGCAGGAACACATGGATGCGCAGTTGGATGAGCGTAAGGTCACTATATTAAAAGCGATCATAAAGACTTATCTGGAAACAGGCGAGCCGGTGGGTTCCCGGACGATTTCCAAGTATTCGGAACTGAAACTCAGTTCTGCCACCATCCGCAATGAGATGTCAGACCTGGAAGAGATGGGCTACATTATACAGCCACATACATCAGCAGGACGTATTCCTTCTGATAAGGGATACAGGTTCTACGTTGACCAGATCATGCAGGAGAAAGAAAACGAAGTCACAGAATTTAAGGATGTGATGGTCCAGAAAGTAGATAAACTGGAACTGGTCCTTAAGAAAATGGCTCAGGCTCTTGCGGCAAATACCAATTATGCAGCGATGATCAGCGGACCAAGCTACCACAAGACAAAGCTGAAATTCATACAGCTTTCCAGAGTAGAAGCAAATAAGCTTCTGGTGGTAGTGGTTGTGGAAGGCAACATCATCAAGAACACCATGATCGATATTGGCGAAGATCTGGGAGAACAGGAACTTCTCAATCTGAACATCCTCTTAAACAGCAGCTTAAACGGACTGACCATTGAAGAAATCAATCTTGGGATTATCAGCAAGCTGAAAGAAGATGCAGGCATTCACAGTAAGGTGATCGAACTGGTACTGAATGAAGTCGCAGAAGCTATTAAAGCGGGCGGCGAGGACCTGCAGATCTATACCAGCGGAGCGACCAACATTTTCCGGTATCCGGAACTGGCTGAAGGAGAAAAGGCCAGCAAGCTGATCGGAACATTAGAACAAAAAGAAGTGCTGCAGGAATTTGTTTCCGATGTAAACGCAGACCAGCAGGGCGATGGAGGCATTCAGGTATACATTGGTGATGAAACACCGATCCAGTCCATGAAGGACTGCAGCGTGGTCACAGCCAATTATGATCTGGGCGGGGGCCTTCGGGGAACCGTAGGAATTATCGGTCCTAAGCGAATGGATTATGAAAAAGTTCTTGGAACTTTGAAAAATCTCATGAACCAGCTGGATGCAGCATTTAAAAAGGATGAAAGGTGATAGCAGTGAGTGAAGAAATGAAGAAAGAAGATCTGAAGGATCCGTCCAATATGGAACAGGAAGCTTCTGAGGAGACTGCTTCTGAGAACACTGAAACAAGTGCAGAAGAGAAGACCACAGAAAAAGCACCTGAGAAAGAGGGCTTCTTTAAAAAGAAAAAAGATCCTAAGGATGAAAAAATAGAAGAACTTACCGACCGGGTAAAACGCCAGATGGCAGAATTTGATAATTTCCGCAAGAGAACGGAAAAAGAAAAATCTACCATGTACGAGATGGGTGCAAAAGACATCATCGAGCGTATGCTTCCGGTAGTTGATAATTTTGAAAGAGGCTTAGCTTCCATTCCGGAGAGCGAAAAAAATACAGCTTTTGCTGAGGGAATGGAAAAAATATATAAGCAGTTCCAGAAAGTCTTAGAAGACGCCGGTGTGAAGGCTATTGAGGCAGCCGGACAGCCATTCGATCCTAACTTCCACAATGCAGTGATGCATGTAGAAGATGAAAGCTTAGGAGAGAATATCGTAGCTGAGGAACTTCAGAAAGGCTATATGTACCGTGACAGTGTTGTAAGACACAGCATGGTAAAAGTAGCAAACTGACATTGAGCACTTAACGAGGTCTTTTCGAGTTTAGTGCGAAAGTCGTTCCCGAAACTTGGCGAGGTCTTTTCGAGCCTTAGTTGAGTGGAACATTTATTATGATTTTTTCATCAAACATATATAACAGGAGGAAAAAACTATGAGTAAGATTATTGGTATCGACTTAGGTACAACTAATAGCTGCGTAGCCGTTATGGAAGGTGGAAAGCCAACCGTTATCGCTAACGCAGAGGGCGTAAGAACCACACCATCTGTTGTGGCATTTACAAAAACAGGAGAAAGACTGGTAGGTGAGCCTGCTAAGCGCCAGGCAGTTACCAATGCAGACAGAACCATTGCTTCTATCAAGCGTCATATGGGTACTGACTACAAGGTAGACATTGATGGAAAGAAATACACTCCACAGGAGATCTCCGCAATGATCCTTCAGAAGCTGAAAGCAGATGCTGAAAGCTATCTGGGCGAGACTGTAAGCGAAGCAGTTATCACTGTTCCTGCATATTTCAACGATGCACAGCGTCAGGCAACCAAGGATGCCGGTAAGATCGCTGGTCTGGATGTAAAGCGTATCATCAACGAGCCTACAGCAGCAGCATTAGCTTACGGCCTTGACAATGAAAAAGAGCAGAAGATCATGGTATATGACCTTGGTGGTGGTACATTCGATGTATCTATCATTGAGATCGGTGATGGTGTTATTGAAGTTCTTTCTACCAACGGTGATACACACCTTGGCGGTGATGACTTCGATAATGCAATTACCAACTGGATGATCTCTGAATTCAAGAAGGCAGAAGGCGTAGACCTTTCCGGCGATAAGATGGCTCTTCAGAGATTAAAAGAAGCAGCTGAGAAAGCTAAGAAGGAACTGTCTACTGCGACTACAACCAATATCAACCTGCCATTCATCACAGCTACTGCAGAAGGTCCAAAGCATCTGGATATGAACCTGACAAGAGCTAAATTTGACGAACTGACACATGATCTGATCGAGCGTACAGCTATTCCGGTACAGAATGCATTAAAGGATGCTGGCATTACCGCAGCTGAGCTTGGCAAGGTACTGTTAGTTGGTGGTTCTACACGTATGATCTCCGCACAGGAGAAAGTAAAACAGTTAACCGGCAAAGAGCCTAGCAAGTCCCTGAACCCAGATGAGTGTGTTGCAATTGGTGCAGCTATCCAGGGTGGTAAGTTAGCAGGCGATGCAGGTGCCGGAGATATCCTTCTTCTGGATGTAACTCCACTGTCTCTGTCTATTGAGACCATGGGCGGTGTAGCAACCAGACTGATCGAGAGAAATACAACCATTCCTACCAGAAAGAGCCAGATCTTCTCTACTGCAGCTGATAATCAGACCGCTGTTGATATCCATGTTGTACAGGGCGAGCGTCAGTTTGCAAGAGATAACAAGACCTTAGGCCAGTTCCGTCTGGATGGTATCCCACCAGCAAGAAGAGGTGTTCCGCAGATCGAAGTTACATTCGATATCGATGCAAACGGTATTGTAAATGTATCTGCTAAGGATCTTGGAACAGGCAAAGAGCAGCATATTACCATTACTTCCGGATCTAACATGTCTGATTCAGATATTGATAAGGCTGTTAAAGAGGCTGCTGAGTATGAGGCTCAGGATAAGAAGCGTAAGGAAGCGATCGATGCAAGAAATGATGCTGATTCTATGGTATTCCAGACTGAGAAGGCTCTGGAAGAGGTTGGCGACAAGATCGATGCTAACGACAAGGCTGAGGTTGAGGCTGATTTAAATGCACTGAAAGAAGCTATCAACAGAGCGCCGGTTGATCAGATGACTGATGCCCAGGTTGAAGATATCAAGTCAGGTAAAGAAAAACTGATGAACAGCGCCCAGAAGCTGTTTGCAAAGGTTTATGAGCAAGCACAGCAGGCTGGTGCAGGTGCAGGTCCAAACATGGGTGGCGCAAATGCAGGCAATGCAGGAAGCTCCAAGCCAGATGATGATGTAGTTGACGCTGACTTCAAAGAAGTGTAAGATTATATAACGGTTCAGACATATGCTGTTTTGGACGGGAAAGTGTGTTGCAAGCTAGCATGTCTGAACTAATGGACGGGTCCGAGAGGGGAGATATCCCCTTCCGGGCCTTACCGTCTGTTTAAACAAAGGGCATTTTGGACCCGGCAGAGAAAGAAATAGCAGTGATAAGAGGTAAACAACATGGCAGAGAATAAAAGAGATTACTATGAAGTTCTGGGTGTTTCAAAAGACGCTGATGAAGATACCCTGAAAAAAGCATACAGAAAACTTGCCAAGAAATACCATCCTGATGCAAATCCTGGTGACAAGGAGGCAGAGGCAAAGTTTAAGGAAGCTTCAGAGGCTTACAGCGTACTGAGCGATCCTCAGAAACGTCAGCAGTACGACCAGTTCGGCCATGCTGCATTTGAGCAGGGCGGTGGTGCCGGTTATGGCGGCGGTTTCGGCGGCTTTGATTTCAATGGCGGAGATATCTTTGGCGATATTTTCGGTGATATTTTCGGCGGCGGCCGTTCCAGATCCAGAAGCGGTCCTATGAAGGGGGCAAATGTAAGAACAGCAGTCCGCATTACCTTTGAGGAAGCTGTATTTGGCTGCGAAAAAGAGATTGAGATCAACTATAAGGAAGTATGTTCAAGCTGTAACGGAACTGGCGCAAAGCCAGGTACTTCCCCACAGACCTGTACCAAGTGTAATGGTAAAGGTAAGATCATGTATACACAGCAGTCTTTCTTTGGTCAGGTTCAGAATGTACAGACCTGTCCGGAGTGTAACGGTACAGGTAAAGTCATTAAGGAAAAATGCCCGAACTGCTATGGTACCGGATACAAGACTGTTCGCAAGAAATTTAAAGTTTCTATCCCGGCAGGTATTGACAATGGCCAGTGTATCCGTATGGCTGGCGGCGGTGAGCCGGGAACAAACGGCGGCGAGAGAGGCGACCTGTTAGTAGAGGCAGTAGTATCCCAGCATCCAATCTTCAAGCGCCAGGATACCAGCATTTATTCTACTGTACCGATCTCCTTTGCAAAGGCAGCATTAGGCGGTCCGATCCGCATCAAGACCGTAGACGGTGAAGTAGAGTATGAGGTAAAACCAGGTACCCAGACCGATACCAAGGTACGTTTAAAGGGAAAAGGCGTTCCATCCCTGCGTAACCGCAATGTGCGCGGCGATCATTATGTAACACTGGTAGTCAAGGTGCCGGAGCGTATGAATCAGGCTCAGAAGGATGCATTAAAGCGCTATGATGACCTGATGAACGGAATTGAACCAGAAGGAGAAAAGCCAAAGAAGAAAGGGCTTTTTAAATAGGAGAACCTCTGCAATATGCTGATAAAAAAGAGAAAAAATACAGTGCCGCCCTGGAAGATCTTTATTCTGACAGTGGTAGGTTTCGGACTGATGCTTGCAATCGCAGTACACAGCCGGAATGAGGCATTAAACCGGTTAAGCCAGGAATATACTATTACAGATGACGCAAAGCCAAGGCATATCAAATTTGAGTCCATGCCGGTAGGTGAAGCAGAACAGGCAGTGGGAATGTATCTGCGGTATAATGCAATGGTCCAGTTTGAGGAAAGCGGGAAAATCCTTTCTGATGATCTGGCAAAAAATGTTCCTTTTGATAGTATGCAGGCTGATTTTGAAAATGGTATTTATCCACAGGACGTTCTGGTGCATGGTTTTAAGACCTTATCCGAAGAGGAATATGGGGATGAAAAATCCCAGTATGACAACCATGCCACACTTCTTGGCTATACTTCCTATAAAGTAGTCCAGGTTTCCTTAGATGAACAGTGGCCGGATGAAACAAAGGAAAATATCACAAGGCAGTATGCAGTGGGACGAAGCCGGAAAAGCTGGAAGATATTTGAGATCACAGAGAAATAAATGGATCTAAGATAGATCAAAAAAACGAGAAGAGGATGAGATATGCCTCTTCTCATTTTTTGTTGCTATACATATTGAAAGTGCGCAGTGAGGCGCTCACGGATCTGCAAATTATTTCCCGTGTATTACATTGCGTTCATAATTAAAGATATACTGCTGCATGACTCCCGCATAGCCCTTATAACATCCAAAAGAGTCGGTGATCATCTGGTCATAAAGTCTGGCTTTAGGCAGATCTTTGTATTTTTCAGCATCATAATAATGTTCGTTTAGGATCTTCTCAATCCAGGTATCCACAGGAAAGGCGTCAATGTGATGCAAACCGAAAAGGCAGACACAGTTGGCTACTTTCTTGCCAATGCCGTAAAAGCCGGTAAGATACTCCATGGCAGCGGTATAATCCAACTTGCTTAAATGCGCCAGGTCCAGACGTCCAGCTACAGCGTCTCGGCAGAGGCGGTAGATATATTTGGCCCGGTAGCCAAGTTTCAGGGCAAGGAGATCTTCTAAAGAAGCCTGACACAGCTGTTCAGGTGTGGGAAATGCATAAAACTGGTCAATCTTTGTCCCATACCGGCTGCAGAGGGCTTCCACCAACGCCCGGATCGCAGGGATCGTCTTTTGCTGTGAGATCACAAAAGTAATGATCATTTCCCATGTATCCTGACGAAGGATGCGGATGCCCTGTCCGGCTTTAGAGGCTGCTTTCAGATAGTGATCGTCCGGTGTGATGGATGCGATCATTTTCTCATAATCTGTATTTAAGTCAAAATAGTTCTTCCAGAAATTTTCTAAATCCGGTCCACATTCCAGAAAAAAGATGTCATTTTCCTGTCGAATAAAGCAAACATGGCCCTGGCTTATAACCTGCCAGGTATTTGTACGCCCAGGCGCCGGTATCATTCGAAAGACCTGTCCTGACCCGGCAGTCTGCTCCAGATCAAAACAGGGGATCTTATATGTAAATGTCATAAAATGCCTCCAAACAGTATTGTGTTTATAAAACAGTTGTTTTAGGAATATCATCAATGGTATCATAAATACGGAAGAAAAAACAGATACGTTTTTTGGCAGATCCGTTGCTGGTCATGCAGCGCATGAACCGCATGAACCGTAACAGGATTTTAAGAGTATATAAAAGGGTTGGTGTAAAATACGATGAAAAAAATTGCAGTTGTGGCGCTGGATCCGTTGGCCGGTGCTTCCTATACAAAAGAAGTAAGAGATCTTTTTGGTGAATATGCGGAAGTAGTGGGGTATAGCGTAAGAGATGGATCAGCTGCCGGAGTGCTTCCAAGAGCGGATCTGTTTGCTATATCTACAGATGCCTATGGTTCTGCAGAAGAAGAGGCCCGCCATGTGCCTATTGATAGTCAGATCATGTCCATTGAGGTTACTTTTTACTGGGAAACCCTAAAAAAACTGTTTGAGATACCACAAGGAACGAAAGTGTTGTTTGTGAATGTTACCAGTAATATGGCAAGAGAGGCTATTACCCAGTTAAGCTCTCTTGGAGTAAACCATCTGCAGTTCATTCCTTATTATCCCGGCGCTGTTTTAGAAGAACCGGTGGATATTGCGGTAACTCCCGGTGAATCCCGTTTTGTGCCGCCTTCTGTAAAAACAGTGATCGACTGTGATCACCGTCCCTGTTCCTATGGAATGATGGTAGAAATAGCTTTGCGTCTGGGACTGGAATATCTGCCGGAAACAGAAAGCTTTATGAATTATGCTAAGGTAGTGGCCTCCAATCACTACAGCTTTGACCTGATGTATGCTAAAAGCCGCAGGCAGGAAAGCCAGATGCATATTCTGGCGGAAAGCCTGGATGAAGGTCTGATCGGTGTAAATGAAACAGGAGAGGTTTTTGTCTGTAACAAAAAGGCCTGTCAGATCGCCCGCATTTCTGAAGAACTGGCTATGGGAAAGAAGGGGGAAGAGGTATTTCCCTATATTCCTTTTTATCAGGTGCTCCGGGAGAAAAAGGCAGTTCCTGAGAAGGTGATCCGCCTCTTTGGAACCAATGTTTCCCTGGCAGTGGTGCCGGTGGTGCGAAAAGAGGACTGTATCGGCGCCTTTGCCATGCTACAGAAGTTTAATGAGCAGGAGTCCCGCCAGAATGCCTTGCGAAGACAGCTGATGCAGAAAGGCCATTATGCCCGTTATACCTTCGATGACGTAATAGGAAATTCAGATGCTATTACAGAAACCATTAATATTTTAAGGAAAATGGCAGCAACTGAAAGCCCTGTGCTTCTCATTGGAGAGACAGGTACTGGAAAAGAGCTGATGGCACATGCAGTCCATCAGGCTTCCGGGCGGGCAGCCGGTCCTTTTATTGCCATTAATGTGGCTGCCATGCCGGAAAATCTTCTGGAAAGCGAGTTGTTCGGCTATGAAGAAGGCGCCTTTACAGGAGCCAAAAAAGGCGGCCGTCCCGGTCTTTTTGAATTTGCCCACCACGGAACTTTATTTTTAGATGAAGTGGAAGGAATGAGCCTTTCCATGCAGGTAAAACTTCTGCGTGTTCTCCAGGAAGGGGAGATCATGCGCGTGGGCGGCGGCAGCATTATCCGTGTGGATGTGCGTATTGTGGCAGCTACCAATGAAGCCTTAGAGAAGAAGATACAGGAAGGCAGTTTCAGAAAAGACCTGTATTACCGTTTAAATGCACTGACAGTAGAGATACCGCCTCTCAGAAAGCGGGGAGATGATATTTTTATGCTGTTTGATTTCTTTATGCGGAAAATGGGTGGAAACTTTACTTTATCAGAAGAAGTGAAGGCTTTTCTGCGCAGGCATCCATGGCCGGGAAACATCAGAGAACTGCAGAATGCAGTGGAATATTTTAATTATCTGGCAAAACCGGTGATCGAGCTTTCCGACCTGCCGCCTACCATGACCAGAGTAGTAGGAGTGGGGTTGGATGTAGTAGGACCAGGTGAAAGCAGTGGGGAAAATGAAAACGTGAAAACAGGAACCACACAGCTGAAAGAAGGTTCAACCTATTCCGGTCATATGGATACAGAGGCTAAAAAGCAGTTTGTATTAAAACAGCTGGCACTTGCCTGGAAAGCCGGAGAAACAGTGGGAAGGGAGAAAATATTAGAGGCAGCGAAAAAAGATCACATTCCTATGACCCAGAAACAGGCAAGAGATCTTTTGAAAGAGTTGGAAAAAGAAGGGCTGCTCCAGGTTGGAAGGGGCAGAGGCGGAAGTCGGATCACGGAAAAAGGGTTGAAAAAACTGGAAAAACAGAAATGATCCTTTGAATCATTTATAAAAAGGTCACAACCAATTAGGCAACCATTTAATAACTAATAAATCAACCAATATAACCAATTAACCATTTAATACCTGAAAATGACTTGTCCTTAAATTACCAAAATTTTCCAAAAAGCCAGAAAATAAGTGGAAAAACCATTGTTTTAACAAAAAACAATAAAAAATCGGGGAAAATAAAAGTTGGCATGGAACTTGCTTAATATATAAGTATCAACCGGAAACGGGAAAGAAAGGATACGAAACAGCAATGAAGTACAACTTTGATGAAGTGATCGACAGAAGCAACAACCGTTCTTCTAAATATGATGAAAGACTTAAGAAGTTCGGAACCGAAGATGTGATCCCATTATGGGTAGCTGATATGGATTTTAAGACTGCCCAGCCGATCATTGATGCATGCAAAAAGAAAGCAGAAGAGGGGATCTGGGGATATACTTCCAGACCGGCAAGCTACTTTGAAGCAGTACAGGAATGGGAAGAAAAATATTATGGCTGGAAGCCTGAAACTTCCCACATGAGCTGGTGCCTTGGTGTTGTTCAGACTATGGCAGCTCTGATGAAGATCTACACCATGCCAGGAGATAAGGTCCTGATCCAGACTCCTGTATATTCCGAATTTTATGATATTCCAGAGGCAATTGGCCGTGTAGTAGTAGAAAATCCTCTGGTAGAAGAAAACGGAAGCTGGCATGTAGATTACGAGGATTTTGAACGTAAGGTAAAAGAATGTAAAGTATTCTTACTGTGCAACCCTCACAACCCATTAGGCCTTGTATGGGATAAAGAAGATCTGGAAAAGATGGCTAAGATCTGTATGGAAAATGGCGTAATGCTGATCTCCGATGAGATCCATTCCGACCTGATCTTCCACGGAAAGAAGCATACCAGAACTGCCACTATTTCTAAAGAGATCCATGATTACGTAGTAACCTGTGTTTCCGTAACAAAGACCTTCAACCTGGCTGGTCTTCAGGCATCTACCACTATTTTCCCAAATCTGAGAATGAAGGCAGATTTTGACCGCTACTGGAGTTCCATGGATATCCACAGAAACAATGCATTCAGCTCTGTTGCCATTGAGGCTGCTTACAGAGAAGGCCGCGAGTGGTTAGACCAGTTACTTCCTTATCTGTCTGCAAACTTTGATTTTGTTAAGGAATACTGTGAAAAGAACATTCCTCAGATCAAGCCAAATATCCCGGATGCAACCTACCTTGTATGGTTAGACTGCCGTGATCTGGGAATGAGCAATGAAGAATTAAGAAAGTTTATGATCGAGAAGGCTAAGATCGGATTAAATGAAGGATATACCTTTGGAAGAAGCCTGACCGGATTTATGCGTCTGAATGTAGCATGCCCACGCAGCGTACTGGAAAAAGCTCTGGGACAGTTAAAAGATGCTGTAGATGCACTGGATAAATAAAATACAGTACAATTTAAAACAGTGCAATTTAAAACAATATAATTTACAACAATACAAAACGAGATAATTTTGGGGGAAATTATGGACAAGAAGAAAATCTGGGAAAGCTACCGCTTCCCGCTGATCCTTTTAGGAGGAATTATTTTAGGAGCGATCCTTGGAGCGATTTTAGGAGAGAAAGCAACGGTACTTGCACCAATTGGCAATGTATTCATCAACCTGCTGTTTATGGTCGTAGTACCTATGGTTTTTGTTTCTATTGTTAATGCAGTAGGAAGTATGTTAAATATGAACCGTCTTGGAAAGATCCTTGGCTCCCTGATCGGTGTATTTATTGTAACCGGACTGATCGCATCTGTTCTGGTACTGGTAGTTGTAAATGTATTCCCACCAGCTGCAAACACCACTATTGAGATGACCAGCGGTGAAATGGGAGAAATGGCAAGTGTTGGTGATATGATCGTTAGTACACTGACTGTAGATGATTTCTCCGGTCTGATGAGCAGAAAGAATATGCTTCCGATCATTGTTGCAGCTATCTTTACCGGTCTTGCAGTAGCAAAGTGCGGCGGACAGGAAAGCCCATTTGGTAAAGTAATGTGCAACTTAAATGACATCATCATGAAGATCGTTGATATGATCATGAAATTTGCTCCTCTTGGTCTTGGTGCATATTTTGCAAACCTGGTAGGTGAATTTGGTCCTCAGCTGATCGGTGATTATGGCCGCTGCATGCTGATCTACTATCCAATGTGTATTGTTTACGGCGTTGTATTCTTCCCGTTATATGCTTACTTTGCAGGCGGAAAGAAAGGCGTAAAAGCCATGGCAAAGAACATCTTCAACCCGGCTATTACTGCATTTGCAACACAGAGTTCATGTGCAACCATCCCTGTAAACCAGGAAGCATGTGATAAGATGGGTGTACCTCAGGATATCAGTAATATCGTTCTTCCTATGGGTGCTACCATGCATATGGATGGTTCTGTATTATCCGCTATTACAAAGATCGCTTTCCTGTACGGTGTATTCAACATGCAGTTTACAGGCGTTGGAACCTATGCAATGGCAATCGCAGTAGCAGTTTTAAGTGCATTTGTATTATCCGGAGCTCCAGGCGGCGGCCTTGTAGGTGAAATGCTTATTGTCAGCTTGTTCGGTTTCCCAGGAGAAGCATTCCCACTGATCGCAACCATCGGTTTCTTAGTAGACCCAATGGCTACCTGCTTAAATGCATCTGGTGATGCTGTTGCTTCTATGATGATCACACGTCTTGTAGAAGGCAAGGACTGGATCAACAAAAAAATCAATGGGTGATCCATTTAATGGATAAGCTGCCTGCCAGTGCAGGCAGTGGAGCGCGTTGGCACGGATTTATGCATACAATACAAAAATACATAAAAGACGAAGGAGAAATCACTATGAAAGTTACAGTAATCGGCAGTCATCTTTGCCCAGACACTCTTTATGCTTTACAGCAGCTTGCTGCAGCAGGGGCTGAAATTGATTTTAAAGACATTTTATCCTGCCATGCAGATCTTAAAGCATACTTAAATCTGCGTGATAACTCTGATCTGTATGCACAGATCCGCGGTACAGAACGTCTTGGAATTCCATGCTTCGTAAAAGAAGACGGAACTACTACTTTAAATCTGGCAGAGGTTTTAAAGTAATTAAAGAGATCTTTATTTAGGATCGTTCATTAGGATACGATATAAAAAAATGTAAATGATCGCGTAAGCGATGTCAGAGTGAGTAAAGGGGGATGCTGTGAAATGATAGGAACATTTTGCAGCATCCTTTTTGCAAAGTCTTTGGGATCATAGAATTGAGGAGAAAAATAAGATGCATGCATTAACAGAACTGATAAAAAGTGATATGAAACCAGCTCTTGGTGTTACAGAACCGGGAGCCATTGCTTTTGCTGTATCCACAGCAAAAGCCCATATAAAAGGCACTGTAAAAAGGGTGGGTTTAAGATTAAACAGCGGTATGTATAAAAATGCCTTTACCTGCGGTATTCCGGGAACAAGTGAGGTGGGAAATTATTACGCTGCTGCTTTAGGCGCTGTTGCTGCAGATCCAAAGAAGGGTCTGGAATGTCTGGAAGGTATTGGAAAGGCAGAGGAAGAAGCTGCAGGCGAAATGATCAAAGCGGGAATGATATCAGTTTCCATGAGCAGTATTACCAGCCGCATTTTCATTGAAGCAACTGTAACAGGTGAGACTTCAGAGGCAGTTGTTACTATTCAGGATGCCCACACTAATATTACAAAGATCACAGAAAATGGAACTGTAGTATTTGAAAAAGAAGCAAAAGCAGCACAGGAGAGTAAAGAGGCTACACCGCTGATCCATCAGTATACCCTGGCGCAGATGGTAGAGTATGTAAATACTGTTTCTGCACAGGAATTGGATTTTATCAAAGAAGCATATAAAGTAAACTACGAGCTGCTTCAGGAAGGCTTAAAGAGTCCAAAGACTACCTACGGACCATATCTGTTAAAGAAGAATGGTGGGGTTCTGGTATCAGAAGATGAAAGAAAGACTGCTTCATTATTCTGCAACGGAGCCATTGAGGCGAGAGTCATCGGTCTTTCCAAACCAGCTATGAGCATCACCGGTTCCGGTGCCCATGGTATTATTGCAACTATGCCGTTATATGCTGTATACAAGATCAATAACTATACAGATGAGCAGCTTCTTCGTGCTACTGCATTAAGCTATCTGGTATGTATGTACATTAAGGAATACTCCGGTAAACTGTCTGCCTTCTGCGGCTGTGCTATTGCAGCAGGAACGGGAATGGCCTGTGCACTGGCATGGTTAAAAGGCGCCGGCGCAGAAACGATGGAAAAAGTCATCAACAACATGGCAAGCAGTATTACAGGTATGATCTGTGATGGCGGCAACCAGGGATGTACCATGAAAGGTATTGTGGCAGTAGACGCAGCTTTTGACTCTGTAGAACTGGCTATGGACGATGTATATATTTACAATGCCCATGGTATCAACGGTGCAACTCCGGAAGAGACCATGCACAATATGGGACTGATTGCGTCACCTGGTATGACAGGAACGGAGAAGACCATTGTGGATATTCTTGACGGAAAGAATAAGTAATATTGTGCAAAACCTTTGGAAGGAGGAATTCTATGGAGTTTTGGAAAATGAATGGTGCTGGAAATGATTTTATAGTTACGTTTTAAAACAGACTTTGAATTGCGATATAGCTCTGACTGAATCAGATCG
>ERZ831773.2311-NODE-2311-length-15931-cov-3.062925_pt1 | contig 15931 bp, 15 predicted proteins | sample MGYA00519696_ERZ831773 | MGnify/ENA primary metagenome ERZ831773 (study PRJEB31850, sample SAMEA3708720) | human gut metagenome | biome: human gut; feature: human-associated habitat; material: faeces | place: China | collected 2014 ...
ACTTGCATGTGTTAAGCACGCCGCCAGCGTTCGTCCTGAGCCAGGATCAAACTCTCTATAATATGGTATCTAAACGGTTTTCACCGTTCAAATCAATCATAGAGTCATTTATCATGACTTCATTTCTTCTCTTTTATAGTTGCTGCTTTCGGCCGAATTGACTACGGCCTATTCACCCACAACTTCGTCACGAGCCTCGTGAAAAGCTCGCTCCGCTGGTGCTTTCTTTTCTCACGTTGTTTAATTTACAAGGTGCACGTCCCTCATGCGGAACAGTTTATGATTATACGCATTTTCAACCCGTTTGTCAACGCCTTTTTTCCTTTTTCTTCCCTTTCGGCCTTTTTACCAATTTCTACCCCGCCTTCTTCCCACTTTTACCATCCTTCTTTACCTCTAATTTGTACAATAGGTATGACTTCCGTGAGGAAACACGGTCAAATCTCAAAAAAACGGTTGGAATCCTGTGGGGCCTGCGCCCGATCGGTATTCGGGATAGGTGGGAAGTCTTCTCTCTAATATATAATATGGTATAGTTGCTTAATCTTCATCCGCCTTTTCGCGGTAGCGCAGCCATTGTTCAGCCGCCTCCGCCGTTTTCACCAGATAGCGAATCGTTTCCGCCGGGTAACGCCCCACAGCGGTCTCCCCGGTAACCATGACGGAGGAGGCGCCATCCACCACCGCATTGAAAATGTCGCTGACCTCCGCCCGGGTGGGAACCGGACTATTCTCCATGGAGGCCAGCATTTGCGTCACCACCATAAAGGGCTTTCCAGCGGCGCAGCACCGCGCCGCAATCCGCTTCTGGAGAGCCGGAAGCTCCCACAGCAGGACCGCGTTCCCCAAATCTCCCCGGGCAATAACTATCTCGTCACAGGCCGGAAGAAGTTCGTCCAACTGTCCCACACCATCTAAATTTTCGATTTTCGCAAACAACCTGATCTGCCTGCCGCCATTCGCGTCCAACGCCTGCCGCACCGCCAGCAGGTCCGCCCGGTCCCGCACAAAGGGCTGCATCACGCCGGTGACACCGTATTCCGCCGCACAACGGATGTTTTCCATGTCAGCCTCTGTCAAAGCCGGTGGGCGCAGGCCCCGCACGCCCGGCAGCGCAATGCTTTTGCGCCCCCGCAGCGTACCGCCCCGCTCCACCCGGGCGCACACGGAGGCTCCACGGTTCTCCGTTACAGTCAGCAGCAGCTTTCCGTCATCCAACAGCACGGTCTGTCCCGGCTCCAGATACGGAAGAAGCAGTGCCGGTACGGGAATGCCTCCCTGTCCCAGCATAATTGGGCTCCCCTCTGTCAGCTCCACCGGCATTTCCATGGACCCTACCCGCAGCTCCGGCCCTTGCAGATCCACTAACAGCTTTGCCGCCGCGCCGACACGCCCCGCTGCCTCGTGAAAGGCCGCCAACTGCGCCGAGGCACCCTTCAGCGTCACATGGGACAGGTTCAGGCGCATACCGGTCATACCAGCCTCAAACATTTCCGCAAGGCAATCGACCGAGGCACAGGCCGGGCCCAGTGTTCCGTAATACTCCATGGCAGGCATTTCCCTTCTCCGGCCCCTGGCCGGTCCTTTTTATTTATAATTGAATCCCATTATACCGAACCGCCGCGCTTTTGCAAGAAGATCCGCGAAGCGGCCTCTAATTTGACATGGATTTTACATAGGTTGTCTTTTTCATTTTACATGACACCGCTACACTGATAAGCGTACCGAGGAGTGAATCCCGAATATCTGAAAAGAGGAAGAACAACATGAAAAAGACACTTGCATTGCTTTTAACACTGGCCCTGAGCATGGCCGCTCTCACCGGCTGCGGCTCCAAGACGGACGCCCCTGCCGCTGACAGCACTGACTCCACCACCGGATCTGAGACGCCTGCCGCCCTGTCCGGCAGCGTGTCCACTAACGGCTCCACTTCCATGGAGAAGGTCATCGGCATTCTCAGTGAGCAGTTCATGGCGGACAACAGCGGCGTTTCCGTCACCTATGACCCCACCGGCTCCGGCGCGGGCATTGAGGCCGCCTCCAACGGCTCCGCCGACATCGGCCTTTCCTCCCGTGCCCTGAAGGACGAGGAGACCGCCGGCGGCCTGACCGGCACCACCGTGGCGCTGGACGGTATCGCTGTCATCGTCAACGCGGGCAGCAAGGTGGAGGACCTGAGCGTGGAACAGATCGCCCAGATCTTCACCGGTGAGATCACCGACTGGAGCGAGGTGGGCGGCGAGGCCGGCACCATCTCCTGCATCGGCCGCGAGGCTGGCAGCGGCACCCGGGACGGTTTTGAGTCCATCACCAACACCAAGGACGCCTGCAAGCTGGATCAGGAGCTGACCTCCACCGGCGGCGTCATTGAAGCGGTGGCTGGCAATCCCAACGCCATCGGCTATGCCTCCCTCTCCGCTGTGGAAGGCAAGGATGCCATCAAGGCTCTGACCGTGGGCGGCGTGGCCTGCACTGAGGAAACTGTTCTGGACGGAAGCTATGCCATCCAGCGTCCCTTCGTGCTGGTGACCCGCACCGGCGAGGCCCTGTCTCCTGCCGCTCAGGCGTTCTTCGACTTCGCTACCTCCTCCGCTGCCAATGACCTCATCAAGTCCGCCGGTGCGGTTCCCGTAGCAGCTGCTCAATAAATTGATCAGCTGCAAAGGATTTCAGCCAAAGGCTGAAATCCGGGTGATTAAAAAAATGCAGGAAACCCCTCTTGGGTTTCCCGCACACACCCTTCCTTTCCGAAGGAAGTACGCACGTCAAAGCGTTCTTTCGGCATCGTTGTGCCGCTCGTGTCCTCTGTAACGGGAGGTCCCGTCCCGGCCTACATATCGGCGGGCGGCTCCAAGGCGGTGACTGTTCCGGCTCCTGCTGACGCCGCTTTCAGCCCATGGCGGCATCTCTCTGAAGCTCTCCCCGGACAGCGTCCTTTTCTAAGCCTTTTTCAGAATGGAAACAATATAGCACTTGCCTCCGCCGTTGTCAAGGGGGCGCCCCGGCGATTTTCACAGGAAATTTTCGGCAGACGCGGAAATTTCCGCCGCTTTTTATTCATGGGGCTTGGGCAGGTTCCAGCGGTAGTGGGCCGACAGGCACCGGATGGCAAACACCGCCGCCGCGCCGGTCAGCATGGCCGCCACCTCTCCCGCCGGGTGCCACAGCACGCCGCAGATCACCGCGCCGACGAGAGAGGCGCAGGCATAAATATGCTTGACAAAAATGTACGGCGTCTCCCCTGCCATCACATCCCGCAGCAGTCCGCCGCCCACGCCGGTAACCACGCCCACAAACACCAGCAGGTACAAGGAGGGCTCAGCTACACAGCCCCACACCACCCGGACGCCCATGACCGTGAAAATTCCAAGGCCCGCGCTGTCCATCCACAGCATGAACAGGTCATAGCGCCGCTGGTTCCCCATCAGTCCGTGCCGCACACCGGAGAGGAACAAAATCAGGGAAGTCACCACCGCCACCGCCGAGGCCATTGGATTTTGAAATGCGGCAGGCGGCGTATTTCCCAGCAGCACATCCCGCACCATTCCTCCGCCGCAGGCCGTGGTCAGGCCCAGAATGCACACGCCGAAAATGTCCATTCCCTTGCGGATACCCAAAATGGCGCCGGAGGCGGCAAAGGCCACTGTGCCGATCATCTCAAAAATAAAGAGAAAGCGTTCCATTCCTTTATCCGCCTCTCCGCACCATTTCCATAAAGGCCGCGGCCGCCGCCGTGGGATGCACCTCCCGCAGCGTGCACATATCCACGCTGCGCTCAGGAATGTCAAAGTCTGTTTTCAGCAGGCGGATGCCGCCGCTTTCCAGCTCCTTATGTACGAACTCCAGCGTAACGCCCGCTACGCCGAGGCCGATCTCCGCCAGCGTCACCAAAAGCTGCCGGGAAGAAAGCTCGATTTCCGGTGTCAGCGTCACGCCGGCCTTCAGGAATTCCTGCTCCAAAAATACCCGGGAGCTGGCCTTGCGCTCTAAAAGAATCAGCGGAAAGGCCGCGATCTCCTGCCGGGTATAGATGCGGTCAAGGTCGCAGTCATAATTTTTGCCCGCCACAAATACGGAATGGGTGGCAAAGCAGGGCCATGTCTCCAGCGCCTCGTCCTTTGGCGAGGAGGCAAACGCGATGTCCACCGCGCCAGAGCGGAGCATACTGAGCACCTTGGCGCTGCGGCCGGAGATGATTCGCAGCCGGATGCCGGGGTGCTGGCGGTGAAAGCTCTCCAGATACGGCGTAAGGAATTGGCCCGTCACCGTGTCGCTGGCGCCGATGGTCAGCGTACCCAGCAAAAGCTGCTGGGCCTGAGAGAGCTTGTCCTCACCCGTGGCCAGCAGGCCCAGCGCGTTGCGGACATATTGGTAGAGCATCCGGCCCTCTCCCGTCAGCGTCACACCCCGGGGGGACCGGGCGAACAGCCGCGCCTGCAAAGCCGTTTCCAGCTGCTTGACGGACTGGCTCACCGCCGACTGCGAAATGTACAGGTTTTTCGCCGCCGCCGAGATATTGCCCGTTTCCGCCACTTCCTTGAATACCCGGTATAGTTCCAGCTTGACTGCCATAGTGTTTCCTCCATCATCAGCGCTTCTGATTGCTATCAGAAGCATTATAAGCAGTTATCCAAAAAATTGCAACCGGAAGGCGGCGATTTTTTCGCTTTTCCGACTGCACTCCCGCCGCCGTTTCCGATGGAAAGCCGTTGCAAAACGCTGGGGATTGCGCTACAATAAGCTGAATCATTTTTACACCGTTTTCAGGAGGTCCTATGCTGTATTCCGTTCTGGCGGTGGGCGATGTGGTGGGCGAGTCCGGCCTCGCACACTTAGAGCGCCATCTCCGCCCCCTGCAAAAGCTGAAAAACATTTCCTTCACCGTTGTAAACGGTGAAAACATCTCCGCCACGGGCCTGACCCGCAAGCAGGCGCTGCGGGTCTATGACGCCGGGGCCGATGCCGTAACGCTGGGGAACCATACCTTCGGCAAAATGGAAATCTGTCCGCTGCTGGACGAGGCCCACTGGCTCCTGCGCCCCGCTAACCTCTCCGCCCGCGCACCGGGACACGGCTGTGAGATTTTTGACTGCAACGGCGTGCGGATTCGCGTAATGAGCCTCATCGGCCGCTGCGGCCTGCAATGGAACGCCGAAAACCCCTTCACGCTGGCGGACCGGCTGCTGAAATCCGGGGACGCGGACTTCACACTGGTGGATTTCCACGCGGAGGCCACCAGCGAAAAGCTGGCGCTGGGCTATTATCTCGATGGCCGCGTCAGCGCCCTGTGGGGCACCCACACCCATGTCCCCACCGCCGATGAGCAGATCTATCCCAAGGGCACCGGCTATATCACCGACCTTGGCATGACCGGTCCTATCCGCTCCGTGCTGGGCGTGGAGCCGGAGCAGTCCGTAGAGTCGTTTTTAGGCGGCCTGCCGGGGCGCTACCGCAACCCCAACGGTCCCTGCAAGCTGCAGGGCGCCGTGTTCACGCTGGACAGCGCCACAGGGCTCTGCACCGCCGTGGAGCGGGTGGACATCCGGTAAGGGGGCCTGCCTATGAGACCTGAGCAATTCCGTTCCTATTCCGCCGTGTTTCCCATTTTGCTGCGGAGCGGCCCGCACGGACAGGAGGTCCTGCTGCACCTGCGGCAGAACACCGGCTATATGGACGGTCACTGGGATTTTGCCGGCAGCGGACATGTAGACGAAAACGAAACGGCCCGTCAGGCCGTGGCCCGGGAGTGCCAGGAGGAGCTTGGCATCACGGTAGAGCCTGCCGATGCAGAATTTATCCACCTGTGCCACCGGGTTGCCGGGGGCGACGGCCGCACCTATTACGATTTGTGCTTCCGAATCCGGCGCTACAGCGGCGAGCCCGCCGTGATGGAGCCGGAGAAAAACGCTGGGCTCCACTGGTTCCCCACGGACGCCCTGCCGGAGAATATCAGCTCGGCGGTGGAGGCCATGCTGCTCCACTGTCTGCGGGGTGAAGCCTACAGCGAAGTTATTCATGATGTGCCGGTCACGCCTTGACCGCTATTCAAAATATAGAAACAGAAAAAGAGGAAAGCTACCATGTCTATTCAAAAGGTACGAGAGTATTTCAAGGGCTTCGGCATCGAAGACCGCATCCGGGAATTTGACATCTCCTCCGCCACGGTGGAGCTGGCGGCGATCGCTGTCGGCGTGGAGGGTGCCCGTATTGCCAAGTCCATGAGCCTCAAAATCGGCGAGGAGCCCATCATCATCGTCATGGCCGGAGATGCCAAGGTGGACAACAGCCGCTACAAGGCCCAGTTCCACACCAAGGCCAAAATGCTGACCTTTGACGAGGCCCACACCATGATCGGCCACGATCCCGGCGGCGTGTGCTCCTTTGCCCTGCCGGACAATGTGAAAACATATTTAGACATCTCCTTGAAGCGGTTCGATACCGTGTTCCCCGCCGCCGGCAGCAGCAACAGCGCCATTGAGCTGACCTGTGACGAGCTGGAAAAATATTCCTCCAACTTTATGGGCTGGATTGACGTTACAAAGGGTTGGCGTCCCGAGGAAAAGGAGAACTGACAGGGAGGGGCCATGCTGAAATTCATTCACGCGGCGGACTTTCATCTTGACAGCGCCTTTGCCGCGCTGACGCCCCAGCAGGCCGCCGCCCGCCGCCGGGAAAGCCGTGACCTGCCGGTGCGTCTTGCCAACTACGTCAACCAGAACGGCATTGAGCTGGTGCTGCTTGCCGGTGACCTTTTTGACAGCGCCGACGCCTATCGGGACACGGCGGAAAGTCTGTCCGCCGCGCTGGGGCAGATGGCCGCGCAGGTCTATATCGCCCCCGGCAACCATGACTGGTACGGCCCCGGCAGTCCCTATCTGACTGTGGAGTGGCCGGACAACGTGCATATTTTCACGCAGCCCCGTATCGAGGCGCTGGAATGGCCTGAAAAAAATCTGGTGCTCCACGGCGCGGCCTTCACCGCCCCGGAGCAGGCCGAGGGCTTTCTCACCGGCTTCACCGCCCCGGCGGATGGGCGGCTCCACATCGGTCTGCTCCACGGGGAGCTGGCCCCCTCCGAGACCCGGTACGATCCCCTCCGCCGGGAGGAAATTGCCGAAAGCGGCCTTGCCTATCTGGCGCTGGGTCACATCCATAAGCGGACGGAAGCGCTGACGCTGGGCCGCACCATCTGCGCGTGGCCGGGGTGTCCCGAGGGCCGTGGCTTTGACGAGCTGGGGGAAAAGGGCTTTTATGCCGGCGTTTTAGAGGACAGCGGTGCCGTTTCCCTGACGTTTGTCCCCTTTGCCGGGCGGAAATATGAAATTTTAGAGGTCAATGTCACCGGTCAAGACCCCCGGGCCGCCATCGAGGCCGCTCTGCCCTTTGACACGAGCCGGGACCTGTACCGCATCATCCTCACCGGTGAGACCGGGGCGGGCGGCGTCCATCCCTCCGCCTTACAGGAGGCGCTGGCTGGCCGCTTCTATACACTGGAAATCCGGGACAGGACCCATCTTGCGGAGGATCTATGGGCCAGAGCGGAGGAGGATTCTCTCCGTGGCCTGTTCCTCAAGGACTTGAAGGCCCGGCTGGACGCCGCCGAAACCGACGAGGTTCGGCAGCAGATCACTATGGCTGCCCGGTTCGGCCTTGCGGCGCTGGATCATCGGGACCTTGATTCGTAAGGAGCACTCATGAAGAACATCTTACTCATCGGCACCGGCGGCACCATCGCCTCCGATGTGACGGAGGACGGTCTGGCCCCGGAGCTGACCACAGAGCAGCTTTTGAGCCATCTCCCCGCCATTTCCGGCATCTGCAATGTGGACTGCGTACAGCTTTTGAATTTGGACAGCACGAATATGCGCCCGGAGCACTGGCTGAAAATGGTCCGCTGTATCCGGGAAAGCTATGACCGCTACGATGGCTTTGTCATCACCCACGGTACAGACACCATGGCCTACACGGCGGCGGCACTGAGCTATCTCATTCAGGGCAGTCCCAAGCCCATCATCCTCACCGGCGCGCAGAAGCCCATCGGCTTTGATTCCACGGATTCCAAAATCAACCTGGCAGATGCCTTCCGCTGCGCTGCGTCCGACCTTCCCGGCGTGTCCATCGTGTTCAACAGCCACGTTATTTTAGGCACCCGTGCCCGCAAGACCCGCTCCAAGAGCTTTCAGGCCTTTTCCAGCATCAACTATCCCGATTTGGGCGTTCTGCGGGACGGTGTGCTTCTGCGTTATATCCGGCAGGACTGCCATGCCGCCCCGGTATTTTTCGACACGCTGGATTCCAGGGTAGCGCTTTTGAAGCTGACGCCGGGGCAGGACCGCGCCGCCGCCGACTTTCTGCTGGAGCGAAATGACGCGCTTATCATTGAGAGCTTCGGCGTGGGCGGCCTGCCGGAGCAGGGCGGCTTTTTTGACTGCCTGCGGGACTGGATGTCTAAAGGGCGGCTCATCGTCCTCACAACGCAGGTCCCCAGCGAGGGCAGCGACGTCGGCGTCTACCATGTGGGCCACAGCCTGAAAGCCGATCTGAAGGTGCTGGAGGCTTACGATATGACCACAGAGGCCGTGGTGGCCAAGCTCATGTGGATTTTGGGCCAAACGCATGACCGCGCCGAGGCGGAGCGCCTTTTCTACACCCCGGTGGCAAAGGACATCCTGTTCCCCGCCGGGTAAGCACCGGGCCGGGTATATCGTTTCCCAATTTTCTATACGAAGAATCGAACCAGCGGCGGAGACCATAATGGTCTCCGCCGCTGGTTTATTTAATCAAATTATCCTCGAAAGCTGTTTTATTTTTATACCAGCTTTTCAAAGTAGAAGAATGTCTCGTCCTCGCCGCTGCGGCGCATACAGGCCGAGAGCATCTTGTAGGACGCCTCATTCTCCCGGTAGCACTTGGCTACTACCCGATTGAGGTTCACCTGATACAGTCCCCATTCCGCGGCAGCCCGGAACGCCTCCGTGCCATAGCCGTTTCCGGCATAAGCCTTATCAATACGGCAGCCCAGCTCCGCGCCGCCCCGGTAATCGAAATTGTAGAGCACCGCCTCGCCGATGAGCTTCCCCTCCAGCCGGACCGCAAAATTCACCGCCAGCCGGCGGGCAAAATCCCGGCGGGCCACCTCGTAAAAGCTGCGGTCTGTCATGGGCTCCGTCAGTCCGCCCACATCGTCATAGCCCCACCAGCGGTTGCGCTCCCCGTCCAGCACCAGCGCATTGTAGGCGGGAATATCCGCCTCCGTCAGCGCCGAAAGGGTCAGCCGCTCCGTTTTCAACTCGGGAATTTCCTTGACATGGTGCAGCAGCTCGTTCTGCGGCAGGAAATGGTACTTAGTCGCCAGCTTGCAGGGACCGTATTGCAGCTTGGAGGTCCGCAGGCCCCGGTCCCCGGCATCATCCTCCCGGTTCACATAGGTACACCCATCTCCGAATGCCTCCACCTCCGCCTGTACCATGGCGGGGTAGATGCCGGTATAGGAATACAGCGCCTTTTCAATGTGGATAATAAGAGTCTCCCCGCACTTTTCACACAGGGACAGGGCAATGAGCCGGTCCCCGTCAAACATACCGCCCCGCAGCAGCCACGGCTTGTCCGGCATGGTCAGCATTTTCTGAGACAGCTTCAGCTCCCCCAGTGCGCCGCTGCTGGTATCGGGAAATTCCGCGGCAAAATCCCCCCAGAACCGTTCAATGGCCGCTGCGTCCCCCTTGGCGCTGATGGGGCGGAAATACGCCTCCGGCCATTGGGTGCGGAATTTTTTGATGTGGTTCCGCTGGCCGGAATACCGCCGCCCCGCAAAAAGCTGCAAATCCTCTTTGTAGTAGAGGTAGTCCCGCCATGTGCGGATATTGCTGACGCGGACATAGGGGTACCGGGCCAGCAGCACCGGGGCCTTGCACTCCGGCACGATGGATATCTCCGGCTGGATGCCGTTTTCAAGACAGTAGCCCTCAATGGCTGTCAGGGCGGCGTCCTCATCTCCCTCCGGTCCGGCCACCGGGTAATCAAAGGACACCCGGCCCTGACTTTCACAGCGGATAATGAGGCAGCCTGCCGCCTCCGTCCACGCATAGTTCAGTGTTTTTCGCCACATGAGCTTCACACCGGCGGAATACTCGCACAACTGGAAGCCGCAGCTTTCATAATAGCGCCGCAGCGTTGCCGCTTCACGCATGGTAATGGGTTTGAATGTCAGCATAAATCCTCGTTTCAATTGTTTTTCTTCAGAATACACCTGCAGCGCCCCATCTGCACAATGGCATTTGCAACACTCGGAGTCTTTCGGTTCAGATGAAAGCTCCCCCGGCAAGCCGGGGGAGTTATGTGCTGTTATCAGGTCATCTGCTTGCGGCGGCTGAGGTTCATGGTACCGTCCTGCATGGAGTTCAGGGAGTCCAGACTCTTGCCGGTACCCAGCACCACACAGGAGATGGCGTCCTCCGCCACGGTGGTGTGGATGCCGGTGCGGGCGGTGACCAGCTTATCAAAGCCGTACACCAGACTGCCGCCGCCGGTCATGATGATGCCGTTGGTGGACACATCCGCCACCAGCTCCGGGGGCGTCCGCTCCAGCACAGAGTGGATAGCCTCCATAATGCGCTCCACCGGTTCCTCAAAGGCGTCCATCATCTCCGTGGAGCTGACAGTCACCACCTTGGGAAGACCCGTCAGCAGACAGCGGCCCTTGACGTCCATGGTCTCCTCCTCGTCCTTGGGGAAGACGCAACCGATCTGCTTTTTCATCTCCTCGGCGGTGCGCTCACCCACCAGCAGATTGTGCTTGCGGCGCATATACTTCACCACAGCCTCATTGAGCTGGTCACCGGCGATTTTAATGGAGGCAGACTCCACCACGCCGGAGAGGGAGATCACAGCGATGTCCGCCGTACCGCCGCCGATGTCCACCACCATGTGGCCGTCGGGCTGGGTGATGTCGATGCCCGCGCCGATGGCCGCCGCTACCGGCTCCTCAATAAGATACACCTTCCGGGCGCCGGCCTGAATACCGGCATCGATGACGGCGCGCTCCTCAACCTCCGTGATACCGGAGGGCACGCAGATGATGACCCGGGGCTTGAAGAAGGAAAAGCCCGCGACCTTATGAATAAACTCCTTGAGCATCCGCTCCGTCATATCGTAGTCGGAGATAACGCCCTCCCGCAGAGGCCGGATGGCAATGATGTTGCCGGGGGTACGGCCCAGCATAGCCTGCGCGTCCGTGCCCACCTTCAGCAGCTTGCCGGTGGTCTTATCCATAGCCACCACAGAGGGCTCGTTGAGCACAACGCCCTTGCCCTTTACATATACCAATACGGAGGCGGTACCCAAGTCGATACCGATATCTTTTGCGATCCCCATCGTGACACCTCATGTTCTTTCCGCAAATGTTGTACGGAATCTATTATAAGCGGAATTTCCGTCCGCAATCATACATTTTCAATTATAACGGTACATATCCCCGATTGCAAGACAGGAATTATGAATTTTTTCCCTTTTTCGCCGGCGGCGTCCGGGCGGCGGTGAGGCACAGCACCGAGGCGGCGCCGTTATCCCGCAGCACCCGCACACACTCGGAGAGCGTGGCGCCGGTGGTATGGATGTCATCCACCAGCAGAATGCGCCGGTCCACGATCAGTGCCGGGTCCGCCGGGTCGTAGACCCCCAGCACGTTGGCCCGCCGTGCAGCCTCGCCCTGCAGGCCGGACTGCGCCGGGTTATCCTGAATTTTATTCAGCAGGCGGACGGGCTTAGTGCCCCAATGGCGGCACATGGCCTCCGCCAGCAGCCGGGACTGGTCATAGCCTCGCTTTTTCAGCCGCTTTGCGCTCACCGGCACCCAAGTCACACTGTCAAATTCTCCCCCGAACCGCTCCGCCGCACACCGGGCCAGCAGCTCGCCCAGCGGCTCCGCCACCGCGGAGCCGCCCCGGAATTTCAGGCGCAGCAGGGTGTCCCGCACCGCGCCCTCGTACCACAGCGGCGCGGCGCAGGTCAAATCCTTTTCCGTTTTGACCACCTGTTCCTCCGGAATCCACGGCAAATCCTTTTCACACACGGGGCAGATGCCTACCTCGTCCAAAACCTTGCCGCAGAAGGGGCATTTCGGCGGAAAGAACAGGTTGATGATGCTTTCAAAAAAATGATTCATTTTTTCTTCCGAGGATAAGGCTTCGGCTCATCGGTCAGGCCAACCAAATAGTCGATGCTGACGCCATAGTATTCGGCCAATTTGATGATTGCGTCCAGCGGATACCGTGAAACGCCAATTTCGTATTGGCTATATGTGTTTTGGCTGACATGGAGCACGTTCGCAACGTCTTTCTGCGTGAGGCCTCTGTCGTTTCGCAAATCTCGGATTCTTCCATATTTCAATATCTCAGTTCGCATATACATCACCTAAAACGAGTATATGTATCTTGAAATAAGATATTTTTACTTTATCTGGAAATCAGATAAAACCGTCTGCTCCCGCAGAGGGCAGTTCCCACTACGGGGCAAGGGGAAGGAATCTTTGGCGCAAAGATTCCTCCCCCTTAGACCCCCACCCGAAACATGGGGGACGCCACCGTCCCCCATACCCCCTCTGGGCACAAAGGGGCGGGCGGCGGCCCTCCCCTTTGGAAACCCCTCCCGGGGATAGGGGATAATCGGTACGGAGTGGCGAGAAAATCCAGAAGTCTACTACCGGCTGCGCTGGTAAATGTTCCGCGAAGGGGTGTACGCCCGCAGTTGGAAGTGCGGTTGAAAATTGTGGTGGAGAATCGGACTTGCTTCAGTACAGCTTTCCACTTCGCTAAGCGCTGGCTGGTTCTAAAAACAGAATTGTTTTCTGTAAGTGAGAGCATCAGCGGGAGCGGAAAGAGAAACAGGGAGCGTCCTACTTGCACCCCAAAATCTGATGCCTTATCGTCACGGTGTACCGGGCCGGAAAAAATTTGCACCCCGCCCGTGATTTAGCAGGCAATTCTTCATTTGCACAAGGGTTCTCACAGAATCCGTTTCCCCAAACTTGCACTTACGTGCAAGTTTGGATATAACATTTTTTCTTTTCCACCGTGCACGGCGCATTTTCTTTTTGATGTCTCAAAAAGAAAATGGGGGGTGCATCCTGCGCGGGGAAACCGCGCTCCCTGCGGCGGAGCCGCGCAATTCCTGTGCCGTATGGCGGCACAATAAAAAGGAGAATGACTATGGCAAAAATGACCCCTCGGACGCTGTCCGGCTTTATGGAGCTGCTGCCGGCGCCCCAGCAGCAGATGGAACGCATGATGGACATTCTGCGGAAAACCTATGCACTGTACGGCTTCACACCGCTGGACACGCCGGTGATCGAGTCCAGCGAGGTACTGCTGGCCAAGGCCGGCGGCGAAACGGAGAAGCAAATTTACCGTTTCCAGAAGGGCGACAGCGACCTCTCCCTCCGCTTTGATTTGACGGTGCCCCTTGCAAAGTATGTGGCGCTGCACTACAACGAGCTGGCCTTCCCCTTCCGCCGCTATCAGATCGGCAAGGTATACCGGGGCGAGCGCGCCCAGCGGGGCCGGTTCCGGGAATTCTATCAGGCGGACATTGACATCATCGGGGACGGAAAGCTGTCCATTACCAACGAGGCGGAGATTCCCGCCATCATTTACCGCACATTCTCCACACTGGGACTGAAGCGGTTCCAGATTCGGGTGAATAACCGGAAAATTTTGAACGGCTTTTACGCTCTGCTGGGCCTGACGGAAAAATCCGGCGACATCATGCGGACGGTGGACAAGCTGGACAAGATCGGGCCGGAAAAGGTGAAGGCCATTCTGGTAGAGGATTTTGCTGTCAGCGAAAGCGACGCCGATGAAATTTTGAAGTTCATTGCCATCAAGGGCAGCAACGAGGAGGTTCTGGCCGCGCTGGAGGGCTACACCGGACGGAACGCCACCTTTGACGAGGGGCTCAGCGAGCTGAAAACCGTGGTGAAGTATCTGGCGGACTTTGGCGTACCTGCGGAGAATTTCGCCGTGGATCTCACCATTGCCCGTGGTCTGGATTACTACACCGGCACGGTCTATGAGACCACGCTGCTGGATCACCCGGAGATCGGCTCCGTGTGCTCCGGCGGACGGTATGACAATCTGGCGGAATACTACACGGACAAGCAGCTCCCCGGCGTGGGCATTTCCATCGGCCTGACCCGGCTCTTTTACGTGCTGGGCGAGCAGGGGATGCTGAATCCCGCACTGCCTACCGCCCCGGCGGACGCGCTGATCCTGCCTATGACAGAGGATCTCTCCCCCGCCATCGCACTGGCCACGAGCCTGCGGGACGCGGGCATCCGCACCCAGCTCCACTGCGAGCAGAAGAAGTTCAAGGCCAAGATGAGCTACGCCGATAAGCTGTCCATCCCCTATGTGATCTTCCTGGGTGAGGACGAGATCAACGCCGGCGTGGTGGCCTGCAAGGACATGAAGTCCGGCGAGCAGACCAAACTGAATACGCAGGAGACCATCGAGCGGATCAAGGCCGGTCTTGCTGAACTGGAAAAAGGAAGCGTGATCGTGGAATAACCACGAAAAGGAGGCCACTATGAAGCTGACTCTGAAGCGTGACCTGCCGCTGCTGCTGGCGGCGCTGCTGATGATCTGGGGGTTATGGTACGCCCGGCCCATCGGTGTGGACACCCTGTATCCGGAGCTGGAGCCGGACCTCATTTATGTGACGCTGATCGATTTTACCGGCAGCGGCCATGAGGATCAGAATCTCAAGCTCACCGCCGGGACAGAGGAATTTGACGATCTCTGGTCGGAAATTCGGGAATTGCGGTTCCGGCGCTCTCCCTTCAACGTGGTGGTGCAGGCCCTCCCCTTCTTAGAAGGGATCGTGGGTTCCTATGTCAAATACCCGGAGGACGATGATATAGACCACCTGATCATCGGCTTCGCGCAGGACAACGGGACTGACACATGGCGGTCTGAGGATCTGCAATTCTGGACGAATTCGTGGAGTTACCGGGACTTTGACCATGGGGTCACGCTTCCGCTGATGATGAAGAACGGCCACGAGATCGGGCAGAAAATGGCCCATGCGCTGTGGGAACAGGCGGCCAAGTAAATACAATTCGTTATTTCTGATTTCAATTATACAATTCTAAATCACTTTTCATGGAAAGGAAGCAACAATATGATGCAGAATCGAACTCATACCTGTGGAGAGCTGCGCCTCAGTGACGCAGGCAAGCAGGTGAAAATTTCCGGCTGGATGGAGAACGTCCGCGTGGTCAGCGCCAATCTGGCCTTCGTGGTGGTCCGGGACTTCTACGGCACCACGCAGGTGGTGGCAGAGACCGAGGACATGGTAAATACCTTCAAGGCCATCACCAAAGAGTCCACCATCTCCGTGGAGGGCACCGTCCGGGAGCGGGACAGCAAGACCGACAAGATGGCCACCGGCGACATTGAGATCGTCCCCGCTAAGGTGGAGGTGCTGGGCCGCTGCCAGCACAGCGAGCTGCCCTTCCAGATCAACCGCAGCCGGGAGGCCGACGAAGCCCAGCGGCTGAAGTACCGCTATCTGGATCTGCGGAACCCCGCCGTGAAGAAGAATATCATCCTGCGGTGCAACGTGGTGGCCGCCCTGCGGAAGTCCATGACCGAGCACGGCTTTTTGGAGATCACCACGCCCATTCTGACGGCCTCCTCCCCCGAGGGTGCCCGTGACTATCTGGTGCCCGCCCGGAACCATCCCGGCAAGTTCTACGCACTGCCTCAGGCTCCCCAGCAGTTCAAGCAGTTGCTGATGACCTCCGGCTTCGACCGCTACTTCCAGATCGCCCCCTGCTTCCGTGACGAGGACGCCCGGGCCGACCGTTCCCCCGGCGAGTTCTATCAGCTGGATATGGAGATGGCATTTGCTTCCCAGGAGGACGTATTCTCAGTTG
>ERZ831773.2320-NODE-2320-length-15827-cov-3.099226_pt1 | contig 15827 bp, 10 predicted proteins | sample MGYA00519696_ERZ831773 | MGnify/ENA primary metagenome ERZ831773 (study PRJEB31850, sample SAMEA3708720) | human gut metagenome | biome: human gut; feature: human-associated habitat; material: faeces | place: China | collected 2014 ...
ATAACCGCAGCATTCAGGAGGTGGTGGCCAAGGAACGCGCACGCGACGAGGGACTGAAACGAGCCGGTGCCACCGAAATCGTCCATTTCACATACGCCGACGTCATCGAACGTACTCCGCTGCGGGTAAAACTGATCAAAGCCGGGGTGCCTCAGGTGGAGACCTCCGCATAGCAGTGAGTCCCGCGACGCGATAAACCTTCATCGCATGGGTTCACATGGATTCAGCCCACAGAATATGTCAATATCAATCGGCAAGCTCCAGCCCAAGCCCATGCCCCTCTCCTTCCCTACCGAGAACAATAAACGGGCCCGCATTCCAGCCCGCCGCACTCGCCATATGGGCATGTCCGGAAGACCGTCCAAATTCCGTACTTGGTTTTACCGTCAGCCGTCAATCGTGGCACATCGCATAAAGCCGACTAATATGAGGTGGGAATCGATGATTCGACAACAACTACATACAGGAGAGTGGCAATGGGTGAAGTGATCACCGCCAAGGACAAAGAATATGAGGCCGAGGAGCGCGCTACGGCGCCGGGCGCGAACCAGTCGATGAGCGACCGTGTGAACAACCGCTCGCTGCGCCCGCAGTCGGCTGCATTCAAGGAGTTTATGAAGTCCGGCTGGGCCGACGATGATCCGGAGATCAAGCCTCTCGAATCCTCCAAGTTCACGCCAGCCCGCCTTGAGGCGCTGGGCAAAGCCTTCCCGGGCGAGCGTCTGGTCATTCCGGCCGGCCAGCCGAAGGTGCGCAACAATGATTGCGATTACATGTTCCGCCCGGACACCACGTTCGCCTACTACACCGGTCTGGGTTCCGATTACGAGGCCGGCGCCGTGCTGGTCCTGAACCCGGTCGACCCCGACTCCCCCGAAGCCGCCGCCGGCAAGACGCACACTCCGGAACTGTTCGTGGCACCTCGCGCCGACAACTCCACCGAGGACTTCTTCATGTCCGCCCACTACGGCGAATACTGGGTTGGCCCGCGTGCTGGCCTCAAGGAGATGCAGGCGATGACCGGCATCGAGACCCACGACATCGCCCAGCTGGCCGACGCCCTGTCCAAGGACGTGGGTGCCGAGGCCGGCGCCGTGCGTGTGCGCGTGGTCAGCGAGACCGATCCCGAAATCACCTCGATGGTCGAGTCCATCCGCGAGGCCAACGGTTTCGCCGATCCGGACAAGAACTCCGCATCCGACGACAAGCTGCACGAGTTCGCCGCCGAGGCACGCATGGTCAAAGACGGCTACGAAATCAACGAGATGCGCAAGGCCGTGGACGCCACCAAGCACGGCTTCGACCGTCTGCTCTCCGCACTGCCGGCCGCGCTCGACAAGCCGCGTTCCGAGCGTATCCTCGAAGGCGCGTTCAACGCCGTGTCCCGTGAGCTGGGCAACGCCATCGGTTACGACTCCATCGTGGCCTCCGGCCCCCACGCCCCGATTCTGCACTGGATGCGCAATACCGGTGTGGTGAAGACCGGCGACATGCTGCTGGTGGATGCCGGCGTTGAGGTCGATTCCCTGTACACGGCCGACATCACCCGCACCTTCCCGACCAACGGCAAGTTCACCGACTTCCAGAAGCGTCTGTACCAGGCCGTGCTGGACTCGCAGCAGGCCGGTTTCGAAGCCGCCAAGCCGGGTGCCACCTATTCCGACATCCACCACGCCTGCATGCGTGTGATCGCCGAGCGTCTGCACGATTGGGGTCTGCTGCCGGTGAGCGTCGAGGAGTCACTGTCCCCGCAAGGCCAGCAGCACCGCCGTTGGCTCGCCTGCGGCGTGGCCCACCACCTAGGTCTTGATGTGCATGATTGCGCGCAAGCCCGCTATGAGTCCTATCAGGGCGCGAAGATCACGCCCGGCATGATCTTCACCATCGAGCCCGGTCTGTACTTCCGCGAGGATGATCTGCTGATTCCGCCGGAATACCGCGGCATCGGCATCCGCATCGAGGACGACGTGCTCATGACCGAGAACGGCCCCGAATGGATTTCCGCCGGCATCCCGAAGCAGATCGACGACGTCGAAGCCTGGATGGCCGAGCAGGCTGCCCAAGCGAAGTAACCTAAGCTCCCTCTGATGAGGGAGCTTCTTTTCTACTAAGGAGGCAATGTGTCCACTCCGGAATTTGTGTTGGAATTGCGTAAGAAGATCGGCCATGATCTGTTGTGGCTCAATGGCGTGACCGGTTGTGTACTGAACGAACATGGTCAACTGCTGTTGGGCCGTCGTTCGGACACGGGCGAATGGGCGATGGTCTACGGCATCAACGAGCCGGGCGAACAGCCGGCGGACACGGTGGTGCGCGAAATCAAGGAGGAGACGGGCATCGATGCCATCGTCACCGATTTGGTGGCCGTCACCTCGTCAAACAAGGTACTGACCTACGCCAATGGCGACAACACCATGTACATGGATCATTCGTTCCTGTGCGCCCTGAAGCCCGGCGGCAATGCCGAGCCGTTCGTAGGCGACGAGGAAAGCCTGAGCGTCGGCTGGTTCGATCTGGATGACCTGCCCACTCCCCTGGCGGCCAGCACGAGCGAGCGGCTGGAGCTGTTCCATACTTACATCGAGAACAAAAAACACGGCGACGCCCACGCCCTGTTCCAGTTCGATGGGCAGCAGTACTAGCGGATATAAAGTTAGCTCCCTCTGACGAGGGAGCTCCAATGCTATGCGATTACGCCTCTTGGGCTAGGAGCTCGTGGAGGTGGGCGCGGTGTTGCTGCTGTTCGCGCGGGTCGGGCACGGGCAGGGAGGCCAGCAGCTTCTTGGTGTACGGGTTCTCCGGGTGCTGCATAATCTGGTCGGCATCGCCGTGCTCCACGATCTGGCCCTTATGCATCACCATGATGCGGTCGGCAAGCATATCGACCACCGCCAAATCATGGGTGATGAACAGGCACGCGAAGCCGATTTCCGCCTGCAGTCGCTTGAACAGCTCCAACACCTTGGCCTGCACCGACACGTCCAATGCAGAAGTCGGCTCATCGGCGATCAGCAGCGACGGCTTCAACGCCAAACCACGCGCCAAAGACGCCCTCTGGCGCTGGCCGCCGGACAGCTCATGCGGGAAACGGTTCATGTAGGCGCGCGGCAGCTGGACCATCTCCAGCAGATCGCCCACATAGTTCTTGGCATCGGCCACGGAACCGTACTTGTGGTGCACGAGCAGCGGCTCGGCCACATTCTCCGCGATGGTCATCAGCGGGTTGAACGAGGAGCCCGGATCCTGGAACACGAAACCAATGTCCGCGCGCTTGGGCTTGAAGTCACGCTCCTTGACGCCGTTCATCTCGATGCCGAGCACGTTCAGGGAGCCGCTGGACACCTTCTGCAGGCCGGCGATGGCACGGCCGGTGGTGGACTTGCCGGAACCGGACTCGCCCACCAGGCCCAGCACTTCGGAGCGGTGGATGGTGAAGTTCGCGCCGTCCACGGCCTTGAAGTCGGGCTGCATGAGATGGCCCGGGTACGTGATGGTCAGGTTCTTGGCCTCGACGGCGATCGGCTGTTCGCGCCAATCGGCCTTGCGCTCGATCGGTTTGCCCTCGCGGTCGCGCACGACCAGCTTCTGACCGATGCGCGGCACGGCACCCAGCAGTCGCTTGGTGTAGTCGTCCTTCGGATGGTAGAAGATCTGCTCCACGTCGCCCTGCTCGACCACGTGGCCGCGGTACATGACGACCACCTGGTCGGCGATGTCCGCGATCACGCCCATGTTGTGGGTGATGATGAGCACGGAGGCGTCGAACTCGTCACGGGCGAGGCGCAGCAGGTCGAGAATTTCGGCTTGCACGGTCACGTCGAGGGCAGTGGTGGGCTCGTCGGCCAGAATCAGGCCGGGGTTCAGCACCAACGCCATGGCGATGACGATGCGCTGCTTCTGGCCGCCGGAGAACTGGTGCGGGTAGTAGTCCACGCGGGTTTCGGCATCCGGGATGCCGACCTTCTTCAGGATGTTGATGGCCTTGGCGCGCAGTTCCTTCTTGTCCTTCATGCCGTGGGCGCGCAGGCCCTCTTCAATCTGCCAGCCGATGGTGTACACCGGGTTCAGCACCGAATTGGGCTCCTGGAACACCATCGCGGCCTCGGAACCACGCACTTCGCGCAGCTGTTCGCCGCTCAGGGAGAGCACGTCCAGCGAATCGGAACCATCGCGCTTGGACAGGTAGACGGCACCGGAGGTGGTGGCCGTCTCCGGCAGCAGCTTGATGATGGAGCGCGCGGTCACGGACTTGCCGGAACCGGATTCGCCGACCACGCCGACCACGGTCTTGCGCGGAATGGTGAAGTTCACGTCCTCGACGGCCTTGATGGAGCCGGCGTCGGTCATGAAGGAGACGGACAGGTCCTTGATATCGGCGAGATTCTTGTTGTTTTCGCTCATCTCTCACTCCTTGCCTTCCGGCTTGCCCTCGCCGGTCCATTCGGAGGCGACGATGGTCGGGTCATGGTCGGTGACGGTGGCCGGCGGGTCGACGTTCGCGTCGAGTTCGGCGATCACCTCGTTGCGTGCGGTCGGCTTCTCGTTTGGGTCGACGGACGTGTCTTCGATCGATCCGACCACTTCGCCGGCGGACTTGCGGGCGCGCAGACGCGGGTCGGCCAGATCGTTGAGCGATTCGCCCACGAGCGTGATGCCGAGCACGATGAGCACGATGGCGATGCCCGGGAACACGGCAGTCCACCAGATGCCGGCGGTCACGTCGGAAACCGAACGGTTCAGGTCGTAGCCCCATTCGGCGGCGGCGGTCGGCTCGATGCCGAAGCCGAGGAAGCCCAGGCCGGCGAGGGTCAGGATGGCTTCGGACGAGTTCAGCGTCAGGATCACCGGCAACGTGCGGGTGGAGTTCTTGAACAGGTGCTTGGTCATGATGCGCCAGGTGGAGGCGCCGACCACGCGCGCGGACTCGACATACGCGGATTCCTTGATGCGGATCACTTCGGCGCGAATTGTGCGGAAATACTGCGGGATGTACACCACGGTGATGGAGATGCCGGAAGCCAGAATGCCGCTCCACAGGCCGGACTGGCCGTGGGAGATCATGATGGCCATCAGAATGGCGAGCAGCAGCGAGGGGAAGGAGTAGACGGCGTCGGCGATCATCACCAGAATGCGGTCCACCCAGCCACCGTAGTAGCCGGAGACCAGGCCGAGCAGCACGCCGGCGAAGATGGAGAGCAGCACGGCCACGACGATGGCGATGACGGCGGTGCGTGCGCCCCACACCACACGGGAGAACACGTCGAATCCGGCGGCGGTGGTGCCCCAGATGTGTTCGGCGGAGGGTGCGGCCTGCGCCGGGAAGGACGTGCCGTCGGCGGCCTTGATCTGGGCGTGGCCGTAGGGGGCGATCAGCGGGGCGAAGAGGGCCACGAGCAGGAAGAACGCGGTGATCGCGAGACCGGTGATCAGCATGCCCTTCTGCCAGCCGACCGCCACGCGCAGTTCCTTGATGATCGGGATCTTGGTCCAGAACGGCGTCTTGGTGCTGACGTTGAGCTTGGTAAGGCGGTCGTCACCGGGGACGGTGATCTTGTCTTGGGATGCGGTGGTCATCTCAGTACCTCACTCTCGGGTCGATAAGCGCGGCGATGACGTCGACGAGGAAGTTGACGACGGCCACGATGATGGCGATAAGGATCACGATGCCCTGCACGGCCACGAAGTCACGGGCCTTCAGGTACTGGGACAGCATGAAGCCCAGGCCCTTCCATTCGAAGGTGGTTTCGGTCAGGACCGCACCGGCGAGCATCAGGGCGATCTGCATGCCCATGACGGTGATGATCGGGATCAGGGCCGGTCGCCAGGCGTGCTTGTTGAGCAGGCGCTTTTCGGAGACGCCGCGCGAGCGGGCAGCCTCGACGTAGCCGGAATTGTAGGTGGAGATGACGTTGGTGCGTACCAGACGGATGAACACGCCGGCGGTCAGGAGGCCTAGGGCGACGGCCGGCAGCACGGCGTGGCGCAGCACGTCGACGAGCACGTTCATGTCGCCGAGCTGGATGGCGTCGATGATGTAGAAGCCAGTCGGCGATACCAGACGGGTGAACTGCATTTCGGAGTTCAGGTCGGAGCGGCCGGAGGCTGGAAGGATGTTGAGCCAGACAGCGAAGATGAGCTTCAGCACGAGGCCGAGGAAGAACACCGGGGTGGCGTAGCACAGGATGGCGAAGGTGCGGATGCCGGCGTCGGCGGCACGGTCGCGTTTGCGGGCGGCGAGTCGGCCTAGGCCGATGCCGACAATCAGCGCCACAATCAGGGCGAGGAAGGCCAGTTCGAATGTGGCGGCGCCGTAGTGCGTAAGAATGCTGATCACCGGCTGGTTATCGGTCAGCGTCGTGCCGAGGTCGCCGTGCAGCAGGCCGCCAAGATAGTCGACGTATTGCACGATCAGCGGGCGGTCATAGCCGGCCGCGTGGATGCGCTGCTGGAGTTCGGCGGGTGTCAGGCGGCCGCCCAAGGCGGCGGAAATCGGGTCGCCGGTGGCGCGCATCACGAAGAACACGATGGTGACCAGAATGAAAACGGTGGGAATAATGAGAAGGAACCTCGTCAGCACGAAGCGGAAGAAACTACCTGACAGTCGGTTCTTCTTCGTCTTGGCTTTCGCCGGAGTGGTGCTGGAGGTCGCTATGGCGCTGTCTGACACGCGATGCTCCTTGGTGTTGGTAATCGGTATATAAAGCAATAAAGGCTCCCCTCTCCGAGGGGAGCTGGCGGCGAAGCCGACTGAGGGGAGTCATACGAGTTGGGCTCCCCTCAGTCTGCCGTCGGCAGACAGCTCCCCCCCCTCAAAGAGGGGAGCTCATGCTGGATCAGCCCTTGGTGACGGAGGCATAGCGGAAGCGGAAGGAAGCGTCGAGGGTGACACCCTTCACGGAGGTGCCGGTGACGGCGACCTGGGCACCCTGCAGCAGCGGGATGGTGGAGAGGTCTTCGGTCTCGAGCTTCTGAATCTGCTTGAGGATGTCTCCACGAGCGGACTCGTCCTTCTCGCCGGCCTGCTTGACGATCAGGTCGTTGACTTCCTTGTTGGAGTAGCCGTTGTTCACGAAGTTACCATCGCGGAAGAACGGGGACAGGTAGTTGTCCGGGTCGGAGTAGTCCGGGAACCATCCAAGCTGGTAGACCGGGTACACACCGTCGGAATCGTCGGTAACCACACGATCCTTGTTGTACTGGGTCCATTCGGTGGACTGCATGTCGACCTTGAACAGGCCGCCTGCCTCAAGCTGGGACTTCAGGGCAGCGTATTCGTCGGCGGAGACGGAGCCGTAGTGGTCGTTGTTGTACTGGAGCTTGAGGTCGACCGGGGTGGTGACGCCGGCGTCGGCGAGGACCTTCTTGGCCTTCTCGGTGCTCGGCTTGCCGTTGCCGTCGCCGTAGGCGGACTTCAGCGTGTCATCGTGACCGGCCAGGCCGTCCGGGATGAAGGAGTACATCGGGGTGTAGGTGCCCTTGTAGACCTTGGTGGAGAGCTCTTCGCGGTCGATGAGGTTGGCGACGGCCTGGCGCACGGCCTTGGCCTTGTTGGCGTCGGCATCGGGCTGGGATTCGCCGTAGGGCTGAATCTTGAAGTTGAAGGCGATGAAGCGCTCCTCACCGCCCGGGCCCTTGACGACCTTGACCTTGGAGTCCTTGGAGAGGTCCTCGATGTCGGTCGGGCTCAGGGAGCGGTAGGCCACGTCGACCTGGCCCTGCTGGACGGCCATCTTCAGGTTGGAGGCGTCGGCGAAGTACTTGACCTGCACGACGGAGTTCTTGGCCGGGGTCAGACCCTTGTAGGAGTCGTTCTTGGCGTAGGCGGCGGACTCGTTGATCTTGAAGGCTGTCAGCGTGTACGGGCCGGCGAAGGCCTTCTTGGAGACGATGGTGTCGGCGTCGGCGAGCTTGTCGGCGTCGAAGGTATCCTCATCGACGATCGGGCCGGCTGGGCTGGACATGACCTGCTTCAGAGTCACGTCAAAAGGCACGGAATCCTTGAACACCACGGTGGTGTCGTCCTTGGCGGTCACGGATTCGACGTTGGCGAGCAGGGAGCTCGGGCCGTTCGGGTCGTTGATCTTCTTGATGCGATCGTAGGAGAACTTGACGTCGGAAGCGGTCAGGTCGTTGCCGTTGGCAAACTTCAGGCCGTCCTTGAGCTTGACGGTGAATTCGGTGCCGTCATCGTTCCAGGTACCGTCATCGGCGGCGATGTCCGGGCTCAGTTCGGAGGTGTTGTAGTCCTGGGCGTACAGGAACGGGAACACCTGGATCTGCACGGCGTATGAACCGTTGTCGTAGGAGCCGGCGGGGTCCAGGCTGGTGATCTTATCGGTGGTGCCGATGGTGATGGCGTTGCCGGAATCGGCACCTGCGGTGGTGTCATCCTTCACACCGCCGCAGGCGGTCAGGGATGCGATGGCGGCCACGGAGACGGCGGCGGCCAGAATCTTCTTGGAATTCAACAGGAATCCTCTCTCATAACTTGTTTCCACGTCATCACTGCGGGCGTGGATTACCGCCTGACTATGGTGCGGATGTGTTACCTCTGCGTTTCCATAGTCATCGACTTATGTTTCGCTTGTGGCGACCAAGGCCGGTTTTATGCGGTATCGAGCAGTATTACGGATTCTTGTATTACGACGTGAATAACGGTCACATGGTGAGACAAATATACTATCATCTCACCATGTGACCATGTTCGTAGACGAATGCCTTCCATTCGTCAACCGGTCGGCCTACTGCTACTTGAGCTTGCGGCCCGCGCACCACACCTGTTCGACCGTCCAGTCGGCCGGGTCCGCAAGGTTGAAATCGGCGGCGAAGCCGGGGGCGATGAGGCCGATCGGCGCCCCGGTGACCGGGTTCGGCCGGTCGAAGCCGAACGCCTTGGCCGGCGTCAGAGTTGCCGCCTCGACCGCGTCCACCGGGCTGAAGCCCAGTTCGCACACCGCACGGCGCACGGCGACCTCCAGCAGCAGAGTGGAGCCGGCGATGGCGCCGTTGGAGACCAGGCGCGCATGCCCGCCGACCACGTTCACGTCCAGCGCGCCCAACTTGTAGGCGCCGTCCGGGCAGTCGGTGGCGGCCATCGCGTCGGTCACGAAGGCCGTGCGGTGAGGCGCGAACCGGAAGGAGAGGCTCACCATCGGATCCTGCACGTGGAATCCGTCGTTGATGAGCTCGATGGTGACGCGCGGGTCCTCCACCGCGGCCGGAATCGGACCGGGTTCGCGGTGATGCAGGCCGTTCATCGCGTTGAACATGTGGGTCATGATGCCCGCGCCCGCGTCGAAGCCGGCTTTGGCGGTCTCGTAGTCGGCGTCGCAGTGGCCCACGGCCGGCACCACGCCGGCAGCGGCGAACTGGCGGATGGCGGAGATGCCGTGGGGCAGTTCGGGGGCGATGGTGATCTGGCGGATGCAGCCAAGCTTGCCGGAGGCGGGGTCGGCACCGGAGGCCTCAAGCATCTTATCGACGATGTCAGGCACCGGATCCTTGAGACATTCCGGGTCATGTGCGCCCTTGCGGGCCAGGGCCAGGAACGGGCCTTCCAGATGGCAGCCTAGGATGTCGGGGCGGCCGGACTCCATTGTGGCGCGGACGGTGCGGATGTTGCGGCAGATCACGTCCACGGGGTTGGTGATCAGCGAGAGCACCTGGCGCGTGGTGCCATGCACGGCGTGGCCGGCCCGCGCCACGTCGATGCCGTCCGGCCCGTCATCGAAGCTCTTCTCCCATGCGCCGTGCGCGTGGATGTCCACGTAGCCGGGGGTCAGAATACGGCCTTCGGCGTCGATGACCGCGTTGCGATCGGCCGGGTCGAGCCCCACCGTGCGGCAGTAGTGCTCGAAGGTCTCCTCCCCCGTGCCGGCCGCCACGATGACGCCGGCGGCATCGGAGACGACCCAATATCCGCGCCGTTCGCCGCGCGCATCCACCTTGCGCGCGTTACGAATCGCCACCGGAGCCGGCTTGCCCTCCAGTGCCGCGGTCACGCGCGAGACTATCTCGTTCCTATCAGACATGTTGTTCTCCTTACCGCTCATGCGCTCCCGCTGGCGGGAGCCAGCACACGATAACTCAGATGCCCTGCCAGGCCGGCTTGTGGGTGTAGGCATAACGGTAGTAGTCCTTGTGGCGCAGGCGGGACGCGGCCTCCTCGTCCACGATAATCGTGGCGTGCGGGTGCATCTGCAGCGCGGAAGCCGGGCAGAACGCTGACACGCCGCCTTCCACCGTCTCCTCGATGGCTTCGGCCTTGCCGGCACCGAACGCCAGCAGCACGAGGTGACGGGCCTTCATGATCGTGCCAATACCCTGCGTGATGCAGTGGGTGGGCACTTGGTTGATGTCGTTGTCGAAGAAGCGCGCGTTGTCGATGCGGGTCTGTTCGGCCAAGGTCTTGACGCGAGTGCCGGAGGCCAACGAGGAACCGGGCTCGTTGAAGCCGACGTGGCCGTCGGTGCCGATGCCGAGGATCTGCACGTCGATGCCGCCAGCGGCTTCGATGGCACGATCATAGGCCGGGCCGGCCAGCGCGACTTTGTCGCCGTCTTCGAGCGGAGTGCCGTTGAGTACGTCGCCGGGCACATGGACCTTGGCCGGGTCCAGGCCAAGCGGTTCGACCACGGTGCGATGGATGGTCGCATGATAGGACTCGGGATGGGTCAGCGGCAGCCCGATGTATTCGTCAAGCGCGAAACCACGCACGCCCGAAACGTCAATGGCCTCGTCCTTGACGATCTTGGCGAGCGCCTGATAGGCGGCTAGCGGGCTGGAGCCAGTGGCCAGGCCCAGCACGGCGTCCGGCTTTGCTTTGATCAGGTCCGCCACGCAACGGCCGTAGATCTCGCCGGCCTCGGCTTCGTTCTTGACAATGATGATTTCCGGCATCGGTTTCCTCCAGTTCCGTGCGGCCCGCCCGATGCGAGTCGCTGTACCGCCGCCCGTCTTGCGGATAATGGCAACATCCTTGTCACGTCCGGGTGCCGCGCGGCGTTCCAACCACCGTTCGGCGTAGCGCCGATTGGTGATTCGCTATTTGTTAATGATACTAACAATTTTGGACCTTATGAACACTCACGGTGTTTCCTGACGCTTCACACAGGTACACTGGAATTTATTAGTGAAGTTTCATAACAGTTTCAACGACGAAATTGCGCTTCACCGTCTAAGCTGTGTATGGAACAACAATCGCCGTCCACTCGCTCACCATCAGGCAGGAGGAAACATGTCATATCTCGGTCTCAACACAACGACCGACGACCATGCGGCCAAGGCTTCCCCCGCCGATGTGCGCCGCAAGAACCGCCAACTTATCTTCAGGTTGTTGTTCCCCACCAACCAGTATTCGCGCGCCGAGCTCGGCCGACGCACCGGATTGAGCCGCGTGGCCGTTTCCGATGTGGTCGGTCGGATGCTGGAGGAAGGATTGCTGCGCGAGACCGGTCAGGCACCCAGCGGCGGCAAAGGCAAACGAGGCACACTGCTGAGCATCGATATCGATCGACTGCGCATCATCAGCATCGACCTGACGCAGGAGCACCTGCTGCACGGCGCAGTCACCAATCTGCTCGGCCAGCCGCTGCGTCACGCCGAAGTCACCCTGAACACCGGCTCATTCGTTTCCGTGGATGTGATCATCGAGCTCATTGAGAAGATGCTGGGCATGTCCGATGGCGAGGTCATCGGCATCGGAGTCGCCTCCCCCGGCGTGGTAGACAACGGCGTGGTCCGCTCCTCCACGATGCGCGGCTGGAACAATCTCGACCTGTCCACGCCAATCGCCGAACATTTCGGACTTGAAGTAAACGTCAGCAACGACGCCACCGCAGCCATGCTCACCGAACGTTTCTTTGGCCAAGGCGGGCCGAATATGCTTTTCGTGCGCATCGAAAGAGGCATCGGTTCGGCGATTCTGCTCTCGGACACGCCGGTAATCGGCGAACTGCACGCGGCTGGCGAGCTCGGCCATATTTCCATCGATCTTGACGGGCCGCTGTGCCCTTGCGGCAAGCACGGTTGCTTGGAGACGATGATTTCCGGAACCGCATTGAAGAAGCAACTCAGCGCAGCAGACGTGGAGCAGCATCAGGGTATCCTTGCTCGGGCGGGCCGCTATCTCGGCCAGGCCCTGTCCATGCCTGTGGGCCTTTTGGATATGGCAGACGTATGCGTCTATGGGCAGCCGAACATCATCAACGAGACGTTCATTGACGCGGCACAGCAGTATCTGGATGCCGCCACGTCCTCGTCCTTCCATAAACACACGGTGATCCGGCGCTGCGAATGCGGACCCGACATCACCGTACAGGGCGAGGCCATCGCCGTGGTCTTCCAACACTTGGCCAAATAAAGCTGGCCACCCCGGCAACGAAACGCGCAAGGCCAAGCGCGGCACAGCGCGGCACAGCACGACATAAAGCGATATAGGACCGCATGGAAGATGCGGTCTCGGAGACAAATCCGACGCCTCATCTTCCATGCCCCGGCACTATGCCAGTGCTATGCCGCCATGGCGGCACCGATGGCTCCGACCGGTTGATCGACGGGTGCCAGACGCAGCCGGGCCGGCAGGTCCAGCGTTTCAAGGAATCGGCATTGCGATTCGCGCCGGCGCAGCTCAGCCGTGATCACCTCGACCAACGGTTCACCGGTTTTGGCCATGCCGCCACCCAAGACAATCAGTCGCGGGTCAACGGATTGGGCCAAAATCTGGATAGTGTCGCCGATGGCGCGCACTACCATGTCCAGCACATCGACGGCCTCGGCCTCCCGCTTTTTCGCGCGACGAATCAGGTCGGGCATCGGCGGGTCGGCGTTGGGCCACAGACGTCCCACGGATGCGCCCGAGCAGACGGTTTCCAAGCATCCGTATTGCCCGCAAGGGCACTTGAGGCGATGAGGTTCGACTGGGATATGGCCGATTTCGCCGGCCGCACCGCTATAGCCATGCATCAGCACGCCGTTTTCGACAATGCCCGCAGCCAGTCCGGTGCCGAAGTTCAGGAACGCAATGGTACCGGCCATGCCGTCCGCACCGCCCAACACGGTGGCCGCGCCGACGGCGGCGGCGTTGACGTCGTTTTCCACATGGGCCGGCACGCCCGAACGCTGCGAGATCAACGGCCCCATATCCAGCGAGACCACGTCGAGATTCACGATATTGCCCACATGCCCGCTGGCCGAATCCACCGTGCCCGGGGTACCGACACCGATGGCCCTCACCTCGTCAAAACGCTCACCCGCTGCCTGATGTGCTACAGCGACGATGTCTTCGATCACGGCATCGTTGCCATGTCTGGCGGGAATACGGGCGGAACCCAATACCGTGCCCATTGCGTCAACCAGCACAGCTTCGATTTTTGTTCCGCCCACGTCAACACCGATTTTGAGATTGTTCATAGTGTTTTCGGACATCAGTCCTCCCCTGTTCTTCATCGAACGTTTCGCTTGATATCAGTGTACATCTGACTATTGACAACTATCTTAACAAATTCACCCAAGACGACACTCACATGCACGACACGCCGAATGACATATTGATTGCGTCAATCAATTAACAGCGTTAATATCTTAATCAAGTTCAGATTCAAAGACGAGCGGAACAACTCGCAGCGGTGCAGACAAGGAGGACTTAAGACCGATGGCAACAAACACCACCCACGCCACTTCCCAGGCCAGTGTCTCCGAATCCAACCGCTCCCGCATCGTCAAGCACCTGTATCACAACGGCATCAGTTCCCGCGCGCAAATCGCCAAGGCACTGGAACTCACCCCCGCGGCCATCACCAAAATCACCGCACGCCTTATCGAGGCCGGCATGATTGAAGAGACCGGCGATCTGGAAGGCTCCAAGAACCGCCGTTCCATCGGACTCAAGCTCAACACCACGCACTTCCGCATCATCGGCATCAAATTCGCCCGCTCGCTGGTGCAGATCGGCGTGTTCGACCTGTGCGGCAACACCCTGAGCTTTGAAAACCTGCCCACGGTGTGCGACAACACCATCAACGACTCCATCGTCACCATCCACCAGCGCGTCGAACAACTGCTCGACAACGACCCATCCATCGTGGCCATCGGCATGGCAGTGCCCGGCCCCTATCTGCGTAACGTAGGCCGCACCGCCGTGGTGTCCAACATGCAGGGCTGGCGCAAAATCAACTTCATCGACGAATTCGCCACCGCTTTCCGCGTGCCAGTGTTCATCGAACAGGACGCCCGCGCCGGCGCCCTCGCACATTATCTCTTCGACCCGTCGGTGCACGCCGACGACAACCTCGCCTATTATCTGGTCGGCGAAGGCGTGGGCCTCGGCGTCATCGACAACGGTCGCCTCATCAACGGCTTCCTCGGTGCCGCCACCGAAATCGGACACATCTCCATTGACGTCAACGGCCGCCCCTGCGATTGCGGCAACGTCGGCTGCCTTGAACGCTACTGCTCCACCCCCGCCATTCACGATACGCTCATCGCCGATGGCACCGTGGTTCCCGGCGCGGCCGATATGACCCACACCGAAGCCGCCCGCGCCCTGTTCGCCAAAGCCGGCGACGGCGACGAAGCGGCAATCGCCATTGTCCGCGAAGTCGCCCGATACGTCGGCTACGGATGCGTCACCATCTTCAATGGATACAATCTCGAGCACATCATCATCGGCGACATCGTGTCCGAAGCCGGCCCGATACTGCTCGATGAGGTGCGCGCCACGGTGGCCGAACGGGCCATCCCCGAAATCAATGCCTCCACTTCCATCAGCCTATCCACCTTGTCCGCCGACGCGGCGGTCTCCGGTGCCGCAGCAGTGGCAGTGACCCAATTCCTCGAACACCCCTCGGTGTTCTTCGACGTCTCCTAAACCAAGCGCCGACATCACAAGATTTTCCATACGAAACACCCGATAAAGGAAACAAAGGAAAGGAAACCAACCATGACTACCCCGATCGTTCTGAGCCTCGGTGAACTGCTGTGGGACATGCTGCCGAGCGGCAAGCGAGCCGGCGGCGCCCCCGTCAACTTCGCCTACCACGCGATGAAGAACGGCACCGAAGGCTGGGCCATCAGCGCGGTCGGCGAGGATGAACTCGGCGACGAACTGATTGCCAAGGCCGACGAGGCCGGCATCAACACCGTCATCCAGCGCAACGCCTGGCCGACCTCCACCGTCGAAGTCGCACTGAAGAACGGTATCCCGGAGTACACCATCGTCAAGGGCGTGGCTTGGGACCACATCCTGTACACCCGCCAGCTCATCGACGTGGTCTCCAAGGCCGACGCCGTCTGCTTCGGCACCCTGGCCCTGCGCTCCCCCGAATCGCACGCCACCATCACGGAGCTGCTCAAGCACACCAAGCCGGGCGCGATGAAGTTCTTCGACATCAACCTGCGCGGCGACCACTACTCCAAGGAACTTATCGAGGAACTCCTCAAGGCGGCCACCGTCTTCAAGATCAACGACGAGGAACTCCTGCTGCTGCGCGACATGTTCGACATTCGCGGCACCTCCGGCGAAGACGCCTCCCGCTGGTTCCTCGAGGAATTCGACCTCGACTACGTGATTCTGACCGCCGGCTCCGCCTACTCCACCATCATCTCCCGCAAGGGCGAGGTCTCCACGCTGGACACTCCGCACGTCGAGGTGAACGACACCGTGGGTGCAGGTGACTCCTTCTCCGGCACCTTCACCGCACGCATCCTGCTGGGCGACACGCTCGCCGAAGCCCACCGCAAGGCCGTCAACACCGCCGCCTACGTCTGCACCCAGGCCGGTGCCTGGCCGCAGTACCCGGCCGAGATGCCCGACTACCTGGCTGAAATCG
>ERZ831773.2323-NODE-2323-length-15802-cov-25.250079_pt1 | contig 15802 bp, 13 predicted proteins | sample MGYA00519696_ERZ831773 | MGnify/ENA primary metagenome ERZ831773 (study PRJEB31850, sample SAMEA3708720) | human gut metagenome | biome: human gut; feature: human-associated habitat; material: faeces | place: China | collected 2014 ...
CTTACAGGGTGTCCTTCAGGGACTTGCCGGGCTTGAACACGATGCTGCGGGAAGCAGCGATGGTGATGGGCTCACGGGTGCGGGGGTTGATGCCCTGACGCTCGGCGCGCTCACGCACCTCAAAGGTGCCAAAGCCGGAGATGGTGATCTTTTCACCCTCTGCCATGGCCTTGCCCAGAGCCTCAAACATGGCGCTGACAGCACGCTCAGCGTCCTTCTTGCTCATTTCGGTGTTTGCTGCCACCTGTGCGATCAGATCGGTCTTGGTCATACGATAAACCCTCCAAAAATCCTATTTTTGTGTTACTTCTTTCGTTCTATCGGGGCAGGCGCATACGCCTGAATACCGCGTTGTTCCTGCTGCAGACATGCATCGCAGAACCGCCTGGACGCAAAGGTCAGTGCCTCTTCGGCGTCCACACCGGCCAGCCGCATGGCATTGGCCGCTGCAAACAGCAACTCCCCCGCTGCGTCGGCGTTCTGCGCAGCGTTCCAGCCGTCCACAGCCTGCTGCAGAGCCTGCTGTGCCTGCGTTCCTTCCGGCTCCGGCACACCGCAGCGCACCGCACGCTTCTGCAGCTTCTGGGCACGCATGAGGGCCGGCAGGGTGGCCGGCACCGTGTTCAGCTCGTCGGCCAGGGTGGTGCGGCCCTTTTCCTTATTCTTGAGCGCATCCCAGCCGTTTATACCGGCATTCTGCGCTGCTGAAGAGGCAAAGATGTTCGGGTGCCGGAACACCAGCTTCTCGCACACCTCGCGGCACACGTCCTCAAAGGTAAAGCGCCCGCGCTCTTCTTCGATCACCGCATGGAACGCCACCTGCATCAGCACATCGCCCAGCTCCTCCCGGAGCATGGCCGGGTCATCGGCGTCGATGGCCTCCAGCACCTCACAGGTCTCTTCCAGAAAATTTTTCCGGATGGAAGCATGGGTCTGCACTTTATCCCAGGGGCAGCCGTTTTCCGGGTCGCGCAGGATGCGCAGCACTTCCAGCAGCTGTTCCGCGGTATAGGGTGCGCTCGGTACCCAGTCCAGCATGGCAGGCCCTCCCTTCCAAAAGATACTACAAATTGTACCGCATCCTCTGCGGTTTTGCAAGGGTATCAGGGCATTTCCCGGTATTTTTACGGAGATTTCTCTTTTTTCGCAAAAACAGGGCGGTATCCTGCCAAAGGGGACACCGCCCGTTTTCCGGTTTTTGCTGGGGCGCTGTTTACATTACAGCTGTGCGCCGCACTTATTGCAGAACAGTGCATCGTCCGAGACGGGTGCACCGCACTGCGGGCAGGTCTTGCGGGGCTTTTCGGCAGGCGCTGCCTCGGCAGCGGGAGCTTCTTCAGCAGCCGGCTCTTCGGCTTCGGTGAATTCCACCTCAGCGGTTTCCGCCGGGGTCAGAGAGGCTTTCAGGCGGGCGATCTCGCCCTCGATGCTGTCGATCATCTCGATGTATTTATCCACCAGCGGCTGGTTTTCTTCCTTGCCCTTGGCCAGACTGTACACCAGTGCGCCCAGCTGACGCTGTGCCTTGAGCAGCTTGCCCTGCTCATTGACGATCAGTGCCTGGGTCTTGCCCTTCTCGGCCAGGTCTTTGGCGGCGTTCTTACCTTTTTCTGCGTATTCCAAGCCCATTTCCTTGATCTTATTGAAATCGAAATCCATAAAAGACACCTCTCTCTTCCTCCATACACGGCCCGGCCTGCGCCGGACCACGGGTTGTGGGGTCATGCCCATTATAGCGCGCCGCCTGTACAATTGCAACGCATGTCCTGCATTTTTTACAGTTTGGTGCAGGTTTGGAAACAAATTTTTCGCATTTTCCCCATATCTTGGGGTCGGTCAGACCTTGCCGCCATAGAACTCCCGCAGCATGCTGTCGGGCGGCAGCAGGTCCAGGCTCAGCGGTGCCACATGCTCAAAGCGGCGGGCCGTCTCGTCCCACAACTCGGCATTGTGGCCTTCCAGCGTGAACTGGCGGCGCACCACGCCCAGCAGGTTGGAGATCAGGCCCAGCTCGTAGGTAAAAGAGGTGTCCAGCAGAAAGTCTGCCGTGGTCTTGAAGCCCTTGATATACCGGGTCTCACCGTCCAGCACTCGATCCCACATGGCAAGGGTCTTTTCCGGGCTGCGGCCGCGGGTGGCGGCATCCCGCAGGGTGCGGCGGCACAGACGGATATCCTGGGTGTTGATCACCCGGCGGCCGTCGATGCAGTATTCCTCCCGCAGGCCGGCATAGATGCGGTAGATGTCATCGCCCTTCACAAGGCCGGTGAGCTCCGGGTTCAGGGCATGGATGCCCTCCACCAGGCACACACCGCCCTGCAGGTCGATGGGTTCTGCTTCATCCGAGCGCTTCTCGGCCGAGAAGTCGTAGACGGGCAGGGTGGTCTTGCCCGTCTCGCTCAGCTCCCGCAGGCACTGCTTGATAAGCGGCAGGTCCAGCGTATCGGGGTTCTCATAGTCCAGCGTGCCGTCCGGCAGGCGGGGGTAGAACTCCGCCCCCTTGAAGAAATTGTCCAGACTGATGACCTGCGCCGGGGTGCCCTGCTGCTGCAGGGCCCGGGCGATGCAGTGGGCGCTGGTGGTCTTGCCGCTGGCCGACGGGCCGGTGAGCATGACGATCTTTGCGCCGGACATGCGGATCTTCTCGGCGGCATAATTCACCCGCTGGGCATAGCTGTGCTCGCTCAGCTGTGCCAGCCGCTGCGGGCTGCAGGCCGCCACATTGTAAAGGTCGATCTCAACCAGACGCTTCGGGACCCAGATCGTGATCATAAAAATCAGCCACTCCTTTTTTCCGTTCCAGTACCTCCGCAAAGCGCTGGATATACTCGTTCGGATACTTGAAATTGAAGATGCGCTGCATCCGTTTGCCGCCGTCGGCCACCAGCTTGGTGCTGCCGCCCGCACCGGCGGAAAGGATGGTCTGAACTTCCTCCATGATGTAGATGTTGTAATATCCCTCGTGGCCCGGTTTGCACCAGCCCACGTTTTCCAGGTTCTGCAGGGTGTTCTTCTGGCGGTAGAGGTAATAGGGCCGGTAGCCCGCCTCGGCCAGCAGGCGGCATTTTTCCAGCATGGCGGCCACGTCGGCGTAGTCGTTTTCCCGCTGGTCCTCGATGACGATCCGGGAGGCCCGCTTGAGGGTCAGGGTGTGCACGGTGATGTTCTCCGGGTCGAGGGCAATGGCCTGCCGCAGACTGTGCTCAAAGCTCTCCACCGTGTCGCCGGGCAGACCGGCGATGAGGTCCATGTTGATGTCATCGTGGCCTGCCTTGCGGGCCTCGGCGTAGCAGTCCAGGATGTCCTGGGCCGAGTGCTTGCGGCCGATGCCGGCCAGTACCTCGTCCGAGAAGGTCTGGGGGTTGATGGAGATCCGGGTGGCCCCGTACTCCTTGATGACAGCCAGCTTTTCGGCGTCGGTGCAGTCCGGGCGGCCTGCTTCCACCGTATATTCTACGACTTTGGACAGGTCAAAATTCTGCCGCACGGTGCCCATGAGCTGCCGCAGCTGGTCGGCCGAAAGGCTGGTGGGGGTGCCGCCGCCGATGTAGATGCTGCACAGGGTCAGCCCGGCCTTGTCGGCCTGCCTGCGGATCTCTTCCACCTCGTTGCACAGGCAATCCACATAGGGCTGCACCATCTTGCGGTCACGGTCGAGGTTGCAGCTCACAAAGCTGCAGTAGCTGCACCGGGACGGGCAGAACGGGATGCCGATGTACAGGCTGTAGGTCTTGGGCGCACTGCCCACCTTCAAAATCGGCTCCTGCAGGTCGGCGATGGCCTTGGCCATCTGGTATTTCTGCTCTGAGCAGTCGAAGCGCTCCAGGAAGAAGTGGTCGATGTCCGTTTCGCTCCATCCGGCGGCACGCTTGTCGTGGATGAGGCGCACCGGGCGCACGCCGGTCATCTTGCCCCAGGGCGGGCGGATACCGGTCCACTGCCGCAGCAGGTCATAGGTCAGGCTGGCCAGACTGAACTCCGGCGTCTCGCCGCCGGCCTCCGCCGGAGCGGGCAGCGGTGCAGAGCGCTCGGCGCATTTGTCGCCCTGCCGCACCATGGCCCACAGGCCGTCCGGCTTTTTCTCGGCCCACACGCAGTCCTCGCCCGCTTCGGGCGGGGTCAAGGTAAGGGGTGCCATAGGGTAGAACAGGCGGACCAGATGTTCCACCTCGTACCCGGAGGGCAGCCCCGTGATATAAATCTTCATGTCGTTCTCTCTTTTATTGAAAAATCCAACCCTCTCAGGCTCGCTGACGCTCGCCAGCTCTCCCGAAAGGGAGAGCTTTCAGTCAGCGTTTTCTCCTGATTCACAAAACCTCTCCCATCGGGAGAGGTGGCACGGCGCACGCCGTGACGGAGAGGGTTCGTGTTACAGTTCTCCGCCGCGCTGGGCGCTGCGGATGAAGTAATTGTTGTCCAGTTCCTCCCCGAAGGTGGAAAACTCGCCGTGGCCGGGCAGCACCTGGGTCTCCCGCGGGATGGGCAGCTTTGCCAGCTTGCGCAGGCTCGCGTTCATGGCGTCGCTGCTGCCGCCCTCCAGGTCGGTGCGGCCGATGCTGCCTGCAAACAGGGTGTCACCGCAGAAGAGATACTCTCCGCACAGCAGCACCACGCTGCCGGGGGTGTGGCCCGGCGTATGCCATGCCGTAAACTGCAGCTCATCCACTGTCACGGTCTGGCCTTCCGCATAGCCGTGGTCGGCCTCGGAAAGCGGGTACATCTTATCCCCGGCCAGATCGTCCGCTTCGCAGTAGAGCACGGCGTGGTACTTCCGGCGCAGGGCCTCGGCGCTGCCCACATGGTCAAAGTGGCCGTGGGTGCACAGCAGAGTGGTGAGCACGGCGTTGTGCTCCTGCAAAATCTGCTCGTAGTTCTGCACGTCCGCCGCCGGGTCAATGATGACCGCATGGCCGGCGTCCGAGATCAGCAAAAAGGTATTGGTGTAGTACGGCGGGGGTGCCGGGATGTGAAATGCCTGCATGGGATCACTCCTTCTTTTTCCACTCGTCGGTGTCAATGATGATGGTACAGGGGCCCTCGTTCACCAGCGACACCTGCATGTCGGCCCCGAACTCGCCGTGCTGCACGTCTTTGAGGCCCTGTTTGTTCATCTCGGCCAAAAACAGCTCGTAGGCGTCCACCGAGAGGGGCGGTTTTGCGGCCTTGATAAAGCTGGGGCGGTAGCCTTTTTTCGTGTCGCCGTAAAGGGTGAACTGGCTCACCACCAGCGCCGAATACCCAAGGTCCCGCGCGCTGAGGTTCAGTTTGCCCTCCGCGTCCGGAAAAATGCGCAGGCCCGCGCACTTATCCGCCAGTTTTGGCACGATGTCCAGACTGTCGGTGTCCTTCACCCCCAGCAGGATCATCAGCCCCGGCCCGATGGCCCGGGGCTCGCCGCCGTTTACCCGTACACTGGCCGACGAAACGGCCTGAATGACTGCTCGCATCGCGTTAACTCCTTGTCACCTTGAGCACATCCTTCACCTTGGAAAGCCGCGCCACCACGCGGTTGAGGTGCTCGGTGTTGTTGATGCCGATGGTCAGGCTGACCACGGCGCAGTTGTTTTCCACCTGACGGGCGTTCAGGGCGTAGATGGGCACCCGGATGTCCGCCAGGGCGGCCAGCACATCCTGCAGCAGTTCGTTGCGGTTCAGGGCGATAATTTCAAGGCCGGCCTTGTAGCTGTCCTTGACGCTGTCGGCCCAGTAGGCCTTGACCCAGCGGGGCGCGTTGGTGGGGTCCTTCATGCTGGAAATGGCGTTGGCACAGCTCTGCTTGTGGATGGACACGCCAAAGCCGCGGGTGATGAAGCCCACGATGGGGTCCCCGGGCAGGGGGCTGCAGCATTTGGCAAACTTGATGGGGGTGTTGTCGAAGCCCTCCACCACCACACCGTCGGTGGCGTGCACCTTGCTCAGGTCCACCTTGGGCAGGTCCTCCTCAGACCGCTCCTCTGTGGCCTTCAGCTTGGTCCACTCCTCCTTCAGCTTGGGCAGGCAGTTGGCAATGGTCATGCCGCCATAACCGATGGCGGCATACAGCTCCTCGGCGTTGTTCTGGCGCAGGCGGCGGCAGCAGCTGTTGATGAACTCGTCCAGCTGGTCGTCCGGAATGATGATCATCTCGCGCCGCAGTTCACGGGCCAGCGCATCGCGGCCCTGCTGGATGTTCTCCTCCCGGCGCATCTTCTTGAACCAGTTGCGGATCTTGCTCTTGGCCTCGCTGGTGCGCACGATCTTGAGCCAGTCGCGGCTGGGGCCTTTGTCCGCCGGGCCAAGGATCACTTCGATGATCTCGCCGGTGGAAACGATGTGGTCGATGGGCACCATGCGGTTGTTCACCTTGCAGCCCACCATGCGGTTGCCCACCGCCGAATGGATCGCATAGGCAAAATCGATGCAGGTAGCGCCGGTGGGCAGGTTGATGACATCGCCCTTGGGGGTAAAGGCAAACACTTCCTCCGGCAGCAGGTCGCTCTTGAGGTCGTGCAGCAGATTGCCGGAATCCTCGCTGACGCGCTGGTTTTCCAACAGCTGGCTCACCCATGCCAGACGTTCGTCCAGCTTGTCGTGGCCATCCAGACCTTCTTTATACTTCCAGTGGGCCGCAACGCCGTACTCGGCCTGCTCGTCCATCTTGCGGGTGCGGATCTGCACCTCAAAGGGGATGCCCTCGTGGCCGATGACGGTGGTGTGCAGGCTCTGGTAGCCATTGGGCTTGGGAGTGGAGATATAGTCCTTGAAGCGGTTGGGCAGCGGATGGTACATATCGTGGATGAGGCCCAGAGTGCTGTAGCACTCGGCCAGCGTATCCAGAATGACACGCACCGCATAGATATCGTAGATCTCATCAAAGGACTTGTTCTGCATGATGGTCTTGCGATAGATGCCGTAGATGCTCTTGACACGGCGCTTGATGGTGGCACCCTCGATGCCGCTCTCGGCCAGCCGCCGCTCGATCACACCGGACACCTTTGCAAGGAACTCCTCGCCTGCACGCTCACTGAGCATCCGGCTGATCTCCTCGTAGCCCACAGGGTCAAGGTAATGCAGGCTGCGGTCCTCCAGCTCTTCCTTCACGTTCAGGATGCCCAGACGGTTGGCGATGGGGGCATATACCTCCATGGTCTCGCGGGCTTTATCGCGGCGCTTCTGTTCCGGCCATGCATCACCGGTGCGCATGTTGTGCAGCCGGTCGCACAGCTTAATGATCATCACGCGCACATCGCGGCTCATGGCCAGCAGCATTTTGCGCAGGTTTTCGGCCTGCAGTTCTTCAATGTTGGAGAACTGGATCTTGGTCAGCTTGGTCACGCCGTCCACCAGCAGGGCAACTTCCTCGCCAAAGGCGGCTTTCAGGTCGTCCAGCGTAGTGGGAGTGTCCTCCACCACATCGTGCAGCAGGGCCGCAGCAATGCTCTCGGAGTCCATACCAAGATCCAGCACCAGCCGTGCCACGGCCAGCGGGTGGCAGATATACGGCTCGCCGCTGCGGCGGCACACCCCCTTGTGGGCAGTGTTGGCAAGGTCATATGCCTTTTCGATCATCTCCATATTGTAGGAGCGGCCGCTGGCCTTGATGGCCTCACACAGCTTTTCCCAGGTAACGATCTCCGGCCGCACCTCCGAAGGCAGAGTTCCTTCCGGTGCATCGGCCAGCTGTGCTGTTGCAGAAACGGTAGCCGTTTCCTGCACCGGTACCGGCTGATGCAGGTGGGTCTTTGCGGAGTAGAGATCCTCTTCCCGCACAGGCTTCGGTGCCGGGACAGCAGTTTTCTTTCCCTCTGGCATTTTACATTCCCTCCAAACATTTCAGGACCGGGGCATCGGCAAGGTTCTTTTTGCCCTGTGCAGGCACAAGATCCAGATACTTTGCTCCGCCCTTTTCCACCGTGGCGATCAGTCCCACCTGTTCCAGAGCCGTGACCGCCACCAGCGTTTTGCCTGTATTTTCCTCGCCCAGTTTTGCGCACAGCGGCTGCAGATCTTCTGCGTGCCAGCGGCGCGCCTGCAGCTCACGGTACACTGTGACGATATCACTGCGCTCAGGCGTAATAAGCTTTTTCTGTTCCTCGGTCAGGGGTGTGCCGCGGCGCAGCGCCGCTACAAAAGCAGCCTGCTCCGCAAGCTTTGTGCCCAGCCCTGCCGGGTGCAGGTCCAGAATGCGGCCCGAAAGCTGTGCGCCCCGGGGCGAATCGTAGACCGAAAGGTTCAGCGCAGCATCCACCACATCGCCCATGGCATAGGGCAGCTGTTCCGGCGGCATGCCGAACCACACGGCATACACGCTGGCATTGCCCTGCCGCAGGCGCAGGCGGCTGTGCCTGCCCTCCGATACCGGGTATACCCCATCCAGCACGGCGTTCTGCAAAAGGAACACCGGGGTCGGGTTCTCGGCCCCATAGGGAGCCAGCTGGTCGAGCTTCCGCACACTTTCCACGGTCACACGGTCCAGATGGATGGGCAGGTCGCACTCCAGCGGGGTGGTATGCAGCACCGGGCATTCCCGTGCTGCCCAGTCGTTCAGGCGGCGGCGCAGAGCGGGCAGATTTTCTTCCCGCACCGAAAGGCCCGCAGCCATGGCATGGCCGCCGTAGCGGATGAGCAGATCTGCGCAGGCACCAATGCAGGCATGCAAATTGAAGCCCTGCACGCTGCGTCCGCTGCCCTTGCATTCGCCGTGCTCGTCGATCGTCACCACGATCACAGGCCGGCCGGTGCGTTCCACCAGCCGGGATGCCACGATGCCAATGACACCGGGGTGCCAATCGCGGCCCCACAGCAGCATCACGCGGTCTTCCAGCCGCTCCGGTTCCTGTTCCAGCAGTTCCTGCGCGGCCTTGAAGATCTGCAGCTCTGTCTCCTGACGCTTTGTATTGATCTCGTTCAGTTTATGGGCCAGCTCTGCGGCGCGGTCCGGGTCCTCACACATCACCAGCTGCAAAGCCGTAACAGCGTTGTCCATGCGGCCAGCCGCATTGATGCGGGGCGCAATGGCGTAGCTGACATTTTCTGCGGTGACCGGTTTGCCCGCAAGGCCCACCTCTTCCAGCAACGCTTCCAGACCCGGACGGTCCGTGTTCTGCAGCTGGCGCAGGCCCGCCTTGACAAGGGTGCGGTTTTCGCCGGTAAGCGGCATCACGTCCGCCACAGTACCCACAGCGGCAAGGTCGCCGCAGTAGTCCAGCATTTCTTCCGGCGGGCAGCCATCCAGTGCGGCACACAGCTTGAACGCCACGCCCGCACCGCACAGGCCCTTGAAGGGACTGATGTCGTCCTCACGACGGGGGTCTACCACGGCAATGGCCTTGGGCAGAGTTTCCGGCGGCAGATGATGGTCGGTAATGATCAGGTCAATGCCCAGTTCAGCGGCATAATCGGCTTCTTCCACAGCAGAAATGCCGTTATCCACCGTCACGATCAGCTTGCAGCCCTTATCGTGGATGGAACGGATGGCATTGCGCGAAAGGCCGTAGCCGTCGCCCTCGCGGCTGGGCAGCATACATTTTACGGTAGCCCCCATGCCCTTGAGATGCTGGTACAGCAGGGCCGTGGCCGTCACGCCGTCCACGTCATAATCGCCGAACACCACAATGGTCTCGCCCTCGTCAATGGCCCGCCAGATGCGCTCGCAGGCCTTGTCCATATCGGTGAGCAGCGAAGGGTCGCTCAATTCTTCCTCACCGGCAAGCAGGGTCAGTGCTTCGGTAGGGTCGGTGATGCCGCGGGCCGTCAGCACGCCCGCCAACAGGGCATTTTCCTTCTGCTGGGCGGCAAGGGCGGCCGCATATTTTTGCTCGCTCCACGGCTCATCGTTCTGTGCGTTATATTCCAGTTCTTCGGTGGCCTGCTCCGCAATCGCCTGCGTCAGCTCCCGCAGCGCGGCACGGTCCAGCGGCTTCAGATTCCATGCACGGTAGGTCATTCAAAATTTCCTCCCGTCAGGCCGTCGTTGGCCAGCATTCCCTGCAGGGCGGCGATCTCAGAAGAGACATCCATCGCTACATCCGAGAGCAGCGTATCATACAGGGTGTCGTAGGCCTGATTCAGCGTGTGAAGGATGCCCGCGATATCGCGGCGGATGGTCTCGGCGTTTTCACCCTGCTGGCCCTGCACATCGTTGTAGGTGTGCAGCAGCTTGAGGGTGGTGGGGATATAGTATTCCGCAAAGCGGCGGGCCTTTGGCAGGCTCTCCGGGTGAGCTTCCAGCCAGTCGCAGATGGCCTCGGTGGTCTTCTGCATGTGGGCCAGCTCCTCCACGCCCTGCGCGTCCTGCATGAGCCGCTTTTCCTGCTCCAGCACAGCGGCAAAGCGGCGGGCCGTTTCCAGATTGAGAGGCGTTTCCTCGCGCTGCTCCGGAGCCGGTTCCGGCTGCGGCTGTGCCTGGGGTGCAGCCGCCGTTTCCTGGGCGGCGCGGTAATCCTCCGCCGTCAGATAGAGTGTTTCCGTTTTTTCATCCAGCCATCCGTTCAGCCAGCCTTTGCGGATGTACTTTTGCAGCTTCTTCAGCATTTTTTTCCGGTTCTGGTGGACGAGGTCGGCCAGCATCCGAACCGAAAGGCCCTGGTGGTAGTCGGTGGTATCCGCAAGATCGGCGAACTGCCCCAGCTGCTTTCCAGCTTTCACCCAGGCGGAACCACAGGCCGTCATCCAGCCAAAGCCCGCCGTGGCAAGGCCCAACACGCCGCTGACGATGCCCAGCATGTTGTAGGCGGTGTTCATAACGTAGCCCGTGCCCGTCATCAGGATGCCGCCGTCCTCAGCAGTCGACACCACAACGTCGCCCAAAGCAGCCGGCGAAATAATGCCCAGCCCGATGAGGCAGCCCAGCGTCCCCAGCCCAAAGATCACCATGAAGGTGATGCCCACGGCCAGCAGGGCTGCACCGCCGTTCTGGCGCTTTTTGCCGTCTGCACGCAGCAGGTCTACGGGGGTCTGCTCCCCTTTCAGGCCAAAGATCTGTCTGGCCCACTGGGGCATCCCGCCCGCGTTCCGGGGCCCGGTTTTCTGTGCCTCCTGCTGGGCTTTGTAGTATTCGTTCCGGCTGTTCCGGAGGGCTTTTCCCGCTTCCGAGATGCCGAAGTTGGCCGCATGGACGGCTGCTTTTCCCACATCCCAGGCCCGGTCGCCGATCTCCATGCCCCGGCCCTCAAAGCCATGGGCAAAGGCGTCGGTCATGGTGTCGCCAAAGGCGCGCAGCTGGTCCTCCAGCTCCTGCTGCACCTGACGGCCCTCGTCCTTGATCCGGTTGTCGTTTTCACGATCGTTCATCAAAATCTTCTCACCCTTCTGCCGGTGCATACCGGCTGATGATGGCGCGGGCCACCCGCAGGCCATCCACGGCGGCACTCATGATGCCGCCCGCATATCCCGCGCCCTCGCCGCAGGGGTAAAGCCCTGCCAGCTGGGTGCACTCGAAGTTCTCTTCCCGCTTCAGCCGCACCGGGCTGCTGGTGCGGGTCTCCAGGCCGGTGAGGATGGCATCCGGTGCGGTGTAGTCCGCGATTTTGTGCTCATAGGCACGCAGACCGGCCCGCAGGGTGTCGGCCAGCTCCGCAGGCAGCAGGCTGCCCAGGTCGGCGGCGGTCACGCCGCGGTCGTAGGTCGGTTCCACGCTGCCGATGTGCAGCTGCCCCTGCCCTTCCAGAAAGCTCCGGATGTTCTCGGCCGGGGCGGCGTAAGGCCCGGCCGCATGGCCTGCCGCGTAGGCCTTTGCTTCCAGCTCCCGCTGGAACGCGATGGCCTGCCGGGGGTCGTTTGCAAAGTCGGTGCCGTTCACGCTGACCACCACGGCGGCGTTTGCATTTTTGCCGCTGCGGGCATGGTAGCTCATGCCGTTGGTCACCACACGGCCTTCCTCACTGGCCGAGGCCACCACCTGCCCGCCGGGGCACATGCAGAAAGTATACACGCACCGCTCCCCCACATGCTGGGACAGCTGGTATTCGCCGCGGGGCAGGGCCGGGTGGCCTGCCGCCTCGTGATACAGGCTCTTTTCGATCTCGCTCTGCAGATGCTCTGCGCGGAAGCCCACGCTGAAGGGCTTGCACTCCAGCACAAGGCCGCTGTCCATGAGCATGGCAAAGGTATCGCGGGCCGAGTGGCCCACCGCAAACACCAGTGCTTCGCAGGCAAAGGAACCATCCGTTGTGAAAATTCCGGTAATGTGTCCGTTTTTCTGTTCCAGACCGGTGAGGGCCGTGTTGAAATGCACCTCACCGCCCAGGGATTCGATCTCTTTGCGGATGGAGGTGATGACCCCCCGCAGCAGGTCGGTGCCCACATGGGGCTTCTGCTTCCAGGCGATCTCCGCCGGGGCACCGTGCTGCAAAAACACTTCCGTGACAAGGCCGCACAGCTCGTCACCGATGCGGGTGGTCAGCTTGCCATCCGAGAAGGTGCCTGCGCCGCCCTCACCGAACTGGATGTTCGCGTTGGGGTCCAGCTCGCCGGTGGCGGAAAAGTGTTCCACCGCCTGCACCCGCTCGTCCAGCGCCGGGCCGCGCTCCAGCACGATGGGCCGGTAGCCCTGCCGGGCCAGCAGCAGCGCCGCAAACAGACCGGCAGGCCCCAGGCCGCACACCACCGGGCGGTGGGGCAGCTTCTGCGTGCCCTGTTGCACCCGGAAGTCGGTCCTGCTGTGCAGGGACACGTTGGCCGATGCCCCGGCGAAGGCGGGTTCTTCGGCTTCGTTTTTCAGGGTGACAGCCACGGTGTACACCAGCTTGGGCTGGCCGCGGCGGGCGTCCACCGACAGCTTTGCCACGCCCAGATGCTGCACCTTTGCGCGGGGGAGGCGTGCCTCCCGCAGGGCCTTTTCAAATGCCTGCGGTTCCCCGGCGGAGAGCGGCAGACGGATGTTGCGAACGAGAATCATAGTACAGTGTGTTCCTTTTTATCAGTTGCTTTCAATGCGGCACTGCAGCACATAGCTGCCCAGTGCAAAGATCCTGCCGTTGGAGGGCACATACAGGCGGCAGGCGATGTTCTGCTGGCCGGTGGCCACCGAGAAGTCCTCCGCGTCGATCTCCACGACCACCTGTTCCGGGGTCAGGGTCTCCAATGCAGCCTTCGGGCCGCAGAGGGTCACGTTCATCAGCCGTTCGGTCTCCACCGTGAGCTGATAGGTGGACGGCAGATTCACCACCTGCACACAGCTGGAAGGCAGGTTCATGGTCTTGGTCTCCAGACCGGAGCAGTCAAAGCTGAGGGTGATGGTGGAAATGTTGTCCAGCAGGTAGATGTCGCTGGGCAGCTCAATGGGCAGCTCATAGACCTTGTTCAGGGTGAAGGTGGACAGGTCGATGGTGCCGATGGACAGGGTGGACAACGCGTCGATCTTTTCCGCCGGGCCGGCCACTTTGAGCTGCTTGCGGCTGAGCTCATACACCAGCACCGACGCGTCAAAGTCGCGGGGCGCGTTGATGAAGCTCACGTTCACCGGCAGGGTGGCCATCTTGTACACCTGCAAGGTCACGTCCACGCTGCTTTCTTCCAGCTCGGTGTACTCAAAGTTCACTTCCGTGCCGCCGGAGGTGTAGAACCGCAGCGGCGTTGCCAGGGTGACCGAGCTGTCCAGCTCGCCGGAGTAGGTCACCTCGGCGGTGCAGGTGGTCACCTTGTCCAGCTCACTGCTGGGGCCGGACAGAGTGACCATGTCCTTGGACACCTCGGTGCTGTAGAGGATATACCCGTCCGAGATGGTCAGGTAATTGGTGGTCACGGTGACGGGAAGGGTCTTTTCCTCCACCACATCGAACATCACGTCCACCATGTTGTCGGAGCCGTCGATGGTCACGGTGACGCCATTGAGCATGCCGTTGGCCCCCCGCACCAGCAGGCGCAGGGTCTTTTGGCCGCTGTCCCGCACGCTGGACCAGTCCGGGTAGACCACAAAATCGGAGGCCGTCAAGCTGCCGATGGTGTAGCCGTCGCCGGAGATCTTCAGGTTCACCGTCTTGTCCTCGGCGCTGACGATGCTCAGTCCACGGGAGGTATAAACGGAGGAATCGTAGGTATAGTCCACCGGCACATTGTAGATGGTGTTGGTGGTGCCGGGCTGCACGATGATGGTCACGATCATCCAGGCCACAATGGCACCCAGAATGGACAGTGCCAGCCGGATGCGGCGGTCGTCCAGAATGCTCCGGCTGTGGCTGCCCACCGCAGGCTTTGTGCCGTTCGACTTGTTCGGTTTGCTGTTCATTGCTGCTCGTCCTCCCCTTTCTGGCTGACCCACTTCATCAGGCTCTTTGCGCGGTCCTTCCAGGTGTCGGCCGTGCTCTTTTCCACCACAGGCTCCTTGGGGATCATCTCGTCGATCAGGCGGGTGTACAGGGTCTGGCGGTCAAAATGACGGATCAGCACGCCATTTTTTGCCATGGAGATGATGCCCGTCTCCTCGCTGACCACGATGGCGATGGCGTCCGAGTTTTCGGCAATGCCCAGGCAGGCGCGGTGGCGGGTGCCCATGTCCTTGCCCAGATCCAGATTATTGGAAAGCGGCAGCACGCAGCCTGCAGCGCACACCCGTCCGGCACGGACGATCATGGCGCCGTCATGCAGCGGGCTGTTCTTGAAGAAAATGTTCTTGATGAGCTCGGCAGACGGTGCTGCGTCCACTCTCGTGCCGGTGGCGATGATCTCGCCGAGACGCTCCTTGCGCTCGAACACGATGAGCGCGCCGGTCTTGGTCCTGGACATATCCGCGCACGCGGAAACTGTTGCAACGATCATGCTCTCCACCACATTCGGGTCGGTATCCGGAATCAGCATGCGGCTGAGGTTGCCCTTACCGATCTGCTCGAGCAGGCGGCGCAGCTCCGGCTGAAAAATGACCACAACGGCGAATACGCCGACGCTGAGCGCGTTGCGCAGCAGCCACGAGATCATGGTCAGACGCAGGAAGCTGGCGAACAGCATGATAAGCACCAGAATAAGAATACCCTTGGCCAGTCGTGCGGCGCTGGTATCCTTCAGCAGCTTCATAACACGGTAAATGATATACGCCACGACGAGGATATCCACCACGTCGATCGGCGTCATTGTGCGGAATTGATCAAACGCACTGAAAAACGAACTTATCATGGTCCGCCATGATAAATTCGGTGAGAATACATTTTGCAGCGCTCCCATTTTGTCACCTATCCTAACTTGTTCCTCATATTCGCGGGCATTTGCGGATGCACGCAGCAGATTGCACGCAAACACCATGTTTTACCTTACTTATACTACCACAAATCCGGCTTTCTGTATAGCGTGTTCACAGTTTTTTTACCAATCTGCAAACTTTGTCTGCGGCCTGCTCCAGCTGCCGCGCCGTCGAGTAGAACGACAGGGACAGCCGCACGGTTCCGGTGTCCTCCGTGCCCGCCGTCCGGTGCGCGAGCGGCGCACAGTGTAGCCCCGCCCGGGTGCACACCCCCTCGTCCGAGAGCATATCCGCAAGCACCTCACTCGGCGTGCCGGGAACGCGGAAGGACAGCACGCCGGTCTGCTCCTTTCCGGCAAAGCACTCGATTTTGCTTTCGCGGGAGAGCGCACGGGCCAGCTCATGCACCAGCCGTCTCTCCTGCCCGGCAATGTGCGCCGGCGTGACCGCCCGGACAAAGGCGATGCCCGCCGCGAGTCCCGCGATGCCGGGCACATTCGGCGTGCCGCTCTCGAGCGCATCCGGCAGAAAATCCGGCTGGCGCAGCTTCTCGGACAGACTGCCCGTTCCTCCGGTCAGCAGCGGCTTCGCAGCAATCCGGTCGTCGAGCGCCAGCAGAATGCCCGTGCCCATCGGTCCGTACAGCGCCTT
>ERZ831773.2338-NODE-2338-length-15679-cov-3.459293_pt1 | contig 15679 bp, 10 predicted proteins | sample MGYA00519696_ERZ831773 | MGnify/ENA primary metagenome ERZ831773 (study PRJEB31850, sample SAMEA3708720) | human gut metagenome | biome: human gut; feature: human-associated habitat; material: faeces | place: China | collected 2014 ...
GGATTTTTGAACTTGGTATCATAGGGGGCAAAATACCTTTTGACCCCAACATCATGATATATATTTAATAACAGGAGGTTTTCTGCCTATGTGTGTATACAATGATACCGGTAAAAATACAACCTCTGCCTCTGAAACTCTTTTGAATAAAAGGATCGCTATAGTAGGCATCGGCGGCGTAGGCGGCTACTTAGGTGCCATGCTGGCTCATACCTATCCCCATGTTACACTGGCAGCCAGAGGAAAACGGCTGGAACATATAAAAGAACATGGACTTACTCTTCACAGTGTTTACAGCGAAGAGATCACAGCCTTTCCTGAACATGTAACAACAGCCGATGCCATTGGTCCCCAGGATTATATTTTTGTATGCGTAAAAAACTATTCCTTAGAGGATGTCTGCCGCCAGATCGCGCCTTTTGTGGATGATCACACCGTTCTCATACCGGTAATGAATGGCGTAGATACAGGAGAGCGGATGAGAAATCTTCTGAAAAAAGGCACTGTTATCGACTCCCTTATTTATATCGTTGCCTACGCATCCCCGGACTTTTCCATTACCCAGATCGGCAACCTGGCTTCCCTGCGGATCGGCATAAAAAATGCCTCAAAGGAGCAGTCAGAGAACGTCCTTGAGGCATCCGCCCTTTTAAGCGGGGCACATATCCATCATAAAATTGCCGATAACATTATCGCAGCCATCTGGCGCAAATACATTTTAAACTGCGCCTATAATATCACTACCGCCCGGTATAACCGGACCATTGGACAGCTTCGGGAAGATCCTGAGACAGCCGCCCAGTATGAGACCTTAGTCCGTGAGTCCTGGCTTGTATCTGAGGCAGCCGGTGCAGGCGTGCCGGAAACTTCCATTAACGAGATCATCGATCAGTTCTACCATAAACTGGATCCGGCATCCACCAGTTCCCTTCAAAGAGATATCTGGGCCGGACGCCCCAGTGAGCTGGAGACCTTCAGCGGCTATCTGGTACGAAAAGCAAAGGAACTTTCCGTACCGGTGCTATTGTCAGAAACTATGTATTCTGACCTGCAGAAAATTGTTTCAAAACAAAGCTGACATACGCCTGACAACGGCATTATCACAGATATTTAAGCCAGTTCATCTTTCTTGTCTATAGAGCGGTACTTGCGGCCATAAGCCATCAGTGCCGCTATTGTTTTGCCGTCAGTGATCTTTCCTGTGTAGATCATCTCTTCCAGATCTTTTAATTCCCATGCTTCCACTTCGATCACTTCATCTTCATCCAGATGCTGATGGGACGGGATCAGGTTGTGGGCTACGAAAATATCAATGGCTTCATCACAAAATGCAACTGTAGTATTTATACTCATGAGATATTCCAGTTTTTCAGTGCGGAAACCAGTTTCCTCCTCCAGTTCTCTGTAAGCACACTCGATCTTTGGCTCATCCGGTGCGTCCAGCTTTCCTGCCGGGATCTCCAGTGTATAGCGGTTTAAAGCATTGCGGTACTGGCGCACCATTAAGATCTTTCCTTCTGAAGTTACAGGCAGAACAGCCGCTGCACCATCGTGGTGGATGTAATCCCAGTGTGCCTCATGGCCATTTGCAAGAACTGTATCCTCATATATTTTCAGGATATTTCCCTGATATTTTAACTGACGGTCTAAACGTACTACCGGCATTCCTTCATTTTCTACTTTTCCCATGTTTCTTCTCCTTTTATATGTTATGTACTCCCGAACTCTTCTTGCAAAATCAGACATAAAAAATTCCAGGAGCATTGATCTTTCACACCTCCGCCTGCAGTGCAGGCGATGTGCCACATACATTTACATTTTCCTGCCCTTTTCATAGCTGGCATCTTCTGCCTTGATCACAGCATTTCTGAAGCCCCACTCTTCCAGTGCAGATACACCGGCAATGGTGGTTCCGCCAGGTGAGCAAACCTCATCCTTTAACTGTCCCGGATGCTTTCCTGTTTCCAGTACCATTTTAGCACTTCCAAGAACGGTCTGGGCTGCCATCTGGTATGCCTTGGCCCTTGGAAGGCCGTATTTTACAGCTCCGTCTGCCAGCGCTTCAATAAACATGTATACATAAGCCGGTGAACAGCCGCTGACACAGCCAACTGCATCCATCATACGTTCATCTACTACTTCCAGACGTCCGCAGGCCTCAAAAATACCACGAAGCACTGCCTTTTCCTCTTCACTGTAGTTGGACTCCTCATATGCCATACCGGTCATGCCTTCACCCAGTAACGCCGGTGTATTTGGCATGGTACGGACTACGCGCACCTTTCCGCCCAGACGTTCTGTAAGGCTTGCAATGGTCTGGCCAGGTGCCAGTGAGATCACGATCTGATCTTCCTTTAATACCGGACGGATTTCCTCAAACACTGTCTCAAAATACTGTGGCTTTACTGCCAGGATCACATACTCAGACTGCTTTGCACACTCTGCATTGGATGCTGCATGAACCACTCCTGTCTTTGCTGTTACAGCTTCCATCTTTTCTTTGTGGGCTGCTGTAAATAATAAGTCCTCCGGCTTATAGACCCGTAAAAGTCCGTTTAAAATAGCGGAACCCATATTTCCCATTCCAATAAAACCGATCTTTGCCATATTTTTCGCCTCCTGTTATAATTTTTAAAACATTCACGAATATTCGTCCATTTTAACGCACACACCCGCCCGCATACGCGGACGGGCAAACGTTCTTTCTATATGCGATTTTTATTTATCATACCCATCCATGATACCACAAAAATCAAAGGTTGCAAAGTAATCCTTTGGAGTTTCTGCGCGGCGGATCATCTGGACAGAGCCGTCTTCCTTTAATAAAAGTTCTGCGGATTTTAATTTACCGTTGTAGTTATAACCCATTGCAAAGCCATGGGCACCTGCATCATGGATCACTAAAAAGTCACCCATTTTGATCTCAGGAAGCATACGGTCAATCGCAAATTTATCATTGTTCTCGCAAAGGGAACCGGTAATATCGTACTTGTGGTCACAAGGCGCATCTTCTTTTCCAAGAACGGTAATGTGATGATAAGCACCATACATAGCCGGACGCATCAGGTTTACTGCGCAGGCATCTACACCGATGTACTCTTTATGAGTATGTTTTTCATGGATTGCTTTGGTAACCAGGCATCCATAAGGCCCTAACATAAAACGGCCAAGCTCTGTGCAAAGAGCCACGTCATCCATTCCTGCAGGAACCAGAACTTCCTCATAAACTTTGCGCACGCCTTCGCCAATAGCCATAATGTCATTTGGTTCCTGATCTGGACGATAAGGGATACCAATACCACCGGACAGGTTGATGAAACTGATATGTGCACCTGTCTCTTCTTTTAACTTAACAGCCAGCTCAAAGAGGATCTTTGCAAGCATCGGATAATATTCATTGGTAACTGTATTGCTTGCCAGGAAAGCATGGATACCGAAATTCTTTGCCCCCTTAGACTTTAAAATCTTAAATGCCTCAAAGATCTGCTCAGTAGTCATACCATACTTTGCATCTCCCGGGTTGTCCATAATGTCATTGCTGATCTTAAACACACCGCCTGGATTGAAACGGCAGCTGATGGTCTCCGGAATGAAGCCTAATGTATCTTCCAGGCACTGGATATGGGTAATATCATCCAGGTTGATGATGGCACCCATTTCATTTGCGTAAGCAAATTCCTCAGGCGGAGTATCATTGGAAGAAAACATTACATTGGAACCGGAAAAACCGCAGGCCTTTGACATCATTAACTCTGTTAAAGAAGAGCAGTCTGTACCACAGCCATATTCCTGTAAGATCTTTAAGATAAATGGATTTGGGGTTGCTTTTACTGCAAAATATTCTTTATATCCTTTATTCCAGGAAAATGCCTGTTTCAGATGTTTTACATTTTCGCGGATACCTTTTTCATCATACAGATAAAATGGGGTTGGATAGGTCTTGGCGATCTCTTCTGCCTGCGCCAGTGTAACAAATGGTTTCTTTTCCATAATCTTATCTCCTTTCCCTGTGGGGGATCTTTGCTTTACGCAATGGTATTTTTATGCATTATCTATGCATATATATCAGTTCCTTTTAATTTTACAGGATAACCTCCGTAAAAGAAAAGAAGCCTGTAAGGGAGTACCATTTCCTTTGCGGATAATTGTACTCCCAGACAGACTTCTTTGTCTAGTATTATTTTTAATGAATGTTTTGAAGATTGCGAAGCAATCTGGTAGCATTCAGCTAGTCCACACTTACCACACGCATGATATTGGTAGCTGTTGCTGCCTCATGGCGTCTTGCATAGGTAACGATACCTGCGGTAATAACGGCCAGATCACCAGAATTGATCACATTGCCGCTCTTTAACTCTTCTAAAGAGTTTTCGATCAGCTCATCCGTACTCTCTGCACGACGGGACCATACAGGTGTTACACCCCACTGAAGCATCATCTGACGGACAGTAGTAGTGCTTGGGGACATACCGATGATACGTGCTGCCGGTCTCCACTTGGAAAGCATCATGGATGTAAATCCTGTAATACTTGGAGCAATGATGTAATCAGCACCGATGTCATGTGCGGTAGAAACAGAAGCGGAGCAAACTGCATTGGAGATATTCTTCATATTCTCCTCAGTTACTTTACGACGGCGGTATGCGCTGTAGTCTAAGTAAGCTTCCGTCTCTTCAACGATAGATACCATCATCTTTAATGCGTCAATCGGATATTTACCCATAGCAGTCTCACCGGAAAGCATTACTGCGTCAGTACCGTCATAAACAGCGTTGGCAACGTCAGTAACCTCAGCTCTGGTAGGTCTTGGGTTGCGGATCATGGAGTCTAACATCTGGGTTGCAGTGATAACAGTCTTACAAGCCTCATTACACTTACGGATGATCTCTTTCTGGATATGAGGAACTTCCTGAGCCGGAATCTCAACACCCATGTCACCTCTTGCTACCATGATACCGTCTGCTACTGCAATGATCTCATCCAGGTTTTCAATACCTTCTGCATTCTCGATCTTAGCGATTACCTTGATTGCAGAACCTTCTGCATCCAGCATTTCCTTGATCTCACGGATACAGTCAGCTGTACGTACAAAAGAAGCTGCGATAAAATCAAAGCCCTGTTTGATACCAAAACGGATATCTTCTTTATCTTTTTCAGTCAGTGCCGGAAGTTTGATCTTTACGTTAGGAACATTTACACCCTTCTTCTCGCCTAACTCACCGCCGTTGATAACGGTACAAACGATCTCAGTGCCGTCTACCTTTACTACTTCCAGCTCGATCAGGCCGTCATCGATGAGGATCTTATTTCCAGCTGCAACATCTTCATTCAGGCCAGAGTAGTTGATATGGGTAATAGTCTCATCACCAACGATCTCTCTGGTAGTTAAAGTAAAGGTCTGTCCTTCCTTTAAGGAAACTTTCTTTCCGTCTTTTAATACGCCGGTACGGATCTCCGGTCCCTTTGTATCAAGAAGAGCTGCTACCGGACGGTCCAGTTCTTTTCTAACCTCTTTTAAAATCTCCAGGCGGCTCTGATGCTCTGCATAATCACCGTGGGAGAAGTTAAAACGAGCTACGTCCATTCCATTTTTAGCCAGTTCCAGCATAATGTTCTTGTCATTTGTGTTGGGGCCCATAGTGCAGACGATCTTAGTTTTCTTCATGTTTTCAAATTCCTCCATAAATAAAATGAATTGGGGTTAGTAGTATATTCGCTCTTTTACTGCCTTTTTATGCCCTTGGCACAGGAATAAATGTGTCAGGCCAAGTGGGGATATGCAGTGCAAAAGCGCAGAGCATGCCGGTCGCATTAATCATTACTGTTACTGTTATCAGCATCCTCTTTTTTGACATGCTTATGTGTGTACAAATGATCCATGCAATATTCATAATTGCCTTCACATTTGGAACAATAACGGAATTCCATACCAGGACTGTCTTTATCTGTGCGTCCGCAGACTGCACACTTGTGTCCTCTCTTTACCACTTTCATTTTCTGGGTGGTCTTCTGGAATTCCTGGGAGCGTTTCTTCTGCTTAAAACCGGAAGGACCTGCAAAGGTCATCCAGCCAAAGAATACGCCAATAAGGATCAGACTTAAAACGATCTCGATCTTCTCGATCAGTCCGCCTGTAATAAAGGAATAAATATAAATTCCTGCCTCTGCCACTGCGATCCAGCTTGCCTTTAATGGCAGTACCATCATAAACAGTACCTGCATATCCGGAAACATCAGGGCAAATACAAAGAAGAAGGAATAAACCAAATAAGTTGGGAACAGTGGCAGTGAAAGCCCTGTTACCAGGTAAATGCCAATGGCAACAACCGAATGAAGGAGCACACCTCCGATAATGTAGCAGTTAAAGCGAAATCTTCCCCATACCTGCTCCACAATGGTGCCAAAAGCACGGATACAGTAAATGCCAAGGGCGTTCATCAGCACAAACATAATGGCATCAGAACCTGTAATGGCCGGTGGATACACTAAAAATGTAACAATACGCCAGATCTGACCGTGAAGGATAGCCGCCGGGTTTAAGATCAGATAATTCATCACAAACTGCGGTGCTACCAGGAAAAGGACCACTCCAAGGATCTCCAGGGCGCATACAATATCAATGATACTTCTGAACCCCAGGAAATTTCCGTTCCGGCGTTTCCAGTTATTGGAAAATTTTCCCATTCAAAAACTCCTTTTTTAAACTGATTTAACTGATTTTAAAACAGATCTTTCTTATTAAATATATAAGCAACGATCAGTGTCAATACCAGTGTAAAGAAAAGCACGATGCCAAATCCATAAGGATGCTCTGCAAAAGGCATTCCGCTGGCTCTTACGTTCATACCGTAAAAACTTGCCACCATAGTTGGAATGGACATAACAATGGTAACGGTTGCCAGGAATTTCATAACAATGTTTAAGTTGTTTGAAATAACAGATGCAAAGGTATCCATGGTACCACTTAAAATGCCATTGTAAATGCTGGTCATCTCCATAGCCTGCTTATTCTCTACGATTACATCTTCCAGAAGATCAGTATCTTCCGGGTACTTCTTGATCTTGTCAATCCTTAATAACTTCTCCAGCACCACTTCGTTGGAACGAAGGGAGGTGGTAAAGTACACCAGTGATTTCTGAAGTTCTAACAGTTCGATCAGTTCCTCATTTTTCTGGGACTGGTGAAGTTTGTTTTCAATGACTTCACTCTTTTTATCGATAATGCGCAGGTACTGCAGATACTGGGTTGCATTTTTATAAAGGATCTGTAAGATAAACCTTGTTTTCATAAATGTGTGGAAATCTCTGACTCTTCCGTCCATAAAGGCAGTAAGGATCGGGGTCTCCTCCAGGCAGACGGTTATCAGCACATCCTTGGTGGTAATGATCGCCATAGGAATGGTCACAAACCAGTCTTTCCCGTTTCTTTCTTCTATAGAAGGAATATCCACCAATATCAGCGTATATTCATCTTCTGCTTCAATACGTGAGCGCTCTTCCTCATCCAGAGGTGCTTTCAGGTGGTCCGGATCGATCTGGCAGGCATCAGCGATCTCTAAGATCTCTGATGCAGTTGGATTGGTCAGGGCGATCCAGCAGCCTGGCTGCATCTCCTCTTTTTCGTGCATTGCACCGTCTTCTGTCTTGAAAATCCGTATCATGCGAAATCTCCCCCATTTTGAATTTTCACCCTACTCATTATAGTGACTGGCCCGGTTTTTGTCAAATCGTTTCATATTTTTTCATTTCTTCACAAATTCTTAACCCCCTTTAACAATTGCCAAGTAAAAGGTATTGTGTTAGACTGTAATGTGATTTTTTGGGCTTTTCGCCCGGAATTGTAGTAAGAGACATGATGTTCTAACAAACAATTACGTTTCATAAGCTATAGGATGTACTCTCAGAGTCTTGAAAGTACATCAAGTCACGAAGGAGGTAAGGGGCTATCCCCATATACTATGGATCAGACTACAACTTATTACACCCTGGGGATCGATATCGGTTCAACAACTGTCAAAGTTGCATTACTGGATCAGGATCTTCATATTATATTCTCCGATTATGAGCGTCATTATGCCAATATTCAGGAAACTCTGGCAGGCCTTTTAAAGAAAGCCTTAAACCAGACCGGCCCCATTGATATTATCCCGGTGATCACCGGCTCTGGCGGCCTTACACTTTCATCTCATTTACACGTTCCTTTTGTCCAGGAAGTTGTAGCAGTTGCATCTGCTCTCCAGGACTATGCGCCACAGACCGACGTAGCCATTGAGTTAGGCGGCGAAGATGCCAAGATCATTTACTTTACAGGGGGCATCGACCAGCGTATGAACGGTATCTGCGCAGGAGGAACCGGATCTTTCATTGACCAGATGGCATCCCTTTTGCAGACCGATGCTGCTGGACTGAATACATATGCAAAAGATTACAAGGCTATCTACCCAATTGCAGCCCGCTGCGGTGTTTTCGCAAAATCGGATATTCAGCCGCTGATCAACGACGGCGCTACCAGAGAGGATCTGGCTGCCTCTATTTTCCAGGCAGTAGTAAACCAGACCATCAGCGGTCTTGCCTGTGGTAAGCCCATCCGTGGAAATGTTGCCTTTTTAGGAGGACCTTTGCATTTCCTTCCTGAACTGAGAAAAGCCTTTGTTCGCACGCTGCATCTGACTCCGGAGCAGACCATTGCACCGGATCACTCCCACCTGTTTGCAGCTGTAGGCGCTGCCATGAACCCAAAGGAAGGCCAGGAGCCGGTAGCTATTACCGACATGATCGACCGGCTTTCCAATGGCATTAAAATGGATTTTGAAGTAAAGCGTATGGATCCTCTGTTTAAGGATCAGGCAGAATATGACGCCTTTATCGAAGACCACGGCCACAACCACGTGCGTTCCGGCAATCTTTCTACTTACGAAGGCAACTGCTATCTGGGTATTGACGCCGGTTCCACTACCACCAAAGTGGCTCTTGTTGGAGAAGACGGCACATTATTATATCGTTTTTATGATAATAATAATGGAAGTCCTCTGGCTACTGCCATCCGCGCAGTGACAGAGATCAAAGAACAGCTTCCAGAAACTGCCCATATTGCTTACTCCTGCTCTACCGGATACGGCGAAGCCCTTTTAAAGGCTGCTCTTATGTTAGATGAGGGAGAAGTAGAGACTATTTCCCACTACTACGCTGCTGCTTTCTTTGAGCCGGATGTAGACTGCATCCTGGACATCGGCGGTCAGGATATGAAATGCATTAAAATCAAAGACGGAACCGTAGACAGCGTACAGTTAAACGAGGCATGTTCTTCCGGCTGCGGCTCTTTCATTGAAACTTTCGCAAAAAGCTTAAATTACAGTGTAAAAGATTTCGCAAAAGAAGCATTATTTGCCAAAAATCCTACAGACCTTGGTACTCGCTGTACTGTATTTATGAACTCCAATGTAAAGCAGGCCCAGAAGGAAGGCGCTACAGTCGCTGATATCTCTGCAGGTCTGGCTTATTCTGTTATTAAAAACGCTTTATTTAAGGTAATTAAGATCACAAACGCTTCTGACCTTGGAAAACATGTAGTTGTCCAGGGCGGTACCTTCTATAATGATGCTGTCCTTCGCAGCTTTGAGAAAATTTCAGGCTGCCGTGCGGTCCGTCCGGATATTGCCGGTATTATGGGCGCTTTCGGTGCAGCACTGATCGCAAAAGAGCGTTTCCATATGGCCGGTGAAAAAGAGACCACCATGCTGCCTCTTGATAAGATCATCGCACTGCAGTACACCACTTCTATGACCCGGTGCAAAGGCTGCAACAACCACTGTGTTTTAACCATCAACCAGTTTGGAAGCGGACGCCATTATATTTCCGGAAACCGCTGTGAGCGTGGTCTTGGACTTGCAAAAGCGAAAAAAGAGATACCAAACCTGTTTGATTACAAATATCACCGGATGTTTGACTATGAACCGCTGCCTTTAGACCAGGCAGACCGCGGCGTAGTGGGTATCCCAAGAGTTTTAAATATGTATGAAAACTTCCCATTCTGGGCTGTTTTCTTTAAAAAGCTGCGCTACCATGTAACACTTTCCCCACAGTCCACCAGACAGATCTACGAACTGGGCATTGAGTCCATTCCAAGTGAGTCTGAGTGTTATCCGGCAAAGCTGGTACATGGCCATATTTCATGGCTCATCCATCAGGGTGTGAAGTTTATCTTCTATCCATGTATCCCTTATGAGCGCAATGAAAGCCCTGAGGCAGGAAACCATTATAACTGTCCAATGGTCACTTCCTATGCGGAAAATATTAAAAATAACGTAGAAGAATTAAAGACAGAGCATGTAGATTTCATGAACCCGTTCATGGCATTTACAAACGAAAAAATCTTAACAGACGGCCTGGTACGGGAATTTGTAAAAAAATTCCAGATACCTGAAGCAGAGATCCGTATGGCAGCCCACGCTGGCTGGGAAGAACTGCTGGCATCCCGTTCTGATATGGAGAAAAAGGGCGAGGAAACACTTGCCTGGATGAAAGAACATGGTAAACGGGGCATTGTGCTGGCCGGAAGACCTTACCATGTAGACCCGGAGATCCACCACGGTATCCCGGAACTGATCGCTTCCTACGGCTTTGCCGTACTTACAGAGGACTCTGTTTCCCATATGGGCAAAGTGGAACGACCTTTAGTTGTCACCGACCAGTGGATGTATCATTCCCGTCTTTATGAGGCCGCAAGCTTTGTAAAAACAAGAGATGACCTGGATCTGATCCAGTTAAACTCCTTTGGCTGCGGTCTGGACGCTGTTACCACAGACCAGGTTGCTGAGATCTTAACAAAGTCCGGAAAGATCTATACTGTATTAAAGATCGACGAGGTAAATAACCTGGGAGCAGCCCGTATCCGTATCCGTTCCCTGATCGCGGCTCTTCGTGTCCGTGACCAGAAGCATTATGAGCGGAAAGTGGTTTCCAGCGCTTACAACCGTGTGCTGTTTACCAAGGAAATGAAGAAGGATTACACTCTGTTATGCCCGCAGATGTCACCGATCCACTTTGACCTGATCGAACCGGCAATCCGCGCTTTCGGCTATAACATGGAGATCCTGCAGAACCACAACCGCAATGCCGTAGATGTAGGTCTTCAGTACGTAAATAATGATGCCTGCTATCCATCCCTGATCGTTATCGGTCAGATCATGGACGCACTGTTATCCGGCAAATACGACTTAAACCGCACGGCTGTCTTTATGAGCCAGACCGGCGGCGGCTGCCGTGCCTCCAACTATATCGGATTTATCCGCCGGGCACTGGAGAAAGCCGGTATGCCTCAGGTTCCGGTTATTTCTGTCAATGCAAATGGCATGGAAACTAACCCAGGTTTCTCCATTACACTGCCAATGATGACCAAGGCCATGCAGGCAGTTGTATACGGTGACATTTTCATGCGTGTCCTTTATGCAACCAGACCATATGAGGCAGTTCCTGGAAGTGCCAATGCACTTCATGAGAAATGGAAAAAGATCTGTATTAAGGCTCTTTCTAAGAGACAGCCTGCTATGATGGAATTTGCTAAGAATGTCCGCGGCATTATCCGTGATTTTGACAATCTGAATCGTCTTGATATTAAGAAGCCGAAGGTTGGTATCGTAGGTGAGATCCTTGTTAAATTCTCTCCTCTGGCTAACAACCATGTAGTAGAGCTTCTGGAGTCAGAAGGTGCAGAAGCTGTAATGCCTGACCTGTTGGATTTCCTTCTTTACTGCTTCTACAACAGCAATTTCAAGGCAGAACACCTGGGAATGAAGAAATCCACTGCAAGGCTTTGTAATGCAGGTATCGCCCTGTTAGAGTTCTTCAGAAAGACTGCAAGAAAAGAGCTGGCCGCCAGCAAACATTTTACACCGCCTTCTGAGATCCGTGATCTGGCAGAAATGGCAAAAGGCTTTGTATCCTTAGGCAACCAGACGGGTGAAGGCTGGTTTTTGACCGGCGAGATGTTAGAGCTGATCCACAGTGGTGTTAAAAACATTATCTGCACCCAGCCATTTGGCTGCCTGCCAAACCACATTGTAGGAAAAGGTGTGATCAAGGAACTGCGAAAGAACTATCCTGAGTCCAACATCATTGCCGTAGATTACGACCCAGGCGCCAGTGAAGTAAACCAGTTGAACCGTATTAAACTGATGCTGGCTACGGCGCAGAAAAATCTGAAGGCTGAGAATGCTTAATAAACGCATTTGAAATATTTCAACAAAAAACACCGGGAAATGTATGTTGTAAAACCAACATTTTCCGGCGTTTTTCATCTTAAATCGTTATTTCTATGTATTTCTTTACTCGTACAGCGGATACTTATCGCAAAGCTTAGTAACCTCTGCCTTGATATACTCTTTCTTATTCTCAAAGTCAGTAGCTGCCAGCCAGATGCACTCTGCGATCTTTGGCATATCCTCTTCCTTTAAGCCTCTGGTGGTAACAGCAGGTGTACCAATGCGGACACCGGAAGTTACAAATGGGCTTCTTGGATCGTTTGGTACTGTGTTCTTGTTTAAGGTAATAAATACCTCGTCACAGCGGTTCTGCAGCTCTTTACCGGAAATATCCATACCACGCAGGTCTAACAGCATCAGATGGTTGTCAGTGCCGCCTGTAAGGATCTTAAAGCCCTGCTTCTGCAGTGCGTCTGCCAGTGCTTTTGCATTTAATACTACCTGATGTGCATATTCCTTAAATTCAGGTTTTAATGCTTCACCCAGGCATACTGCCTTTGCTGCGATCACATGCTCTAATGGGCCGCCCTGGGTTCCTGGGAAAATAGCCTTATTAAAGTTGAACTTTTCTGCAGCTTCCTTATTCGCTAAGATCAGACCGCCTCTAGGTCCTCTTAAAGTCTTATGGGTGGTAGTTGTAACAACATCTGCGTATGGGATTGGGCTTGGATGCTCTCCAGCTGCTACAAGACCTGCAATGTGGGCCATATCTACCATCAGATAAGCACCTACCTCGTCAGCAATCTCACGGAAACGCTTAAAATCAATGGTTCTTGCATAAGCGCTGGCACCTGCCACGATCAGCTTTGGCTTTGCCTCTTTTGCTTTTCTCTCCAGCTCATCATAATCGATAAAGCCTTCGTCATCTACTCCATAAGGAACAATGTTAAAATACAGTCCTGAGAAGTTTACAGGACTCCCGTGTGTCAGATGACCGCCATGATCCAGGTTCATACCCATAACCGTATCTCCTGGTTTTAACATAGCGATAAATACTGCCATATTTGCCTGTGCACCGGAGTGTGGCTGTACGTTTGCGTAATCGCAGCCAAACAGCTTCTTGGCACGTTCAATGGCGATGGTTTCCAGTACGTCTACATACTGGCAGCCGCCGTAATAACGCTTACCCGGGTAACCTTCTGCGTACTTATTGGTCAGTACAGTTCCCATAGCCATCATTACAGGTTCTGAAACAATGTTCTCAGAGGCGATCAGCTCCAGATTTCTTCTCTGGCGGCCGCACTCTGCCTGAATTGCTTCTCCTACTTCCTTATCATAGGAAGTGATAAAGTCCATAACTGTATTTACCATTGTTCTACCTTCCTTTCAGTATTTGCCCATACCCATCGTATTTTGTCAGTTTATTTATCCAGATATGGTGTTTTCTGCGATTATACCCCATAGTTATGCAAATTGCAAGTATCCCTTTACATACATTTCACAATTTTGGTCACAGTTCAGCCATGAGCTGGTTTGAATGAGGGAATGTGTTGCAAGCTTGCTTGCATAAGCACCCCTGGCACACACGTACCAGAGGTATCTCCTCAGTGGAACTTCCAGTCCTTCACTACCAGCTGCAGACTGCGGTTTCCATTATATTCATTTATTGTAGGGTAATAGATAATATCCATGCTCTGGCTGTTTCCCATTTCTTCCATAAATAAGTCACCTTCTGTAAATACCACGCCGTCCATGGAAAAGCCCCGTTCATTCATCAGGGATAATTTCACTACATTCCGGTTACGGCCAAACACTCTGGCACTTCGTATTTTCAGGGATTTCAAGGCAAACTGAGGCTTTTCATTTCCCTGTCCAAAAGGCTCTAAAAGCTCTAATTCCCGGATCAGGCTCTCTGTTATATATTCAAACGGCATGGGAACATCGATCCATACTCTTGGGATAAAATCGTCCTCTGTAAGCCGTTTTGCAGCATTTTCATTTAACCGCCTGCGAAATTCTTCGATATTTGCCTCTTCCAGTGAAAATCCTGCTGCCATAGGATGGCCGCCAAACTTTAACAGAAGGTCTTTTACCTCTACCAGAGCGTGAAACATGTGGTATGCCTCTATAGAACGTCCTGAGCCTTTTGCACAGCCTTCTGCCCTTGTAAGGACAAATACAGGCTTATTATAATACTCGCGGATCCTGCCCGCCACAATGCCTGCCAGGGACTCATGACAGTCCGGAAGAAAGACTACCAGCACCTTATCATCCTTAAGCTCTGTCTCCACCTGTTCTATGGCAGCATCTGTCCCATCCTTGGTCATGTCCTTGCGCTCGTCATTTAATGCCTTTAACGCATCTGCCAGTTCATCTGCCTGGGCCTTATTTTCTGCCAGAAGCAGTTCCATAGCCATCTGGGCCGTTTTTAAGCGGCCGCTGGCATTCAGACAGGGTCCCAGCACAAAGCCAACGTGATAGGCGCTTATATGCTCCGGATCCAGTGTATTTTTCTCCATCAGGCTTACAAGACCCTGGATCTTTGTATTAGCCAGCTTTTTAAGCCCCTCTTTTACTACAATACGGTTCTCATCCTTAAGCTTCATTACATCGCCTACTGTAGCAATCGCCGCCAGCTCCAGCATATCCAGCCATTCCTGGCGGCCGATCCCGTATTCTTCAAAAAGCACCTGGATCAGTCTATATGCCACCATAGCGCCGCAGATCTCACTGAACGGATATTTACTGTCTTTTCTCTTGGGATTGACAATGGCGTCTGCAGAAGGCATGATCTCCGTTTCCGAAACCTCATCTACCTGAATATCATGGTGATCTGTTATCACTACCGTCATTCCCAGTTCTTTTGCTTCTGCGATCTGGTCAATAGCAGCAATTCCATTATCACAGGTAAGTATCATGTGGATGCCGTCTGCAGCCGCCTTTTCAATAATATGTTCATTAATACCATAACCGTCTTTGATACGCTCCGGTATTACATAATCAACTTTTGCGCCTACACGGCTAAGTCCTTTGTAGAGAATGCAGGTAGAACACACACCATCAATATCATAATCTCCTACGATCCGGATCCGGGCACCGGCAGCAATCTTTTCTTTTAATATAGAAATGGCCTTTTCCATATCCGGCAGCAGCCTTGGCTCATACAGATCCTTTAAACTTCCGTTTAAATATTTATCAAATTCATCTATATCTGTAATATCCCTGTTTCTGATAATACGGGCAGTAATGGGACTGATATGAAATCTTGCCGCCAGACCATTAAAATCTGCTTTTTTTGCATGAAGCATCCAGACTGCTTTTGTCATTCTTTTCTCCATCCTCTGTTGATCGATCATTTTTTCAGTGTATTTGCGATTATATGACAACAAAAAAAGCAGACTCACGAAGAATCTGCTTTTTACATGCGCCAGAGAAGATTCGAACTCCCGACACTACGGTCCGTAGCCGTATGCTCTATC